>JABUBL010000222.1_pt1 | contig 15226 bp, 14 predicted proteins | sample 7240371 | NCBI WGS metagenome assembly JABUBL01 (sample SAMN07256343, study PRJNA390944) | subsurface metagenome | isolation source: Methane hydrate marine sediment | place: Pacific Ocean: Eastern North Pacific, ODP site 1244 | collected 2002
GCGGTGGCGGTTGGCTAAATTGTGCGTCCTTTCGGGCCGGGAGGTGCACTTATGCCGCGTAATACAAGTCAGGCAACGGTTTATAAATAATTGAGGGCAATATGAATCGTACTAAAATAAATTCCATTATAGATACAGTAGCATTTGTTGAGTCTGTTTTCCTGTGTGGAACCGGTGTGCTTTTGCGCTATGTTCTTCCACCTGGTAGCGGACATTTTCAGACCTTATGGGGACTTGATCGTCATGAATGGGGTCAACTCCATTTTTGGAATGCAGTCATCGTTCTTGCCACATTAGGAATTCACCTTTTTCTTCATTGGCGTTGGATAGTGTATATTGTCAAAGGACGTTCCCGTGAAGGTTCCGGATCTCGATTTATTTTGGGTTTTCTCGGTTTAATTGCCTTACTTGGTTTAGTGTTATCACCGTTTTTCAGTACTGTTGAGAATAAAACTGGCCAACAACCTCATAGGATGCGTTCAGAAATTCAATTAGATGAGCCTGATTATTACCGTGTTGACGGATCAATGACATTACTGGAAGTAGAGAAATTTACAGGTGTGTCTTATAAAATAATTATCAGTGAATTAGGTCTTCCATCAGATGTTTCCGGGAGTGAGAGATTGGGTAGATTAAGGAGGCAATATGGATTTGAAATGAGTGAAGTTCATGACGCGATAGGAAAAAATAAGAAACAAAAATAATACCGGTTTTAAAACGCTGCTCAACAAGTCGCTTCACTTGGCCGCCAAACCAATCGGCGCGAATTCAGCATTCGGAACCCCCAAAACCCTTTCTTCTTAGATTTGTTATGGATTCTCGTAGTTGGCGGCAGGTGAGTACGAGCCGTTCGCCCCCAGAAGTATTTTCTCCCTCCATCTCCTTCTACAAGATTCGGATATACGACAGCCTGACCGCTTACCACTCACCCGTACACATGCGGCGGTGAGATATGGATATTGATCCGGGCGTCCGGGAAGGCTTTGAGCAGTTCCCGCTGCACCCAGCGCCGGGCGGCCTGTCGCTTGCCGGCGCTAGTCTCGTGACTGACCACCATATCAAACAGAATAACCTCGTGCTCCGGCGTGGTGACCACCCGCAGATCGTGGTACCCGGCAAAGGTTTCCGATTGTTGTAACAGATCATCAAGCAGGCCGCTCACCTGGTGCACTACCTCGCTGTCCAGGTCAATGGGATCGATGTGGACAGTGGCATAGGCTCCCAGCTCCTGCCGCAGCAGGTCCTGGATGTCCTCGGCCACATCGTGACTTTCCTGCGCCGAGAGTTGATCGCTAACCTCCACGTGCAAGGCTATGAACCGGTGGTGGCCGTAGTCATGAACGGTGATATCGTGGGCGTCGATGACCTGTTCCCGTGCGCGGCACAGCTCCCTGATGCGCCCGACGAGCTGCGGCGAGGGCGGCTGACCGAGGAGGGGGTCGATGACCCCTTTGGCAATGACAAAGCCGGACCAGATAAGGTAAGCACCGACCAGAATGCCCCCCACGCCGTCCAGGGCCGGATAGCCCAGGGCGCTGCCCCCGACCGCCGCCAGCACCAACAGTGAGCTGATAGCGTCACTGCGGTGGTGCCAGGCGTCTGCTTTGAGGGTAAGTGAGTCAATGCGAAGGCCTAGCAGCATAGAGAACTGCCCCAGCCAGAATTTTACCAGCAGGGTCAGAAAAATGGCGATCAGGACTCCCCAACTTGCCGCTATTGGCACAGGTTCAATCAACCGTCCTATTGCCGACTTGATAAACTCGAACCCAACGACTGCCAGCATTACGGCGATGATCAGGGTGGTTACGTATTCGACCCGGCCATGACCAAAGGGGTGCTCTTTGTCAGCAGGTTTGCCCGAAACCTTGAATCCGAACAGGACGACCACGGAGGTTACCACATCGGACAGGGTGTGGACGCCGTCGGCGATAAGGGAGAGTGAGTTCACCATCAGGCCGAGGACCAGTTTCACGGCCGTGAGTACGGCGTTTACCAGGATGCTCACCCAGGCTTCCAGCTGGCCGATGCGGGTGCGTACCCGGGGATCGGCAATATCCTGATAACCAGGCACGGCAACTTTGATGATCAGGTCGGACAGAAAGGCCTTCTTCACGGCAGTGTCATCCGGTGGATGGAACCGGTATGATCAGCTCGCCGGCACCCCTGACTTATGGTGAATGAGGGAGTAGGGGTGTAACGCATTACGCCCCTATCTCAGCAACACCAGCTTGATTGACTTGACATAACCCAGTGCAAGTAGCCGCGCTATATACAGCCCCGTCGCTGGTCAGCTGGACGGAGTAGCCTACATCTTGATCCCCGCCACCGAATGTGCGGGTCCAGAGGGTGTCGGACTGGGCATGGAGGGTTGAGCCAGCGGCGGAGATAAGCAACGTGACGGTAAGTAGATAGGTTGGCTTCATGGGGCACCTCCTTCTGTAATGGCCGCAGCAATGCAAATTGACGCCGAACGCAAGATGCGACTATGTCATCTAGAAAAACCTGCCACGGGAAGGTATTGATTGCAGGTGGGTAAGACAAGGTGTTTAGAGGCCTGGGAACTGATGCAGAAAGCGATGTGGTAAACCGCCTCGCTCAGTCGAATCAAACCCCGCCATCGGCGGGGAAACGGTTCTTCATTATTCCGGTATATGGCCAGCCCACGACTTAAGTCGCAGGTTAACACGATGTTACGACGCATTAATAACCGCTTCAGCGGTTTTGTAACTTGATTATTTCGGTGGAAGTCCTGATTAACATTCCTGTCATCATGAGTCCCGAATTATTGGGAGGCAGCGATCCCGGTAGAACAGGCTAAACAATAAGCCCCCGGCCTTTGCTGGCCAGGGGCTCATATCCTACCGTGAGTATACATCCACCACGCAGATGCATGGCGCACGCTTGTGCAATTTTCTACAGGGATTTTCAGTGAAGCAGGATTTATTATATTATCCGGGCACTTAATTTTATAAATTTTCACTTGGGCTAGTCATCAGGGCAAGTTGAGTGCGAATCGTCATAGGTTTTTTCGACACATTAAGGAGTATAAAGTGACTAATAAAATGGGCCGTCGTCAGTTTCTTGGTACTGCAGCCCAGGTGAGTTGCGGGTGCGTAATGGCTGCCGGTTTTATGGGTTGCGCAGCTTTTACCAAGCAGCCCAGCCGTCAGGAAGGAGCAGCCGCTGCTGAAGGAGAAACCATTGCGGAAGCGTCCGTCGCGACGGCTTATTGCGGTCTTTATTGCGCAGCATGCCCGCGTTACCTGGCGTCAATCGAAGATCCTTCGCAAGGGTGTCCTGGCTGTAATCAAGGCGAAGTGCGTTACAAGTGTTCGATTAAGCCGTGCGCAGTTGAGAAAAACGTCAATTCCTGCGGCGAATGCGACCAGTTCCCTTGTGAGAATACGATAAAGTTCCACGGCAGCGGTAAAGACATGTCCCTGGTCGCTGAGAAAAACTGTTACCGGGTCCGTGAAATTGGATATTCAGACTGGCTTGAGGAGCAGGCGAAACGCTGGTCCTGTGAAAATTGCGGTTCAGGCTTTTCATTCAAGGATGAAGTGTGTCCCAGTTGTAATGTAGATATTTATTCCTTCGCAGAGGAAGCAGCGGCCTGTCGCGAAAAATAGCAGCTCTACAGTACTCCGTGCGAGGGTAGAATCCACCCTCGGGCGGAGCTCACAGTCCATCAGCTGACGGATCAGCCCGTAGGGGCGTAATGCATTACGCCCCTACCTCAGCAGAATGATCCAAATAAAAAGCCCCTGCCTTAGAAGGCCAGGGGCTCATTCGTTGTGCGATGCTTGGAAGACCGGCCCGCTACAGGTACGGCCGCAGGAAGATGCTGCGGGACTTGTGCTGCAGGCGGCGGATAGCCTTCTCCTTGATCTGCCGCACCCGCTCCCGCGTCAGGTTGAATTCCTCCCCGATCTCGTTCAGGGTCAGGGCGTAATCCTGCTCGATCCCGAAGTACATCTTGATGACATCCCGCTCGCGATCCTTGAGCGTAGCCAGGGCCGCCTTGATTTCCTCCCTCAGGGAATCGTGGATGAGGGTCGTGTCCGGCTCCGGTGACTCGGGATCGGGGATGACGTCCATGAGCGAATTGGAGTCGGTGTCGGAGAAGGGCATGTCCAGGGACTGGTGCCGCCGGCTGATCTGAATGGTGTGGGCCACCTCGTGGGGTTCCTTATCCACGTGCTTGGCAATTTCCTCAATCAGGGCCGGGCGTTCGTACTGGTGCTCCAGCTCTTCGGCGGCCTTCACAATCTTGGTGATATCGCCCTGCCGGTTAAGCGGCACCCGCACCATGCGGGAATGCTCGGACAGCGACTGTAGAATGGACTGGCGCACGGCATACGAGATGAACTTGAATCCCCGGGTCTCGTCGAACCGCTCCGCCGCCTTGATAAGTCCCAGGTTACCCTCGCTGATGAGGTCCTCCAGCGGACGACCCTGACCCTGGAACTTCTTGGCCACACTCACCACAAACCGCAGGTTGGACACGATAAGTTCCTGCTGAGACCGCCGGTCTCCCTGCTTGATCCGCTGGGTTAGCTCAATCTCCTTCTGCGGCTTAAGGGGTTCGAACTTGCTGATCTCGGCCAGATAGTTTCCGAGAGCACGATTGGAATCACTTCCCATGAATGTCTTTAATTACTCCTTTTTTTTTCAACACTAACGCCGGTCTTCTCTCTTCACTCCGTTCTGAAAACCGAAGCCTGAACTTCATCAAAAGGCGATTTGTTCCCGCCAGTATGAACAAAGAGTAAACCGCCCTTCACACTAAACGGTTCCCCCACTGCTTAAAAAACCCCAAATGAGGCCAAAAACGGGTTTCAATTCTACGGATAAATTTCCCCTTTGTAAAGCATAGTTCCTGGATGGCTTGTCCTCACTCCTTACGGTAGTCATAGCCAATTCTCCGGCTAATCGGGCTGACCAGGTGAAGTTCGCCCTCTGCCCGCAGCCCTGCCACTGGGTTAATGGGGAGGCCGGGCGAGACCCCTTTTTCCCTTGCATTTCTATCCTGGGGCCATGAACTTTTTTAATGAATTGCTATCGAAAGGCATCCCCTATGTTAAAACGACTCCCCACGTTTGCGCTTCTTCCCATGCTCATATTCCTGCTGGTGGGTTGCGGCGAGAAGCCTGAGCGGCATCTTGATCTGGGTTTGTGGTACTACCAGAAGGGCCTGGTGGACGATGCCATCCTGGAATTCAAGGAGGTGATACGCCTGCTGCCCTCAGACCCCCGCCGCCTGACAAGACGCGAGTTGGATATAGTGGCTCGGGCTCACTACAACCTGGCGGTGGCATATGCCAGGAAGAAATGGTATGAGCTGGCCCTGCTGGAAGCGGAAAAGACTTTCGAGCTGCGCCCAACACCGGAGAATTATGAGCTCCAGGAGCTGATCCGCCAACGAAAGGATCTGGAGTCGTTGAGCTCCGCATCCAAAACCGCACCCGGCTAGCTCTCCATGCTCACGCTGGACTCGGTTTGGAAGTCCGCACCCGATCAACCGCAAACATATATTCTTCGGGACTGTACCTACACCTTCGAGGCTGAACGCATTTACGCCATCCTGGGAACCTCCGGTGTAGGTAAAACGACCCTGCTGAGAACCCTCAACAATCTGGCTCCTGTTGATAAGGGCCGCATCCTGCTGCGGGACCGGGATATAGCCATGCTCCATCCGGGAGAAGTGCGGCGGAGTGTCAGCATCCTTTTCCAGACTCCCGCCTTTGTGGGGCTGACCGTGGCCGAGAATCTGACCTTTGCCCGGCGCTTCAGCCGACGTAACGAAGTAGACTTCAACACGCTGCTGGAGCGGGTTCACCTGGATGCCTCCCTCCTGGATCGCCCGGTTGCCAACCTGAGCGTCGGCCAGCAGCAGCGGGTCTGCCTGGCCCGCACCCTGGTTACCCGGCCGGAAGTACTGCTCCTCGATGAACCCACCTCAGCATTGGACGATAATACCGCCGGACACATCCTGGAGCTGGTCGGGGAGATCAGCGACAGAGAAAAGCTGCTCACCATTTTCGTGACCCACCGCAGATCGCATGCCCGGAAGCTGGGCCAGGTGGTCCTGGAGCTCGCCGACGGCAAACTGAACGAGCTGTCGTAATGGCGCTCTTTCAGCTCAGCTTCGGGGACGTCGCCCTCTCGCTGATCCTCATGGCTCTGGCAATTGCCCTGTCGCGCCTCCAGGGGCTGGGGATCGAGAAGAACCTGGCCATCGGCACGGTCCGGGCCTTCGCCCAGCTGACCCTCATCGGGTTCGCCCTCAAGGTCCTGTTCCAGGTAAACTCGCCCTGGCTCCTACCGCCGGTGTTGATCGTCATGCTCTCTGTAGCCAGCTACGAGAGCGTGCGGCGCCAGCAGGTAAGGCTCCCCCGGTTCTTCCTTATAACCTTTGGCTCGCTTTCCCTGGCCCTGGTGGTCAGTCTGGGGGTGGTGGCGGAGCTGATCATCCGCCCGGACCCCTGGTACAACCTGGTGGTGATCATCCCCCTCAGTGGTATAGTGCTGGGCAACGGGCTGAACATCGTTTCCCTCGCGGCCAACCGCTTTGTAAGCGATATGCAGCTGCGCCGGGACGAGGTGGAGGTGGCCCTTTCCCTGGCGGCGCCGCCCCGCAAGGCGCTCCAGCCAGCCTTCAAGAGTGCCGTGTCTGGCGCCCTGATCCCCTCGATAAACGCACTGATGACGGTGGGCCTGGTGCAGCTGCCGGGGGTGATGACCGGGCAGATCCTGGCCGGCTTGCCCCCCGTGGAAGCGGTGAAGTTCCAGATCGTCATCATGATGATGTGGGTCACCACCGGGGTCATTGCCGGGGTAGTGGCGACTCTCTTGCTGATGGCCCGCCTGGTGAACCAGCGCTGGCAGGTGCGCTGGGAGCTGCTGCAGGACGGATAAGCAGGCCCTTTTCGCCATAGCAAAACCTTCCCTCAACGATAGCAGCACAATGGCATCCAGTACCTGCCGCGGCTGGCTTCTATGGCCACCTTCGCCTCACTGTATCGCTTCCGCTTCATTCTGCCCCCTTTTCACTCGCACCAGGCGAAAATTTACCATCTTAACACCCTGTCCAGCTTTTGGGGGAAAACTTAGGGTTATGCATTCTGATAAGTAGGGATGGTCGTTTTCCTGAACTTTACCATTCTTTGACAATTCTTTGACAATTCCATGACAACTCACTCCTTTAGACCTGATAAATTAGGGCCGAAGAGTAGAAAATCACATGCGCCCCGATAGTTCGACTTGAATTTGTATGCGAAGCCTTTCGCTGAGGGTTTAACAGAACGTCAGGCGCAGTTTTCAGAAAGGAGGGTCAAATGACCGGAACACGAATCACAATTTGCATTATCTGTGGGATCATTGGCTTAGCCACCTGTACAATGGCTTCGGCTAAACAGCCGGCAACAAAGACGGGAAAATCAGAATTGCGGGTTGGCGCCTTCGATTCTCGTGCTCTGGCGATAGCCTATTATCGTTCGGAAGCGTTCAACCGCTATCTTAAAGGGCAGGAGGGCGCGGGCACCCAGGAAACCGAAGCCCAGCGCATCTACCGCCGGGCTTACGAGGCCGCCATGGCCGACAGCGTCATATCCCCGGATGAATTGCAGATGCTCAAGTCCCTTCAGCAGGCCCTGGAACTGCACGAGGACATCATAGATGAGGCCGTGGGTGAAGTGCTGCGTCCCCTGCCGCCCGGTCCGCAGCGGTCCGGCCGCTGGACCCTGGTGGCCCAGAACATGGGCTGGGGGGTGGGACTTTATGGATGGGGCATCCCCTATGTTTTGGATGTGGAGGATAAGTGGTACGTAGGCGGCGTGATGCTTTCGATGGGAACATCTTTCTACCTCACCTGGAAATACACCGAAAACATGGACCTGCCCGAGGCGCGTTCCCAGATGCAGCGCTACGGCGGTGTGATGGGTCTCCAGTACGGCCGCGCCCTGAACTCCATGCTGGGCTATTGGGATAATGATGAATTTGATAGAGGCGAAATGGCGGTATTAATGGGTGCCGTTCCTGCAGGCATATATGTAGGAGACCGGCTTTACCGGCGCTGGAGGCCCTCCACCGGCCAGGCTTATGCCCTGAGTCTCTACGGGCAACTGGGCTCCTCCGTTTTGCGCACGCTCCACCAGCAGCTTGCCCCTGAGCCGAAAGAATACGAAAACGACGAAAGGTGGGAGGAACCCGAGACTGCGGCACATATCAAGTGGCGCAAACAGCGGATGATGTTCGACATCGCCGGTTATCCCCTCGGCACTTTCTTGGGACACAAGCTTTACGGCCGCCGCCAGTATACTTTCGGCGACGCCATGATGCTGGTCGTCGGCCGGACCACCGGCATCTTTTATGGAGCTATGGTATCGGACATATTCGGGCTCAGGGTTGATGAGCATGACACGGCCATAAGTTGGATAGTATTAGCCGGCGGACTGGGAGGCATATGGGCCACTGACCGCTTTATCAAAGGCGAGGACTACTCCTTCGGCCAGACGGCCCTGCTGACACTCGGTGGGATTGCCGGCGGTGCCTTTGCCTTCGGATTGGGCATCATTGCCGACGTAGATTTTAAGACCAAGTATTATGATGCCGCCACAATTGGTGGGAGTCTAGCCGGCTTTTTCCTCACCCGGCGGATTATCAATCCCCGGTTGGAGCTGGCCACCGCCGGCAGATCAGGCAAACAGCCCCAGCTTAACCTGTCCCTTCAGCCGGCAATGGTGGGGGGAGCCGTCCTGCCAACCCTCGGTATCGAGGCCCGCTGGTAGCCGCGGCTTCCTTAACCCCGCGGTCAAAACCGTGGGCTAACCGGCCCCGCCTCTGTGTAAATTCACATTACCATGTCATTGCAATGCGGCATCATCGGTCTGCCCAACGCTGGCAAGTCCACCATCTTCAACGCCCTGACGGCCTCCCAGGTACCCGCCGAGAGCTATCCCTTCTGCACCATCGACCCCAACGTGGGGGTGGTGCCGGTGCCCGACGAGCGCCTGGAGCAGCTGGCCCGTATCTACCAACCCGGCAAAGTGACCCCCGCAACGGTAGAATTCGTGGACATCGCCGGGCTGGTGCGTGGTGCCAGCAAGGGCGAGGGCCTGGGCAACCAGTTCCTGGCTCATATCCGGGAGGTGGACGCCCTGATCCACGTGGTGCGCTGCTTCGAGGACCCGGACATCAGCCACGTTGAGGGCAGCCTCGATCCGGTGAGGGACGCCGGGATCGTCGAGACCGAACTGCTCCTTAAAGACCTGGAGACCGTAGAGCAGCGCCTGGCCCGGGTGAAGAAGCCGGCGGCCACCGGTGACAGCGAAGCACGGGATGAGCTGGCGGCGCTGGAAAAAGTCCAGCAGGAGCTGAACGAAGGCCGCCTGGCCTGTGCGATAAGCCTGTCGGACGAGGAACTGGCCGTCATCCGGCCCCTGTTCCTCCTGACCCTGAAGCCCATCCTGTACGTGGCCAACGTGGGTGAGGAGGAACAGGAGCATGAGCAGCGGTCGCCCCAGGTGCAGGCCCTGTTCGACTTCGCCACCCGGGAGAATAACCGGGCTATCCGCCTGTGCGGCCAGCTGGAGCAGGAGATCGCCCTGCTGGAGGAGTCGGAGCGGGAAGCCTTCGTCGAGGAGTACCACCTTCGCGAGGCGGGGCTGCCCAAGCTCATCCACGCCGCCTACGATTTGCTGGACTACCGGACCTTCTTCACCTGCAATCCCAACGAGGCGCGGGCCTGGACCTTCCACCAGGGCGCCACCGCCTGGGATGCCGCCGGTACGGTGCACAGCGACTTCCAGCGCGGCTTCATCAAGGCCGAAGTGTTCCCCTACGACGAGCTGCTGCGCCTGGGCTCGGAGAAAGCCCTGAAGGAGGCCGGCCTGGCGGGCCTGGAAGGAAAAGATTACCGGGTAAGGGACGGGGACGTGATGTACTTCAAGTTTAATGTATGATAATAAATGACCATTTAGGTAATCCCACATATTATATTTCGCTGTTCTTTTGATTGAAAGCAATTAGGAAAGCTACTATGGAACTAAAGCACGATATAAACGATGTTATTGCAGTTCTTAGGAGAGCCAAGGAGCATGAAAGAAAGTCAACTCTCTTAATTGGGGCAGGTTGTTCCGTCAAGGCCGGGATTCCCACAGCTGGGGAATTTGTAAAGATAATAAGGAAAGAGTATCCAAGAGATTATGACAGGGCCCCTGAAAAGACATATCCCCATTGCATGGCCGTACTACACTATGGGGAGAGACGAGAACTCATTGCTAAGTACGTTGATAAAGCCAAAGTGAATTGGGCGCATATCGGCATTGCCTGTCTGATGAAGGCGGGCTACGTTGACCGAATTTTCACTACCAATTTTGACCCTCTGATCATCCGCGCTTGTGCCTTAATTAACCTTTTTCCTGCTGTTTACGATTTTGCCGCTTCCCAAGAATATAATGCAGCTGATATACCTGAGAATGCTGTCTTTTACCTGCATGGACAGCGTTCAGGTTTTGTTCTTTTAAATACAGATAAAGAAGTAGGGAGGTTATCTAAAAGTCTTGAGCCAGTTTTTCGGGATGCAGGCTTACGGCGCACTTGGGTTGTAGTTGGCTATAGCGGCAGCAATGATCCGGTATTCGAGCAGTTGGCTAAAACTACACGCTTTGACTACAGCCTTTATTGGGTGTGCAATAAGGATAGTGAACCAGGAGAACACGTCTACAAAGAATTACTTACTCAAGACAAATACGCTTTTTATGTACAAGGATATGACGCCGATGACTTCTTCGCCGTATTAGCCCAGAAGCTGGGCTGTTTTCCGCCTGATCTAATAAAAAAGCCTTTTTCATACTTGGATACGATTTTTAATGCCCTTCTGCCTTATACATTACCAACGCAGGAAACAGAATCAGATGTAACCTCTGAGGCTAGGGAAATGATTAGAAAGTGCATGGTAAAATATGAAGAAGAGGCCGAAGACGTTGAACAACCTGATGAAATTAATAAAATTATACAATATGCAAAATATCTAATGATGGCTGGAGACTATTATAATTTAATTGCTCTTGGAGAAAGATTTGAGGCTGCCATCCCTGAGATGCTGGCAGATCTTATTGGCTGGGCCTATGTGATGCAGGGCAATGCTTTCATCTCTAAGGTGGAGCCGAAGACTGGGAAGGAGGCGGATCTGCTGTTTTCTAGGGCCGGTAAGAAGTACAAGGCGGCGCTGAAAATTAAGCCGGATAAGTATGAGGCGTTATACAACTGGGGACTGGCTCTCAATTTTCAGGCGAAGCAGAAGACTGATGAGGAGGCGGACCTGTTATTAACTCAGGCCAGTGAGAAGTACGAAGCGGCGCTGAAAATTAAGCCGGATAATCATGAGGTCTTATTCAACTGGGGCAATGGTCTCAGTGATCAGGCGAAGCAGAAGACCGGAGCGGAAGCAGACCACCTGTTTGAACAGGCATATGAAAAGTACCAAGCCGCGCTCGATATCAAGCCCGATATGCATGAGGTCATAAACAACTGGGGCACTGCCCTTATCGATCAATCGAAGCTGAAGGAGGAAAAAAAGGCGGCAAAGGAATTATTAGACCTCGCCAAAGAGAAATCACTACAAGCTGAAGATATTGTTACCGGTATTGGGGCCTATAACCTGGCCTGTATTAGCGCACTGCTGGGGAATGAAAAGGAATGCAGGAGCTGGCTGGTAAAAAGCAGGGAACAAGATAAGCTGCCTAATATCGACCATCTCAACAGTGATGAAGACCTGGATTCCGTGCGCGGGAAAAAGTGGTTTAAGGACTTCCTGGCCGGTTGCTGATCATGCGCCTATGAGACGAAAACACGGGCCTCTTATGTTCCGTTTGCTTGTCCCTGGCCTGCTCTTGCTGGCAGCTAGTGGCGGGCAGGAGGCCCAGGAAGGTTCCGGTACCGAACTTGTACTGAACAACCTTTTCCCCATCGACCCCAAGGCCTACCTGTTGGGGCAGTTCCAGCCCGACACCACAACCGATTTCGTACTCCTGCCCTGCAAGCTGACCGCTGGCCGCACCGCCTACCTGCGCTCCGAGGCGGCCGAGGCGCTGCAGCGAATGGTGCAGGCGGCCCGGGATGCCGGCATTCGCCTGACAGTTATATCCGCTACCAGGACCTTCAAGCAGCAGCGTGCTATCTGGAACAGTAAGTTCACCGGTTCGCGCCGCTCCAGGGGCCGGAACCTGGCTCGGGAATATCCCGATTCCACCGAGCGCTGCCGGGCTATCCTGCAGTACTCGTCAGCGCCGGGGACCTCTCGCCATCACTGGGGCACCGACGTGGACTTTAACAGCACCGACCCGGCCTACTGGCGCACCGGCAGCGGCCTGGCCGCCCTGCACTGGCTCGGACACAACGCCCATGAATACGGCTTTTTCATGGCCTACCCCCCGGACCGGGATTACGGCCATCGCTACGAGCCGTGGCACTGGTCCTACCAACCCCTGGCCCGGCCCCTGCTGCGGGACCACTATCACCGCCTTGTTTCAGATGAGGACCTGGACGGCTTCCTGGGGGCCGAACTCGTTCGCCGCCTGCCGTGGAGGGAATGGTATGTTAACGGGGTAAGTAAGGCGCTCAGATAAGGCTGGAAGGTCGGAAAATGGCGTGAGGCGGAGGGGGAATTGTTCAGCGGGAGCGGGCAGGCTCAGCGGACATCTTCTTCGTCATCGTCTTCCTCATACTCAGCTTCATCCTCGTATTCATCGCCTTCCTCGTCTTCGTAATAGTCCTCGTCGCCCTCCTCTGCCTCTCCTGCCCACTCTTCACCCCCTTCTTCATATTCGATATATTCTCCCTCACCATAGGTGTCAGGTTCCTGTGGATAGGGGGTGCCATAATAGAGCTGCTGATCCGGCATTTCGGTCGCCGTCGGGGGCTGGGCGTCTTCGGGTAAGGCTGCCGCCTGCTTCTCCATCCGAGACACAGTGGGCGCACCGGGTTTACTCAGGAGCTGGAGAATGACCAGGGGCATAAGCGTAACCCACAATACCGCCAGGGCCAGGGCCAGACCAGCCAGATCGAAGGCATAGCCACCCCACATGGTCTGTTCCACACCATAGGTTTTGAAAGCGGAGACGGCCAACACCCCGCCAAGGACCGCCACGACTTTGCTGAGAGTCTTCCCCAGGGTGGTATCTGCCCCACTTTCGCCCTGGGGCGTGCCCAGACCGGCTGCCAGGAGATAAAGGAGCCAGAAAAGCAGTCCCCCACTTATCGTTATAAGGGTGATGAAGAACTCGCCCAGGGCCATGGCCAGCACGCTGGCGATGAAAATAGCTGCGACGATCAGTCGGCTGATGATGATGAGTGATTCCCGGGACATATGCGCTCCTTATTCAGTACAATGGTTCGCACCAGTACTCTTTGCAGATACTCGGCGAACGTCATTGACATAACGTCAAAATTTCCATGCCGCTTTGCTCAAATGCAAGTTATAATCTGCGCTGGTTTGCACCCTTACGAAACCGGCAAAAACGGCGAATTATCACATAGGAGAAGCGAAGTGAGAGTGGACATTCAGCTTCGTCGGCTATAATTTCACCGGCAATGCCGGGCAGCAAAATCAAAACAGCCGTCATCGGCGTGGGGTACCTGGGCCGCTACCACGTGGAACAACTGCTCCAGATACCGGAAGCGCACCTGGTAGGCGTATACGATGTAGAAGAGGATGTCGCGGCTGAAGTCCAGCAGCGATACAACGTAAGCGCCTTCAAGACCTGCGAGGAAGCTCTGTCGGCGGCGGAAGCCGTGTCGGTGGTGGTGCCCACTCAACAACACTTCCAGGTGGCGGCCCAGGCGCTTGAAGCGGGCTGCCATATATTTGTCGAGAAGCCTATCTGCCAGACCCTGGCCGAGGCCGACCGGCTCCTGCGTCTGGCAGAGCGCCGGGAGCGGCTGCTCCAGGTGGGACACATTGAACGGCTGAATCCCGCCGCTCGGGTACTGGAAAAGTACGCCCTGGCGCCGCGCTTCATCGAGGGCCACCGCCTGGCCCCCTTCTCCGAACGGGGAGCCGACGTGCCGGTTATCCTCGATTTAATGATTCATGACATTGATGTCGTCCTCCATTTGGTGAAATCACCCGTGCGGGAGATTCGGGCCAACGGCGTTAACGTCATCACCGATTCCATTGATATTGCCACCGCCCGCCTGGAGTTCGAAAACGGCGCTGTAGCCAACCTGACTGCCAGCCGCATCTCCCAGAAACAGATGCGCAAGCTGCGTCTGTTTCAAAGCCACCTCTACATCGGGGTTGACTTCCTGCAACAAATTACGGAAGTGTACCGACTGCTGGAATCGGAAGAGGATTCGACTGGCGCCCTTCTTACCATGCCCTTTGAGTACAACGGCCGGCGGCGGCTGATCACTTATGAGAAGCCGGAAGTGCATGAAGACAACGCTCTCCACCTGGAATTGGGCAATTTCATCCGGTCGGTGGCCGGTCTGGAAGAGCCGGTCGTTGATGGCTACTCAGCACGGGCAGCCCTCGATGTGGCTATCCGTATTCAGGAAGCCATCGCTCGCAACAACATGACGGAAGATAGCCCGGGGTAAGCGGACGGTTGGAACCACGCTCATAAGAATAATGAAAACTGCGTCTGCACCAATAGTGGTCCTTCCTGCTGATACACCACACCTACCGGTGCTGCCGCCTGCCAGCCTCAAGGCGTGAGCACCTCGGCCGCGTCAACTCGCCGCTTTTTCATCGTAGCCGGAGAGGTCTCAGGGGATCACCACGGCGCCGCCTTAATTACAGCCATCCAGCGGCTGGAACCGTCGAGCCGTTTTGCCGGTATCGGCGGTACCCATATGCAGGAGCTGGGTATGAAGTGCCTTTTCAAGGCTGAGGAAATGGCGCTGGTGGGATTCTGGGAGGTATTCCAGCGGCTTCCCTTTCTCCTGCGGGCTATGCGGCGGACCAGCAAATATGTCCTTAATTGGCAGCCCGAACGGGTGATACTCATCGACTATCCCGGATTCAATCTGCACCTGGCCCGGCGGCTCCATCGAGCCGGTATTCCGGTTACTTACTATATCAGCCCCCAGCTATGGGCCTGGAGGGAGGGCCGCATCGCCACCATTCGTGAGTGCGTGGACCAGCTGCTGGTGATTTTCCCCTTCGAAGTGGAATGGTACCGCCAGCGCGGTGTTGAAGCTCGCTTCGTGGGGCACCCAATCC
>JABUBL010000223.1_pt1 | contig 15209 bp, 20 predicted proteins | sample 7240371 | NCBI WGS metagenome assembly JABUBL01 (sample SAMN07256343, study PRJNA390944) | subsurface metagenome | isolation source: Methane hydrate marine sediment | place: Pacific Ocean: Eastern North Pacific, ODP site 1244 | collected 2002
GGGCTCAAGCACCTGAAGCGAGCAGGGCCAGCCATGCCGGCTGAAGTCTTGGGTTTCAACGACGTTCCCCAAGCTGGCGATACCCTGGCGGTAACCACCGGTGAAAAAGAAGCGCGCACCCTAGTCCAAAAGCGGCAAGAGGAGAAAAGGCTTGCCGCGCTGGCGCCAAGGAGGTCTCTCAGCCTGAGCGAAGTCTACTCCCAGATTCGTGATGGTCAGGTGAAGGAGCTCAATATCATTCTGAAGACCGATGTCCAGGGAAGCATCGAGCCGATAAAAACCTCCCTTGAGCGTCTAAGTATAGATGAGGTAAAGGTAAACATCCTCCACTCCGGCAGCGGGAGCATCACTGAAGGGGATGTGCTCCTCGCCCTGGCCTCCCGGGGGATCATCATTGGCTTCAACACCCGCCCCGAGCCAGGGGCAAAGCAATTAGCCGAGGCTGAGGAGGTGGACATCCGCTGCTACGAGGTAATATATAACCTGGTGGACGATGTGGAAAAGGCGCTGAAGGGGATGCTTGAGCCCACCTATGTCGAAGTAGTGGAAGGGCATGCCGAGGTGCGGGCCATATTCCCTGTCGCCAAGCGAGGAAAGGCAGCCGGAGTATATGTCACCGATGGCAAGGTGAGCCGTGGTGCCCAGGCCAGGATAATGCGCAATGGGGAAGTGATATTTGAGTCCAGCGTGGCCAGTCTGAAGCGGTTCAAGGATGACGTTAGGGAGGTGGCGGCGGGATTTGAGTGCGGCGTGGGCATTGAAGACTTTAGCGAATTCGAGGTCGGTGACATCATCGAGTTCTACAGGAGAGAGAAGCAATGACCAGGCGTACTGAGAGGCTCAATGACCTCATCAGAGAGGAGATCAGCGAATTGCTTCAGCGCCAAGTCAAAGACCCAAGGCTAAGCTGCTTTTTAACCATTACCAGGGTAGACACATCGCCAGACCTGAGACATGCCAAGGTTTTCGTCAGCATCATGGGCAGTGATGGGGAGAAAAAGGAGGCCATGGAAGGTTTGGCCTCTGCCGCAGGCTTCTTCTACAGAAAGCTGATGGAGCGCCTTTCAATACGCCGCATGCCCGAACTGAGCTTCCATAGGGATGATTCCATTGAGCAAGCCGCTCATGTCCTCAACTTGATGAAAGAGGTTGCCTCAAACGAGGATGCTGAAGAAGTTGGGCGTTGACGGAATCCTGAATATTGACAAGCCCGCTGGAAGCACCTCCCTGGAGATAGTCAATCTGGTGCGGCGACTCAGCAGGCAGAGGCACGTTGGCCATGCCGGCACCCTTGACCCCAGAGCAACCGGGGTTTTACCCATTTGCCTGGGACAAGCAACCAGAATCATCCCCTTCCTCATAGATGCCCCTAAAATCTACCGCGCCGAGGTCGAGCTCGGCATTGCCACCACCACCTACGACGGCGAGGGGGAGGTTACAGGTAGGATTGACCCCTCCTTTGTTACCAGGGAGCAGGTGGAGACGGTGCTCTCTTCCTTCCTTGGCTCCATCCTCCAGACCCCCCCGATGTATAGCGCGGTAAAGCATCAAGGCAGGCGCCTCTATGATTTTGCCCGTGCTGGCATCGAGGTGGAACGGAAAAGGAGAAGGGCTCATATCTTTCGCTTGCAGCTCCTGCGGTGGCAGCTTCCCTTTTTCACCATTGAGATAGAATGCGGAAAGGGCACCTACATTCGCTCCCTAGTTCACGATATGGGTCAAGCCCTGGGCTGCGGGGCATACCTCAGAAATTTGGCTCGTCTCAGAAGCGGAATGTTCGATATCGGCGACTCCCTCACCATCCACCAGCTCGAGGATGCGTTTCACCACGGATACTGGCAGAATCTGCTCTATCCCATGGATGGAGTCTTGGAGCATTGGATTGCCGCTATTGTCAGCCAGGAGCATGAGCAAGACATAAGATGGGGCCGTCCCCTGGTTCTGGATGAGGGGGGCAAGGATAAAACCCGCTGCCGAGCTTACTCCCTTGACGGACGTTTCCTAGCTGTGCTACGCTTTATCGCAGAAAGGGGGCTCTGGCAGCCAGAAAAGGTCTTCTCTGGCGGCAAATAGAAGCCTCAAAACTTCACCGCAGCTTTACAGACACTTGACATCTCAGCTAGATTGTGATTATAGTTCAATCAGCTTGAAAGGAGGTGATCCGGATGGCGGAAGCTTATTGCTTCAAGTGTCGGGCGAAAAGGGAGATAAGGAATCCCCAGAACGTTGTGCTTAAGAACAAGCGGCCAGCAGTCAGGGGGGTTTGCCCGGTGTGCGGGACAAAGGTGTTCCGGATTGGCAAGTCCTGATCGCTGTTCTGAGCGCCGTAACGCAGTAGGGGCAAACGTGAGGTTTATCTCGGTCGGGGCAAAGGTAGCCTCTCAAGTAGTTTATGAACATTGGTCTTTAGCATTTCATCGATCTCTTCTTTGTCCAAGCCAGCCCCATGAGCGATAGCAAGAGCTAAATCAGGGGAGAGAAGATCGGTTTCGTCGTGAGCATCGGAGTTGAGGAGGAGCTTAGCCCCAGCAACCTTAGCCAGGCGAGCAATGTGGCCATTGGCTAAAGAGCTGCCTTTCCTGGCGCTGATTTCGAGAAAGACGCCGTTTGCTGCTGCTAATTCGGCCTCCTCAAGGGTCAATAAGCCGGGATGTGCCAAAATATCGACATCAGAGCACTGAAGTGCTGCTCTATTGGTGCCCTTTTCCACGGGCTCGGTGAATATCTCGCCGTGAACGATGACTAACCATGCCCCCAATTCTTTGGCGTGTCTTGCTATTTCGCTTATTGCCTGGGGAGGAATATGGGTCAGCTCCACGCCAGGGATAGCGAGGATATCCCAGTGTGCTCTGGCCAGAGCACAATCTGCCGAGGTTTCCTTGATTATTCTCTCGAGGTAGCCAATAGCGACATGGTCGGTAAGCGCGATAGCTTTGTAACCCTTGGCCAGCGCACGCCTGATTAATTCTAGAGGCGATAAGGAGCCATCGCTGAGAGAGGTGTGGGTGTGAAAATCATAGATCACGATTCGCCTCCTTGGCAAAAATGGTTCTTGTCATAGCATATAGGAAGGAGCGAATTTGGGCAAGATAAAGGTAGCTATAATTGGTGTTGGCAATTGTGCCTCCTCGCTGGTACAAGGCGTCTACTATTACCGCAAAGCAGAAGAGAATGAATCGATCCCGGGGTTGATGCATATCAACTTGGGTGAGTATCACATCGGTGACATCGAGTTCGTTGCCGCCTTTGATATTGCCCGCAACAAGGTGGGCAAGGATCTGGCTAGGGCAATCTATACCCCGCCCAATAACACCTTCAAGTTCTGCCAGGTTCCCACCACCGGGATCAAGGTAGAGCGAGGCATGACCCACGATGGGGTGGGGAAATACCTCTCTGAGGTAGTCATCAAAGCCCCGGGCTCTACAGTAGACATTGTCACCATTCTTAAAGAAAGAGAGGTCGATGTCGTAGTCAACTTCCTGCCGGTAGGCAGTGAGGAAGCCACAAAATGGTATATCGAGCAGGTGCTCACCGCAGGTTGTGGCTTTGTCAACTGCATCCCGGTGTTTATCGCTCGGGAGAAGTACTGGCAGAACAGGTTTGCCGAGAGAGGACTTCCCATTATTGGCGACGATATAAAATCACAGGTTGGCGCCACCATTACCCATCGCGTGCTAGCCAGCCTCTTCCGAGACCGCGGCGTTAAACTGGAGCGAACCTATCAGCTAAACTTCGGCGGCAATACAGACTTCCTCAATATGCTGGAGCGGGAGCGCCTAACATCGAAGAAGATCTCCAAGACCGAAGCTGTAACATCCCAGCTAGACTTTAAGATCGACCCCGATAATATCCATGTTGGGCCCAGTGACTACGTTCCCTGGCTTGGCGACCGCAAATTCTGCTATATCCAAATGGAAGGGCGCACCTTCGGTGATGTCCCGCTCAAGGTGGAGCTAAAGCTTGAGGTCTGGGACAGCCCCAACTCGGCAGGGGTAGTCGTCGATGCCATAAGGTGCTGCAAGCTAGCTATAGACCGCGGCCTCAGGGGGGCGCTTATCGCCCCCTCCGCCTATTTTATGAAATCGCCCCCCATTCAGTATCGAGACGACGAAGCCCGCAAAATGGTGGAGGAGTTTATCGCTGAAGGAGGAGGATAATTAATCCCTCTCAGGCAGCTGACGAGGAAAAGGGATATGGGATGGCAGACATCCATATCCATAGTAGTATCGTTGATGGCATGGCTGACGTCACCCAAATCCTGGAGTACGTAGAGGAAAACACCGACCTCGATGTCATTGCCATTACTGATCACGACAGGATTGAGGGCAGCTACCAGGCCAGAGAGCTAGCTGCCAAGCGCGGCTATCGCTTCGAGGTGGTAACTGGCATGGAGGTCACTACCCAAGAGGGGCATCTTCTTGCCCTCTACCTAGAAAGCCCCGCCCCCAGCTTCGAGCCGCTAGCGGAGACCATCGAGGCGATCCACAGCCAGGGTGGCCTTTGCATTGTCCCTCATCCTATGAGCTGGCTAACAGAGAGTGTCACCAGGCAGAGCCTGGAGAAAATTGTTGCCAGCAATGAGCACGGTCTGTACCTCGACGGCATTGAAACCATCAATGCCACGATAGCGGGGCGCATTTCTAATCCCAAGGCAAAAAGGTTTAACCACAAATACAAGCTTGCCGAAACCGGCGGTAGTGACGCTCACTTCCTGACCGTAATAGGTAGCAGCATTACCCTATTCCCGGGGCGGAGTGCCGAGGAACTAAAGCAAAGCATTTTGCACCAGACCACCAGGGCAGCAAAGGGCTTCAAGGTCAGGCTTAGTGATGTGGGATTGCTCCAAGTCGCAAGGCAGCTAATCAAGAGCAGGGGATTTCCTGTTCGCAACATTCTCCGAGCCATCCGCGAGAGAGATTTTCCGTGAAGATTGCTCTCGTCTCCCCCTATGACTTTGCATACCCCGGTGGGGTAGTTGTTCATATTCGCCACCTCTACGAGCAGTTCACCAGGATGGGGCACAAGGCGAAGATCATCGCCCCGTGCTCCAGCAATAGAGATATCCCTTTCAGCGAGGACGTCATCCCCCTGGGAAAGCCAATATCAATCTACAGAAGAGGTACAGTAGCCCGCGTCGCCCTTTCGCCGCTTCTGTCAAGGAAGGTTAAGGCGACCCTAAAGGAGGAGCAGTTTGAGCTGATCCACCTCCATGAGCCACTATGTCCCCTTCTTCCCCTCCTCGTGCTCGACCACTCTCAATCAGTCAACGTGGGCACCTTTCACGCCTATCATAGCAGTGATATGGGCTACATGTTCGGTAAATTTATCCTCAGGCGATGGTTTGGCAAGTTGCATGGCAGGATTGCCGTTTCTAAGCCCGCCATGGATTTCGTGAATGGATTCTTTCCCGCCAGCTACGATATAATCCCCAATGGCATTGACCTGGAACACTTCTCCACTACTGTCCCCCCGATAGAAAGGTTCTGCGATGACAAGCTGAACATCCTCTTTGTTGGTCGCCATGAAAAGCGCAAGGGGCTGAGATATTTGCTCGCTGCCTATAAGCGGGTTAAAGAAGAGGTTCCTAACACGCGGCTTATCATCGTCGGGCCAGGGAACAGGGAGCACTACGAAAAGCAGGTAAACAAAGTTAACCTCGGGGATGTGGTCTTCGCTGGCTACGTATCCAATGAAGAGCTGCCGAGATATTATAACAGTTGCCACCTTTTCTGCGCCCCAGCTACGGGGGAGGAGAGCTTTGGCATCGTTTTGCTTGAGGCCATGGCTGCGGCCAAGCCCATCGTTGCTTCGCAGATTGAGGGCTACGCCAGTGTTCTCAGCCACGAGGTCGAGGGGATTCTGGTACCCCCCAAGGATGGGCAGGCTCTGGCTGAGGCCCTTGTTCGTCTTCTTAGCGACAGATCCCTGCGCCAGGAGATGGGCGCCAAGGGAAGGCAAAAGGTGGAGGAGTATAGCTGGCAGAACATTGCTCAAAGGTTATTACAATACTACACTAGACTGCTCAATGGAACTTAAAAGGCGAGCTTACCAAATAAGCGATAAATTGCACCACCTTGCTGAGCCAGTGTCCAAGGTGATCGCCAAGACGGGGGTACCACCCAATGCCGTAACCTTCTTTGGCTTTGGTTTAAATATTGTCGCCGCTTGGCTACTGGCCACAGGACATTTCCTGCTCGGCGGATTCATGATCCTTATTGCCGGAGTCTTTGACCTCCTTGATGGAGCGCTGGCAAGGGTTACCGGGAAGAGCACAACCTTCGGCGCCCTCCTCGATTCCACCATTGACCGCTACTCCGAAGCGGTGCTGCTTTTTGGGCTACTGTTCTATTTTGCCCGGCGCCATGACACCACAGAGGTGATACTCATCTTCGCCACTATGGTAGGCTCGATGATCATTAGCTACGCAAGGGCAAGGGCGGAGGGGCTGGGACTGGATGCCGAGGTGGGGATAATGAGGAGGACGGTGAGAATTTGCACCCTTGCGCTGGGGCTGGTGATAAATCAGGTCCTCGTCTTCCTCTGGATCTTGGCAATCCTCACCAATTTTACCGCGTGGCAGCGCCTGTTCTATGTGTGGCGAAAGAGCGGTAAGCAAGGATGAGGGCTAAACTAGAGTCGTTGTTGCCTGGTCCGCTTCCTGTAGTAGTAAAAGGCGAAAATCGCCAGTGGAATCAGAATGAAAAGCCATAAAGCAGTGAGATAATCCTCATCGCCACGGCTTTCCCCCGCGTCAGGAACAGGTGTGGGCTGAGGCCCAAGACCAAGGCTCGCCCGCCACAGCTCATTGAGACCATCCATGTCGAAGTCGTAAACCTGGATCAGGGCATCGTCGTAGCCGCTCCCCTCTTTGAAGACGTCCAGAAGCTGTAACATTTTGTCCCGGCCATAGTTGTCGAGGAGAAACACAACCAAGCTATAGCTTTCGGCATAGGAGAGCCTTGCCTCCTCAGGGTCGGTGGGAAAGCTGCTGGAGATGCTTCTCACCGAGAAAAGCGTATCGTTGAAGATCGCCTCATCGAGACGGGAGCGCAAATCCGATCTCAGCTCACCTTCAGTATAAACTGCCAGCCCTTCATCCAGCCACACGGGGAGATCGCCATAGAGGCCAAAGACGGCCTGATAAATCACCAGGTGAGCTAACTCATGGCGGAGGGTGCTCAGGTCCGGCACCCCCAAGGCGATGATGCCATAGTCAGGAAAGGCCACGCCACCGGTCCATTCATAGGGAAAGACCAGGGCACCAAGCAAATCCTGAGAGCTGGCGTAGATATAAATGCTGACCGCCTGCTCCAGGGAAACCCCGGTGTCGCTGGCTAGCCTCTGAAGCGCCTCCTGGGCAGCGTCCATAAGTTCCTGGGCAAGGGACTCACCGCCATGGTACCAATAAATGGTAATCCCATCGCTGGTTAAGCTGTTCCAATCGTAGCGGAGGTCATCAAATTTGAGGCTGGCGGGCGAGGTCTCGATTCTACGACCTGAGGCATCCTCGATGAGCCAGCGGTACTCCACCTCAGTCCCCGGGGGCAGCCCCCCTGTCTCCAGCAAGTTCCAGGGCCAGGATGCCTCAACCCTCAGCCCAGGGGTGAAATCGACATCAACCCGACAGCTGACGGGAATAAGGCTCAGCCTATTTACTCTGTATTCAAGGTCGATGTCGGTGATCTCGCTGTCGCTCTCAGCTTCCAGGTTGAAAGTGATGCCACTGGGAAACATGGTCACAGTGCTGCTAGATATGACCGTGATCCCGTCTTGAGCCAGGGTTACGCCAGGAGGGACGACGAGGAGGGCGATGGCAATTATAAGCAAAAGGCAAACCCTCTTCATTCCTTCCCCTCCCCCAGGGTGGATTTGAGATATGCCTTGATCAGCTCATCGAGATCACCATCAAGCACCGCCGCCGGGTCGCTGGTCTCACATCCGGTGCGATGATCCTTCACCATCTTATAGGGATGAAGAACATAGCTCCGGATCTGGTTGCCCCAGCCTGCGGCCACATGCTCACCCTTAAGCCTCGCCTGCTTCTCTGCCTTCTTTGCCAGCTCAAGCTCCAGGAGGCGAGAGCGCAGGATCTTGAGCGCCGTCTCCTTATTCTGAAACTGGGAGCGTTCCTTCTGGCAGGTGGCGACCAGCCCTGTAGGGAGGTGGGTTACACGAACCGCAGTGCTGGTCTTCTGCACATGCTGGCCTCCGGGCCCGCTGGCGCGGAAGAAGTCAATTCTCATGTCATCGGGGTCTAGCCTGACATCGACATCCCTTTCCGCCTCAGGCATCACCTCCACCAGGACAAAGGAGGTGTGGCGAGCATGGGAGGCATCGTAGGGAGAGAGGCGAACCAGGCGGTGCACCCCTCGCTCCGACTTCAGATAGCCGTAGGCGTGCTTTCCCACAACCTCGATGAGGGCGCTCTTAATTCCGGCCTCCTCTCCAGGTGAGACCTCAAGCACCGCCGCCTGGTAGCCACGGCGCTCCGCCCACCTGAGATACATCCTCAAAAGCATCTGCGCCCAGTCCTGGGCATCGGTACCCCCAGCGCCAGCGTGAACAGCGAGGATGGCGTTTCTCTGGTCATATTCGCCGCCGATAACCAGCTCGAACTCCAGCTCCTCAAGCTGTGAGGATATCCTCTCCAGCTCAGCGCCAATCTCCGCCTCCAGTGAAGCGTCCCGCTCATCGACAGCCATTTGGGCCAGCTCCAAAACCTCAGCAACCCTTCTCTCAAGGGCGCGCCACCTTTGCACCTCCCCCTTGAGCTCGCTGAGATGGCGCATAGTGGTCTGTGCCCGCTCCTGCTCCTGCCAGAAATCGGGCTTGGAGGACTCCCTCTCTAACCTGGCGACCTCTTCTTCCTTGTGGGCGATGTCAAAGACGCACCAGCATATTAGAGATGCGAGCCTTTAGCTCATCAAGCCTTTTCTTATGTTCCTGCATTTTTTGGCCCTCCTTTTTCGCACTCCTTTTTCGAACGCCTGCCGGTCTTGCTTTTTGAATCCTTAAAGTAGTCTTCTCTGCTCCCCCTCTTCTGTCCTCTCCAAGGCAGGCAGTTGTCCCGCTGCAGCGAGGTGAGCGAGACGAGTGGGCTCGGGGAGGCGATAGCCGCGGCAGCAGGCCAGCACCCAGTAGATAGCGGCCTCAAGGTCCACCTTATGCCCGATGGAAACGTAGACCGGTTTTACCCCTCGCTTGGTCCTCAACGCAGCACCGATAACCTCGCCGTTATCGAAGAGCGAGGCATAAGAGCCCGGCTCCTCCCCCAACCCCCCATGACTGCCACAGAGGATGGACTTGGCACACCCAATGGCGGGCACATCCAACAGAAGCCCGAGATGGGAGGCAAGCCCCAGTCTCCTCGGGTGGGCAATGCCCTGAGCATCGGCAATGAATAGGTCAGGGGTCAGGGTGAGCCGTTCACAGGCGGCAAGGAGCACGGGGGTCTCCCGGAATGAGAGAAGGCCGGGGATGTAAGGGAAGCTGACCCTTTGCTCCACCACACTGCTCCCAACCAGGGTCAGAGCAGGCAGGCGAAGGACCACCACCGCCCCCTTTGCCATCCCACCCGTATCTGGAGCTGAAATATCGACACCGGCGACCAGACGCGGGGCATCGACCTCGCTCCGTCTTGATACCTGAGAAGCAAGGCGGCGCTGAATCTCGTGGGCCTCAGCCACCGTTACCTGCCAGCTATGCAAAGGACGCCCCTTCATATCAGCCAATTATATCCCCTGGAAAATACATTGGCAACCTGAATCTCAAACCCATTGACACTTCGCAGTTTATCGCCCATAATAGCAAACATTGAGGGACAGATATGGTCAAGATTCGATTGCGTCGCACAGGAAAGAAGAAAAAGCCAAGCTATCGAGTGGTGATTGCCGATGCTCGGTCGCCTCGAGATGGCGCCTTTATCGAGATCATCGGTCACTACAACCCATTGACCGAGCCGCCAACCATTGTCATTGACGAGGAAAAGGCGCTAAACTGGCTTACGCATGGCGCCCAGCCCACAGAAACGGTGTCCAGACTGCTAAATAAGCTCGGCATCATGGAGAAGTTTAAGGCAGCAAAAACCTAGGCCAGAAGGCCTTTTGAAAAGGGAGCTTGGACTAGACCAGGTACTAGGAGGCGCATCTTGACAAGGTAAAAGGAACAAGCAACCGACGAAGTCCCTTGTCAGGGGTCAAAGAAATGGCAGAGGAGACAATCAACATGAAAGAGCTGATTGAGTATATTGCAAAGTCGATCGTGAATAAACCGGAAGCGGTGGTAGTAACTGAGGAGCAGGACAGCGAAAGGCTGGTGCTTAAATTGCAGGTTGACCCTGAGGATACGGGGAGGGTGATCGGCAAACAGGGTCGGGTTGCTCAGGCGATGCGCACCTTGCTTAGGGTGATGGCAGTAAGAGAAGGAATCCGAGCAAGGCTGGAGATAGTTTCGGAGGCGGAGGCGGAGGCCGAGACCAGCCAGTAGTGGTTTTCCCATCCGCTGACCACACCCTCCTTCCAGGTGAGGTCATCAAGCTCCCGGGCAAGCCGCCTCGTTTTTTCGAACGCCTGGGCAAAGGGGATGACTAGGCAGTCTTGAAGGTAAAGAAAGTCGAAGCTATACCTCAGAATCCCCAGTTTATAGTCGTTGGTCGGGTGGTTGCCCCCTGGGGGGTAAAGGGTGAGGTGAAGGTGGAGGCAATGACTGATTTCCCTGACCGCTTCTCCCCCGGGGAAGAGGTTCACATTGATGGTCACCCGTTAAACATCGAACGGTGCAGGTGGCATAAGGGGAGGGTTATCGTTAAGCTTGCCACAGTGGATAGCGTGGAGGCGGCGGAGAGACTTCGCGGGAGATGGCTGGAAATCCCGCAATCAAAACTGCGCCCCCTCCCTCAAGACCAATATTATCAGTTTCAATTGACGGGACTGGAGGTTTGGACCACCGAGGGAAAGCTTCTCGGGCGCATCGCCGCCATATTGCCCACAGGGAGTAACGATGTTTATGTGGTGCGTGGCGAGCACGGCGAGCTGCTCATCCCTGCTATTGAAGATGTGGTAAAATCAGTAGAACTGGAAACGGGGCGCGTTGTAGTTGAGTTGATCCCAGGTTTGCTCCAGAGTCAAGCCTGAGCTTGAAGAGGCCAAAAGGGCTTTAAAATCGATCATGCGTTATTCCATAATGAGCAAAGGTTGAGGGATAAGATGGCAGCTCCAATTCCAGAGGTTGTGATTCTTCGTCTGCCGCTATACTATCGCATTCTAACCCTCCTCCAGGAGGAAACCGAAATTGTAAGCTCGCAGGAGCTAGGAGCGCAACTGCAGATAACCCCGGCTCAAATCCGCAAGGACCTGAGCTACTTTGGCAAGTTCGGCATCCAGGGCAAAGGCTACAATGTAAACCAGCTCCTGGGTGAATTGCGCCACATTCTGGGGCTTGACCGCCAGTGGTCTGTCGTCCTTGTTGGCGTGGGACGCCTGGGAAGGGCTATCCTAGACTATAGCGTGCTGGAACCCCAAGGTTTCCACATCACGGCTGCCTTTGACACCGACTCACGGCAGATTGGCAAGAAAGTAGGACAGCTAGCAGTTCAAGATATCGCTACGCTCAGCGACACGGTCAAGAATCAAGGTATCAACATTGGAATCGTCGCTGTGCCACCATCTGAGGCGCCGGAGGTCATCAACCGCCTGGTTAGCTGCGGCATCAAAGCCATCCTAAACTATGCCCCGGTCGCACCTGCGATACCCAGCGATGTTCGGGTATATAACATCGACCCTGTAGTCGCCCTGCAAACCCTAACCTGCCACCTAAAGTCTCTGGGCACCCCCTGAACCGGGCTTCCTCTTCCTCCGCTCAGCAACCTTAATCCGAATCAAAGCCCGACGTAGCGCTACCTCGGCGGCGGCAAGGTCCATTTCAGTGGGGCGAAGCCTTAGTCTTTCTTCAGCGCGGCGCTTGGCCTCCTCGGCCTTCTCGATGTCAATCTCCTCAGCCCGCTCGGCAACATCGGCAAGGACAGTTACCCGATTTTGCATCACTTCAAGAAAGCCGCCAGTGACGAAAATTGCTGTCTCCTCACCCCCCTTCCTCACCACCAGCTCACCGGGCTGCAACATGGTGAGCAAGGGGGCATGATTAGGCAATATCCCTAGCTGCCCTTCGATGCCAGGAGCGATGACCACATCGACATCATCGGTGTAGACGTCCCGCTCTGCAGTTACAATCTCGAACTTGATTTTGGCCATCTAACTGCCCTCTAATTACTTACCCCTTCCTTGGTTTTCTCCTCTTGTATTTTTATTTTACCTCTGTTTCTCCTTGCAAATTCTTGAAATGAATACATATAAGCATCTTTGTCACTAGCTACTTCTCTTACCTCTGCTCTCCTTGCATTTACATACTCTTCAAGTTCCTCCCAGCATCGCACTATTGAACGACCCACATACCTCCGTACCACTTTCTCAGAAATAATCCCTTCTAAAGCCATAAAACTTATTCTATTACATATAGCTAAAACTGATTCTACCTTTTTGCGACCCTCGTCAGACAACTGTTCAAGGTTATAATCGCTAAACACATATCTACGCATTTCTCTCTCCTCTAAGCCTCCCCATATCTCAAGCAGTGAATTGAAAGCCTCAAGTTTTCTCATACTTCTATTCACCAATAACTGCCAAATCCCGCCGACTATCCCCAAAGCTATTACTGCTGTTGCAATTGCAGTCATTACTTCCCATGCACTTGTTATATGCCAAACACTCATTAACTTAAACCTGCCTTAGCTTCCCCTCTCACCAAGTAGAGCTTCTTCTTCCTTACCGCCTATGACCATAAGAGCATTGCCAAATACGGAAATAAGATTTACTCGAGTTACCCCGCCTCAAGCTCCTTGGCCCTCTCCACCACCTCGTCGATGGTGCCCACCATGTAGAACGCCTGCTCAGGGAGGGCGTCATGCTGCCCTTCAAGGATCTCCTTGAAGCCGCGCACCGTCTCCTTGACCGGCACATACTTGCCCTCCCTGCCGGTAAACGCCTCGGCGACGAACATGGGCTGGGAGAGGAAGCGCTGAATCTTGCGCGCTCGGGCTACGGTGAGCTTGTCCTCCTCGCTCAGTTCCTCGATACCGAGAATGGCGATGATGTCCTGGAGGTCCTTGTAGCGCTGGAGCACCCGCTGCACCCCGCGCGCCACCTCGTAATGCTCCTGACCAACAACGCGGGGATCAAGGATGCGGGATGTGGACGCCAGGGGGTCAACGGCGGGATATAACCCCTGCTCAGCGATGGAGCGCTCCAGGGCGATGACAGCATCGAGGTGAGCGAAGACGGTGGCTACCCCGGGATCGGTGTAGTCATCGGCGGGGACATAAATTGCCTGGAATGAGGTGATGGAGCCCCTCTTAGTGGAGGTGATCCTCTCCTGTAGGTCGCCCATCTCGGTGGACAAAGTGGGCTGATAGCCCACCGCCGAGGGCATGCGACCGAGGAGCGCCGAAACCTCCATGCCAGCCATGATATAACGATAGATGTTATCGATGAACAGCAGCACATCCTGCCCTTCCACATCGCGGAAGTATTCCGCCATGGTAAGCCCGGTGAGACCGACACGCATTCTGACCCCTGGCGGCTCGTTCATCTGCCCGAAAACAAGGACTGTCTTGTCGATGACCCCTGAGGCCCTCATCTCATACCACAGGTCATTCCCCTCACGGGAGCGCTCCCCTATTCCAGCGAATACGGAGAAGCCACCGTGGACAGTGGCGATATCGTGAATGAGCTCCATGATGATAATGGTCTTACCCACCCCAGCACCACCAAAGGCACCCACCTTCCCCCCTCTGGTGAACGGGGTAATGAGGTCGATAACTTTAAGCCCGGTCTCCAGCATCTGGGTGGATGTCTCCTGTTCCTGAAAGGAGGGAGGAGCACGATGTATCGGCCAATGCTCCTCGGCATCAACAGGCCCCAGATCGTCCAGGGGTTCCCCCATGACATTGAAAAGCCGGCCCAGTGTGGCTCGGCCCACGGGGACAGTGAGCGGCGCCCCGCTGTCTATAGCCTCGGCACCCCTCTCCAGGCCATCAGTGGGGGACAGGGCAAGGCAGCGAACCCAGTTGTTCCCCACATGCTGCTGCACCTCGAGCACAATCTCGCCCCCATCCCGGGGGATCTTGATAGCATTGTGGAGCGACGGCAGCTCATCAGGGGGAAACTCGATGTCCACCACTGTGCCAATGACCTGGGCTACTTTTCCTTTGGCCATTTTTCACCCCTTCTAGACCAGCGCCGCGGCTCCGCCGGTGATGTCCAAAAGCTCCTTGGTGATCATCTCCTGGCGCACCTTATTATAGGTTAGCGTAAGGTCCTCGACGAGCTCGTTGGCGTTGTCGGTGGCGGCGCGCATCGCCACCATCCTCGCCGACTGCTCGCTGGCAATGGACTCCAGAATTGCGTGGTAGAGCTGCATCTCGATGAAGCGGGGCAGAAGCCCGGCAAGGACAGAGGCAGCGGAGGGCTCATAGATATACCCCACATTTAGCCTCGCCTCTATGGTTGCTGGCTCAACGGGGAGCAGCCGCCACATTACCGGCCTCTGTGTCATGGTGGTCACAAACTCGGTATAGCAGAGATAAACCTCGTCCACCAGCCCGGCGCTGTAATCATCGATGACCACGCGGGCAATGGGAAGGATATCCGCCACAGACGGCTGGTCACCGAGGTAGGTGAACTCAGCCCTGACCTCCTGCCCATAGCGCACCATGAAATCCCGCCCTTTCCTGCCCACGGCAACAATGGTCATTGGGACGCTTTGCTCCAGGATAAAGCTCGTCGCCCTGCGGTTGACATTGGCATTAAGTCCGCCGCAAAGCCCGCGGTCGGGGGTAATATGGATCACGGCGATGCGGTTCGCCGGCCTTTGAACCAGCAGGGGATGAATGTCCTCATCCTCCTGTCGTTGGGCAGCGAGGTCCGCCAGAACCTGACGCATCAAATCGGCATAAGGGCGTCCCGCGATGTCACGTTCCTGAGCCCGCCTCATCTTGGAGGCAGCGATCATCTCCATCGCCTTGGTGATCTTTGCCGTGCTCTGGACGCTTCTTATGCGGCGCCGTATCTCACGAATGGTAGCCATTTTTTCGCCCGTTATTTGGACAAAGAATCTACAAAAGAGCCACAATCGTTAGCGAAGTCATTGTACAGCTT
>JABUBL010000224.1_pt1 | contig 15192 bp, 15 predicted proteins | sample 7240371 | NCBI WGS metagenome assembly JABUBL01 (sample SAMN07256343, study PRJNA390944) | subsurface metagenome | isolation source: Methane hydrate marine sediment | place: Pacific Ocean: Eastern North Pacific, ODP site 1244 | collected 2002
AACAATTATATAAGGGAGGCTTCGCCTCCCTTTGACCCTCCAGGATAGGGATATATATTCCTATCATGAGGGGGATAGGTTGTTAAATAATCTCAAGTTACCAGATTGCTGGGGGCAATAGCCTCATGTTATTATTGAATCGCGGTAGTAAATGGCTAATGAGTTGACCTTAAAAGCTATAGGTATTGTCAGAAATGGAATTAAGCAACCACCAAAGCAAGTGCCCTTTGGCTGGGAAAAGGTTGTTTCTGATATTGTGGTTAATAGTAGCCTAACTGAAGCCCTGGATGGGCTGGAGGAATTTTCCCACATCGTAGTCCTCTTCTGGATGCATCAGGCTCCCGCTGGTAGAGTGCCGATTAAGGTTCACCCTATGGGTAAACAGGAGCTTCCCTTGGTGGGGCTTTTCGCCACCCGGTCGCCACATAGACCCAATCCGATAGGAAAAGCTACCGTCAGACTACTCCAGCGACAAGGTAACATTCTAAAGGTTGAAGGGCTTGATGCCATTGATGGCACACCGGTAATTGATATAAAGCCTTATCTCCCTGGATATGATTCCGCAGTTAATGCCAGGGTGCCCCAATGGCTAACCAAAGGTTGTGGAATAAGCCGGAAGCTGCAAAATATCTACCACCAGCTTATAGACTGCTATGGGCCGCAGCATTGGTGGCCAGCCGAAGAGCCGTTTGAGATGATAGTCGGTGCTATCCTTACCCAGTCAGCGGCCTGGGTCAATGTAGAAAAGGCTATAGCCAACCTAAAAGCAGCTAAAGCACTGTCACCAGAAGCGCTACGCCGGCTGCCCCTCGCCGAGGTCGCCGCCCTTATCCACCCCTGTGGTTACTATAACGCCAAAGCGCTAAAGCTTAAGTCCCTGGCTCACTGGCTTGGAGAGTGCTATGATGATAATTTTGATAAGCTGTTGGCTAATAATATTGACCACCTCCGCCAGCAGTTGCTTTCCATTCATGGTATTGGAGAGGAGACCGCCGATTCCATAATACTTTATGGTGCCAACAAGCCGGTTTTTGTTATTGATGCTTATACCCGTCGTATCCTTAACCGTATCGGCCTGGCTCCTGAGACCAATAGCTACACTGCCTATCAGGCCCTTTTTATGCACGGTCTGCCCACTGATAGTGAGCTATTCAAGGAATACCACGCCCTGCTGGTCTGCCTGGCTAAGAATGTTTGCCGCAGCCGTCCCCTTTGCCAGCAATGCTGCCTCAATAATATCTGCCAATCCCGTCATTAACTAACCTCGCCCAAGCTTTTGATTAAGTAGCTATAAGGTAGTATACTATCTTATATGGATGTGGAGCAGCTAGCTAGTAAATTAGTCTTGTGGATAGGGGAGCAGGTATTAGCTGCCGAGTGTAAGGGGGTGGTGGCAGGGATGAGTGGTGGACTTGATTCTTCGGTATTGGCTGTATTGTGTCACCGGGCTTTTCACCAAAACATGTTGGGGGTGCTTATGCCTTGCTATAGTAGTCAAGAGGATGAGGAGCATGCCCTGGCTGTGGCTAGCCAGTTTTCCATCCCGACTAAAGTGGTGGTTCTTGCCCCTGTTTTTGATGCCTTGCTCAAGACTTTGCCCGGTGATGGGGTAGAGCCTGATGTCAGCCGGCTAGCTAAAGCCAACCTCAAGGTCAGATTAAGGATGCTCACCCTTTATTACTTCGCCAATCAGTTTAAATATATAGTGGCTGGGGCAAGTAACCGGAGTGAGCTTGCTGTAGGCTACTTTACTAAGTATGGAGATGGGGGGGTAGATATTTTGCCCTTGGGTAATCTAGTCAAAGGACAGGTAAGGGAATTGGCTAATTTCCTGGGTATCCCGCAGCCGATTATTAATAAACCCCCCTCGGCAGGTTTATGGCAGGGGCAAACCGATGAAGGTGAGCTGGGGCTTAGCTATGAGGAGCTCGACCGGTATCTGGTTACCGGCCAGACATCAATTGGGCTGAGACAAAAGATTGAGTCTATGACAGCGGCTAGTGCCCATAAGCGCTTGCCTCCCCCGGTGGCTAGCCTTCAGTGAGGAGGACTAAAAATGGTGACTAATAAGGTTAAAATCGTTACTGATAGTACCGCTTACCTATCACCAGAAGAGATTGCCAGATACGATATTCAAGTTGTGCCGCTCAAGGTTATCTTCGGGTTAGACGTCTATAGTGAGGGGGTGGACATTACCAATGAGGAATTCTATCGCAGACTAGCCAAAGCCGCAACGCTGCCGACTACCTCGCAGCCTTCGGTAATCGATTTTCCCCGGCTATATGGCGAACTAGCCCAACGTGGTCATCCTATTCTTTCTATTCATATGTCCAGCCATTTAAGCGGGACAGTTAATTCAGCTATGGCTGCCAGAGACAAGTTGCCCCAAGCTCAGATTGAAGTAGTAGATTCACTCTCTCTCGCCCTACGCACGCTAGTTATTCGGGCTGCCGAGGCTGCTGAAGCAGGACAGACCTTACCTCAGCTCAAGGCTTCCATTGAAAAGCTCAACACATCCATAAATGCCTTTGGCGTGCTTAGCACCCTAGAATATCTCTGGAGGGGAGGGCGTATAGGCAGTGCCAAGGCTTTACTTGGCACCTTGCTCAGGATTACACCAGTCCTAGCCTTTGAGGCTGGAGAGGTCAAAATCCTAGCTAAGGCAAGAACCACCGGTAAAGCTATAGGATATGTCCTAGAGCTTATGAAGGAGCGGATAAAAGGAAGCACCCCCATTCATGCCGTAGTGACTCACACCCATGCCCTTGAGCTGGCTTTGGCACTAAAAAAGGAGGTTCAAGCCCGTTTCAACTGCGTTGAGTTAGACCTTGTCGAGCTCGGTCCTGTGTTGGGGACGCATATAGGTCCGGGGTTCTTTGGTTTAGGTTTCTATAGTGAGCAGGACTGGCAACCAAACCAATACTGACTAAGTGGGGTCGAGCTTGAGGTTAGCCAAGACTTAGTTATATCCTCTTGTTTTGACGGGGTGCCTGTGTTATGATTGAGTTGAGGCGAAGATGATCACGGAGAAAGAGAAGGCGCTAGAGCTAGCTATCAGCCAAATTGAGAAGCGATATGGTAAAGGCTCAGTGATGAAGCTGGGGGAGGCAATGGCTACACCACCGATTGAAGCTATTCCCACTGGCTCATTGGCGTTAGACCTAGCCTTGGGTGTGGGAGGTATCCCTAGAGGGCGGATTGCAGAAATATTTGGCCCTGAGGCATCAGGGAAAACTACCTTAGCCCAGCATGTAATTGCTGAAGCACAAAAGCGAGGGGGTACGGCTGCCTATATCGATGTGGAGCATGCCCTTGACCCCCCTTATGCCGCCAATTGTGGGGTCAATGTTGATGACCTGCTCATCTCCCAACCTGATGCCGGGGAGGAGGCTCTGGACATTACTGAGGCGCTGGTCAGGAGTGGGGCTATTGATGTGATAGTGATTGATACTGTAGCTGCCTTAGTCCCCAGAGCTGAAATTGCGGGAGAGATGGGGGATGTCCATGTCGGCTTACAAGCCCGCCTGATGTCGCAAGCACTAAGAAAGCTAGCCGCCGCTATCGCTAAGTCAGGCACAGCGGTGATATTCATCAACCAGCTAAGAGAGAAGGTTGGAATTATCTTTGGCAGCCCTGAGGTGACACCAGGGGGCAGGGCATTGAAATTCTACAGCTCGATAAGAATAGACCTAAGGCGTATAGAGACAATCAAGGGGGGAACTGAGGCAATAGGTAGTCGTGTCAGGGCTAAGGTAGTCAAAAATAAGGTTGCCCCTCCCTTCAGGAGTGCTGAGTTTGACATCATGTTTGGCTACGGGATAAGCAAGGAGGGTAATCTTATCGACCTTGGTGTAGAGTGGGGGCTAGTGAAGAAGGCTGGCGCTTTTTTCTCCTACGGTGATATTCGCTTGGGGCAAGGTAGGGAGAGTGCTAAGCAATACCTGAGCCAGAACCCTGAGCTTGCTCAGGAGATTGAGCAGCAGATTAGGGCCTCAGCTACCACCACTCATATTACGGTGCCCGATGATTAAGACATCTTAAACAGATAACTTGGTAGGTAATAGGAGTAAGTAAGGCTGAGGCATAGGCTTCAGCCTTATGTCTTTAAAGGGGGTAGGCAAGTTAATGAACAAAATTACCGCCATCCGTTTCACGAAGGCTCGGGGAAAGCGAGTGAATGTGTTCCTGGATGGCAGGTTTGCTTTTAGTTTGGAAGCTGAGGTGGCGATAAAAGAGGGATTACAGGTGGGACAAGAGCTATCCACCAGTCACATTGAAGCACTAGCTAGGTCTGACCACTTCCACCGCTGCCTCAACGCTGCTGCCCGTTACCTTAGCTATCGACCTCGAAGCGAGTCTGAGCTAAAGCAGCGCCTTTACCAGCGTGGTTTTGATGGTGACTGTGTAGAGGCAGTGCTTGCCAAGCTAAAGGAGCAGGGGCTAGTAGATGATACCGCCTTTGCTCAATTCTGGAAGGATAACCGGGAATCGTTTAGCCCGCGCAGTCAGTGGCTAACTAAGTTAGAACTAAGGCGAAAGGGGGTAGCCCAAGACGTTATAGACCAGGTGGCTGATGTAATTGATGACGACGATAGTGCTTATCGAGCCGCCCTTAATAAAGCTCGCAGTTTGCTCACCTCCGACTATCAGAGCTTTCGTCACCGGTTAGGTGAATATCTTAAGCGGCGTGGCTTTAGTTATGGGGTGATAAATCACACCGTGCAACGGGTGTGGCAGAAACAGGGGTCTAGATAGCTTTTACCTTGACTTAAAATTGGCAAAGTGAGTACTATTGGTTAATTATATCTGAATTTAAGCTACAGGAAGAGAGGCAAAAATGCCATGAGTATAACGACAATAAATATAGTAACCATTATATTTGCTTTCATCATTGGTGGGGTGGCTGGGGCTGCATTTGTTTTCTTTTTTAGACGATTTAGGCTTACCCGAGAAATGCGTACAGCTGAGAGGAAGGCCTCCAGACTGAAGGCTGAAGCTGAGTTCAAAGCCAGGGAAGTGGTTCGTGAGGCCAAGGACGAGGCGGAGAAACTTAAGTCAGTAGCTGAGGTAGAGCATCGCGAGCGGCGCTCGGAGCTACAGCGCCATGAGAACCGTGTGGCTCAAAAGGAAGTGACCTTGGAGCATAAGATAGAAGGTGTAGACCATCGTGAGCGTAACCTGGCTAGCAAAGAAAAGCAAATAGAGTCCATCCGCACCCAGCTTGAAGAGGCTAGAAATAAGCAGTTAAAGCAGCTAGAGCTGATTTCGGGCATGTCTACTGCTGAGGCAAGGCAAGCACTGCTTGGGGCTATGGAGATTGAGATGCAGGAGGAAGCCTCTCGGCGCCTTCGCCAGTGGGAAGCCGGGTTAAAAGAGGAAGCTAACAAGAAAGCTCAGGAAATTTTATCCGAGGCTATCCAGCGTTCTGCCTCTGAGATTGTATCTGAGACTACAGTGGCTAGTGTTTCCCTCCCCACCGATGAGATGAAGGGTCGGCTTATCGGACGGGAGGGTCGCAATATCAGAGCCTTGGAGCAGGCTACTGGCGTTGACCTAATTATTGACGATACCCCTGAGGCAGTGACCCTGTCTAGCTTTGACCCGGTGAGGCGAGAAGTGGCTCGCATTGCGCTAAATAGGCTTATCCTTGATGGGCGCATCCATCCAGCTCGCATTGAAGAGGTGGTAGCTAAGGCCAAGGAGGAAGTGGATGCTGCTATCTATAGTGCTGGAGAACAGGCAGCATACCAAGTAGGGGTGCATGGATTACACCCTGAGTTAATTAAATTGCTTGGTCGCCTTAAGTTTCGCACTAGCTACGGACAAAATGTCTTAGCCCATAGTATTGAGGTTGCCTATCTAGCTAGTATGATTGCTTCAGAGTTGGGAGCCAATGTTGCCCTAGCTAAGAAAACTGGACTGCTTCATGACATTGGTAAGGCAGTAGACCGCGAGGTAGAAGGCAGTCACGCCGCTATCGGGGCTGACCTGGTTAAGCAATGGGATAAATCCCCTGAGGTGGTTCAGGGTGTCGCTGAGCACCATGGTGAAACTGATACTGTCGGCATTTGGGGCTTTATCATCTCAGCGGCTGATGCTATCAGTAGTGCCAGACCCGGAGCCAGGCGTGAGTTGTTGGAGAGCTACCTGAAACGGCTAAAGGACCTCGAAGATATAGCCACTGGCTTCAAGGGAGTGGAGAAGTCCTATGCTATTCAAGCCGGTCGTGAAGTCCGTATCTTGGTCAAGCCAGAAGAGATTGATGATTTGGGAGCTATGAGGCTGGCTCGGGACATTGTTAAGAAGATTGAGGAAAGCCTGAACTATCCGGGGCAGATAAAGGTTACCGTGCTCAGGGAGACAAGAGCTATAGACTATGCTAAGTAGGAAGAGCTAGTGTTAATACTAGTGGTCGGTGATGTAATTGGTAGGCCTGGTAGGATGGCGGTAGATACACTTTTGCCAGGCCTTCGCCAGCAATATGGGTTAGATTTGGTTATTGCCAACGCTGAGAATGTTGCCGGCGGTTTGGGTCTAACTTCAACTACAGCTAAGGCACTACTTGATGCTGGTGTTGATGTGTTGACCTCGGGTAACCATATATGGGCGCAGAAAGAGATTATTCCCTACCTGGATAGTGAGATGCCTATTCTGCGTCCATTAAATTATCCCCCGGGCGTGCCCGGTAGGGGCTACCTATTAAGTGGTCAGGCTATGGTGGTGAATTTAATGGGTAGAACCTTTATGGGTAATTTCGATTGCCCCTTTAGAGCTATGGACAAACTGTTAGCTGAGCTTAAACACAAGCCACCAGTTATTATTGTTGATTTCCATGCTGAGGCGACATCGGAGAAAATAGCCATGGGGCGATACCTAGACGGTCGAGTCAGTGCTGTGCTCGGCACTCATACTCATGTGGGAACCATTGATGCCCAGTTACTGCCTCAGGGTACCGCCTATGTTACCGATATTGGTATGACTGGACCTATTGATTCAATTATAGGTGATGATGCCGAGGCGGTAATTCGCCGTTTTCTGACCATGATGCCCCATCGTTTATCTGTAGGCAAAGGCAAAACAATATTTAACGCCGTGCTGGTTAGGGTAGATGACAACAGTGGCAAGGCGATAAGCATCGACCGAATCTATCAGGAGGTGGAGCAATAGTGTCCGAGGTAGACCTCCATATACACTCCACCGCCTCTGATGGTCGACTTAGCCCCGAGGAGGTCGTCCGCAAATCAGCCGAGCGTGGGTTAACCATTATTGCCCTTGCCGACCATGACACTGTGGATGGTATTGCTCCCGCCTTAGCCACGGCTAGGGCTTTCCCCAGGCTAAAAGTGATACCCTGCATTGAAATTAGCACTGATGTCCCTCGGGGTGAAGTTCATGTTCTAGGCTACTTTATCAATTATACCAACCAGGAGCTGAAGGTTAGACTGGATAGAATGCGTAGTTCTCGGCAAGAGAGGGCTCAAGGGACGATTGCTAAACTGAGGAATTTAGGTATCCATATTGAGTGGCAGCGAGTCCAGGAAATAGCTGGCGGTGGTTCTATAGGTCGCCCTCATATTGCTCAAGCTATGTTAGACAAGGGTTATATCGCCTCAATTAAGGAGGCATTTACTAAATATTTAGCCCGGGATGGCCCTGCCTATGTTAAGTGGCAAAAGATGACTCCTGCGCGGGTAGTGGAACTAATACTGCGGACTGATGGATTACCAGTGCTGGCACACCCACTAACTATTAATGACCTGGAGACAGTGGTTACTGAGCTAAAGGCGATTGGTCTGGTAGGCATCGAAGCCTATTACAATGGTTATACTGCTGACGAAGTAAGTAGGCTGGTTAGCTTAGCCGATAGGCACAATCTCATTGCTACTGGTGGTAGTGATTACCATGGTCTAGACCCCAGCACTGAGACTATGATTGGTGGTAGTGATGTGCCAATAGAGGCGGCGGAGCGCCTTATAGCTCTGGCAGAGCAGCGAGCACTAAAGTTAGCCAACCCCTACCTTCTCAATTAGTAAAAACAGCTACTGCTTAATAAAATGAGATGTACCTATCACCCTGATATTGAAACTAACCTGAGATGTGGTAAGTGTGGCAAGCCGATATGCCCTAAGTGCCTGGTGCAGACACCGGTTGGAGCCCGATGCCCCGATTGTGCTCGACTATACAAGCTGCCTACCTTTCGCGTTACTACCAAATACTATCTCAGAGCTGTAGGAACCGGGGTAGGTATGGCTTTTGCCTGTGCTGCTGCTTGGTGGGCAATTAGGGGGGTGATGCCTTCCCTTTACCTTAATTTCCTGTTAGCGGCTGGTTTTGGTTTTGGCATCGGTGAGGTGATTAGCCTTTCGGTTAACCGTAAGCGTGGCAGAGGATTAACTGTTATTGGCGGCGTTGCTGTGGTAATAAGCTACGTAATTAGTATATTCCCCCCCTGGGGGCTCCATTTTGTGCAGTTTAGTGTGATGGGCTTAGTTATTGACCTGTTAGCCGTGACTCTGGGTGTTTATGTCGCTGTCACCCGTTTGCGCTAAAGGGCTTCTGTTTTTTCTCTTACCCGTTGTATTACTTTTGACATTGCTTCCCCGGCCTTAGCTCTAATCAGGACGGTGGCTTGGTCGTCCATAGGGGTGGGGCTGAGATTGACGATAACTAATTTGGCTCCCGCATCAAGGGCATAAATAGGCATATAGGCGGCGGGGTAAACAATCAAAGTCGAGCCAATTACGATAAATAGGTCAGCCCTCTCCGAGCGGTGGGTTGCTTCCTTTAACACCGGCTCCGGTAGTGGCTCACCAAAGAGAACAATGTTTGGTTTCAGGATACCATGGCAAGCCTCACAATCTGGGATTTCCTCGCCCTCATCCAGCCTGGCTTTAATTTGTTCCACCGGGTAACGCTTACCACAGCTCAAACAAACTACCCACCGCATATTGCCATGGAGTTCAAACACCTTGTCATCGGCCAGCCCTGCCTTCTGGTGGAGACTATCTATATTTTGGGTAATGACACAATCAAGCTTACCCAGCCTATCCAGCTCAGCGATAGCTAGGTGGGCTGGATTGGGCTCAGCCTCAGTGGTTAACCCCCTTTCCTGAAATACCCGCCACCATTTTTTCCTGGATTCGGGGCTCTTCATAAGCCTCTGATAGGTGAAGTCAGCCGGGTCAAACCTCTCCCAGATTCCACCAGGGCTGCGAAAATCAGGGATACCCGATTCAGTGCTAATCCCAGCCCCGGTGAAGACGACCACCCTTTTGGCATTCACAATTAGCTGAGCTACTCTATCAGCCAGGGTATCTAGGTTCTGTTCTTCCAGTTGAATTAGCCCCCCTTTTATTTATTAAAAATAATAACCCTTATCGCCTATGTTTATCAAGGATGGCAAAGCCAAAGGTAGGTTGAAGGCAATTATTTTAGCCGCACTTGCACTACTTCAAGCCTTGATGCTGTTCTACTAGCTATGATATAATTGCCTGCCTTACTGCTGAGGGGACTAAATGAAACAAGACTTAGAATGGGAGCCTAGGTTAGTCGGTTTCCTATGTAAATGGTGTAGCTATGCTGGTGCCGATTTAGCCGGTACCAGCCGTAAGAAATACCCTGCCAACATAAGGGTGATAAGGGTCCCGTGTTCGGGAAGGGTAGATCCTCTCTTTATCCTTAAGGCTCTGCACCTAGGTTTTGATGGTGTGCTTGTTTCCGGTTGTCACCCCGGTGATTGTCACTATCAAACGGGAAACTACTATGCCCGAAGAAGAATGGCTATAACTAAGAATTTTCTCGAGTATATAGGCATTAATCCACAGCGGATTCAGGCTAGCTGGGTCTCGGCTTCCGAAGGAGAAAAATTCGTTGAGGTAGTTACTGAGGTGACCAGAGGGTTAAAGGAAGTCGGACCCAACAAATTGTTTGCTGATGAAAGACAGAAACATAGAGCAAAAGCTACAAAGTGAGGCTAAAGCTCTACTAGAGCAAGGCAAAGTTGACTATATAATTGGCTTTGAAGCCGGCAGTCTAAATTTCACCACTACCCCATTAATAACCAACAATATAGCCGATATTGACCGCTTGGTAATTAACCCCTTTATCACAAATAATCTCAGTGTATATCTAACCGAGGTCAAGGGACGGGTCGGTATTGTCGTCAAGGGGTGCGATAGCCGCTCCATTGTCAGCCTGATACAGGACAAGCAAGTAGCCAGAGAGGATATAGTAATTCTGGGTGTCCCTTGCCCGGGAATTATTGACCTGAGCAAGGTTGAACAGTTAGTGGCTAAGGATAGGGATGAGATAGACAATATTACCCGGGATGGGGATAGAGTGGTGGTAACGGTTGACGGAAATGAGAGAGAATTCCCTACCACAGAAGTCCTTTTTGACAATTGCCTTGGCTGTGAGTTACCCACTCCTCAAGAATATGACGTTCTTCTGGGAGAGCCTACCTCACCAGCCAGTGACAGGGAGAAGGCGGCTAGTCAGGAGAAGATAGACAGCTTAAAAGACATGACCCCTGAACAGAGGTGGGAGTTCTGGAGGAACGAGTTTGACCGCTGTATCCGTTGCTATGCCTGCCGAAATGTATGCCCGGCTTGCTTTTGCCAGCGATGCTTTGTCGAGGAGACTGAGCCGCAATGGCTACTACCGGTACCGCGGTGGCAGGATAACCTCATGTTTCAGGCGGTTAGAAATATTCATCTGGCGGGAAGGTGCACCGACTGCGGTGAGTGTGAACGTGCCTGCCCGGTGAATATCCCGCTTAGAAGTCTGACCCGGGAAATGTATGATATAGTAGACGCTCTCTTTCACTATAGGGCAGGGATGGATAAAGAGGCACCGCCATTACTAGCTGCCTACGAGGCTACGGATACCGAAGACTTCATCAGGTAAAAAAGTGACCAATAATAAGAAGGTAAACAAAAAGGATGTAGCCAAACTCCTCAGCCAATGGAGTCAGGAGTTTAGCGTATTCGTGCCCTGGCGAGATGAAGGAGTGGCAAAGTGGGCTAAGTGGGATGGTAAGGATACCAGTTTCTTAGATTGGTATCGAAATACAGTTGTTCCGCCCAAGGCCATTTTCTTGCCCCAAATGGAGGAGATGTTTAGCTTCCAGAAAGATAAGGAGGGCTATCACATAGAGCTACCAGCATCAGACGAACACCAGCAACTAATTTTTGGTATTCGACCCTGTGATGCTAAAGCCCTAGCTATACTGGATATGACCTTTAAGGACGTATACGAAGACCCTTACTATCTTTCCAGAAGAAATAACACAATACTAATTGGGCTGGGGTGCACTAATCCCTATGATACCTGCTTTTGTACTTCACTAGGCAGTAGCCCGACTGATTCAACCAATGTTGACCTAATGCTTATCGACATTGGTGACCAGTTCTTAGTTGAGGAGGTTACTGATAAAGGTAAGGAGCTAGTGGCTAACATCAGCCTAGCCGAAGAGGCGACTGAAGCCGATGAAGCCAGAGCCAAAGAAGCCAGAGAGGCAGCCTACAACAAAGTAACCAGACAACTTGATACCAAAGACATTGGGCAGAAGCTGCTGGCTAGCTTTGACAATCAGGACTACTGGGAGAAAATAGCCGCCAAGTGCATAAGTTGTGGTATCTGTACCTTCCTCTGCCCTACCTGCTATTGCTTTGACATTAATGATGAGTTGGTTAAAAATCAGGGGGAAAGATTTAGGAGCTGGGATAGCTGTGCTTTCCCCATCTATACCAAGATGCCAATGGAAAACCCTAGGGTGGAGAAGTGGCGGCGGTTGAGGCAGAAGGTATGCCATAAATATGAATTCTACCCGATAAACTTTAATATTATTGCCTGTAATGGCTGCGGAAGGTGCATTCGCCTATGCCCAGTGAACTGGGATATTACCCAAACATTGGCTGGACTGCCTACTGAAGCACAGCTTAAACTGGGGAGTGAAAAATGACTGCTACCGATATTAGCCACCAGTCGAGGTTTCTTGCTCAAGGTAATGTCTACCTGCCACATATAGCTGTAATAGAGAAAGTAATCGACGAAACCCCCGGTGTAATAACCTTCCATTTCAACTTCAAGGATGAGAAACTACGGGCAGAGTTTGCCTTTGACTCAGGGCAATTCGGTGAATACTCTGTTTTTGGTATAGGTGAAGCCCCCTTCTGTATTTCCTCCAGCCCAACCAGACGTGACCACCTAGAGTTTGCTGTACAGCGGGTAGGGCGGGTAACCAATGCCCTGCATCGGCTCGGTGTTGGTGCTGAGATAGGTTTCAGAGGACCCTACGGTAATAGCTTTCCCATGAATTTTCTGGAAGAGAAGAACCTCATTTTTGTTGGCGGTGGCATTGGCTTAGCCCCCCTACGGTCTCTAATCTGGAATGTCTTAGATAACCGGAACAAATACAAAAAAATAGATATTATCTACGGAGCTCGTAGTCCATCCGACCTGTGCTTCAAGTATGACCTGGAGGCGTGGAACAAAGACAAAACGGTAGATATGGTAACTACCGTTGACAAGGGCGATGAAAGCTGGACAGGGAGAGAGGGCTTCGTTCCTCAGGTATTGGAGCAGGTGGCTCCCTCAGCCCAAAATGCAGTAGCTATCGTTTGCGGTCCACCGATTATGATACGATTTACCTTCCCCGTTTTGGAAAAATTGGGCTTCGCCCCAGAGCAAATGCTCACTACTCTGGAAAAAAGGATGAAGTGCGGTATAGGTAAGTGTGGGCGATGTAATATTGGTAATCTCTATGTCTGCCGTGATGGGCCAGTGTTTACCTATGCCCAGATTAAGAAATTCATCTCCAGCGAGTATTAAAGGGAAGGCTATACCAGCATGCCCTCCATTTGCGCCAGGATTTGCTCATTATTAAAATGACTAAGGCTTACCGCATCACTGAAGCAGCCGCTGACGCAGGCGCCACACCCTTTACATAGAGCATCATTAACCCGACACACCTCTTTCTCCTCATCAAAGGAGATAGCACTATAAGGGCAAAGAAGGTTACAAATCTGGCAGCCAGAGCAGAGCTCTTCATCAATAACTGCTGTAGCTGCCTCAATCTCAACCCTTCCCTTACTAATCATAGCCAGAACCCGGGCGGCAGCCGCTGAAGCCTGAGCTACACTATCAGGAATATCCTTAGCCCCCTGACAGCAACCGACAATAAAGATGCCATCAGTGGTAGTAGCCACCGGGTCTAGCTTGGGGTGCTTTTCCAGGAAAAAGCCGTCAGCGCTTCGGCTAATATTAAACAACTGGGTAACAGCCTCGGCATCTGGCTGCGGCTCCATAGCTGGACAAAGGATAACCATGTCAACTGGCACCCTTATCATAGAGCCCAGCAAGGTATCCTCAGCCACGACTACTAGTTTCCCCTTCTCTTCCTCATTTATAGCCCGGTCAGTGATTTCGCTTACCTTCCCCCGTATAAAATTAACACCTTCCTCCGAAACACGCTCATAGAATTCCTCATAGCCCTTGCCAAAGCAGCGCATATCTATATAGAATTGGTATACCTCAGCATTGGTTTTTTCCTTTATCAAGTGAGCATACTTAAGAGCATACATACAACATACCCGAGAGCAATACTCATGATAGTTTTTATCCCGGCTACCTACACAGTGAACAATAGCCATGCTCTGGGGAGTGGAACCGTCTTTAAGCACTATATTGCCACCTGTTGGCCCCGATGAATTGACCAGCCTCTCAAATTCAAGGCTGGTGATAACATTGTTCAGCCGCTTATAGCCATACTGATAGATAGGGCTGGGGTCCCATAGGTTAAAACCAGTGGCTAAGATTATAGACCCTACCTCCACCTCAACAAGTTTATCTTCCTGTTTAAAATCAATAGCCTTCGTTTCACAGACCTTCTCGCAGGCGCGGCAGGTGCCTTTTAGAAAATAGACACAGTGTTCTCGGTCAATGACCGGTATATTAGGTACCGCCTGCTCAAATGGAATATAAATAGCCTTCCTCTTGCCCATACCGGCATCAAACTCACTATCTGCTTCCCATGGGCACTTTTCCTGACATAAGCCACAGCCGTTACACTTATCCTCATCAACATACCTCGCCTTTTTTCTGATTTTAACCTTGAAATTACCGATAAAGCCCGAAATCTCCTCTACCTCACTATAGGTCATCAGCTCAATATGGGGATGAGAACCTACCTGTGTCATCTTCGGAGTAAGAATACAGGCTGAGCAATCCAGAGTGGGGAATGTTTTATCAAATTGAATCATACGCCCGCCAATACTGGGGGTTCTCTCCACCAGATAGACCTTGTGTTCAGAATCGGCGATCTCCAGGCCGGCCTGGATGCCAGAAATACCTCCGCCTACTATCAGCGTATTAGGATTAAATGGAACCTCCCTAGCTACTAGGGGTTGGTGGTAATAAACCCGCTTTACTGCTGCGCTTACCAGTGCCTTGGCCTTCTCCGTAGCCTTCTGCTTATCCTCAGTCACCCACGAGCAGTGCTCACGGATATTAGCCATCTCAAACAAATACGGATTTAGCCCTGCCTCCTGACAAACACGGCGGAAGGTTAGCTCGTGCATCTGCGGTGAGCAGGCAGCAACCACTACCCGATTAAGCCCAAAATCCCTGATATCCTGCCTAATAATTTCCTGACCTGGGTCAGAACATATAAAAATATAGTCACGAGTCATTACTACAGCATCTAAGCCCCGGGCAAACTCGGCAACTTCCTTTACATCAACCGTACCAGCAATGTTGCTGCCACAATGACAGATATATACACCAATTCTAGGTTCACTTCCCATAGTTAAATCGCCTCTTGAACTAATTCTGCGATGTCCCTGACCTCAATGCTCTCACTCTTACCTAAGGTTAATACACTATCTTCAAAGTTGAGCATGCAGTAAGGACAGGCAACGGCTAATATACTGGCTCCGGTGTCAATAGCCTGTTCTAGCCTCAGGTCAGCAAATCTTTCCCCCTTTTTAGTTTCCATCCAAATCCTCCCCCCGCCGCCACCACAACACAGGCTGTTTTCTCTATAATTTGGCATCTCAACCAGTTCTAAGCCGGGGATGCTGTTTAGAATTTCCCTGGGCTCATCATAAATATTGTTATGACGTCCTAGATAACAGGGGTCGTGATAAGTGACCCTTTTATTAACCTCTTTGGTGAAGTTCAACCTCCCTTGTT
>JABUBL010000225.1_pt1 | contig 15164 bp, 10 predicted proteins | sample 7240371 | NCBI WGS metagenome assembly JABUBL01 (sample SAMN07256343, study PRJNA390944) | subsurface metagenome | isolation source: Methane hydrate marine sediment | place: Pacific Ocean: Eastern North Pacific, ODP site 1244 | collected 2002
GCCGCCGATAACAGTCAATGCCATAGGCGTCCTCATCTCGGCGCCTTCCTGCCGGCTGAGGGCCATGGGAAGCATCCCGAATATGGTAGTGAGTGCTGTGATAAGCACGGGACGCAGGCGAGTCGCCGCAGCTTGAACGATGGCTTCTTTTACGTCCATACCGCGGCGCCTTAATTGGTTCATATAATCCACCATCACAATTCCATTATTGACTACGATACCAGTAAGAAGAATAAATCCGATAAAGGTGGGCAGGCTGATTGTCTGGCCAGTGATGAGGAATGCCAATACGATACCGATCAGGGCTAATGGTATGGTAAACATAATGACGAAAGGATGCACAAATGATTCGAATTGGGAAGCCATGACCATATATACAAGCAGAATTGCCAATGACAAGGCCTTTCCCAGGGTAATGAATGTCTCGATCATGTCTTCATATTGCCCACCGAACTCAATGAAGTAGCCTTCCGGTAGACGGCCTTCCAGGTCTACCAGCAGTGTCTTTATATCCTTCACAACGCTCCCCAGATCGCGGTCCACAATATTGGCTGTTACTAAAACGCTCCGAACCTGCCCTTCCCTCAAAATGGCCACTGGTCCTTTTTGCTTTTCCACTGATGAAATCTGCATGATCGGAATCTGCGCCCGCATTGGCGTGGTTACCGGAATCATCTGAATATCCCGGAGGCTGCTCCGGTCCTGCTCTTTGAATTTCACACGCACATCCGTCTCTTCCCCGGCCAGTCGGAACCTGGTGGCGACCAGGCCCAGCGTGGAGGCCTGTATAGTGGAGGCAATCTGACCGGAACTTAGACCCATGCGGTTGATTTCCTGCCTGTTCAGAGTGATGTGGTATTCCGGCCGCGCCTCTTCCAGAGACGATTTAATGTCCCGGAGTCCAGCAACATCGGCAATAAGCTGTTGAATTTCGCTGCTGATAACCTCCAGGATTTTAAAATCCTGTCCGAGAATACTGATTTCTACTGGTGCTCCTGAACTCCCCATACGACCAGACATGTCGACTGCTTCGATTTTTACCCCTTTCATTGCTGGGAGAGTGCCACGCAACTCCTCTATGATCTCCTCGGATGATTTATCTCTCTCTGCTTTTGGAATGAGCTGGCCCATGACCATACCTTCGTGCGATCCCTGTGCTCCGAATGACATACCCCCGCCATCTCCAGATGAGCCCACCGATGCGATCACCGTTTGCATAGCTGGCTCGTTGATCAGGATTTCTTCCACTCTCTGTACCGCATGGTCGGTTTCCTGCAGGGACGAACCGGCAGGCAAGCCCACATTCAGTATGATCATTCCTTGGTCCATCTTCGGCATGAATTCGGCACCTACAAATGGAATGAGGCAAAGTGCAACTACAAATGCTAAGCTGACACCACCCAGAACCTTACCGCGATGCCGCAGTGTCTTGGCGAGTAGCCGAGCATAACCGGTCTTTATACGAGCAAAACCGACCTCACCGAATTCCCTTTTATAGGTCTCTTTCTTAATATGCTTCTTGAAAAAGAGCGACCCGATCATGGGCACAATTGTGAGCGAAACAAAGAGAGAGGCAAGTACGGCAAACGAAATTGTCAAGGCCAGGCCCCGGGCCAGTTGCCCGGCGAGCCCACTTCCCAGGGCCATTGGAATAAAGACGGCCAGAGTGGTGAGTGTTGAGGCCGTGATGGCCAGGCCCACCTCCGAGGCACCGATCTTGGCGGCATCACGTCGACGCTTACCCTCCTCTAAATGACGGAACATGTTTTCTATCACAACAATGGCATTATCTACCAGCATGCCGACACCCAGGGCCAGCCCACCAAGAGTCAGGAGATTGAGCGTGTAACCTGCGAGCCGTATAGGGACAAAAGTGGCGATGATGGAAATCGGTACGGCTATGCCTATTGTGAGAGTGGGCCGGATATTTCTCATGAAGAGATAAATCAGCACCATCGCTAAAAATCCACCGATGAAGGCCACCAGCGCAGTGCTGCTCACCATTCTTTTAATAGATTCGGATTGGTCCAGGGCAATGTGAAACCTGATGTCTGGTGGCAGATAGGCCTTGATCTCCTCGAGTTCTATCTTCGCTTGATCCGCTGCTTGAACTACATTCGCCCCGGATTGCTTGCTGATCGTCATCACAACGCCACTTGATTTTTGAATCCGGGCGATCGAGGTGGTTTCTTTTATAGTGTCCTTGACAGCCGCTACCTGTCGAAGCTGGATGGGGTTACCCTGCTGGGACATACTGATAACCAGGTTTTCAATTTCTTCCAGGCTGGTAAACTCTGCTTTAGTACGAACTAAATATTCCAGGTAGTCTTCAGTGATACGACCAGCAGGCAGGTTCAGATTTTCAAATCGTAGCACCTGCACGATCTGATTCAGTGTGATACCATATGTTTCGAGCGCGCTTCGATCAATCTCAACCAGTATCTCCCGCACTTCGGGAGATTGGACTATAACCGATGCAACACCATCCAAGCGTTCCAACCGGTGAGCCACATTGTCCTCGATGAATTTGGCTAGATCTTTGGGGGACCGGATCTCGCTCGTGATGCCATAAAAAATAACCGGGATTTGAGTAATGTCGAACTTCATCACCAGGGGTGTTCTCACGTTCTCGGGGAGGAAATCGGCCAGCATAGCCAGCTGGTCTCTCAGGTCCTGGGCAGCGAAATCCAGATTGGTGCCAGATTCAAATTCCACCATTACGACCGAGGCGCCTTCCATCGAGCTGGAATTCACCGATTTCACACCCGAAACAGATGCCACGGTCTGCTCGATTGGCTTAGTAAGGGTTACCTCTACGTCTTCCGGACTGGCGCCTTCATAAGACGTGACCACTGTTACGACCGGGAAGTCAATATCTGGTAACATATCCAGCCCAAGCCCTGCGAGGCTGATGAATCCGACCACCACCACAATGAGGGTCATCATGGAGGCGGAGACCGGTCTATCAACGGAAAATTCGGGTAGTTTCATGATCTAGAATTCCCCCGTTTGAATTTGGACATCACTACTGTCCGCCAGGGTATACCCACCTTCAATGATTACGGTATTATGTTCGCTGAGCCCGGTTATGATCTCTACCCAGTCAGGTGTTATAAGTCCGGGCTCGACCCTGGTACGGTACGCTTTCCCATCTTGAATGATAAATACCATATTCCCATCGAGAAGTGCCGAGCGTGGCACGACCAGGACGTCTTCTCGTCTATCCACTTCAACATTTACGTCTCCAAATGTGCCGGGACGGAGCGATCCATCGGTATTACGGAATAGGGTCTCAACGTAGAAAGTCTTACTGCCTGCATCGGCGGCAATATTCACGATGTTCACCTGCCCGGGATATGTCCGGCGGCTGGTTGTCGCTATTTCAAGGGTTGCTGCCTGATCCTTAAAGATGAAGTCGATTTCGTTGTGCGGGACCTGGAGCCCGACCTTGACAGCTGTAATATCCATTACGGTGTAGATCGGTGGGCGACCCATGGCGGGATTCACCAGATCTCCCTCCTCAAAATCCCTTTGAGTAACGACACCTTTAAATGGCGAGCGCAAGAAGGTTCGATTATACTGATGATTCAATAGATTCAAATTGGCCTCGGCTTGTTTGAGTTGGGCTTCGGCCACCTGGTCTCCCAGTCGTGCCTTTTCATACTGCTGCTCGGAAATGGCACCTTCATTATAAAGGTTCAGGGTGCGCTGCCAGTTTTTCTCGGCGTCCGCCTTGTTTGCCCCGGCAACGACCAGCGCGGCCCGGGCCTGGTCCAGCTGATAGGTAAGGGTGGTGTTGTCCATAACAGCCAGTTGCTGCCCTTTGAGGACCGGCTCGCCGATATCAACCATAAGAGACTGGATCTTACCCGGCATGTCCGGTGAAATACTGGCAACTCTGATCGGCTCCAGCGTTCCTGAATAGGTCAGGGTTCTCGATAAGTCCTGCCTGGCAACCTGGTAGGCCTTCACGGGGGTCGGTTGTCTGGTACCTGCAGCATCGGCTCCGCCCGATGTATCACGGCCGCACGATGTGAGAATGATGCTTCCAGCCAGTACAGCAATCAGGGAGATATGCTTTATCATTATTGGACAACTCCTAATTCTTCGATAAGATTTCGGCCTACAGCCTTCTTGATTCTGATATTTGCCAAGGTGTAGCTGAATAATGCCTGGGTATAATTGGCCCGGGCATTGGTGAGGTTCGCCTGGATCTGGTTAGCCTGAAGGCTGGTGATCGTCCCTTCCCGATATCGCAGTTGGGCGAGACGGGCTGCTTCTTCAGCCTGCGCCACGGTTTTTTCGGATGAGAGCAGCGTGCTTTCCGACTCGACCAGTGTCCGGTAAGCCCCTTCCACTTCCAACTTTATACCATCCTTGAGTGATCTTCGCCCAAGTTCCGCTTGCCGAATTGCAATTTGTGCTTTCTGAACCCCGGTACGTCGCCTGCCTCCATTGAAGAGATTGAAACTGAGTCCCATGGTAACCGTATAGCTATCCTCCCACTGGTCGTAGTCACCCAATTCGTTTCCGAATGTGGAGTATGACCCTGATAAGGCTACCATCGGCAGATAATCACTGCGGGCCATAGATAGAGCATACCGTCCCATCTGGCCTCGAAGGTCGAGCTGGTAAAGTTCATGCCGGTTGCCCAGGGCCTCTGAGAGTAGTTCTTCCAGTGAATATTCATGTGGCTGATACTGGAGCTCGTCGGTTAGCTGCAATGGCCTGGGGTCCGGGATCCCAATAATAGTCCTCAATCCGGCTTCGGCGAGTATGACAGCGTTCTTCGCCTGGGTAACTCGCGGTAACAGGTTGGCCAGCTGTACCTCAGACTGCAGCAAATCAAGTTTAGAGGTAAGACCTTCATCGAACAGCTGTTGTGTGATCTGGTGGAATCCCTCAGCGATCTCGTAGGTCTCAGTCGCGACCAGCAGGAACTCCTGGGCTACCAACATTCCCATATAGGTTTGTGCGACCTGCAGGGCCAGGTCATTCCGTGCCAGCAGTTCATCTATTTCAGCAATTTCAAAATTTGATTTCGCGAGTTGGACTCCCCGGGTCAGCTTGCCGCCAGTAAAAATCGGCTGGGTGATTGAGAAATCAGCCTGGTAGTCATAGGTGAAATCGAGTTTCAGGCGCGTCGTCTGGGTTGGATCCAAGAAACTCGGCATTTCAATGATCCGGATTTTTTCATCGAGAATTGTGCTGCTTCGAACGTCAATCTGGGGCATGAACGCGCCCCAGGCTTCCCGACGCGAGAGAGAGGCGTCTTCAACCCTCGATCTGGATATTTGAATCGATGGATTGTTAGCTAGTGCAATTCGAATGCTCTCACTAAGTGATACGGGGAAGGCTTCCTGCCCCTGGAGGAGCAGCGGAATTGCGACCATAACGGCAACGGACACTCGCACGAAACGAACCATGTTCTATTCCTCGTTGGTCTGGCCGGCACACCCATGCAACTGGATATGCAGGATGTCGGCCTTGACTTTTTCCAGGTTGGTTTTACTACCCGTAATGAGCCAATTCATCATATGAGCGTTAATTGCTCCATTTACGGATAGTGCCAGCGATTTCGGCTTGAAGCCGGAGATGGCTTGTTTCTTCATGTGGGTGGAGAAGACCTTTTCAAGTAGAGCAGTGAACTGAACCTGCTTGGCAATGAAATTGAGGCGCATCTCATGGGAAGGCTTTTGCTCAAATTTGGTTGATTCGGATATAGCCAGACGAAAGAAGTGGTGGTTTTCCGTCAGGAACTTGAATTGTTCACTCACCGTTATGCTGACTGCACATTTTAGGTTTTCAGCTTGAGCTAACCTTTCCTTGAGGTGATGTGTATAGTTATCGATTTTCTCCTCAAGGATAGAAAAAAAAAGATCCTCTTTACTCTGGAAGTAGAGATAGATAGTGCCTTTGCTCAAATCAATATCCGCGGCGACCTGTTCGATAGTGGTGTTATGGAAACCATCCCCGGCAAAAAGCTTTTCCGCAGCGGCAAGGATAGTTCTCCTTCGTTGTTCTTTTTCCTTTTGTCGACGTTCTTTAACAGACATGATTATATCTCCTGACTGTTCAGTATTTTACTGACTGGTCAGTCATTACTGCAAGCTTTTCTTTGTACGTCTTCAGAGCTTTTGGGATAGTTTGGGCTTAAAACCTTGGTAAAGACATATTACTGTCCCAAGGTTTTCTCTGTGTCTCATCTGAGAGGTATCCTTCAAATCAGCACACGCAAGGCAATCTAAATAGATGCAAAATTCATCAAGATGCCTTTGTCCCGCAGGATGCGGGGGTGCTGCTAAAGTAGGGAAAAGTCACAACAAAAGTCATTTTACCGGATACGGGCCGGATACGCACGTGATTTTGTCGACGGGAAGGCGTATAACTCAAAATCCGGTTAACCCAAAAGTGGATAATCTGAGCATAAACTCAGAGCATTACTCTCCTAACTAAGGATAATACCAACTGTTTTCGAGCGAAACTCACCAGATAACGTATCTTCTAGTGAGTTTCTGGGATTCCGGAATTAAAGCAGCTAGTATTGCACTCCGAATCAATGACATGAACCAACCTGAGGTGCAATGTAACCACTACTCCATAGTATCGGTAACAGAGCGCTATCTCAAATTCCCCACGGAATACCTTGAAAACGTCTTCGGAGATACCGTCGGGCCCTATCCTGCACGTTGCGAGCAATCCTTATCAGGCTGTCTATCCCCTGCCTGATATGCTAAAATATGCGCCAGACCTCTTCCTCATAGAGGAGCTGCCCGTCGCCCGCCAGGATGTTGACGTAATACATATCCTCGGGCATGTCGTAGAACTCGGCATGGACAATGTAGTTACAGGTACAAAGGCACAGATTAGCTGCGGTGTCCTGTACCGAAATGGCAATGGTGTCGCTGCGTATGTCGGTAGAGAGGACAAACCGGTTCGAGTCCGGGCAGCAGTTGGCGCTCGCGCAGAAATCGAGAATCAGGTCGGCGTCGAACTGGTAAGTAAAGCAGGAATCCCCGACAGCGGCCTTGCTGAGCTCTCCGCTCTGGCAGCCGTTTGCCTGGTAGAGCTGAAACTCGCCACCCCATTGCTGTGACTCGGTGGATGGTTGGCAAGCCAGGAACGCACCGAAGAGCAGAACCGGCAGGAGAGAAATGATTGTGTGCCTCATGTTGGTAATCTCCTTTCCATATGAATTTACTCGAAACGCCAGCTATGATGGAGCAAATGACATGCCGGGCAGATCCAGTCTGAAGGGAATCGGGCGAGCGATAACGGGAGAGGGCTATCGAGGGAAGAATAGGAGACAATCATATAAGCCGCATTTCAGTCTGCAAACCTGAGCCGCCGGATAACGGGAAAAACCTTCAGAAACCTGACAGGTATATCAGAAAGCTGATGGTAAGGCAGGGGAAATTCATGGCCCCGATACACTTTGACTGGAGCCGCGATAAATCCTGGTCAGTCTATGTAAAACTCCAGGATAGATGTAAATTTGCCTTCAGATGAGGTCATTAATAATACATGAAACTCCGGCCTAGAATTCTTTCCCTCGTCATAGGGATACTTATTGTCTCCTTCCTGGCGCTGTCAATACCCCTTTACTGGTACACGCGCAGCGCACTGGAAGACGAACTGGATAAACGACTTCTGAGCACGGCTGAAATAGCCGCTGGGAATCTCAGCGGTGATCTACTCCTGAACCTCACGAAGGAGCCGGCTTTGTCCGCTGTTAGGCTTGCATTAGAGCAAGAACTGTCATCTTTTCTGGTTGATGGAATTGAAGGCATAGCGATCTACTCGCAGCGAGGGGAGGAACTGGCGAAATGGAGCCCGAAGAAATCGGATCATCCCCAGATATCCGTTCTGCTTCAGACCTTTTCCGGTGTTGAGGACAGTGCTATCAGTGCCGTGTCTGAGATATACCAATTATCCCCTGGCGAGTATGTCAAAGCCGCGGCAACATCAATCCCTGTGGGCCAAAACCCGCCCCCCATCCTGGTTGTTTGGGGGGGTGCGGAATTCATGACGGTTATCGATCAGATCGTGGGGAGCATTTTCTGGATCGTTCTCATCTCCATTGTGGCTGCCGTCAGTCTGGCCATTGTCTTTTCGCGGTCGCTCACCCGCCCGGTCATGCAGCTTTCCGCCTATGCCAGGTCAATACAGAAGAATATCTATTCGGATACAATAGACCTGGGACGAACGGACGAGTTTGGAGACTTGAATCGTTCGCTGGCTGAGATGCACACGGAAATCAGGCAGAATGAGCAGTCAATGAAACAGCTCCTGTCGGGCATCGCTCATGAAATAAAGAATCCGCTCGGCGGCATCGAGATTTATACCGGTCTATTGGAGGAGGCACTGTCCAAGGGATCGCCTGAAAAAGACCCGGCTGAGCCTCGATCATACCTTAACAAGGTTACAACAGAACTCCGCCACCTGAAGCAGATCGCACTGGAATATCTCGACTATGCCAGGCCGCTTAAGGGTCATCTGGAGTCGCTGGCGGTGGAAGCGATCTTCGAAGACGTTCACCGGCTCCTCCAATTGGAAATAAGACAAAAGGAGGTTGAGTACAGCTTATCAGGGAAGGGTATTGTTCTAGGCGATGAATCCAAACTCAGGAGAGTCTTTTTAAATTTGTTGAAAAACAGTCTGGAGGCTGTAGACGAAAAAGGCGCCATCAATGTCAGCATTGAAAGCCAGGACCGGGTCGTGAGTGTTGAAGTGGCTGATAATGGTAAAGGCATTCCGGAAGCCGACCTTGAGAACATCTTTGATCCCTACTTTACCACGCAGGACAAAGGTTATGGTCTGGGACTGGCCATCGTGAAGAACATTGTTGACGAGATGAATGGCACGATTATTGTCGATAGTGAAGCAGGAAAAAGGACCAGGTTTACGCTAAGGCTCCCCCAGAAAAAATAATATGAAGCAGGTCAATGAGAACACCATCCTGGTCATCGAGGATGACAGTACCATGAGGGAAGGTATCCAGACCGTCCTGGAGAAAGAAGGTTACCGCGTGAATTGCGCCGCCGACGGGTTTGAAGGGCTTCGCCTTTTTCAGACGCACCCTCCCTGTATGGTCATTACCGATCTGAAGCTCCCCGGCAAGAGTGGCATGCACCTGCTTCACGAGTTCCTGGAAACCAGTCCATCGCTACCGGTCATCCTCATTTCCGCCTATGGCACCATCGACCTGGCCGTAAGCGCGCTGAAATCCGGCGCCAGGGATTTTATCGCCAAGCCGTTTTCCATTGATGAGCTCAAGGCGAAGGTTTCCGAAATCCTCAAAAACGTACCGGCGCCCGAAGTCAAGATCGGGGCGGTTCCCACCTTCTACGGGATGGTCGGTTCTTCTCCCGAGATGCAGCAGCTGCAGGCGCAGATAAAACAGGTCGCCAAGGTGGACAGTCCCGTTTTAATCACCGGTGAAAGCGGGACGGGCAAGGAGTTGATCGTCCGTGCAATCCACAACGAAAGCAGAAGAAAGGAAAAAGTGTTTCTGGCGGTTAATTGTGGTGCGTTTACCGACACCCTGCTTGAAAGCGAACTGTTTGGCCATGAGAAAGGGTCATTCACCGGGGCTATCCGGCAACATCAGGGCATCTTTGAGCAGGCGGACGGGGGAACGATTCTACTGGATGAGATTGGAGAGATATCGCCACAACTGCAGGTCAAACTGCTCAGAGTGCTTCAGCATCAATCTTTTCAGCGGGTGGGGGGAACGGATGTAATCTCGACCGATGTCCGGGTCATCGCCGCCACCAATCGGAACCTGAAGGAAGCCATCGAGGCCAAACAATTCCGTGAGGACCTTTATTTCCGGCTGAATGTACTCCCGATTTACGTTCCCCCTTTGAGAGAGCGAACGTCCGACATACCCGACCTGATCAAGTATGTCATGGGAGTGAAATGTGACAGCCTGGGCGTGGCAAAACCAAAGATAAGTGCTGACGCCGTTGAGAAATTGCAGCAATATTCCTGGCCGGGCAACATCAGAGAATTGGAAAACCTCCTGGAAAGAGTACTTATCTTTTCGGACAGCGGCGTGATAACGGCCGATGATATCTACTTTGACGAAAGCAGTGAAAAAGTGCCCGAGAGCACCGGCAAACTGTCGGAGGTACTGCAAGATACGGAATACAGAATGATCAAGGAAGCTTTAGAAAAATCGGGCGGTGTCAAACAAAAGGCGGCGAAAATATTGGGGATCAAAACGAGCACCCTGTATTACAAGCTGGAGAAATACGGATTGTTGGAAGACAGAAACCGGGACAATGAAATCACGTAATAGCGCGTAGAGAAATATTCACAAGGAATGGAAGGTATTCACTAGAAAAATAGCAATTATGAAGCCGGCATTTGTTTTTACACTACTCCTCATTCAGTCCACCCTGTGGGCGCAAGACCTGGAAACGCCGTGGAGGGACTTCCTCTCCGTCGATGCAAGATTAGTGGCGGCGAACGAACTGGAGCGGGGGTGGCTGGAGCAGCAGCACAAGCTGAGCGAAGAAATTCGCAACCTGCAGCAAAGCCAGTCCTGGTACAACGGTTGGATTGTTGAGATAGTATTATCTCGCAAAAGTGCGCGTCAGGTGGAACTGGCAGATTCGCTGCGGCAGATTCGGGATAAAATTGCTGACCTACAAGTCCAACGGGATGATGTGTTTCTGGCATTGAGGGAGGTCTATCAACGAATCCTGTTCGAATCCGAATCAGAGAACCGGCTTTCCTTATCTCAAAAGGAACAGGCAATTACCATCGGACGCCGGTTGATGAGTCAGAATGATGCCACGTTCAACCTGCCCGATTATACCTCCATTCTGGACAGTCCTTATGAAAATGATGCCATTAAGCGCCTGGTCTTGAAAGATCTGCAGTCAGTACTTCAGGCGAAACTGGTTTTGATCGATTCACTCCTGACTGAGAAGGAAACAGAGTTGGTCCTATTGAGCCGCCTGAATGAGTTCCACCGTGACCTGAGTTATCAGATGCAATCGAACCTTGATCTTGAACCAGGTAGCCCTCAGGGAGCCACCGGCACCAACGAGCTTGCCGTTGATGCTGGGGATAGAGCCGATTACGGTGAATTTCTTGGCGCAGAAGATGCAAAGTCGTTTGAAGCAGTAGGAAGTGGTCTTAATCGAACAACTCCACTAGAACAAATCCGTGGTATGTCTGGAGAAACAGATATCCAATTGAACGTAGATCCGATTGATGAAGTGATCAATCGACTGAAGAGCAAACGCCAGCAGTACCAGGATCTCCTCCGACAGATTGAGACCGAACTGCCCTATTAAAATCAGGCTGAATACTTTACCGCTGTTTTTACTGGCACTCTGTGGTGGATATTCCACCCTGGAAGCAGTTGACGGGCAACTACAATTCTCCACCTATTATGATTCTAATGTGCGTGAGGCTCTAACCGATCCAGATCCAACATTAGGTCTTACCCTGCGCGGACGTTTGAATCATGAAATCCATCCACGACGACTGAATATTTTTGGAGAGGTCTTAACCCAGGCTAATTTGGATGCCATTTCTCGGGAGGAGTCCAAGCTCATTGTCAACGCTGAATTGGACTTTCGTTATACGCTATCTCAGGCCCTGAATGTTCTGGGAAATCTTAGTCATTTTCAGAAGTCGTTTTACAACCATACCGGGTCTTACCTCTGGACCGAATGCAGCACCTTTCTACATTTCTCCCCGAAATCACGATATTCAGGATGGCTAGGTTATCGATATCGAAAGAAAACGCTCGAGACGACAGATAGATACCGGTTCGGTGAAGACAATCTGGAATTCAGGGGAAGATACAGTATCAACCCTAGAATTTTCCTTGAAGGCACCCTTACTGGGAGCAATGTCGTTCATAAAGATTTCAATGCTGTCGGTGTGGTAGATGATACCTCACTGGTCTTCTTGGAATACCCTCAAAAAGACAAGGGGATTGAGGGGCTGATACACGTACGATATCAGGGGAAGATCATCGCTGGGGTACAAATTGGAATTGGTATTGTAGGATCGAATAGCGTAATTGGTGAATTCAGCTTTGCCAGCTACAACGCCTACATTTCTGGCAATATCGGCTCAAAGACCTTTTACCACCTCGTATTCCGGCGTATCGATAAGCATTACCAATACCCGGAACTCGAGGGGGAAAGCTGGTACAGGGATCCGGAGGAGCCCGTCCAAAATCGAACTCATTTTCGTCTGGAACAGATGCTGAGGGGTGGTAGCATTGGTTATTTACAAATCAGCCTGCTGGGGAATGAGACCATTTTCAACCAACGATATTATGATAAGACGATGGTCGAGGTTGGGATTAAATATGATCTATAGTCCAGAGCAGTAGCACAACTTATTGTCTTTTCTGGCCCACGCCGCGGACGTTTCCCGTATCTCACCATCAACTTTCTGATAGAACCATCAGCTTTCTGAGGGTTATGACACCTGTCTAATGGCTGACAAGCCGGACTAAAATATTTTTCTTTCCAATCTATTTGTTCCCCATCCCCCCCGTTCAAGTCTCCCCGCCTGACCCATCCTATTCATCCTCTCTTTCATCCGCTTCCTCGGCATGTCGTTTGCTTCTTACTGGATGAGGGGACAACCGTGTCAATACGACATATGACATGAAGTTCGGTCCGGATGGTGAGCCCGGCAACCACCGGGGATTCCTTCCGGCAAACGGGTAACACACAGAGGAGATACCGCCATGTTCTTCCGGTCGCTCGCATCGCTCACAGCTATTTTGATCATTCCAGTATTGGTAGTGGGACAGATTATCGGTGTGAAAACCCTGCCCCTGATTACCACTCGGCAGTTCAACCTGACTCCTTCCTATTACGCCGGTATGGGCGGCGTATCCATCGCCCTGGATGATGATCTGGCCGACGGTTTCCTGAATCCCGCCCGCATCACCCACCTGGATCGAAATCTGCTCTATCTGGCACCCTTTCGGGACAGCTGGAGGAATAATCAGGTATCTGACCCCTGGTTTCGATCTCCCCGGCCAGATTCTCGAACCGGTCCACTGGAGGGTAGTCTGGTGCAGGGCTTCCCTGTGGGCGTAATAAAGCACATGAAGCTCGCGGGAGGGCGCATCCGCCTCACCACGGGACTCGCCCTGTCTCCGGAACAGCTGCGCCACACGTCCCACAGGAGGCAGTTCTGGGACCCCGAAACCGGGGAATGGAATGATCCCCTGCGGATGAACGTTTTCAACTGGCCGGTATCAGGCGTTGTGGCTATACGGTTCCCCGACAAGCGGTTGTCGGTGGGTGTTGGCGTGGATGATGTCATGATCCGCGGTGTCGACGGGATTCCGCTGCTGTATCCCGGCGCTATAAAACTGATTCAGAAGGGCCATCTGGCTCACTACCGGCTGGGAGTGTCCCTGAACGGACCCGAAGAAGGCCGACTGGACGTCCTCCTGCTGCATAAGCGGTACCATATGGAGCAGGAAGCTGTGTATGACTGGCAGGCCAATATCCAGAACAAGGATGAGGAAAAGAGCTGGCTGGTTCAGCTCAAAGGTCGGCTGCCCGCGGAGGATCAGGCCCAGGTGGGTCTCGAACTGACCGGTCAGTGGAAGTGGCATCCCAAGATTCCCGATTATCCGGCTCCCGAGATCAGCATCCCCAGAGATCCGGGCATAACCAAAGCCGGCCGGATCGGGATCGGCTTCAGCAATCGCTTAGGCAAGCTCCTGGCCGCCCTCGACGTAGTCATAGAAGTAATCGACAGTAAAACCTGGGGAGATACCACGGCCCCGGTGACGACCGATGACGGCGAGGTCATAAAGGCGGGGGATCCTCTGTTCAGAAACGATTACTTTTTTACCAATGCCATGGTACGTCTTGGCATAGAATACCAGATCAACGAGCGGTTGCGGGTGCAGGGCGGATGGTCCGCCAAACAGTACAGTATAGATTATGACCACGAGGATTATGTAACGGGCGAGACAATCACCGCAGCGCCCCAGAACTGGTGGAAAGAGCCGGCCCTTACCGCCGGAATTGTTGCGAAGATAGGCCAGATGGAATGGATTTTCCACACCAGCAGGAAATTGGGTACCGGCGTGCCCTTCCAGGACACCTGGTGGTGGCCCTGGGGGAGGCGGGCCTTCGCTGAGGATATAGCTCTGGCAGCAGGCGATATTCTGGTCCCGCCCACGGGGATGGATTTCCAGAATGCGCCAGTGGTAATGCATCGGCTGACAGTGGTCTATTGGTACTGAGGTGTTAAACTACCTTAATCGAATAGAGCAAGGACCCAGGAGCGCACCTCGGGCGCGCTGCTATTCATGGGCAAGATCGTGGAGCCGGTGTGGGAAGAGGGATAATGAAAGCGGAGAGTAAACTGAATCGTCTCGCTCTGTTTCTCTTGATCCTTCTTTTCGCTTTGTTCAGTTGCCGGAACGTTTTTAGTCCGTCAGACACCTTAGAGCAGGACCCCATTGTAGGGCGTTGGGATTGGATATTGACTATTAGTGGATGGTTCAGCCAAACGCCGGAAGATGCAGGATATCACTGGGTCTTGCAGTTCACCAGTAAGGGTGTGTTGAAAAGTTGGAAAAGTGACACTCTAGAATGGGGAGCTGTGTGGCAGATAGACGAGTACTTGGTCCCTGATACTTCATCCCAGTACGTGGATGCCCTTTTTATTGATGACTCGGTCCATTATGGTGTCCTGTATGAAGGCGCCGATACCCTAATATTTGATATGAACGCCATTGGCTGGGAAGACGCCCCAAGACACTGGTTTAGACGACTCAAGGAATAATGACTGTTTTTAAGACGCTGCTATTCATGGGCAAGATCGTGGAGCCAGTGTGGGAAGAGACCAGCTGAGCCTTTTGGTGGTGTACACTATCAGAAGCGTAGTGAACACATACGATCATCGGGAGCATTATAGTTGAACCGGGGCGGGATGTATCCGGTCCGCTGACTCGCAAGACCAAGGAGGTATCTCATGAGTGCGTTAAGATTAAAACTCATCAGCATAATTTTCCTTATTGCTCTATCTCTGAGCTGTGAGAAAAACATCTACGAAGCAGGCGAAGCAGGCGGCTTCTGGTCGAATGATCTGCTCCATGGCGACCTGATCGGTACCGTGAAGCAGCAAGACAGCAGTGCCGAGGTCATCGATAA
>JABUBL010000226.1_pt1 | contig 15164 bp, 12 predicted proteins | sample 7240371 | NCBI WGS metagenome assembly JABUBL01 (sample SAMN07256343, study PRJNA390944) | subsurface metagenome | isolation source: Methane hydrate marine sediment | place: Pacific Ocean: Eastern North Pacific, ODP site 1244 | collected 2002
GCTTGCCACGGGGGATACCGCCTCCAATATCGAAGATGATAGAGTCCAGGGTGGTACCCATAGGAACCTCGACTAAGCCGCTGTTTGCAATCTTTCCAGTGAGGGCAAATACGGCTGTTCCCTTGCTTTTCTCGGTGCCTAGGCTGGCGAACCATTCCGCTCCCCGGTCGATGATAACCGGTACAGTGGCCAGTGTCTTCACATTGTTAATAATTGTGGGTTTTCCATCTAAACCCGATTGCGCCGGGAAAGGGGGGCGGGGACGGGGCATTCCGCGCCGGCTTTCAATTGAGGCTATTAAGGCCGTCTCTTCGCCACAGACGAAAGCTCCGGCACCCTCTTTGACCTGCACCGTGAAGTTGAAGCCCGAGTCAAGGATATTCTTTCCCAGGAATCCTCTATCCTCTGCTTGTTCTAGGGCGATGCGAAATCGGCTCACTGCTAAAGGATACTCGGCACGGACATAGGTATAGCCCTCGGTAGCCCCTATTGCGTATCCGGCGATGGTTAACCCTTCAATAACAGCGTGGGGGTCAGCCTCAAGGATGGAGCGATCCATGAAGGCACCAGGGTCGCCTTCGTCAGCATTGCAGATAACGTACTTCTGCTCACCAAGGGCATTTCGGCAGAACTCCCACTTGCGCGCTGCGGGGAAGCCAGCACCGCCTCTGCCCCTGAGGCCGGACTTTGCGACCTCTTCAATGACTCCCTGAGGTGTCATCTTCAGAAGAGCTTTCTCCAGTGCTTGGTACCCGCCGCGGTCAATATAGTGATCAATTTTCTCGGGGTTAATGTGTCCGCAGTTTCGCAGTATTATGCGCTGTTGTCCCGCGTAGAATTTTATATCCGAATAGAGCGGTATGGCTTGTCCGGTCTGCGGGTCTCGGTAGAAGAGACGCTCCACCGGCTTGCCATCGCGAAGATGGGAACTCACGATCTCGTGGGCATCCTCAGCCTCGACATGGGTATAGAAGATGCCGTCGGGTTCTATGACCACATTGGGGCCCTGCTCGCAAAAACCGTGGCAGCCGGTGAAATCCACCGCAGCATTTGCCACACCTTGCCGTGCCACCTCAGCCTGGAGCGCATCGCAGACGGCACCGGACCCGGCTGAGAAACAGCCCGTTCCCTGGCAAACGAAGATGGTGCGCTGCTTTTGCATGCTACCCATCGTCCTTTCTCTCCCCAAAGAGTTGAGCTACCTTCTTGGGATTCATGTTGCCATGGGTGTTCTTTCCGATGACTATATTTGGTGCCAGGGCACAAACGCCGATGCAGGCAACCGTCTCCAGGGTGTACTCTAAATCGGGGCTGGTCTCACCCTCTTCGAGGCCAAGCTGCTTCTTCACTAATTTAAGTATGGTCTTTCCACCACGCACGTGGCAGGCTGTTCCTCGACATACCCTGATAATATTCCTCCCTCGGGGCGTAGTGTAGAGCTGTTCATAAAAAGTTATTACCCCCTGTACCTCAGAGTGGAATAGTTGTAAAGCTCGGGCTATAGGATTAATTGCCTCAGGAGGAACGTAGCCGAACTCTTCCTGAATCTCCTGCAGGAGGGGAATCAAGGGCCACTTCTGATCCTGATAGCGAGCTATGATCTCGTCTATCCGTTTTGGGTCTGGTCTGGCTATTTCCTGACGCTTACCCATGAGGCTAAATCCCTTCTAGCTTTACAGCGCATGCCTTTAGTGCAGGGGTTTTTGCCCGGGGATCCAGAACGATATCAAATAGTTGATTGACAGGTGTTGCTGGGAAACAAATGGGCATGAAAACCACTCCCTCAGGTAATGTATCAGTGAGTTTGGCCACAGCGGTCACCTCACCTACGGGCGAGATGACCCTGACCTGGTCACCCTGGCTGATCCCAACCTGCTTAGCATCAGACTCACCAAGTTCCACAAAGGCCTCTGGCGAGAATTCGCTCAGCCGTGGGGATCTGGAGCTTCTGGAGCCGGTACCTGAATGGTAGAGGATGCTCCCTGCCAGCATGGTGAGATTATACCCATCTTTTAAGGTCTTACTTGGCGGCTCATATTGCACTGGAGAGAAGCGGCCGAATCCGCTGGGGAATTGACCTTTGTACATCCGCCTGTTTCTCAAGGGATCCCGGTCCAAATCAGCCCGGGATGTACCCTTCATCTCCGAGTCTCTGTAGTCCATGACCTGATACAAAGGAACCAGTTCCTGGATCTCGTCCATAATCTGCTGGAGCGAGGAATATGGCATCGGACAGCCCATGACATTTGACAGCCGAAGAATTATCTCCCAGTCTGGCAAGCTGTCACCGAGGGGTTCGATAACCTTACGTACTCGCTGAACCCTTCCCTCAAAATTGGTGAAAGTGCCTTCCTTTTCAGCGAAGCTGGCAGCAGGCAGAACCACGTTTGCTATTTTCGCTGTTTCGGTGAGAAACATGTCATGAACCACTAAAAAATCGAGGGATTCCAGCGATTCCTTGATCAGAGCTGGGCTGGGGAAACTCAAGAGCGGATTCTCTCCCATAATGTACATGCCCTTGATCTTTCCATCTCTTGCGTTATAAATCATTTCGATGGCTGACAGTCCAGTGTCAGTAGGCAGCTCAGTGCCCCAGCGATCCGCGAACTTCTTCCTTGACTGTTCATTATCCACACGGTGGTATCCGGGAAGCAAATCGTGCATAGCACCCATGTCACATGCGCCTTGCCCGTTGCAATCCCTTTGCAGCGCAAAAATGCCACCCCTGATCCCAATATTTCCGGTCAGCATCGCCAGATTCGCTAGAGCTATTACGCTATCCGTTCCGGTTACATGCTGGGTGATTCCATCACCATATACAATCGAAGCAAGGTTTGCCCCGGCGAAGAGTCGAGCAGCGCGATGCACTTCTTCACTGGGTATACCGGTGACCTCCTCCACGTACTCAGGTGTATATTTCGCTAAATCCTTGTTTAGTGCCTCAAAGTTATCTGTCCTTCTGGTAACAAACTCTTCATCTAACAGGCCCTCAGTGACAATAACATTGGCCATGCCATTTATGAGAGCTATATCGGTCCCAATATGGGGCCGTAACCAGAGGTTAGCAAACGAAGAGAGCCTTGTTTGTTGCGGATCTACAAGCAGCAGCTTGGCACCTTTGTATTTTACCGCCCGCTTTACGGCGAACCCAACGATAGGGGCGGATGAGGTGAGGTTAGCCCCAATCACCATCACTACCTCTGACTGTTCAAGGACATCAAGACGGTTGGTGCTGCCAGGAAAGCCGACGGCTGACCCTAGGCCGAGAATGCTTGCTGCGCTGTAAAGACGGCTGCCGTTGTCAATATTGTTGGTACCTAGTACACCCCGAGCTAGCCTCTGTAACAGGTAGTTCTCCTCATTGGTGCCCTTGGAGGAACTGAGCAGAGCTAGGCTGCTGGGACCGTAGGCCTCCTTTATCCGGTTGAGCTCAGAGGCCACCAGGTCCAAAGCCTGTTCCCAGGATACTGCCTCAAAATCTCCGTTTACCTTGATCAGGGGACTGGTCAGCCTTTCTGGGCTATGCACGAAATCGTAGCCGTAGCTTCCCTTGACACAAAGTGTGCCGCGGTTCACCGCACTCTCTTTGCCCGGTCTTGCCCGCACTATTTGATTATCCTTCACCTCCAGGTTGATGATGCACCCACAGCCGCAGAATGGACAGGTAGTTGACACATTTGTCGTCGTTGTCCCCCGGTAGGTCGGATGATTTTCCATTAATGCACCGGTGGGACAGATCGCCACACAAGTGCCGCAGAAGGTACACTCTGAATTTTCCAGCGACATATCATTCAGCGTCGCCGGCTTTGAGGCAAATCCGCGGTAAATGTAGTCGATAGCACCCTCGACGACTAGCTCATGATCCGCTCTAATGCACTTGGCGCACAGGATGCACTTGCTCAAATCCCTTTCAATAAAAGGGTTAACCTCTTCGATGGCAGCTAGTTGGGGGATCTTCTCAAACTCCACCAACCCGACTCCCATATCTGAGGCGATCTGGCGCAGCTCGCAGCGGTTGCCCTTGTCGCACACCAGGCAGGAATCGGGGTGGCTCGCAAGTATCAGCTTTATAACAGTCTTGCGGCGCTCCTGTACCCTAGGTGACTCGGTATTGATCACCATTCCTGGTGCTAAGGGAGTAACGCATGATGCTGAGAGTACACCTGAGCGCTCGTCTTCAACCAGACAGATACGACAGGCGCCAATTGGTATCAGATGAGGATCATGGCAGAGTGTGGGTATATCTATGCCTGATTCTCGTGCTAGCTCCAGTATGGTCATTCCGGGATGGCCGCTGACTTCCCGTCCGTTTAGCGTGATGGTAATTGCTTCCAATAGTAGTCTCCCTGAAAGCTAAGGGCCAGATATCTGAATAATCCGATAGGGTAACATATAGCATTGACGCTCAGCGCGAAGCTGGAGCAGGTCTTTGCAGGCGCTTTCCTACGTAATGCACAGCCCTTATGGCATTTACCAGTTGAGCGCTAGCAGCTCGCTTAGGGATGAATCCATAAGCTCCTATCTGCTCAGCGGCAAGGATATTCTCCTCGTCGTCGTACTGAGATAACATCACAACTCTCGTTCGAGGATATTCTTTATATATCTGCTTAGTCGCTTCTAGCCCGTTCATTTCAGGCATCACTATGTCCATTATCACAATATCAGGGGAGAGCTCACCTACTTTTTTCACCGCATCTTTCCCATTCTCAGCTTGACCTATCACCTCAATGTCATTTTGCAGCTCTAGTACAGATTTAATGCCGTCTCTAACTACCCAATGGTCATCCACTATAAGCACTTTTATTCGCTTGGTTGCCTTTGCCAGAATGGACTGGGCTCTGGTGGCTAGCGCGCCCGGCTCAATTGGCTTGGCTACATAGTCCTCGGCATCCATCAACGCCGCCTCGTCTCTCCTCCACCCTTTGACAAGTTGCTTCTCAGGGGGTGCATCCATGACTATGATGGGCAAATCCCTGGTCTTGGGATTCTCTCTCAACCATTGATGCAGCGAGAACGCTTCTCCACGGGGGCTCAGTGTACCCAGAATCACCAGGTCAGGGTCTATCGTCTTGACTAATTGCTGTGCCTCTTCCTTGCTGGCGGCGATAGCAACCTCACATACCTCGCTCTCCAGAGCGCCTTGCAAAGCTGAGGCAAAATCGGGTTCGTCATCCACGATTAGGATCTCTTTCTTTTTCTCATCTAGCCTCTCTACCATGACTCTCCTCACACTAACTACTTATTGTCTTTATATGTTAACTCGTACGCTTCTGCACGTGAATAGGGATTTACCCCTGGATATGGGAGGATTGCCCCTTGAATCATTGGAAATAACTCCCTAATTATTGAATAAAAAAGCAGGGGCAAGCCCGAAGGTTCGCCCCTGCATAGTGTGTCTACCAAGGGAAGTGCATGAATCATCACCCTTGGGTAAAGTTCATACTCTTATGATTCCTCGCCGCAAGGCAAACTTAAACAAATCCAGCCTATTGTGAATACCCAACTTATTCATTAGACTGGTCCTGTGCCCCTCAACCGTTTTGGGAGTGATGGTTAACATCTCCGCTATCTGTTGTGTCTTGTATCCTTCAACAACTAGTTTGAGTATGTCTCGCTCTCTATCGGTCAGCCGCTCATAAGGGTCTTCATTGGTCTCTGTTAGTGCCACCCGCTGGTAGTCTTCGACGAATAGCTTAGCTATGGTAGGAGATAAGTATGATTCCCCAGTAAATACAGCCCGGATCCCGGAAGTTAGCTCTGAAGACGCTGCTGTCTTGCTAATAAATCCATTGGCTCCAGCCCGGATAACTGGAAAAACGTGGTCTTTATCATCGTACTGGGTAAGAACCAAGATCTTTATCTCAGGGAATTCCTTATGTATACGGCGTATGGCTTCCAAGCCGCCCATAATGGGCATGGCTATATCCATCAGTACGACATCAGGCAGTAATTTGCTCACCTTTTCCAGCCCATCCCTTCCATTAGCTGCCTCGCCTACCACCTCCATGTCTCCAGCCAACGCCAACAGGCTACAAATGCCGTCTCTAACAATGGTATGGTCATCCACTACCAGCACTTTTATCTTTTGCATCCGCTTTGCTCCAATATAGTGGCACTCTTACCATAATGCTGGTACCCTTTCCAGGTTGTGACTGGATATCGCAAGTACCACCCAGGAGACTTGCCCTTTCTTTCATGCTGAAAAGTCCTCGCCCGCGACCACTTTCGTCCACCTCAATTGGCCTTGACGCATCAAACCCCTTGCCATCATCTTCAATTTGCATTGTTAGCTCGTCTGAATTGCACCGCAGACTTACCACTGTATTCTTTGCCTGGGAGTGCAAAGCTATATTAGCGATCGACCCCTGGGCGATCCGGAAGAGCCCAAATTCAACCTCTGAAGGCAAGCGTTCCTCCATACCTTCATACTTTACCGATACGTTGATCCCTACCGGCTGAAGTCGATTCTCGGCGTATTGGCGGATGGCGGGGCCCAGTCCGAGGCTATCCAAGGCAGTTGGCCTGAGAGACTTCATTATTTTGTTTATCTCCGAATTGAGCTGAAGACTGATATTATAGGCCTTCTCAAGCTTGGCCTTGAACGCGGCATCACCAAAGTCAGAGGTATTAGCTATGCTCAGGAGTGCTTCCATGTTAAGTGAAAGACCGGTCAGTGACTGGCTGGTTTCATCGTGCAGTTCGCGAGCAACCCTGCCTCTCTCTTCTTCCTGAGCTATCAACATGTGACGGGCAAGTCTTCGATAGTTTTCCCGTTCCGTTCTCAACTGGTCATATAGCTCAGCCTGTTCAATTGCAACGCCCACCTGATCTCCAATTGTATGTAGTAGATGCATGTCATCTTGGGTGAAGTGATGCGGCGAATGGCTGGCAACATTTAACACACCCAGTACGGCGTCTTTAGCTCTGAGGGGGACACTGATGAACGCCTTAAGACCCTCTGTGCTTATCAGATCGCGCCAGGCGGCACGCGGGTCGGCGGAGATGTCTTCAAGTAGCACAGCCTTTCCACTTTGAGCCACCCTGCCAGCAATTCCCTCACCGAGTCTTAGGCGCATCTCCTCAGCATATTTGTCGGACAGACCACGATTGACCCGGTAGGACAGTGTTTGGGTTTGTTCGTCTATGAGCAGGATTCCACCGATAGTTCCGTTCATGATCTCAAGCACGATATCCAGAGCGATATCAAGGACAGCATCGAGATCGCGCAACCCGCTGACCGCGGCTGAGACTCGGCTTAGGGCTAGAAGCTCGCTATAGGGCTTCTTGGTCTTGTCCTCTAGCTCTGGGCCGTTAGACTCAAAGCTAACAGGGCTAGCAGATTGGATATCTCCTTCGTTCTTCGCTTCCATCCCGGTCACCTTTACCTCTGAGAGCAATAAGCGTACACGAAATCGTATATTCTTGTCAATCAGTGACCGAGTGGACATGTAGGTGGCGATATGCTATATGGTACCCTGGACAAAGAGAGTGGCTATTACAGCTTATTGAAAAATATTGACATCTTGAGATGTAGTATATTATGCTTTTAAAAGTTATATAGAGAAACTAGCCAAAAGGGCGAAAAAGGCGCATTCGTCTAGCGGTTTAGGACACCTCCCTCTCAAGGAGGAGATCACGGGTTCGAATCCCGTATGCGCCACCAATAACCTCTTTGCCATCTCTCCAAACTACTTATTATAGCTAATAAGCCCCCGTTATGTTAAGCATCTGTTGAAGCATTATCGAAAAAGCTAATAAATAGCTAATCGCTATTTTCAACGGCCTCTCTTTCATGCTTGGGGGTTACCAGCTCGTCAAAGCGGTTAGCCGCCGCTTCCTGAAGCCCGGGCGCTACATGGCTGTAGGTATCAAGGGTAATCTGTATGCTGGCCAAGGATTTCGATGCCCAATGCTACCTCTACACCACAAATAAGCGCTACTGGGTGCCGGAGGACCTTGACCTTCCGCTGCTGGTGCAACGCCAGTGTGTTTGGGATGCTTATTGGCACGCTAGGTGGTATGAGCCTCTGATTGGGAGCTTCAGGGATGGACGGGTGGGCACCGATACCGAGGGCATTGTTGACCTCACCGCCGAGGCCAGGGCAGAAATGGAGCGGTATAGGAGGGAGATTGAGGAGCGAGAGGCCAGCAAGCCGAGACAACTGAAGATAGCGTTTTAGGAAACTAGGCCCTAGTGGATACCCTTCTTTTGCCCAAAGCCGACGGGAAGGAGGTGATAAAGCTGGAAAACCGAATAGATAAGCAGATCGATGCCTTGGTAGGCGCCCTCACCGACCCCATCGTTGTCTTTGATCCAGGTTGGGCTGATGTCCTCCCTGACTGGCTCAAAGGGTAGATAAAGATGCAGCGGCTGGCCCAATTGATGAAGGGTGAGGAAGGGATCGCCACCGACGCCGAGGCCCTGGCCTATGTCGCCAACGCCTCCCTATCTCAGCCCATAGCCTCGGACTGGGTAGAGATCTACCAATATCTCCTCACCAGGGTGATAGGGGAGAAAGTGCTGGAAGAGATGAGGCTGGAGAGGTTGGACGACTATCGAATGCACCTGCTCAATGAGTTGAAAGAGTGGCTGTGGCGTAAAAGAGTGAAGGTGAGGGCGGAGAGAGCCAGGGCTAAGGCAGAAGCTGAGGCCAAGCGCCCAAAGCAACTGGCGATGAGTCTCTAAAACAGGGCCGGGTATCTTGTTGATGCCCGGCCTCTTTTTGTACCCTGTTGCACAGAATGCAAAATTGTGCGGCTTTCACTCGGCAAAAGAATCGCGCAATAAACCCGCAAAAAATTGCAAATTATTCCGCAAACAGCCGTGACGCAGAAAAGATTTGCAAAGGATTTTATATTGCATTTTGAATTGTTGCACGATGCACTGTGTACACCATAATCAGAAGTTAAATGGTCGGGGTTTTGTATTTAAGAAGACCAAAAAACACGATATAGACACCCTGATTCACTATCTAATTAATAGGCTCTCTGGGTGCTTGCATACCCTCGGTTCTCTTGACTTTAAGTAAACACTGTCATAAACTCTACGAACGCAAAGGATCGACATTAATACAAGGAGTTGTAATCATGATGGAAACAATCAGCTTAGAGATCGTGGAACATATTGCGGATATACGACTCAATCGCCCCGAAAAACGTAATGCCATTAACCTGGAGCTCATGCTGAGTTTAATTACAGCGGCCAAGCAACTTAAGGCAAACAAACAACTGCGTGCCATAGTGTTGTCCGGTAATGGCGAGGCTTTCTGTGCAGGAATGGATTTCGGGATCTTTACGGATATGCTAAGCGGGAAAATCACTGCGGATAGCACTGGCTTTGAAGATCTCAGCGAACAGGGTGCCAATAAAGGTCAGCAAATGGGCTGGTTATGGCAGGAGATACCAGTACCTGTAATCGCGGCAGTACATGGGGCCGCCTTGGGGGCTGGCCTCAATATCGCACTTGGTGCAGATATTCGAATTGTCACGCCAGATGCCAAGCTTGGCTTTTTAGAAATCACGTGGGGGTTCTTGCCAGATACATCAGCGACCCAGTCCCTGAGACACCTGGCTAGCCTGGACCGCATCAAGGAGTTAATATTTACTGGACGCCTCTTCAGTGGCCAGGAGGCTTATGAATACGGGCTGGCCACCGAGCTGGCTGATTCACCGCATGAGCGAGCATTGGAAATGGCAAAAACCATTGCCGGCCGAAACCCTGACGCCATCCGTAGAGCAAAAGATATGCTCAATAAATTGTCATTCCTCTCCGTAGAAGAAGGATTAGCACTTGAAGCAGAACACTGTCGGTCACTGCTTGGCTCTCCCAACCAGCTCGAAGCAGCTGCCGCTCGATTTGAAAAGCGTGCTCCTAGGTTCTCCGATCCCCAATACTTATCCTGACACCAAACACCCACAATCGCTCCGTCGTCGGGTCAGCATGCCTGGCGTGGGGGCAAGCGAAAGGAGGTAGCGATGGCAGGTTATGAGGGGAAGCTCCCAGAGATCAATCTGACCACCGGCGCCATAAAAACTTCCACGGTGGATAAGGAGACGCTCCGCAAGTTCATCGGGGGCAGCTTGCCCGACTTGTCCAGTACCCCATTACCGCCGAGGTTTTCAAAATAGTACTCGTGGAGGCGCATCCCGTTGAACTCGAAACCGAATCGGCGAGGAAGTCGCTTACCCGCGCTGTGGGGCACGCCTAGTACCTAGATCTGCACCAACTTCATGGTTATCGCCTCAGGCTCGCAGACGACGTCACACAGGCCGCAGCCAAAGCACTTACCCTCCTCGATCGTGGCCTTGAGCTTCTTGGACGGGGGAGACTTCTTCATCGCGATGGCCTCAAAGAAGCACCGCTCCACACAGTCCTGGCAGCCGGTACAGAGATCCTGATCCACCTCGGCGCGAAAACGGCTCTTCTCCAGTATTTGTTCTATAGTACCGACCCTGATGCCGATAGCGAAGATGTCACAGCAATCCCGACAACAGTTGCATATTGCGGTGAGCCGCCCGGAGTTGCCAAAGGGCCACGTGTGAATCAGGCCTGCTTCCTCCGCCTCATCGGCGATGGCGACAGCCTCTTCCGCAGAGATCCTGCGGCCGGCGCCCCTGTTTATGGCGTATTCCGCTCCCCGGTTAAATTGCAGGCAGACGTCAAGCGGGAGATCGCACTCCCTAATCGACCTGCGGCAGGTGCAGGACACCACCGCGATCGAGTCTGCTCCTTTGAGCAACTCCCTGATGTTCTCCTCGGGCAGAAGCTCACCGAGGTCCGGGCTGCGCTCCATGGCCTTCCAGGCGGGAAGCACCTTGATGAACTGCACATACGAGTCTCCAAGCCCGCCGGCCATGGTCTGGGCCCACTCGCCATCCCGAAACTCCTTCCACAGGTCAAGAAGCTCGGTATCGATCCATTTCTCCGCGCTCGATAGGTTGGAATCGTGCAGCTGGGTCATATCGCGGGCAAAGCAAACCCCTTTGCTGGTGGGGATGGCCAGCCCCCGCTCCATAAACTCCTGTAGTTTGCGCTGCACCGCCTCTTCGTCCAGCCCCGATTTTTGGGCCAGTACAGCGGGCTCCGCCGGCAGTTCGAGCAGCAGTTTTCCCTCCTCGGGGGTCATCAGCTTCTGCAATATGCGACGAAAACGTTCCGACTGGGGGTATTTCAGCCTCGCCATCAACTCGGTATAGACATCGCTTGTTACCACATTTACCTCCTTCAACAGTAGTGCTCGTGGAGAGCATCGGTTGTTTCTGACGTGCTAATCTATTTTATGCCAGGAGATGAGTCTTGGCAAGCGCTTAATTCGCAAGTTGACACGGTGCAGGATTGGCAGCAAAATTTACTATATGCTATCATTCTTCGAAAAGATGCTGGCAAAGATGAGATGGCTCAAGCGACTTGGAGGCAGGCGCGGCTTCACCATGAGGAGGGGCGCTTCCGGCTAGCGGTCGTTTTTATTCTTTATAGCTTCTTTTCTAGGCTGACACCATTCCCTCGCGGGGTACCGCCGATATCTTCCCCTTCTCCGGTACGTACCACGGCGACGGGTACCACCAGTCGCCGGGCTCGGCGATGCCGTCCTCGATGAGGATGTGCATCAGGTTATATGGGATGGCCATCAGGCACAGCCCTCCGGGGTGCCCCGATGTCTGGTGGCAATTATACAGCCCCTCGATGGGGGTGCGGTAACGTGCCATCTCGGGGATGGGGCTGTTGGTCCACAGCTGGTCCTCGCAGTGGCGGCGGCCGCACCAGGTGCCGCCGATGAGGCCGGTGTTGCGAAACTCGGCTTCACGCGGGGTTGACGACCAGTGGTGGATGACATTGTCATCATCCAGGCCATCCAGCGCCATACTGATGGCCTGGCGCACGTAGGCGTTTATCTCATCCTTTTCCTTATCCAGTGCCTCCGGTCCTTCCACGTGGTGCTCCGGCGGGGTGAGATTTAACATGAAGGACGCGGATACATATCCCTTGGGGTGGTGGTGCTGGCAATCGGTGGGGTCGAAGGCCTGGGAGGGCGTCTGAAGCCACATCAGCTTCTCTGGCGGCAACGCGGGATTGCCTTTATGACTGTCCACATCCGCTACATTCTCAAGGTAGAGCTCCCGTGAGTCTGCGGGATAGACGAGGCCGAAGGGGCTCTTGTTGGGACCCAGCGCCACCTCTTCCTGCGCCTTGAACTTCTCGCGCCACCGGATGGGCTTGCGGGTGAAGAACGTGGAAACGAATAGGCTGCCCCCCTTGATGCTGATATCATCTATCTTCTGCAGGAAGGCCCGGTCCAGATGCTGCGGCCCGACGAGCTTCTGGAAGGTCTGCTTGACTTCCATGGCGGCGATCACCGCCTTGTCGGCCCAGATGGTCTTCTCCGCCACTGCGGCGTTGTCCCTGAGGCGCACGCCCACCGCCCGGCCATTCTGGACGATGATCTCATCCACCGGGCAGCAGGTGCGGACCACCGCGCCGTGGTCGATAGCGCAGCGCAGGATGGCATGGAAATGGCCGTGCAGGCCGCCGCGGGGGATGCTCAACTTGCCGGCCAGCAGGAGGAGTATGACGGCGAGGAAGGCGGGGACGGCCACCCCCTCCCAGTGAGCGGCAGCCCCCGACCCCCAGGCGGAAAGCGCCAGTATCGTCTTGAGGGACTCGGTCTCCATATGCTCGTCCATGAAGTCGAACATGGTCATGTCCCGCAGCTCCGGTGTCCACAGGTCCGGCTGGTGCTGCTTGTAGACCTGCATGTAGGGGACGGTCTCATCCGTTACCTCCACTTCAGGGGGGTGCGGCGGGCACCAGAAGGTGGCGCGCAGCAGGTCCTTCATGCACGGGGGATCGGCGAGCAGGCCGCTCATCTTGGCGAAGCCCATCATGTCCCCGTCGGTGGCAGGCACCAGACCTTCGCTGGTGCACTGTCCGATCTTCCCCATCGAATTCTGCAGGTCTATCGGGCTCCACGACATACGGAAGCCATATTTATGTAGCTCCAGCTGCTCGAAGCCCGGGGCCGTCGCGGCGTACATCAGCAGGGCATGGGGATAGATGCGCACCCCGGCAATGGGTTCCGCGGTCTCACACGACCCGCCCGCCTCGTACCTCTCCTCCAGCACACAGACGCTCAGCCCGCACTTGGACAGGTATGCTGCCGTCGTCATACCATTGGGCCCTCCGCCCACAATAACAACGTCGTACCTTTCGTCAGCGCTCATTCTATTACCTCCTCGTCCGGGTATATAAAAAGGGCTAGGTTAGCCGAGATTTCCCAATATTTAATTGTAATGTAGGCAGGATGCAATGGGTGCACACCGCTTAATGTGTCTGGTGGTATCGCAGCACGATTGGCGCTACGTTAACGGCGGATTCTGTTGCGTGATGTATGCCCACTCCATAGCCACCGGAGTCAACGCCGACGTAAAACAGACCCTGTATTGGGGCAGTGGGCGATGGCTTATATTGGCCGCACTGGCCCACGATCTGACCGAGACCGATGCACTCACCGCCCTGACCGGGGACCACACTATCCCTGGTTACCCGGCTAACGTCGGCAGTGGTGTAGTCCTCGCGGCGTATTATGTGTTTGCGTAGCTCTGGATTGAACCTGGTTAACTGTTCATCCAGCGCATCTGCCCATTGCTTCGTGTTTTTCATTTTAGGGTCGGCTACGCATACGGTTGCAGTCAGCAATACCTGTTTGCCCTCAGGGGCTAGATTGGGGTCAAAACCCTGGGGGTTGAAGACGATGATAACCATATCCTTGGGGATCTCACCCGCCTTGGCTTTCATGTAGTCTTCCATTTTCCACACGCAATCGTCAGAGTAGATGACATATGTATTGTCTTCAAATACCACCTTGTCCAAGAAGTAACGGCTACCCATAAGACCCATGGAGGGGATCAAACCCCTGATGTGGTTGGCGTAGCTCTTGTCGAAGTGCTCCTCTCCCACCAGCTTAAGTACCGTAGGCTGGATCCCGGCGTTGCTTACCACGATCGGCGCCTTGAAGGTGCCTTTCTCGGTGTATACCCCCTGAACCTGGCCGTTTTCGACAATGATCCGCTCCACCCTGGTGCGCAGGCGCAGTTCACCCCCGTCGCGTTTGAACGCTTTCATGAAAGTTTCAAATAGCTGAGCCTGGCCGCCGATGAAATAGGCAGAGCCCAGCTTGGTGGTAAAGTCGTTCATTGTCTTGGCCATCTCCGAAGCGGAAGCTAAGTCGATAGGCGCCAGGAAGAGGATATTGATGAATACCGCCAGGAAAGTGTAAACGGACCGGGATACATTATAGCGGCAAAGGAAATCGTGAAAGTTGACATTATCCAGGGCATTCATCTCCGCGGGGGTAAGGGCAGCCATATCGCTGAAAAGACGATTGACCTCCTCTGTCTCCTCCTTGGTCAACATCTCGGGGATCATGAAGGGGGGTACAAGATTGAAGCTCTCGTATTTCTTTGATTTGGCGGGGCGGTACAGGAAGCCGCCACCCTTGAGGGCGGGCACCTGGTCCGACATTTTAATCTCCACCCCCAATTCTGTTGCCACCTCGTGGAACTTGGTATCCAGCATCGGCGTTGCCAGTACCGGCCATAGCTCATAGGTAAAACCGTCTTTATGCATGTTTAACGATTTACCGCCCACCCGGTCGTTCTTATCCAGCAGCAGGGTCTTAACTCCCCATTTCTGCAGCAGGGCGGCACAGGCACAGCCTCCGGGTCCTGCTCCCACTACGATAATGTCATATTTTGGAACTGCCATTTTTCCCTCCCAATTAATTATGCTGTGTGCTATTTCGCCTCCGCCTTTGCCTCATCCTGCACTTTCTTGATCGTAGATCGCAATTGCTGAACCAGGGAATCCGGCTTAAGTTGATTCATCTATAAACGCTGAACCTAACGATCCGTTACGTGAGTACCCATACAGGCTGTAATCATGGGCAGATCCAAGAAAGTTTTAATGCCCGGATTTTCTGCCTCGCAAACTAAAGGCACGGCGTTTACACAGTGGAAGCCCGTGGTACTCAAACCCTGCGCCACATTCTCATCCTGCGTCAGCCCCTCAGCAAAACAGTGTAGAGCCTTCCACATCGCCTTCGATTCTAATCCGCCAGCCGGAGGAAAGGGGGATTGCCATTTTGGATTGCAGGCGTGTTGGATGTGGC
>JABUBL010000227.1_pt1 | contig 15141 bp, 29 predicted proteins | sample 7240371 | NCBI WGS metagenome assembly JABUBL01 (sample SAMN07256343, study PRJNA390944) | subsurface metagenome | isolation source: Methane hydrate marine sediment | place: Pacific Ocean: Eastern North Pacific, ODP site 1244 | collected 2002
GTGCCTTAAATGTGTCGCGCTTTATGCGGTGGTCAGATGCCTCTGTTAAAGGCGAATTTGCCATGCTAGCTATCTACGCAAAGAAGGACCAGGAAAGGATAGACCAAGACATATTTAAAATTCACCCCTTTCTTTCGTTTTGGGGAGAAGGCGACTGTGCAGATGGAAGACATTGCCCCGACTCTAGATGCATTGCTCTAAAAGAGGCTGAAGCAATACTAGCACAGAAGGAGGCAAACCATGGCGATTGAACAGGTTAGAGGGTGTGGGTACCGCAAAGTTAATGCTCTCTACATAGTAGGAGAATACATCAGCGCACCCTGCGACAGGATGCCTTTCCCACTAACAACTTGCCCGGTCTGTGGCCAGGGCATAAAGGTTTCTCGGGGCTTCACCGAGGTTAATCCCTACCGGTTGTGGGGTATACATCAGGATTGCAAGGATTATGTCCGACCCTGCTTCCTCTGCGACCCCCAGGACCAGCCGGCCTACATCATGTTAGTTGGTGCCGGCAACTACAAGACACCTCAAGACTTCCTGGAAGAAGCTCACCACATGGGGATATCCAAAAGGATACCGTTTATCCCAAAAGACTTGGAGATCGGTAAGACAGTTATCTACCTCGCTCACCCCAAGGCCTGCGAGGTTAAAGAGCCGGCAGCCCTACAAGAAGCAATGGCTATCGTGGAAGAGGCACAAACTAAGCAGCCGCGGCTCCTAGAGACAGAGAAGGTCGAGAAAGCCCTCGGCATTTTTTGTGCCTTTATTCCAAAGAAAGTGGAGAAGTTAGTCTGGGAATCTGAGCTCACGGATGAGAAGCGAGAGCAGCTGGAGAAGCGAGGTATTACCCCGGTCCCAATACCCGATGGAGACGAAGACCATGCCTGAGACAAGAGTAATGGTAGGAACATATTGTAGGTATGCGGGAAAATTCGAGAGAGGCCAGCTCTTCAGGCGTTACTGCATTGGCTGTGTTCACAACACAGCTCACCTGGGTGATGAAGAGCTTCGCTGCCGGTACCTCGAATACCGTGGCATGCCTGATTCCAAGCCTTCTATCCGGATACCAGCGGACCTGAGAGGAGAGTAAAGAGTGAGTAACTACGAGAGAGGCCTATTCATATTCTTCCTTATCCTGTCCCTGGGTCTTATTATCTTTCTTCAACTGAGTAACTGGGGAGTAATCCAGTAGGCCGAGTGAATAAGGCAACGGACTCCCTAGGGGGAATTAAAACAAGTATTCTGGCAGGAATACTTGATAAAAAAGGAGAAGCTATGGAAAAGACTAAAGAGATATCATTCTTCACTTTAGGGCATCAGGGTTTAATAGCTTGGGCTATATGCACGAACTTGCCTCTTGATGAAGCTGTGGCTCATGCCAACAGGATTGGCCCCACTGGCATTTCAAGCAGCTGGTCTTTATCAGAAGATAAGTTCCCTGATGGCAAGGATAACCCTCATGACTGTCCAGACAATCCGGGGAATAAACATTATCTATTGGAGTGTTGAGCAAGTATTCACCCAAGAATACCTAATTGGAGGCTAAAGTGAATATCAAATGTATCAGCTGCTTGGAATTGCTCCAGGAGGAATTGACTGTTGAAGGGCGACCTCTCGTAGTCTATAACTGCCCTCGTTACTTCCCTTACGCCGCAGCTCTAAGCGGCATCCTACGGCCTGGGAGTGGCATTGTTGAAGCAATTAAGGATTGTCCGGACGACCCACTAAGCCACTGTGTTATTTGTTCTAATACCGAAATCTCACACTATGGTCAGGATATCGTTAGTATTTGCAGGAAGCATGACAATGCCTGGGGCAAGTGGCTGGACGAGCACCCGGAGCGGAGAGCCCACCTGGCGCCACGAGGCCGGTCTATAAAGGCAAACTGGGTTGAAGTTTTCCGAGAATTTGTCGAGGATATCCGTAGCAAGAATACCTAGAAGGAGGCTGAAATATGGCAAAGCTAGGTCTCTTTATGGAAGAGGACGATAATAAACAACTCACCGGAAGGTGGCAGGTTGCCTTCGAAGAAGAGGAAGAAGTCCTTGATACCTTTGATACTGAAGAAGAAGCGGAGGCGTATAGGGTAAAACTACAGGCAGAGCTCGACAGGAATGACAAGATAGAAGCTGAATATCGAGCCTGGGAAAAAGACTGTATGACTCGCCACAACATTAGCCAGGAAGACCTCCGAGTATTTCTGGCCAATGGACCTGTAGGTGAATAAGTATTCTGATAGGAATGCTTAAGGAAGGTTAAAATGCCATTCCCAAACTGGATAGGTAAGAAGCGTCTATGGACAAAGGAAAAGGTGATAGCCGGCCTGGTCGTTGCGGCCGGGGAAATAGAAGGCTCACTGCCATGCTTAGATACTTCTTATAGCCGTATAAAGAAGGGGCACTTAGACTGGCCAGTGGCAGCTCGGGTGCTTGAGTATTTCGGCGCCATTTCAAGAGGCTGGCTGGCTGCCGGTGAGCCGATGTCCCGAGTCTCATTACACAATGTGCCATGGACGGAAGAAGAGAGAGCATATTTGCTCGAGTATGCCGGCAACTACACATTAAAACGGATAGCCCAAAAACTGGGGCGGTCTTATGGAGCTGTAAGAGGGCAGCTCAGGATAAAAAAGATTGCCTCCAGGCATAACCAGGGCTATCTATCTGCAGCTGACCTGGCCAAGGAGTATAACTGCTCTTGTCACCGCATCCGCCAGGCTCTATCTGAAGGTAAGATTAAGGGACGCTATGACCGACTCCGAAACCGCTGGCAGATCGACCTCAATGACCTTACTCCAGAAGCGAAGGAAATACTGACCAGGTCAAAGCGAACCCACAAGGCCCGCCCTACTGACCTGGGCGATTACTATGCCCGTCACGGGTTGTGCCGACAGGTTATTAACGGTCGGGTAACAGCGGTCACAGCGAGCATTTAAAAAATGAACTATAAAGGAGATTTTGTTGAGGCAAAAGCATGGGGCAGGGGAGCGAGGGTCATTTCTCACCTCAGTAATGACGAAAACTACTTGCCACGATCCTGCCCCTCCAGTAAGAGCTAAGCGTGTAATAGGAGTTATACGCAAAGGAGAAAGGTAAAGATGGACGAGAAAGATGAGGAGATAAGGCGGGAACGTGCGGATAAAGTACATGCTCTGCTTGATGGGAAAGCAAGTAGCCGTGTGGTCTTATTGATAGCCAGGGAATATCTTTGGTTTGGCCTAGAGAAGCCTCTGGATGAGCTAACGGATAAAGAGCTATTGGCGCGGAAATTTGTCGGGCCGAAGACCGTCGAAGCAATCAGGGCGGTCATACCATCTCCACCAGTCATCGGCGAGTTTAAGCACGGGCCAGAGCGAATCAGGGACCAGCAAGTTCGATAGCGTATAAGCATTACACGCAGAGGAATATTTAACAGTAAGTGGATACTGCGCAAAGGGAAAAGAATAAATGAAAGTCTGTCTATATGCTAGGCAACAGTGTAAATACCCTGATAAAGGCTGCCCCAGGGAAGAGGAGCTACGCCCTATATTTGCCTCATCACCGGAGCAGGCAGTGCATAAGGTGTGGAGCTGTGAGTGGTCCGGCTCCCGGCTGACAGCATCCACTTACTTGATGCACCTTATCAAGGAGCAAAAGTTAAAGGTATAGCAGTAGCGGTGACGCGGGGAGGCTGTTGGTTGCCCGACGGGTCTCATAAGCCCTGTCTACGTTGGTTCGATTCCAACCCCCGCTACCAAAAAGAATAATGCTACTAAAAGGAGGTAACCATGGTTTATGAAGTAAAACGAGAAGACGTAACTCAAGAGAAGTGGGACGAGATGAAGAAAGTTGCCCAGGAGAATGTGTGCGCGATTTGCAGCGCCGAGCTGCAGGTCCACACCAACGCTGAGAAAGGCACTATCGAGGTCGGCTGCCTTAACCGGGAGCACCACGGTTATATTGAGCGGACCACTTACACGCAAGAATTCAGGCGTGGGGAGTTGGTCCATCCGGCAATCGTGTCCGCAATTGAACGCAAGATGGTGCCCAAGGACGACCTGGGGCGGGCGATGAATCTCCTGGCACTAAGATATCCCAGTGCCATCGTTGACCCCCCGACTGCAGCCCTATTCATCCTGGACTGCGCTAGGCTTGACATAGACCCCCTGATATCACCGGCCGAGGCGGTGCCAGTCCCCTTCAAGAGCAAAAGGAAGGATGAAAAGGGCAATGTTATCGAGGAAAAGACGACCATAACAATGGTCATAACCGAGGACGGCTGGCTGTCAATGGCTGCCCGGGGCTGCAAGGATGACTGGGTTGGCCCGCCCAGGACAATGCGCCTTGAGGAGTATCTGACCAGCCTTCCCGAGAACAGAGACAAGCCCCGTGAGGAAGTCCTGGCCATCGCCAGGGAGATCAAGGAAAGCAAGTGCAAAGACCCGGAAGCTTGGTATTATGTCGCCATCGGCAAACGCCGCGGCGGTGATGATACCGTAATACCCGGCTATTTTACCCACAAGGATCACGGAAAGGCTGAGAAGGGGTACCTACCTGCAGCAACCCAGCCTGGCAACCAAGCCAGGGTGAGGGCGATTAAGAGGTGGGTGAGAGAGGTCTTCCCGGAGTGCCGGCAGAAGATGATGGAACTCACAGCGGAGTGGTACCAGCGGGCCGAGGGAATTAAGGCAGCCCAAGAATACATAGACACCGAATATAGCTTTATCAGCCTGCCCGAAGGTGATGAGAAAACTGGCGACCAAGAAGGTGAAAAAGTAGGAGCGCGCGCTCCTACTCAAGAAACTCAGCCTGATGTAGAGGGCTTCCATATCGACATGACCTGGCTCCAGGAGTCCCAGAAAGCCCTTAAGTGGACTGACGACACCTGCAAAACCTTCCTGGTAAGCCAGTATAAAGTGAGTCCCCGGGGCAGCCTTGAGGAGGTATTGCAGAGGCTGACTAGGGAGCAGGCCGAGGAATTTGTCCAGGAGATCCAGAATAAACTAGCCCAAAAACAGGGGGAGTTATTTCAATAAAATGGAGTTATTTTAATAAAATTCGCCACGTAGGAGGCGTTCCAAAAGGAGCCTGATGTAACGACCCTGTAACCGTTACCGTCTCCTTCTCCTTCTTATACACCTTACTTAATATAAATAACTTAATAATATAGATAAAGATGTAACGCGTTACACCTCGTTACAGGGAGAAAGATTGATGGCCTATATAACGTGTAGAGTATGTGGCTTTACAGCTCCAGAGGCATTCTTTCAAGCTGAGGTGAAACGGATTGTCGTTTCACGCGTGAAGCGACAATTTCACCGCCGTATATGTCTCATGTGTCGTCAGGAAGAGCAGGATAAGCATAAGCGGGGGGACCGCACTGTGCCTAAAGCTCGTAATATGATCTATACGCACTGTGAGAAGTATAACCGGCGTAATGGCACTACTCTTAAGCCAATGGAATTTGCAAGGAAATTCGGCTGGGACTTGAAGCGGATAACCCACGATATTGAACATAATTTTAATAACTGGTGCCCATATTGTGAGTCCCCCTTTGATTCTATGGAGCATGGTTTGGCAGCTCTCACACTAGATATTCGTGATCCTAGTCAACCCCCATACTACAATAATGTTCTTTATTGTTGTTCGACGTGTAACAAGCGAAAAGGACAGATGGGCCCTGCTGAGTTTGGCCTGTTTCTTTCTTTAGTGAAGCAACGACGAGAATTTCTAAATTCTGAACACGGAACACTAGGCAAACCGCAATACAAAATGGAAATAGGATGTAACGAGGTGTAACGCGTTACAGTAGAGGTGAAAATGCCATTGCCTTGGATGAAGATGTGGATCGAGGCACTTGATGACCCGAAACTCACTAGGTTATCCCTGGCTGAGAGGGGAGCTTGGTGGGGTCTACTTAATTTGGCTGGGAAGTGTGAGACTGGCGATAAGAGCGGTAAGATCCAAAGTGGTGGTCAAGGCTTGGATATTGATGAGATTGTGGATGCACTGCATATCAAAAACAGCAAGGACCGCCAGGCGTTAGAATCTATGATAGCCAAGATGGAGAAGCGCGGTAGCCTAGTGTGGAATGGTGATGTTCTTACAGTTGTTCATTGGGAGAAACGCCAAAAAATATCACCATCAGCGCGTCCGGACGCGGTTGCTGAGCGTGTGCGGCAACATAGGGAACGGGAACGGGAGAAGAAGCATAAACCTATCGACCCAATGCTGGCCGAGAGACAAAACAGGATAGGGGTCGAGTACAAAAAACGCAGAAAGGAATTGGGTCGTGAGCTCACTACAGAGGAGCGGCTTGACCTTGAGGCAGAAATCGAAAGGCAGTTAGAGGAAAAGTACGGAGGGAAAATTGAAGACGCTCGCAGCGGATGAGATAAAGAAGCTGGAGGAGGGAGCATGAAGGAATGGTATCAGAAAAAAAGAGAGGCTATCCTGGTGTTCCTTTGGGGGTGGGGGATGTTTGCCTTTGGATTCATTCTTGGTAAGTTCGTTCTGAGCCCGCTGGCTGGATGAGATAAATAAACTCGAGGGGGAATAGAGATGATTAACACTGTGATTAGGCTGGGCAACGGGATAGTCCTGGTCTTTGATGAGAAGGGCGAGCAAATCCCGGAATACCAGGGCAAATATGAGGATGTCAGGGTTAAGATACTGGCTCATGCTCCCAAGAGTGCCAGGTTTTTTCATGGGGTATGGGTTGTATCGCATAAGTCTATCCCTAGAAAGGACTGGTAAATGGAACGAGGCAAAATAGCACTAGAAAGGGCACAGAGAATAGCTGAAGAGGTTGTAAAGCGCCTTGCCCCGTACTGCAAGAGGATTGAGGTGGCGGGGTCGATCCGGAGGAAAAAGCCATGGGTGAATGATGTGGATCTTGTCCTGATCCCCCATGACCTCTGGGACCTGCACTCTGAACTGACGAAGCTCGGCCAGCTGAAGATGAGCGGGAAGAAGATATTGCGTGTTATAGCCGGCAGCACCCAGATAGACCTCTACGTCGCAGATGAGGAGACATGGGCGACTCTTCTCCTCATCAGGACCGGCTCTGCCGAGAACAACATAAGGCTGGCCTCTTTGGCCAAGAAGAGAGGCTGGCATCTGGCTGCCTCAGGTGATGGGCTGTTTAATGAGCATGAGGAGAGGATTGCCGGCGACACTGAGGAATCAATATATTCTGCGTTGCGATTACCGTTCCAAGAGCCAGAGGAAAGGGGGTGAAGTATGACCGAGCTTGAAGGTTGTATCAGGTTTTGGGAGTCCAAACGTAAAGACCGTTTATTAGATGTCACTACTGCGGCTATTATCGACAGCACGATTCGCTTCCTCAGGGAGCTGCAAAGGCTGAAGGGGGAACAATAGCATGGCACTTTTGGACTACACGACTAAAGTTCCAGTTTCCAGGACAATATCCCAAATCCAGGCTAAGCTCGTAGAGCACGGAGCTCGGGCAGTAATGATGGAGTATGGTGATGATGGGAGAATAAAAGCCCTAGCCTTCAATGTGAAAATGCCCAACGGAGAGCTGCCTATCAGACTGCCGATTGACGCTGGGGCTACCTTGAGGGTGCTACAGAGGCAGGCAGAAGACAGGGAGATACCAGCTGGGTATGCTAAGGATGATCATGCTTACCGAGTAGCCTGGCGAAACATTTTCCATTGGGTCTTAGCGCAAATGTCCCTACTAGAAACAGAAATGGTAAAAATGGAGGAGATATTCTTACCGTATGTAATTACCCCTGGGGGACAAACAATCTACCAGGTCATGGCCGGGAAGGGCTTTTTGCTCGGGCCTGGACAAAAGGAGGAGTAAAGTGAAAGAGGATATCATAGGTCCAGTGGATAAGGTAACCAACGTGTTAGTAGACCTCGGGCCACGGATAATAATGACTGGCAGTGAAGTCTTGGGCACTGCAGACAACATATCCATTGAGGTCGCTGAGTCAACGATCGAGGAGCTGGAGAAGCTGAAATCAGCCCATGAGATCCGGCTGGTAAAGATACTTGGTGAAGGAGATGAGATATGAATTTAAGATATGCTCAGGAATATGGAGGTCAGCGGCTTCATTTAGTCGAAGCCCATACTGACGAGTCTGTTTCTTATCGTGCTCTCTGTGGTCGCAAGCCAAAGAAACGTGGAACCTGGCGAATGACAATAAATTGCCCTCTGGGTAATGCCTGTAAGAAATGTCTCAAGGTTGCTGATAGCCTCCGGGAATCACTACCGACTGTCGGTTTATCTATAGATGTCACGGCTAGCGTATAAGAGAGCCGTTATACGCAAAGGAGGTATATGCTTGACCACGACGATGAGCAAATAATAAAGGACGCAAAGGAGGGAGGCGCCGTCTTGGTTACCTGGGACCGTGTGGTACGGCTGGCTGCCGGTGGGATTACGCCCTACGAGGCGCTAGACCAGGCAAAGGTAGCCGGTACTGGAACCAAGGAGGCCCAGGCCGAGGTCTCCCGATTGCACACGCTCACGCCAGCCGAGCTCACGGTCATGACAGATGCAGGTAATAAGACCTATCAGCACTTTCGCCAGCACATCAAAGTTAGTCCGAAGTTAGCCAAGTTGATACGGCAGCTGCGTGTGGAAAGAGACTATTCATGGCGAACGGTCGCTCGATTCTATTCCAAGGTATGGCATGCTCCTTGGGGAGGCAACCAGCTTGCGGGGATGGTTATTTGCGAGAAGGCGGCGAAGTTGCTGGGGGAGGATTTCCTCCAGCCGCCATGGAACTAGGCCAGCGTATAAGGGCTGTTATACGCAGGAGGGAGAAAAAATTGTTCAAAGCCAGATGTAGTAAATGCAGGACAGAGTTCGAGACGAAGCCCGGGGAGCTGAACAGTACAGAATACCTCGGCAAGGTCTCAATGTTGTATGGCGCTGGGGGTTTCATGCCGAAGTGCCCTGAATGTGGAAACTGGCGAGATAATCGGCTGCTTGAGAGTAGCGGCCAACTATCAGAGCCGCTGAGGTTTTAGGCGTGTAATAGGAGTTATACGCAAGGAGGAATAAATGTTCATACTATTACTTGAGACAAAGAACGGGGTCAATGGCAAGGCGATTCGGTTAATGGAAGATCAGGATGAGGGGAAATACCAAATCTGGCGGGGGCAATACGAGCCAGGCCAAACCGAACAAGGTAAATGGGAGCAAAAGGGCGAATATACAGACCTGGATAATGCCCTCGGCGTCTACTGTACCCTTATTCCAAGTCTGCTTGACAGCGTATAGGCTACATTACACGCAGAGGAGGCTAAAGTGATGAATAATTTTAAGCTCGAGCCAGGGGATATTTTGGTTACCATTAACGACCGCAAGGATTTGTTTTCCAGGATAAAGAGATGGGCGGTAGGTCCTTGCGAGCACGTTTATATGTCAATGGGGAAGGTAGGTCTATATCTTAACCGGCGGCAGCGTAGGATATTGAGGTTCCCAATGCTCTTCGAGAGCTACGGTAGAGGTTGTGCATTACGCTCTTTAAGTGAGCGATATGGAGAAAAGGTCGTGGTCATGCGCCTCAAGTCGGAATTTGATAGGCGAAGGATTCCCCGGGTCTTAGAGGAGGCAATTAAGTTAGCCAGTGACCCTCAATCATACTACGATTTTTTATGTATTGTGAAATTTGCTATCCCCAGGCTCATCTGTGAGAAGCTGGGGATACCGATGCCGCTAAAGTATCACCGGGACCCGTGGCATATTTGCTCTGAGGCGGTTAATGAAGTATTTATTCGGAGTGGAATTGAGTTGCTATACCTTGAGGATGTTCCCTTGCCCGGCGACTTTGTGACCGATAGTATGCTCCTAGAAGAGGTATGGGCTGGAAGTTTATCAGTGGAGCTACTTTGAGCGTATCAGCGACATCCCGAACAGCTGACCCAAAGGGGCATATACCAAAAGGCGGGCAGCTTCACCCAGCGGTGTGATATTCAAAGTAGCACTGGCTACCCAAGTTCCTATCCCAATCACAATACAGACGATACTTCCCCACCAGGGTATTGGTGACTCCTGCCTGGGGTCCGGACTACCCTCCACCTTGTCATGGCACTTGGGGCACTCGCTTGATGAAGCCGGGAAGCGGATTTTGCACTTGGAGCAGTAGAAATATGAAATCGGCGTCTTGGGGTACCTCAGTGCTTTTAGGACTGAGTAGACCATAAACTTAACTGGCGAGTTCAGTGTTTTCATCTTTCATCCTCTTATTTCTTTGCCCCACTTTAACACGACCCCTATCCCATTTCAAACAGTCCTAACCAACCAGTATCTCATCGGGCTTATAGCTATCATCAGGCAGGTCAAGTATCACTCCGGTCTGCGGCTCCATCTGATAAAACCCCTCTCCATCATAAATAATATTCCACTTGTGCCTTGCCGACCCTAACCAGCCTTCAACAATGGCACAGGTATTCAGCTCAAATATCCGGGCTACTTCGCTGTTAAACCACCTGGCGAAGTTGTCACAATCAAATTTGTCAGTGAGATACTTCGGGACTTTAGGTTTTAGGTATTCGGTAACCTTACCCCAGCCCTCCCAATCGGTGTAGAAGTAATATCTGTCCTCAAGGTCAATTTCTCTCCATTTTACAGGCAGGCTACTAATCAATCGCCTGAGGTCAGCGGCGGAAATCTGGTACTCCTTTACCTTTGGTAAGTGTATTACCGGCGTTTGAACCTTAATTTTGCTCATTTAATAACCTCTATAGTCCCTTGAGAACTGCATATTTAATATTTTACCTCTAGTTCACCTATTTGACTTTTATTCTCACCTGAATCAATTCCAGTGCACACTAGTCTTATCTTGCTGGCGAGTGTTGTTATTCCTGAAGCAAAAGACGACCAGCTATTATCCCTCGTTGGAATATCTACTATCCAATCATACCAGGTGTCAATATAGTAAGTTTGTAATTTCCACTTTCCATCACTATTGCTATCGTATTCACCATATGTTCGATATTGTTTAACGAGAAATACCGCACCTAAATCAATTTCGGCGTATTGATTAATTCCATCCGCTTTAGTCCAACTGGCTGGATTATTATCATTTACATCGTCCATAAAGCCGTAAGGGAAATTTCCTGTGGCAGGATTAACTTGAAAATCTGCTACAGTTAGCTCTGCTGGAGCTTCTGCAAGCGTCCCCACCTTGCCGAAGATATTCACATCCTTCTTGATATTAGCTGGGGCGAGGTCAGCGTCAATGGCACTCAAACCGCCGGGGTCGCCAGCGTGGTAGCCCTCCTCATAGGTGTCGCCACCAGCGACTATCGCCTTTGTAGGTAGGGTGCCTGTTTTCTTGGCAGTTTTGCTGTCCCGAAAGAAGGTCTTGCCTGCCTTGACATCAGTTAGTAGAGCATCACCAGTTAATAAAACCAACCTTATTGGCATCTTTAGCTCCACGCCTCTATTTCAGCGACTTTTGTAGCAGCTGGTGAGGCAAAGTATAGAGTTAAACTAGCCGGCTCAATCATCTCCTCGTGTTTTTCGTGTCCAACGGGGATAGTTTCGTATGGCTCAGTAGGAGTAGCCACCTTGCCTGTCTCATAGGCAAACCTGAACTCCGACATATCTCTCAAATGGATACTGAACCGCTTGGTGTTGGCTGGTAAAGCCTGGGAGTACTCGGTATCAGCCAGCGTCATAGCCACGTTGTAGATTACAGGAGTGGCAGCTTTATTGAGCTTTTTAGCTAGCTCAGTGAGGAGAGCATCAAGGTCTGTAGTAAGCCTTCTCAGCTTTGCCGATACACTACCGGTAGCCCCAGCAGCAACCATTGCGTCAGCGATGGCACCAATACGGGCTATAAGGGATTCGGCACCGGCAATGTCACCAATGGATTTAAGAATGCCCGTTATAGTGATATCGGTTAGGGCTTGAAGGTCTGCTGATATATCCCTACCGGTAAGGGCGGTGCCACCCCACTTAGTAAGACTGTCAACAACGCCAAGCAGCCTGGCTGCTCTATCGGAAATATCGGCTATGTCAACTGGTCTCTTGAGGCCATAATCGCATCCAGCTATTACTGCTGCTCCACCAGGGAGAGCGGCGAAGGTTACTGTGGTTGCAGTGTTGCTGATGACAATACCAAGATACCGGATAGCCCCAATTTCAACCTCAAAGGTGGCATCCTCCCACATATTGTCTTCCCAGCTTTTGCCTGTGTCGACGATTGTGGTGTTTGAGCCACTAGTAGCTGTTCCAGTATCAATGGCAGCCTCAACCGCTGTCACTAAAGCAGTTTTAAGGTCTGCAAATTCAGTGGGGAGGTCAATATCAACGGCACCGCCGCCACCAAAGACGGCTCTGAGTATTCTTTTGGCTGTTTCTTCAAACATTATGATGACTTCCTAAATTTCGATAAGTTGTAATAGATAGTCAGCTGCCCGCACTTAGGGCAGGTTACATGAGTTGTTTCCCTCGGGACGGTCTGTTCATGCCCACACCATTTACACCGCACTACCTTTGTTGTTGGGAGAGGTGACGTACCTACAGCCTCCAGTATTCCAGACCATTCTACCCCACCCTCAAGGTTGCCGGCACCCCGATTGGTCAATTGAAGATCTAAAGTATGGGAGGTAGCACCAATCGGATCGAGTGTTGCCGTAGTGATGCCGACGACCCTGTTCTCATAGACCCAGCCTCCCCCGCCGACGACCCCTCCGCTCATGACCAGATAGTTATCGAGGTACACCCAGGTTATAGAATCTTCGGTAAATGAACCACCCCCTGCTATAAGTGTTAGCGTATAGCCTTTTGGCACAGTAAAGGGTAAAGCTAACCCTGTTACATTATCAACAAAATGAGCCGTGGCTCCTGGAGCTAGTGGTGCTTGAACCCAAGCGAAGGGTGATGGTATGTTGTAAACATCGCCGGTATTCCACAAATTGGCGACACCGCCAGTCAGAGCGATTACAGTAACCGTGTTTGCGGTATTGGCTATGATGATGCCGGAGCTGCCGTCGGTAACATTTACTATGGTTAATCCTACCAGACTATTAACAATAAAAAGGGCAGCAGCGTCAGTCATAATAGTTGCGTGGGGTGCGGCGGTGTGTGCACCAGTATAAACGGCAGTAGGGACAATACCAAATATTTCAAGTGTCTGGTGATAGGCTAGTGTGAGGCCGGCCCGTTCCTTTCCACTGGAAACCTCCCTGGTGTAATCAGGCTTGCCTATGCCCCTTTGTTCAACAGGGAATATTTCTGCCATCATAGAACTCCTATAACAGTCGCAGTAACAGTTATTGCATGTTGCTCTCTCCCATCTGCATTTCTAACTATCATCCAGATTTCCTCGCCCTTCTCAATAGGCTCATCAACAGTGAGAACCGGTGTGGCATCATTAAGGGCGACAAAGGTATCTACTAAATGGGGGTAAATCCAGGTATCTTTATGCCCTATAGCGACATCGACAAGGGCGTTACACCCATCCGGCCAATGGGGAATCAACTGGACTATTCTTCCTGTCAGTGGAGAGGGCTTGAAAACCCTAGTGCCTGTGTTGGGCTCGAGAACTACTCTTAAATTAACATCTCTGGTAACTACAGCCATAGTGGGTATACCCTCCTTTTCCAGGAGTTTGTTGAGTGCAAGCTGAGAGGCGATGATCTGGTTGTGGATGTAATCCACTCTCTCATCAATAGTGGTTAGCTCCTCAAAGGGGAGCTTATATGGTGGATATTGCATCGGTCCCCCCCCCTTAAGGCTACTATTGGAACTTATAACCCATGGTTACCTTGCAGTTAGAATCGACATCGGCTGGTGGAACGGCTACCTCTGGTGCTCCCAGAAACTCGATGCCCTTCAGCTCAGCCTCATCAAGAGAGACGCAGGCCCCCATGGTTACATTTATAGCTAGCCTCGTCTCTGTCTTCGGGGTCACTCCCTGCTTATTGGTAAGTGATGTGCTGAACCGGTCTATCAGGGTAATCACGGCATCCTGGGCAGCTAATACGTTATCCACCATCAAAGAGGTGGGGATGATTTTAGCGTTCTTCTTCTCAGCTGCAAAAACCGATGGGGTTGTTGTCATATCTACATTTTTGCTCGCCATCATTTATCTCCTTACTACCAGCGTAATTCCGTGTAGTATTGGATTTTCAAGGCTTTCGCCACCATATCTTGCGTCGGTGAGGGTATCTGCTTCAGATGGCACTTATTCACCAACAGCCCTATAACGGGTTTTTCAAAATCTATTCCCGTATCAACATAAGTCCTGAGAATAAGCGGCTCCAGGTCTTTAACGGCGTAAAAGAAGATTCGCTTATCATCGTATGGGCTGTCTTCGGGCTTGCGAGCGCCAAGATACTTGCGGGTAGCATTGTTGACATCAGGGACCATCCCTGCTTGCTCGAGCCGGTGTAAATACTCCCCAGCCGGAATATAGAAGTGGACTAGGTAGTTACCAGGTTTAAAGCCGATGAGGGTCTGGTAAAGTGTCTTGGAGTTCGTGGGGTAAATATTTTCGCCCCCAGTGGCATTGGACAAGTCGATATCGCAATAATCATCTTCGGGAATTATGCGCGATATGTCGTAGGGGACCTGGTTGGTCTTCTCAATCTGGAAGAATTTACCCTTGACCTCTTGCATGGTGTCCGGCCACACGTCGGTGAAACGGACAAAGTGCCCTTCCTGGAGAATCTTGGGTACCGGTGGCCTGACAGTGGCCAATGGGGCAGGTTTTAATTCGATCATAACTTACCTCCTTATTTCTCTCTCCTCTCTCCAAGGAGAGTAAGTCGTTTTAGCTATTCTATTAAGCTGGCTAAGCCGCTGGTTCACTAGGCTCAGGTGGCTCTGCCTCAGTTTCAGGAGCTTCTGCTTCAGGCTCGGGTTCTGGTTTTGGTTCAGCCTCTGACGGTTCATCCGGTTCCTCAGGTGGCTCTGGTTCAATATCAGCTACAGGAAGAGCGCAACCGCAGTTTGAGCACGTGCTATAAGGCTGTGGCACATCCTCTCGGATATGCTCAGGCTCAACACCTGTCAGGTCTATGCTACATTGGGGGCATATCTTCTCTCTAAATTGCCACATTTTTACCTCTAATCGCCTTTTATTAGGCCACTAAGATATTGGGGTCACGGGCAAACTCAAAGTCAACCATAACCACCTTAGCATCTTCAGCCAGGTCATCGTCATCTTCTCCA
>JABUBL010000228.1_pt1 | contig 15130 bp, 16 predicted proteins | sample 7240371 | NCBI WGS metagenome assembly JABUBL01 (sample SAMN07256343, study PRJNA390944) | subsurface metagenome | isolation source: Methane hydrate marine sediment | place: Pacific Ocean: Eastern North Pacific, ODP site 1244 | collected 2002
ATTAATTTAGGTTTCTTGATGATAATTTAGATAAACGAAATAGAGAAGTTGAAGAAGAAACTTGCTCTTTTTGGTTTTGGATTTATAAAATTGTAGATCATGATAAAGAATATATTTTATTTTCTCAAAACAAACTTATTCCAGATTTATATAGATTCAGAGGTATGAAGATAATTTTAAAAGATGATTCCGAAATATCAAAAACTCTAAAGTTCAAAAGTTTAGCAAATGTTTTTATCTCGGTAGAAGAAAAAAAAGCAATTAAGGTTTTAGATAAAGAGAACATAATAAAGTATATTCAAGGATTAAAGGAAAAATATAATCTTAACAAAGAAAAATTCATAGATTATCTATTCACAAAACCAAACAGAAAGATTTACTCACACACAGAAAATTATACAAAATTGATAATGAGTTTTTTATTTTCTGGGAAATATGAAGATTATCCTTTACATCTAATTGTTTTTGGAGAAACAGGAACAGGGAAAACTTTTACCCTGGAAAGTATAGATCCTAAATTTGAAGAAGAAAAAGGAATTTTTGAATCTTCTGGTTCAACATTAAGAGGCCTGATTCCCTCATTCAGAGAAAAACCAGCACGCATGGGTTATATTTTAGATTGTGTTAGAATCGGGTTAATTGATGAATTATTTAAGATGATTGAGAAAGAGGAAACAGGAAGATATTTGGAAATTTTAACTGATTATTTCAGCCGATTAAATATGTTTCTTGAACATAAAGACAGAACTCTTGCTTCGGGAAATGATTCAATAAGAGCAAAGGCCACAGCTAAACTTTGGATCATGACCAATCCTTACAAAAAGAAAAAAACAATTTATGAACATCTTGATATAATGGACAGAACAACATTATCCCGGATGATTCCTTTAGTTCAGACTAATGAAGAAAGAGAACTAATCAATAAAAAAGAGATTAAAATAAATAAAGATAAGAGGATCACAAAAGAAGAATTTTTAACTATTTATGATTCTTGTCAGGATTTTTTGATTGATATGGATGAGGAAAAAGTTAAGGATATTTATAAAAAAACATTAACATTAACTAAAGAACCTATGAGAGAGGTTTGGAAAGCCAGAGGATTACATCATTCTATTTTATTGCTGGATGGATTTGTTAAGTTCAGGTGTTTGTTTGAGGAAGATGATTCTTTTAAGGCAAAAAGTGAAGATTATGAAGAGTTGGAAACGCTTCTTGTTTATATTATTAAGTCCTGGGATTGTCTCTTAAGGGGATGGAAAACAGGTGATTCTTTCTAAAAAAACAAGCGATTCCCTTTGAGAAATAGTAAGGTAACATATATATTATATGTATATCTTATATCTTATATACTATGTCTCCTTACTTTTTTAACATTTAAAAAAGACTTAAAAAAGGCACAGAAAAGCACGATTTAACGAATTTTTTTAACATTTCTCAGCAAAGCCGAAGGCAATCCTTAATATAAAAACCATACACTACCCTTCCTTTTTAAGAAGAAAGAGTCCAGAATATCTTCAGATTTTTAAGGAATTTAAAAGACCATCATAAGACCCTCTATTTTAGCATAAAAAAGGCAGTGTAAGGCTTACTCAGTGCAGAAGGATATCTATTCACCAAGTAAGCGTGTGTTATTCGCATGAAATTTTCTGAAAAATTCCAACAATTCCGGCCTTTAAAATGTAAAAATCCTTAAATTCTTATAAAAAACAATAAAAAACAAGATAAAAAGCGACAAAAGATTAGAAATACTTCTCATAAGATTCAAGAGCTGTTTTTGGATTGCATTTCAAATAAACAGAAGTCGTTGAAATATTTGAATGTCCGAGAAGAAGCTGAATTGCATTTAAAGGAATTCCTGATTCTAAGCCATGCGTAGCAAAAGAATGCCTTAAAGAATGAAACTTCAGGCCTGGTCTTTCTATTCCAGCACGTTCTATTGCTCGTTTAAAGGCTCTCTGCAGTGATCTAACCCCACATTTAATTGGAATTCGCTTTAAAAATTTAGATTTGAATCCCTTCGGCAAAGGTGTGATTCTGTCTTTAGATCCTTTCCCTTGCCTGATTAAAATCTTCTTGCTCTTTAAATCAATATCAGATTCCTTTAAATTAACAACTTCAGAAACCCTTAAACCTGCACCAAAACCCAACAAAAAAGCTATTTTATGATGGGTCTTTAAAGTATTCTTCAACAACAAACCAAATTCTTCTTCCTTTAAAGAGACTGGCAATTTAAATTTCATTTTCCTTCACCTTTTTCTTCACCTTTTTTATCACCTTTTTTATCAACTTTTTCTTCACCTTTTTTATCAGCTTTTTCCTCTCTTTTTCCCAGGTTTTTAAAAGGATTAATCAAATTTATCTTAGAATCTAATTCAGGAATGTAGGGAAAAATATGTTTTTCAGTTAATAGGTCAGAAATACCCAAAAAAGTGTTTTTTGAACACTCAAATCTATAATCTGAAGAACTGGACAAACCCAATACCTTTCTCTTTAAAATAGTTCCATTTACTAAATTCTCGTATTCAATCTCCTTAACCAAATAGCATTTTATGATTCCACACACAAATTTATTATAAAAATTGGCTTGTGCAGTGCTAAGTATAAACCAGTTATTTAAATGATGAATCCGATTAAAGAATCTTCTAATCCTCTCAAACTGCTTGTCTCGGCTTTGGACACTGAATAAGTCAGCAAACTCATCAATATAAATCAAGCAATTGTTCAGTTTTAGATCTAAAACATCCTCTTTGTTATGAAGGAGCTTGATTCCCTTAGAGATTAAAAACTTGTTTAAGCTTTCTACCACACCGAAGACAAAAATCTCAAAATCAGGATATCTCTCTTTTAAATCAATTAAACTATGCAATACAAGAGATGTTTTTGCTGTGTTAGAATTGCCAACAACTCCTATGAACCTATACTTTTTCAGTAACTTATCCATACAAAAATCTTTTTTAATCATCTTTTGCGACAATTTTTAATTTATTTTATGAGTATAATTAAGCATTATGTTCGATTTTTGTCTATTTTCCGAACATTAAGCAGAGAGAAGAGGAAGCATAACTGGGATTCAGTTTTTAATTTGCTCCCTCTTGTTCATAACTATATCATTAAGTTACCTTATAAGTATTATTGTGATATAGTATATAGGTTATTTATGATATAGTTTATTGAGGGTAAGCTTGACAAACATTAAGATCAGGCCTACCCGGGCTTCTATTTCCCAAAAGGCATAAAAAATTGACTTAGTGGTTTGATCATACGCAGGATATTTTCAGAAACCTAACTCTTTTTTCTTAAGTCAGTTTTATCTCACCTATTTAGATATCTGATTTATCTATTTGAAAATATCCTCTGGGAAAATTTTAGGATAGTCTATTACAATAATGTTTATAAACTATATAGTATTAAAACTAATATGAAAGTAAAGAAAGTTAAGTTTCTGGTTGAAGGATATGAATGTTTGAGATGTGGAAACAAATGGGTTCCTCAAAAGAACTTAGACAGACTTCCAAAGAATTGTCCTAAATGCAACTCACCATATTGGTTTAAGCAAGTAGAATTTCCATCTATTAGTAAAGCTCATAAGAAGAATTAAAATGGAAACCATATTTGAAGAAGATTTATCAAAAATAAAGTTTGCGAAAGCAGGATAATGGAATTTTTAATCTGGTTAGGAATTATTGCAATTATTATCTGGTTAATTTGGAGACATTATAAAAAAATAACCATTATCCATATAGATATCAGAGGTTATGAAAGAGATGGCTATAATAGATTAATTCATAGGAAGGTTGCATATAAATACATTTATTCCTATCCTGAATATTCTGAAAGGTTTGGGAGTTATGACATTCATCACAAAGACGGAAATAAAAGAAACAATTCTCCGGACAATCTTCAAATATTAACAAGGGAAGAACATAAAGCAAAACATGGAATTTAGTTTTTTAATTTCTCTTGAGTTTTGAGATTGCTTTTATTTCATAATTTTCAAGATCTTCTTTTTCTTTGAAGTATTTCCCTGCCATTTCAAAAACTATTTTCTTTATGTTTTCTTCACTGAATTTTTTCTTTAATTCTTCAATCTCTTTTTCTAATTTATTTTTTTCCTTTGGTGATAGTTCTTCTATATGATAAACCTTCTCAAGCATTTGTTCCCGGACATCATCTTTGTTCAAATGACAATATCTTGAAGCCATCTCAATACTATGATCCATAAACTTTTCATAGATTTTTGGTGTGAGAACTTTCTGCAATTCTGTAGCTCGAGTGTGTCTTAAAATATAAGGGAAAGAATCCCTACCTATTTTTTTTCTGCATAATCTTTTAAATAAAACACTAAAATAATTAACTGATAAATGTTTTTTTCTGTCTGTCTGGCTTGGGAATATAAAATCATTTGGTTGCACATCAGGATAAGGATATTCCTGTTTGTATCTCTCTAAATGAATAATGCTCTCTTTGATTGTATTATTTCTTGCTGTGTTGTTCTTTGTAGAAATAAGTTTAATATCTCCTTTCTCCAAATCAACATCTTTCCACTTTGCTGAAAGAACTTCTCCTGGTCTTGCACCACTTTCATAAAGAAGAATTATCAGAGCTTTGAATTTAAGATTTTCAGCACCTCTAATAAGTTTTTCAAGCTCTCCTGGTTGTAAGATAGTATTAGCATTTATTTTTTCAACATTCACATCTTTTCCACATTTAATATCTTTCAGATTCTTAAATCTTATATTCCAATCTTCATACTGCTCTCTTAAAAATCTTTTGAAATGTTTTTTAATATCATTCTTTGTTGCGTTGGCCAGTTTGCTTTCATTCAAGACAGCCAGGAACTTTCTTAATTTAATTAAATCCCATTTGTCATAAGGAACACCAGAAACATCTCTGATCATTAATAGTTGTCTTTCTACAATCTGCACTTTCAGTTCAGAAGCACCACCATTAAGATAAATAATATAATCTGATAATATCTTTTTTTCTTTTGGGCTTAAACTTTTTTTAAAGAAAACTAACTCACCTGCTTTATATTTTCCTACCTTCCTACGCATAAAATAATTATGAATTTTGTCTTTTTAAATGTTAGTGGGGTAAGACATAACCCTGGGATAGATGTTTTAGGCAACAAATAGCAACCTAAAACCTCTATCCTGGGGAAAAAGAGGTGATGAATATTAGAAGGCCTTCTAGTATATAAATCTTTCGTTCTTGTTACTCTTAAAAAATGACAGCCGATGGTTATAATAGAGTAGTAATTTAATTTTTAAAATTTAAGAATATTAGGCACTACAAAGAACATTTAGATATGGTTTTTAGGCACTACTTGAATCTATTTTATCTACGTCAGATTTATAAAAACCAACCTCTTTTATATTCAATGGATAAAGAGGTGGATAATCCAAAACAAGAGCAAATTCACGACATTTTATTCAATAGAGAAATTGGGTGGCAGGAAATTATTTATGATCTGATTAATACAGAGCAGTTAGACCCATGGGATATCAATATCATGGTCCTTACCGGAAAATTTCTTGAACGAATTAATAAATTCGAGGAGGCAGATTTCTTTGTTTCTGGAAAGGTTCTTCTGGCTGCATCGCTTTTACTAAGGATTAAATCTGAAATCCTCTTAAATAAATACATAAAAAATATAGATGAGATTTTATTTGGGAAAAAAGAGGAAAAGAAAAATATTTTTGAGAGAATTGAACTTGATGAACCAATTCCAGAGTTAATTCCTAAAAGCCCTATGCCAAGATTCAAAAAAGTAACTCTTCAGGAGCTTATGGATTCTCTTAATAAGGCAATTTCAACAGAGAACAGAAGAATTAAAAAAGAAATAATAAATAGGAACGTTCTTAGAGAGACCGCTTTTAATTTACCAAAAAAAGGGTTTAGTATAAAAAATAAAATAAGAAAGATTTATGAAAACCTTATGAAACATTTTAAAGAGAATGAGAAAAAGAAAAGAGTTTCTTTTACAGATTTTATAGGAGATGATAAAGAGGAAAGGATAATCTCTTTCTCTCCACTCCTTCATCTTGACCATCAGAAAAAAATCTGGCTTGAGCAGGAAGAACACTTTGATGAATTTTATATCTGGCTTAAAGAGATTTACTTTAAGCACAACCCAGACCCGTTCGCAGATCTAAAAGAAGAAATCGAGGAAAAGATAGAGGAACTGGATTCAGAAAAAAAGAAGCGGCTTGAAAAAATCAACAAAGATTTTGAAAATCCCTTAGGCAGTTTGTTTGATTGATTATTATTGATGTTGGAAAAATCCTAATTACAACATAATCTTTCTATCACTTATGAATCTGCACTAAAAATCTTAAAAACCCCTTCTTACTTTATTCTTAATGAAAAAGAAAGTTGCAGTTCTTTTTTCAGGAGGGAAAGACTCGTGCATGTCTGCATATTTAGCAAAAAAACAAGGACATGACATCATGTGTCTGATAACAATGGATTCTGAAAATCCAGAAAGTTATATGTTTCACACCCCTTCAATCAAAAAAACAAAACATCAGGCAAAAGTTATGAATCTTCCCTTAATTGTTAAAAAAACAAAGGGAGAAAAAGAAAAAGAACTAAAAGATTTAGAGATAGCAATAAGAAGGGCTAAAAAGAGATATAAAATAAAGGGTGTTGTTAGTGGAGCATTGGCTTCTAATTATCAAAAATCAAGAATAGAAAGTATATGTAAAAAATTAAAATTAAGCTCTCTGACACCGCTTTGGCACAAGAACGAATTTGAATATCTAAATGAAATAATAAAAAATAAATTCCAGGTTATAATTACTGCAGTCTCTGCATATCCTTTAAATGCCTCTTGGCTTGGGCGTGAGATTGATATAAAATTTATTGAAAATATTTACGAGATGTGTAAGAAATACAAAATACATCCTGTAGGAGAAGGTGGTGAATTTGAAACTTTTGTTCTTGATTGCCCTCTTTTTGAAAGACCCCTTAAAGTTATTGGAGCAAACTTCACGGGAGAAAAAAATTCCTGGGGGATGGAGGTTGAAATTAAGTGATTAGCCCATCACAAATTGATCTTCCCTAGTATGAACAGAGACTAAACAATGGGCACAGACATAGCCTACATCTTTAACATGATATAATTTTGTGTCATATTCTGGTTTAATATCAAAATCTTCTATAAGGAGAATACCTTCTGTTGTTGGAACTACTGGCTCATGTGATTTATTAATTTGATAAGGATTTAACCAAGGAGCAGCCAATACACAAGTTACACAATTAAATGCAAAAGGAGTTGGAAATGAAACTGGATCAAAATGATATCGGTGTTCTTGAAGATATCTTCTTCCCTCTTCTCCAGCTTCTTTAAGATAGTCCGTCCAATCTTCTTGTTTTATTGTTAAAAATTCTTTTAGTTTTTGATTATCTGTTAAAATTTCTTTTAGTTCTTTCTTTTTCATTAATTAATGATTTAAAATATCTTTTTAAGAATTATTGTGATTATCTAAACTCTAAAAATACTTTCCTTTCCTGTTTTCATATCCTTAATTTTAAACTTCTTTGCCTTTACTTCTTTATTCCCCACAAAAATAACTTTTTGAAAATTACAAGAGTTGGCATAATCAAGGGCTTTTGAAGGTTTTCCGTAATAAATGCTTGTAACATGATTTTTTTTTCTAAGTTTTTGTGCTAATCTGATTGCTTCTCTATCTTGTTTTAGTGAAATTATAAGAATTTTTTCATCTTCTGATTTTATTTTTGAAACAAGCATTAATCTTTCCAGACCAAAAGAAATTCCTGTTGCCTGGGTGGCTCCGCAAAGATAGCTTCCTCCTGCTGCAATTGTTTCTTTTATTCCTTTAACTTTAATTTCAAACACATTTCCATTGTAATAAGAAAGACCACGAACAACTGTAGGAGAAAATAAAACCTTAATTCTATAAATTTTACAATATTTTATTAAACCCAATATCTCTTTATAAGATTTAAATTTACTGAAGAATTTTTTATCCTGTTTTAAAAGATTAATAATTTTTTCTGCTTTGTATTTTTTGAGATTTTTTATTGCCTGTTTTTCACTTAATTTGCCATATTTATCAATTTCTCTTAAAACAGATTCTTTTTGTTTTATTCCTTCATTATCTAAAATCTCATTCATTAATTTTCTATTATTGATAAGAATAACTGGTTCAATTCCAAGTTTTTCTAAAATCTCATAAGACATTGCAAGAATTTCTGCTTCATCGCGTATTGTTGAACCAACAACATCTACATCACATTGTGTAAACTGCCTAAATCTTTTTGATGAAATTGGTTCATCTCTAAAAACTTCACCAATCTGATATCTTTTATAAGGAAGTTTTTTGTTTTTCGCAAGCCTGTTCAATTGAAACGTGAACTCATACCTCATGGCCAGATCTCTATTTCCTTTATCTTTAAGTTTAAAAATATCTGAAATAACTTCATCACCAGAATTTTCTCCTTTAACAAATTCTTCATATTCTATAATAGGAGTTTCAGCTGGCTCAAAACCACATGTCTTAAAAGTCTCGACTAGGATTTTCCTGATTTCTGCCTTTTTTCTGGCTTCTTCGCCAGAATAATCTTTAAAGCCTTTTACTGTTTCTTTCATTTTTTCTTCTCCAATTTTTTAATTAAATCTTCTACTTTTCCTTTAATAGAAATTACAATTTTTTTAACATCTTCTTTGTTAGGCATATTTCCATCTTTGATTTTCCAAATAATAAGCTTATCTTCCCCTCTTTTTTTACTTTTTAATATTGATAAAGGAATATCATCTGCAATAACGATAATTTTATCAGCCTCATCCAAATCTTTCACATTAATCCCCTTAGATTTTTCATTAAGAATAATTCCGAATTTTTCTTTAATAAATTTATTTCTTTCAATTTCACTTTTTTTTAGAGGAATATTAACTTCAAGTATACCAACACTTTTAGCTCTAATTTTCTTATCATTTTTTATTTGATTAAAATATATTTCAGCAAATTTACTTCTAAATCTATTCCATTTGCATATAAACAATATTTTCATTTTTTCTTCTCCAAAAGGGTGGAAGGAGGGAATCGAACCCTCGTCTTGCGGACCACAACCACATGTTCTGCCACTAAACTACAACCACCATTGTAAGGAACCAAGGTTCCTTGACACTCAACTTCCTTTAAGATTGAGTCAGGCCTGATTCCATTATTTAATTGAAGAAAGAATGATATAAAAAGATTAGCAAAGCTAAAGAAATCGTTTCTAATGATGCCGACAACTTCGGATCGTTTTCATAAGATCATTAAATAAAAAGAGTTTTTAAGATTAACTATCTAAGTTCAAACTACAAAAATACAAAAATAAAAAATTAAATTAAAAAATATAGGAATTTGTTTGTGAGCAGAGTCTTTCATTTCCTGAAGCATCTATGAAATAAACAGTATACTCTAATCTGTTCGCATTGGTAATTCCAGCTGCAACTGTCTCAGTTTTTGTGTCAAGTTGTCCCAGCAGAGTTGCTGAAGCATTAAATTTACCAAGAACCCCACTATTAGCTGTTTCATTAAACAAAGCTATTTTAATTCCGCCAATTGTCTCTCCGCCAGAAAGTCTTCTTAAAGTAACAGAATAACTTTCAGGGCTTCCTACAACTGGGGCAACACTCACAGCTCTTACATCAACAGCAATACATTTTGTGCTTACATCAATTTGCTCTGCTCCCTCTTGGATAAGATTCCTTACAACCACCCAGATAATACCCACTGCTACCAAAACCAAAAGGATAATTATCAAAGTAGCCACAATAGCCGACAAACCTCTTTTGTTTTCCATTGTCCTCCTCATTTTAAATAAGTATTAATTTAACTAAATAACTTTGATTTAAAAATGTTTTGTTCTTGCCTCTAGAGAATTTTAATTGAATTTATAACTTGTGATGGCATATTTAACTTTTATTGAAAGCATTTAAGAGTTTAAAAAATTCTTCTTTATCAATAACTTTATCTGCTTCAGAAAAACCAATTTGTTCTGCGAATTTCCAGAAAGCAGAAGGTTTGTATCCTTGTTTTTTTAATGATGCTATTGTTGGTAATTTTACATCATCCCATCCAGAATATTTCCCTTCTTCTATTTCTTTTCTCATTTTTGTTGTTGAAAGTTCAAGGTCTTTAAATTTAATTCTTCCCAAAAATGCTGTCCATGGAAATTTTTTTCCAAGAGCCTTGTAAATTCTTTTTTGTCTTTCTGCATTGTCCCTGTGGTCTTTTGCCCTTATAATATGGGTCATTTTCATTTCAATATCATCAACAGCAACAGCAAAATTCATCAAAGGCCAGACCCTATACTTGTTTCCTTGTTTTGGGTGTTTTGTTAAGTTAATTCTTGCTATAGGAAAATCTCTCATTGCAGGATTTTTATCTTTCATTCCTGACTTAAATCTTAACACAGCCTCCCCTTCTTCAAATCCCCCATCAAGCATTTTTTTCCACATGTCTAAATTTTTTTTAATATTTAACTTTCTGCAGGGACAGTTTTTTTTGGCTTCTCCAAACTCCTTAAATTTTTCTATAGGACAGGTGCAGATATAAGCTGCATTTTTTTTAATAAGTTTTTCAGCATATTTATAATAAAGAGCCATTCTGTCAGATTGGATTACAATCTCAGCAGTATTATCAAAAAGCCAGGCAGATTCTTTTTTAATCATCTCATAAACCTGAAGATAAATGTTTTTAGGATTTGTATCTTCTATTCTTATATAAAATTTTCCCCCATATTCCCTTACAAATAAAAAAGATAAGGAAGCAGTTAGTGCGTGTCCTATATGTAGAGGGCCTGAAGCAGAAGGAGCAAATCTCATTATAACTTTTCCTTTTTTTGCATAGGGCAATTCAGGAAGTCCTTTACGTCCCTTTCTTACACTTATAATTTTTACCAGTTTCTTAAATTCTTTTTTCTGCTCTTCAAGGGAGAGTTCATTTACTTCTGAGATAATCTTACCTATCTGTTTGGAATATTTTTTCACATCACCCCTCTTCAACCCCTCATTAAACAAGGCAGAAATTACAGCGCCAATTCTTGCCTCACCTTCATAACTAATAGCGTTTTTCAATGCATAGGCACGTGTCTTTTTTTCTAGATTTTTCATAAACAAAAAAAGAAAAAAGGATTAATAAATCTTAATATTGTGTTTATTTTCTGTTTTTAGGAAAATTTAAATAAAGATTTATATAACAAAGATTATGATACAAAATTATTTCATTTATATAATACTAACTGCTTGGCTGATAGCTGTAATTGTAAAGATATTTTCTACTAGTTTAACATTAAAAAAATTTGGTTTAAAAGATATTCTTAAAAATGGGGGTATGCCCAGTTTCCATACAACCACTATTTCTGTTGTTACAATTGGCATCTTAATTGTTCAGGGTTTCTCAGAATTGTTTTTTTTAGCACTAATGATATTCATTATAATCAGTGTGGATGCTGTGGGAGTAAGGAAGAATATAGAAGTACAGGGAAAAGAATTAAATAAATTGTTAAAGAAACCAATAAACATATTACAAGGACACACAAGCTTCGAAGTATTAATAGGGCTAATAATAGGGGCTGGCTCTGCCTTAGTACATGGTTTTATTATGGGGTTTTTAAGTTTTTAATCATTCAAACCTAACATTTGTCTTTTTTTCAATGGTCTCAATTCTCTGTTGTAAGTGATAAATCTGGTTTGAAAGGTCTTCAAGTTTGTTTGTTATTTCAAGAATTCTTTTTGCAAGCCTTTTTCTTCTTTCATCAGAAGAGTTTGAAAGATCAATTACTTCTGAACTACTCCCTGACGAATCTGAAGATGAATCAAAAAATGCAATTGGGTCTGGTGATGAGCTCTCAGATGCAGATTCGGACGAAGCCATTTGTTCCTCTTTTTCTTTCTGTTTTCTAAATCTTTCGCCAAGATCAACTACATCTTTTCCTTTTTTACCAAATCCAAATAAGCCCATATTTAATCAAAGAGTTTGTTATTTTTAAATTTAGTTATGATTTAGTCTAATCCTTTCTGAAGAGAATAAAATTTATAGTAAATACCCTTCTTATTCATAAGTTCTCCATGATTTCCCACTTCTGCAATTTTTCCTCCATCCAGAACAACTATCTTATCAGCATTTCTAACTGTTGAAAATCTATGTGCGATTATTATTGTTGTTTTTCCTTCTATAAGCTTTTTTATTCCTTCCTGCACTTTTTTCTCAGACTCTGCATCTAAAGCAGCAGTGGGTTCGTCTAGTATCAAAATTTTTGGATTTTTTAAGAAAGCCATGGCTATTGCAATTCTCTGTCTTTGTCCTGTTGAGAGCTTTACTCCTTTTTCTCCAACCTTGGTGTTATATCCTTTTGGAAGTTTCATAATAAACTCTTCTGCAGAAGCAGCCCTTGCAGATTTAATAATATCTTTCTCTGTGGCTTTAGGATTGGCATATTTCAGATTATTTATTAAGGTATCATTAAATAAATTCAAATCTTGGGGAACTATTGCTATCTGGTTCCTCAACCATCTTAACTGTAACTTTGATATGTCTGAACCATCTAAAAAAATTCTCCCTTCTTTTGGTTTGTAATATCCCATAATAAGTTCAGCCAGAGTTGTTTTTCCCACTCCGCTCTTGCCGACAAGAGCAACAGTTTCCCCGCTTTTTATTTTAAGATTAATATTTTTCAAAATGGGCTTATTTTTTAAATATTCAAAATCAACATCGTCAAAGATTATCTCTCCCTTGAGATTGTCTAATGTTTTATTTCCGTGTTTCATTTCTTCAGGAACAATTTTTCTTAACTTCAAAAATCTCTTAACAGCAACAACAGATCTCTTATATCTTCTGTATATGCCGCTAAAAAACCTAAATGGACCAAATGCTAAGTTTATGTACCCAAAGAACATAACAAACTGGCCCGGCGTTATTTTCCCGTTTCTTAAGAAAAATATAGCTGAACCCAATACAGCCACAAAACTAAGGCTATAAACAACTCCTTGTGCAATAGAAACTCTTTTTGATTTATCTGCGGCATTCTTAACTGCTGGAAGGGTTTTGCCAACAAGAGATTTAAAAAATCTTTTTCTCTCTTTCTCTTCCATAACAAAATTCTTGACAAGAAAAACATTGTATAATTTATCATAAACATTCCCATATTGCTTCTCAAAAACCTTGTGCTCTTTTTTTCTGGCAGCAAGTTCTGGTTTTACTAATTTAACAGTTAAAATTGTATAAATAACAAAAGAAAAGATAACAATTAAGGCAAGCTGCCACCGTATTATAAACATAACTACAAGAGAGAATAATAACATTAAAAATTGGGGGAGTACATCAGAAACCGAGGATATTAAATCATTTAATGACCACGAACCCCTTAAAATTTTTTGCAATACTTCCCCCCTTCGTTCTTTTTTATGAAATAAAATAGGAAGGGTCAGAAAATGTGAATAAGCTTCTGATTCGGTTTCTAAGGCGATCTTTGCTCCTAAAATTTCTCCCATAAAACCTGTTTTATTAGAAATATATGTTGATAGCAAACTCAATACAAGCCATAAAGCAATAAGAGAGAGCAATATATTGGTTGCTGTTTGAGTGATTATGGCTAAGTCAAACAACCTACCATAAATATAAGGAATAACAACTGCTAAGGCGGCTCCAATGGTTGCGACCATAATAATCTTTGTTAGTCCTCTTCTGTTAGCTTTAAATATATCAAGAAAGAATTTTTTTGTATTATTCATTACATAAAAAGTCAAAAATAGTTTATAAATTTTCTCCGATAAAAAATAGCTCGGGAAAGATTTATATATTTCAATATCCCTTAACTTGGCATGGAAGAGGGCCTCTCTATGAAAAGATCAAATCGAGAGAGGGATAATGATTACGAAGAGGACGCCGATTTCTTGAACGAGATTTTTGAAGACGAAGAAGATTAGAAACATTTTTTAAACATCCAATCTTATTTAAATAATAAAAGATAGATATGTAAGGACAAAAATATGACAGCAACAATTACACAACTTATAGGGAAAATACACCCAAAACTTTATGCAGACGAAGGAACAAAGTTATTAAAAAAATATGGTTCTATTGAAGGAATTCCTGCTGAGGAAATTGAAGAAAAACCAATGTCAGAGCACTCTCTTGTCTATGATTCCAGCTCAGAAACCCTAGAACCTGTTTATTTTTTTATTTTGGATTTAATGAATGACCTTGGTTTAGAAACAGAAAAATTAATTGATAATTTTAGTTCATCTCCTGGCTCAGGACATTTTGCTGAATTAGGACAAAGAGCAACAATAATGCAACAGCAGGGAACAAAAATTCTTGCAGACGTAAACAATGTTCTGAAAAGTGTGCTAAATATTATTTATGACTTAAGGGAATTCAAAATAAGACTTCAGCATTATAATGATCTAAAAACAGATAAAAAAGAAGCAGCTTTTCTCGCATTAAAACAGATATGGATGGACAAGGTTGATATAAACAAAGGAAACTCAAGCATAAAAGCAATGGCTCTTGGGCAGACTGGATTTCAAACTCTGATAGATGCTTTTCTCTTTGTTAAAGATATTAATGATGTTGATAAAGCTGATTTAAACGACAGAGTTAAAAGAATTTTAAGGGCAAGGATACTGGAATTTAATGTCTGGCTTGAAGAATCTGGAAAAGAGCTGGAAAAGAGATATGAGATTGAAAAAACTTATTTAAAGACACAGGTTAATTCCTTAAAACTTTATTCAAGATGGGCAAGACCTTATCTTAAAGCAGCACAGGATTTAGAGATGAAGGAAATGGGAAGAGAGCCCGCCCTGGTTAAAGCATTTAATACAATTATTCTTGAATTAACTTTGCTGGGAAAAAAGAAAATTGATGTAAAAGAAGAAGCACTTTCAGGAAATCTTCCAAAGGAATTTGAAAAGTTTGGAAAATTAAAGGTTAAGGATTATTATAGCTGTGTTCTTGTTAATTTTAAATTCCGTGGAATTCCGCAGAAAATAAGCCAGCAGGCACATTATGTTTTTGGAGGAAGAGCTGAAATTTCCTTTAAAGCCTATGTATTGAATGAAGATGAAATAAAAAAACTTAATGAAGAACTTGAAGCTTCTGATATTGGTTTTTCT
>JABUBL010000229.1_pt1 | contig 15129 bp, 19 predicted proteins | sample 7240371 | NCBI WGS metagenome assembly JABUBL01 (sample SAMN07256343, study PRJNA390944) | subsurface metagenome | isolation source: Methane hydrate marine sediment | place: Pacific Ocean: Eastern North Pacific, ODP site 1244 | collected 2002
AGGCATTGGCATTGGGGGCGGACTATTTGGCCACCGGTCACTATGCCAGAATCGACCGCTCTCGGGGGAGATATCGCTTGCTCAAGGGCATCGACCGAGCTAAGGATCAGTCCTACTTCCTCTATACCGTGGGACAGGCTCAGCTAAAGCATCTCCTATTTCCCCTGGGTGAATACTGCAAGGATGAAGTGCGGCACATGGCGGCAGAGAGGGGGCTTCACACCTACGATAAGGACGAGAGTCAGGAGGTCTGTTTCATTCCTGATGGAAACTACGGTAGCTTCCTCGTTCAGCGTCTCCCTCCTGCGCTGGGGGAGATCGTAGACCTTGAGGGAAAGGTGCTGGGGAGACATCAGGGCATCGCTTTATACACCATCGGACAAAGGCGGGGCTTGGGTATCGCCTCCATGGAGCCTCTCTATGTGCTAAGGATCGATGCTCCGACTAACACCTTGGTCGTGGGATTAGAGGATGAGCTTTTCAGCGATACCCTGGTGGCAAGCAGGGTCAATTTCATCTTAGGAGAGGTTTCCCGGGGGGATATCGAGGTCGGGGCTAAGATCCGCTATCGGTCGGCGGAGGCAAGGGCGGTGCTCTCGCCGCAAGGTGAGCGCTGTGAGCTTCGCTTTTATGAGCCCCAGCGAGCTATCACACCAGGCCAGGCGGTCGTTTTTTACCATGGGGATGAGGTCTTGGGAGGAGGAATCATTGAAAGTGCGGCGTAGGATAGCTACCAAACCAAATTTTGCTGAAGAGCGAAAGCTGGCGGAGCAAGGCTACTGCTTCATCGCCGGCATCGATGAGGTGGGACGTGGTCCATTAGCGGGGCCTGTTGTTGCTGCTGCTGTGATATTGCCCCCCAATCTCGACGCCCGCTGGCTGACCCTGGTGCGCGATAGCAAACAGCTGACCCCAAAGAGGAGAGAGTTCCTCTTTCCTTTAATCGAGGGGGCAGCTATCGGCATTGGCATTGGCCTCTCGCCACCGGATGCCATAGATGCTCAGGGAATTATGAGGGCGACAAGGCTGGCAATGTGCTCCGCAGTAGAGCATTTCCCCCATCCCCCCGATTTCCTCCTTATTGACCACATCAGACTGCCTGAGCTTGATGTACCCCAAAAGAACATCACCCGGGGAGATAGCCTCTGCCTTTCAATCGCCTGTGCCTCCATTGTTGCCAAGGTGACCCGGGATCGCATTATGATGGCGCTTGATGAGGTGTATCCCGATTATGGCTTTGCCAGGCACAAGGGTTATGCTACCAGAGAACATCTTTTGAACCTGCAGCGATGGGGGGCATGCCCCATTCACAGAAGGTGCTTTGCCCCGGTCATGGAGTGCATCCGGTGAATCGCAGAGAAGTTGGTGCCCTGGGTGAAAGGATAGCGGCGGATTATCTCCAGAAGGAGGGCTACCGTGTCCGGGAGCGAAACTTCCGCTTGCGGGAGGGGGAGATCGATATCATCGTCGAAAAGGATGATTTCCTCGTTTTCGTCGAGGTGCGCACCAGGATAAGCTCATCCTTCGGCACCGCCGAGGAATCAGTGACCCCTAACAAGATAGAGAGGCTCATCGCCATAGCTCAAAGCTATATTCAGAGCCACGAGGACCTGCCGCCTTCGTGGCGCATCGATGTCGTCGTTGTGGAACTGACGCCTCGGGGGCAGGTTTCCCGCATCGAGCTCATTGAGGATGCCACAAGCTGAGCTTCGCATTTACCTATTGCACCTGATATGTTAAAATTACACCCAGAGGTGAGGCTTTATGCCGATCTATGAGTATCGGTGTCAAAGCTGTCAACGTAGGGTTTCTATCTATCTTCGAGACCCCGCATCATCGCCCCAGTGCCCCTTCTGCGGCAGTGAGGAGCTGGTGCGGCTGTTCTCCTCCTTCGCCATGCGTAGAGGAGGCTATAAGGAGATCTACGAGGATATCCTTAGTGACCAGCGCCTGTCAGATGCCATGATGCGAAATGACCCCAGGGCTCTGGCGGAGTGGAACAAAAGGATGAGCCGGGGAATGGATGAGGATGTCTCCCCTGAACATAAGGAAATGCTTAAGAAGATGGAGCACGGGGAGATGCCCGAGGGGCCCGAGATGGCCGGGGAAGAGCCAGAGTGATGTGCTATGCCTATCTACGAGTTCAGCTGTCATAATTGCCATAGTAAGCTGAGCCTGCTTGTGAGGAGCATAAGCGATTCTCCATCCCCGCGGTGCCCTCACTGCGGTGGTGAGGAGCTCAGCCGTTTGATCTCCAGCTTTGCTCATCACAAATCGGAGCACGCGCGCCTTGAGGAAGCTGGCCCGCCACAGTCTTACCCTGGCCCCGACTACTACAAAGACCCGCGCAATATCGGCAGGTGGGCTGAGCACAGGCTCAAGGAGGTGGGGATGGATATGCGCAGCGAGGAATACCGGAATACCTTTTCCGAAGTGCGTGAGATGATCGACGCTGCACGAGAGGGAGAAATGCCAGAGTCGCTCAAGGACATTTAGGCTATTTTCAATGCTACGCCTCATCGATGCCAACCTCAACCGCATCAGCGAGGGGCTTCGCCTCCTCGAGGATGTGGCCCGCTTTCTCCTCAATGATGCCGCACTAAGCGAGCAATTAAAATCCCTGCGCCATGACCTGGCGGCAGATGACCCCTCGCTACAAAGGAAGCTGCTCTCGGCCCGAGATTCAGCAGCCGATGTCGGTGCCTTCGCTGAGGTCTCCGGTGAGCTCCAGCGGGAGGACATCCCCTCCCTCGTTACTGCCAACGCCAAGAGGGTTGAAGAATCGCTCAGGGTGGTGGAAGAGTTTGCCAAGCTCCCTGATCAGGCACTGGACTCGGCGAGGTTCAAGAAGGCACGGTTTGATCTCTATCAAATAGAGCAGAAACTCACCCTCAGCCTCCTTCGCCGCGACAAGAGAGAGAGGGTAGCAGGTCTCTATGTAATCCTCGACTATGAGGCGCTGCAGGGACGAGAGGAAGTGGAGGTAGCCGGCAAGGTGATCAGCGGTGGGGCAAAGGCGATCCAGCTGCGGGACAAGCAGCGGGAAAAGCGAGAGATACTGGCCACAGCGACTGAGTTAAGGCAGCTTTGTTCCCGATCTGAAGTGCTTTTCATCGTCAACGACCACCTTGATATCGCCCTTGCCTCAGATGCCGATGGCCTCCACTTGGGGCAAGGTGACCTGCCCTTTTCGGCAGCGCGCTGCTTACTGCCCGGGGACAAGATTTTGGGCTGCTCCACAACCTCTTCCCAAGAGGCGCTTCAGGCTCAGGCTGAGGGTGCCGATTACATCGCTGTGGGTTCCATTTATCCCACCACCTCAAAAGAGGGAACTAAAGGGGTGGGATTGGAAATGTTGCGTCAGATCAGGCAGGTGGTATCGCTGCCCATCGTTGCCATCGGCGGCATCAATGAGGGGAATGCCGCTGCGGTCATTGAGGCGGGGGCGGATTCCCTAGCGGTGATTAGCGCCGTTTTAGGGGCTGATGATGCAGAAAGGGCAACTCGGAAGCTGGTAAATAAGATAGGGAGTTAAATAAATGGGAACACTAACAGAAAGGCTGGATCTAATCGGGGAGAAGGCGCGAAAAAATTTGGCTGCTAAGGATGCTGCCCGGGAGAAGTCCCTTAAGCTGTGCCGGGAGGTTCTGCGCTACTCTACCAACGCCATCCGCGCCGTCCACCGCGGCCAGTATGAAGAGTCTCAAAACCTGCTGGCGTCGGCCCGCCTCCTGCTTAGGGATCTAGACAAGACCCTGAGCAAGCACCAGGAGCTCTTGGATGCTGGTTTTGTCTACAATGCCCAGAAGGAATATGTCGAGGGCTGCGTCACGCACGCCCTGATCGCCGGAGGCGATTTTCCTGACCCCGATGAGCTGGGCGTGAGCTACGCTTCTTACCTCAACGGGATGGGGGAAGCAGTGGGTGAACTGCGCCGCCATCTCCTCGATTGCACCAGGAGGGGGGAGATCTCCCGTTGCGAGGAGCTACTTTCGATCATGGATGACGTCTACGGGGTGCTGGTGACCATGGACTTCCCCGATGCTGTAACCGGGGGGCTGAGAAGAACCACTGACATCGTGCGTGGCATTCTGGAGAGGACCCGCGGTGACCTCACCGTCAGCTTGAGACAGAGAGAACTGGAGCAAAAACTGGATTCCTTTAATCAGAGGCTGGAGCCTTTCCCAGAACCCGAAAAGCCACCTCGAGGGGGTAGGCGAAAAAGGGGGGATTAGCACCGAGAAAAGTATAAGGAGGTCGATATATGGATGCTATATTTCTGGCAGTGATAGCAGGGGTTCTGGGGCTTGCTTTTGCTGCCTTTTTGGCATCCTACGTCTTAAGGCAGGATCAGGGCTCAGAGCGGATGAGGGAGATATCGGCGGCGATCAAGGAAGGCGCCCTGGCTTTCCTGGGGCGGGAATATCGAACTCTGGCCGTATTTGTAGTGGTTGTGGCCATCGCTCTTGGACTCATCCCCCATCTTGGTTGGTGGGTTTCCTTAGCCTTCGTTTTCGGCGCCCTCTGTTCCGGGCTTGCTGGATTTATCGGAATGAACATGGCGATAAGGTCCAATGCCAGAACGGCTGCCGCCGCCCAGACTAGCCTGAACCAGGGGCTGAGGGTTTCCTTCCGCAGCGGCGCGGTGATGGGGATCACCGTCGTCGGCATAGGCATCGTGGGCTTGAGCATCCTTTACTTCGCCTTCAATAACAGAGTCGATTTCCTTGAGATCATCCCCGGCTTTGGCTTCGGCGCGTCAGCAGTGGCTATCTTCGCCCGGGTCGGCGGCGGCATCTATACCAAGGCAGCGGATACCGGGGCTGATCTGGTGGGGAAGGTGGAAAAGGGTATCCCCGAGGACGACCCCAGGAATGCTGCTGTCATCGCCGACCTTGTCGGCGATAATGTGGGGGATGTGGCTGGCATGGGTGCCGACCTCTTTGAGTCTTATGTGGACGCCATCATTGCTACTATGGCGCTGGGCATGATAGCAGTTTTCTCCACCACTTTGGATAAATCCCTGGTTCCCGATGCGGAGACGGCATGGTGGCTGCCGATGATGATAGCGACAGGGGGGATAATAGCCTCGATTATCGGGGTCTTCCTGGTCCGGGTGGGCGAAAAGCCGGAGATGAGGGCGCTGCTCGGTGCCCTTCGTCGTGGCACCTTTGCGGCATCGATTATGACTGCCGGCTTTGCCGCGCTAGCGATACATATTCTTGATGCTAACTGGGGGATACTGTGGGCTGTTCTCGCCGGTCTCATTGCTGGCGTCCTCATCGGGGAGAGCACCAACTACTTCACCTCTTACAGCTACTCGCCGACGCGCCGCATCTCGGAGGCCTCCCAGACAGGGGCGGGAACGAATATAACCAGAGGATTTGCCAATGGCCTCCTGAGCACCATGCCCCCTATTATCATAGTGGTCATCGCCATCATCGTGGCCCACGAATTCGCCGACATCTACGGCATCGCCATTGCTGGCATCGGCATGCTTTCCACACTGGGCATCACCCTAGCCACCGATGCCTACGGACCTGTGGCCGATAACGCTGGTGGAATCGTGGAGATGTCAGGGCTGCCGCCGGAGATCAGAGAGCGCACCGATGCCCTGGATTCCCTGGGCAATACCACTGCGGCAACGGGCAAGGGATTTGCCATCGGGTCAGCAGCCCTTACCGCCCTGGCCCTCATGTTAGCCTATACTCAAGCAGTGGGGATTGACATCGAAGAGATCCAGCTATTGGATATCGGGGTGATAGCGGGGCTACTTCTGGGTGTCATGCTGCCGGCGGTCTTCTGTGCCATGACCCTCAATGCGGTGGGCAGAACCTCGTTCCACATAATAAATGAGGTGCGCCGCCAGTTCCGCGAGATAAAGGGGCTGTGGGAAGGTGAGGCCAGGCCTGAGTATGGCAGGTGTGTTGATATCTGCACCAAGGCAGCTTTGAAGGAGATGCTCGCTCCTGGCTTGATGTGCGTGGCCGCTCCTATCATTATCGGCTTTGTATTAGGGCCAGTGGCGTTAGCCGGGTTTCTAATTGGGGCCATCGCTAGCGGATTCCTGATTGCGGTAATGATGGCCAACGCTGGCGGCTCCTGGGATAATGCCAAGAAGTGGATAGAGAGGGGTAGCTACGGGGGGAAGGGGTCGGATGCTCATAAGGCAGCAGTGGTCGGTGACACCGTGGGAGACCCGTTCAAGGATACCTCGGGGCCGTCCCTGAATATAATGATAAAGTTGATGTCCATAGTATCGCTGGTCTTGGCTCCGGTCCTGGTGGATGTGACCGGACTCCTTGGTTAATCCCGCAGGAAGGGGTTATACCGGCGCTCGGTGCCGATGGTGGTGTGCGGCCCGTGACCGGGGAGAACTGCGGTCTCATCGGGCAATGTCATAAGTTTGCTGTTGATGCTGTCCATCAGCTTTTCATGGCTGCAGCCGGGGAAGTCTGTCCTGCCAATACCAAAATTGAACAGGGTATCGCCGGTGAAGACTATACCATGCCCGTAAATGGAAATCCCCCCAGGGCTGTGACCCGGCGTATGGATAACGGTGAAGCTCAGGTCACCAATCTCTAAAGTGTCGCCTTCCTTAAGCAATCTATCTGGCTTCGGCAGCGGACTAGAGGAGCGAGACACCATCCCCATCATGCGAGCCATGCCCTGCAATACTTTCTGGTTAGCGTCTGCCTCATGGATGGCGAATGTGGCCCCGGTGGCCTCCTTGACCGCACGCAGCGCCCCAATGTGATCGATATGGGCATGGGTAACCACGATGAGCTTTATGTCAAGTCCAAGCTCTGTCACATGCTCCAGTATGGAATCGCCTTCAGCGCCGGGGTCGATGATCATGCCTTCCTTGGTCGCCTCCGACCCCACAATATAGCAGTTGGAGGCGAACATGCCCAGTTCTAGCGCTCTTAAAATCATCAACCCCTATTTTTGGCTATTTCCACTGCCCGTGTCAAGTCTTTGACATTTGACGGCAAAACTGGTAACTTTTGCTAAGCCCATCTGCAAAAACCTTACCTCAGGAGCATGGAGTGACAAGCAAGGTTGATATGGAGAAGCTGGTCTCACTTTGCAAGCGGCGGGGCTTTATCTTCCCTTCCAGCGAGATTTATGGCGGGCTCTCCGCTTGCTGGGACTATGGACCGCTGGGAATCGAGCTAAAGCGTAATATTAAGGACGCCTGGTGGCGCTCTATGGTTCAGGAAAGGGATGACATGGTGGGTCTGGACTCCAGCATCATGATGCACCCCAGGACATGGGTTGCCAGCGGGCACGTGGAGGGGTTTAAGGACCCATTGGTGGAATGCAAGGCCTGCCATCAGCGGTGGCGCGCCGACGAAGCCAAGGATGGCAAATGCCCCGACTGTGGCGGCGAGCTCACCGAGCCGCGCATGTTCAACCTGATGTTCAAGACCTTCTTCGGCGCCGTTGAGGAGGAGGCGCAGGTGGTCTATCTGCGCCCGGAGACGGCGCAGGGCATATTCGTCAACTTCGCCAATATACTGGATACGGCGAGGAAGAAGCTGCCCTTCGGCATCGCCCAGATCGGCAAAGCCTTCAGGAACGAGATCACCGCCGGCAACTTCATCTTCAGAAGCCGCGAGTTTGAGATGATGGAGGTGGAGTTCTTTGTCAAGCCGGGAACTGATGAGGAGTGGCTCAAATACTGGCTTGAGGAGCGCTTGAACTGGTATGTCAAGCTGGGCATCAGCAAGGAGAACCTCCGCCTCCGCCAGCATGCCAAGGATGAGCTAGCCCACTATGCCCGCGATTGCTACGATATCGATTACCTTTTCCCCATGGGGTGGGCGGAGCTGGAGGGCATCGCCAACAGGGGCGATTTCGACCTCACCCAGCACTGGCAATCCAGCGGCCGCGACCTCAGCTACTTTGACCCCGACAGCGAGGAGCGCTACATCCCCTATGTCATCGAGCCCTCGGCGGGAGTGGACCGCTCTGCCCTCGCCTTCCTCGTCGATGCCTACGATGAGGAGCCGGACAAGGATGAGATCAGGGTCCTCCTCCGCCTCCATCCCGACCTGGCGCCGGTGAAGGTTGCCATCCTCCCCTTGAGCCGCAACGAGGCGCTGCTCCCCATGGCCAGTGAAGTCTACGCCGACCTGCGCCAGCGCTTCATGACCCAGTACGATGATGCCCAGAGCATTGGCAGGCGCTACCGCAGGCAGGACGAGATCGGCACCCCCTTGTGCGTCACCATAGACTTTCAATCGCTGGAAGACAACCAGGTAACCATCCGCGACCGCGACAGCATGAAGCAGATAAGGGTGCCGGTAGCCGAGCTAAGGAACAGCCTGGCAGCCAAGCTTGCCGGCGAGCCCCTGGAAGTCCTCCCCCCCGGCGGCAGCTACTGGCTTGGATTTGAGGGGTGAGTGGAGAGACGTTGAATCTGGCCCGGGGCTGTTATTGGAATAACGTAGAGGGGAGCGGTTTGGTGAGGCTGACATTGATAGGAACTCTCTTCGGAATAGAATTGCCTCCCGCCATTAATGAGCTGTATTTGGGGGATGGCAGGGTTTTCAAAAATCCGATCGTCGCGGGGGAGGATTTTGGGCATAGCCCGGGTGCGAATATTACTTTGTACAAAGATGTTGGAGGACAGCGACAAATTGATAGAGATGTTGTCAAATACCTTGTTGACATTGAAGTGGATAGCCTGAGTGGTGCACTCGAAGGAGATACCGGGGGAGTTGCTGTATCTGGGTCGGGATCGGTAGTTGCTACTGGCGCTGCTGCACTGAGCGTCTTCCGTGGTCAAGCAAGAGATGAACTCGAAAGAGCCATCCTACCACTGCGGCTTGGCACGAAAGCGAGAATCATAATGCTCCCTGCTAAACTTCAAGGGGGCGATAGAAATGCGGTATCCCGGAGCGGGCTTGATCAGCCAATGCCTGAGCCTTATGGGGAGAGCGTTATAGTTAAACTTACAGAGCAGGACTGCGATTTTCTGACTAGGTTGGCAGATGAAGTATCTACTGCGGATTTAGCTCCTTATCAGGTTCCCATGGAGATATTCCGAGACTCATTTTACAAGGCTGATGCTATTGAGAGGGGTCTGAACCTTATCACCTGCCTCGAGTCTTTATTTAGCCAAGGTCCAGAAAGTATTCGTTTCAAGTTGGCATATAGGACAAGCTGTATATTGGAATTTGGTAGCGCAAATCTGTACAAAACTGTCGGTTTCATCAAGGAGGCGTACGGGCACCGAAGTAACTTGGTACATGGTGCAAGAAGGACTAGGAACGAAGCTAGGCAGTGGTTTATCTCTAACGTGCTTCAACTGGAAGATATTGTGCGAAGGGCACTATTTATAATAGTTGAACTTAGGCGGGTGGGTACAGACCTAATTGGTGAAAACAACATTGATAGATACATTTTCGAGGATGTGCTCACAGGTAAGTCTGTTGAGTTGCAGAATAAAGTCATGACCGTGGGCACTCTGTTTCGGTTTGGAAGAATTCTGTGACAACTTTCTCATTCGGCAGGCCTCCGCTCAAGGGGGTATCATAGGATTTGAGGCTGAAGGAGACTAATATCACCGTCCAGGTCCAGCCCAACGCCAGGTGCAATGAGGTGCTGGGGTTTGAGGATGGCGTGCTGAAGGTCAAAATCGCAGCGCCGCCGGTGAAGGGCAGGGCAAACAGGGAGCTTATCGAGTTCCTGAGCCAGCTTCTGAAGGTGAGCAGGGGCAGCATAACGCTGGAGAAGGGCGCTGCCAGCAGGAGGAAGGTCATCGGCGTCAGCGGGCTGAGCCAGGCCGAGGTCTCGAAGCGGCTGGCGGCTCAATCACCAAAGGAGGAGGACCATGCTGGACAAACTGTCAACTGAGACCATCGCCAACATCTTCGATGCGCTGCCGATTGAATGCTCCTTTGTCGATAAGGACGACATTGTAATGTACTACAGCAAGGGAGAGGCGCGCATCTTCAGGAGGACCCCTTCGGTCATCGGCATGAAGGTCCAGAACTGCCATCCCCAGAAAAGCGTGCATAAGGTACAGCAAATACTTGACGATTTTAAGGCAGGGAAAAGGGATGTTGCCCAGTTCTGGATCAACCTCAAGGGGCGGATGATATTGATACGCTACTTCCCCGTCAGGGACAAGTCGGGGAGCTACATCGGTTGCCTTGAGGTCACCCAGGATATAACGGACATCAAGACCATAGAGGGCGAGAAGAGGCTTTTGGATTGACCGCATGAGAATCCTTCATTTCGCCGACCTGCACCTCGGGGTGGAGAACTACAGCTCTGGGCACCTTCACCGCAACTGTGCTATAATATACGCTGTAGAGGTGGGTATGGAATACACTGTCATCATCAGGAAGGCACCCGACGGATTCTATATAGCTAGCTGCCCTCTTATTCCGGAAGCCCACGCCCAGGGCAAGACCTATGAAGAATGCCTGGCTAATATTAAAGAGGCGCTCGAGCTTTGCCTTGAATACCGCAAAGACCGCGGCGAGGAAATCCCGCAGGAAGTTGGTACCAGACAGGTTACTATTGCGGTATGACAAAGCCACCCTCACTTAAAACTCGAGAAGTTATCAGGGGACTTCAGGCGCTGGGGTTCGAGAGGGTGCGACAAAAGGGTGGTCAGCAATATTTCATCATCGGGACTGTCGCCGCGCCCCGATTCCCATTCACCCTGCTAAGACTATCAGCCGTTACTTGCTCTCCGACATCCTAAGACAGCTTGAGATTGCCGAGGAAGAGTTTTTGCAATCTATCGGTCGAACGTAATTCCTATAATGCCTCTCTTCGCTTGAGACAATGAGAATCCTTCATTTCGCCGACCTGCACCTCGGGGTGGAGAACTACAGCGGGGGCGTCAACACCGAGACCGGGCTCTCGTGGCGCTTCCACGACTTCCTCTCCACCTTCGATGAGGTGGTGGAATACGCCCTGAGCCAGGATGTTGACCTGGTGCTCTTCTGCGGCGATGCTTACAAGAGCCGCGAGCCCTCCCAGACCCACCAGCGAGAGTTTGCCCGCCGCATCTGGAGGCTGGCATCGGGCGGCATCCCCGTCTTCCTTCTCATCGGCAACCACGACCTCCCCAGTGCCTTCGGCCGCGCCACAACGATGGAGATTTTCCGCACGCTGGAGATTGAAAATGTTATCGTGGCCAATACCGCCGGGACTTACCGCGCGGAAACAAAGGGTGGGGTTATCCAGATCGTGGCCCTGCCCTGGGCGAGGAGAAGCGCCCTGCTCTCCAGGGAGGAGACAAAGAATCTCACCCTCGATGAGATCAATGACAGGCTGGAGCAGATACTGACCGAGCGCCTCAGGGTGGAGGTCGAGACGCTGGACTCAAACTTGCCCGCCATCCTTGCCGCCCATGTTTCCCTGTCCAATGCCAGGTATGGTTCGGAGCGGAGCATGATAATGGGCCACGACTACGTGCTGCTCCACAGCGTTGTTGCCAACCCCGCCTTTGACTACGTTGCTTTGGGACACATCCACAGGAAGCAGGTCCTCTCCGACAATCCGCCGGTGGTCTACCCCGGCAGCCTGCAATGCATCGACTTCAGCGAGGAGGAGGATGATAAGGGGTTCTTCTTGGTGGAGATAGAGCGAAAAGGGGAAGTGTCCTTCGACTTCCACGCGGTGAAGGCGCGCCCGTTTCTCACCATCAAGGTTGATGTCAGCCCCGAGGAGCAAGACCCCACCCAGGCAGTGCTGCGCGCCATCGAACGCCGCGAGCGAGAGATCAAGGACGCCGTAGTGCGCCTTCAGGTGAAAATCCCGGAGCGGCTGGAGGGGATGCTGCAGGAGGGGGAGGTCCGCAAGGCGCTCAAAGATGCTCACTTCATCGCCGCCATCGCCAGGGGAGTGGAGCGAGAACGCCGTACGCGGATGGCAGGCTGGTCTGCCGAGGCGATGACACCATTGGAGGCGCTCAAGGTCTATCTGGATTCGAAGAAGACGCGCCTGGATGGCAAGGTGCTCCTGGAATATGGAGAGAGTCTGATTCAGGAAAGCAAGGCAGAGCAGTAGGCAGGAGAAGGACGAATCTGCGCTAATCCGCCTTTAGCCCTGCCACCACCTGTGCATAGCCTTCCACGATGTCACGCACCACATCGCCGGCACTCACGATCTCCTTGATCATCCCGGCTATGGCACCGCAATATGCCTCGCCATCGATCAAGTTGCCGTCCAGTTCCCCGGTTCGCGCCCGGGCAATGCCTATGAAGGCCAGAAACTCCTCAGGCGTTGCCCCCCTGCCCTCCATCTCCTGTAGTTTGGAGGCAAACTCGCCTTTTAATACCCTGGCGGGACCGAGCTTTCGCACTGTGATGATGGTGCCGGTGTCGCTGGCGTTCACAACGCCATCCTTGAAGTTCTGATGGGCGATGCATTCATGGGTGGCGACAAAGCGAGTGCCTATCTGAACCCCCTCAGCACCCAGAGCCAGGGCGGCGACAACGCCTCGGGCATCGGCGATGCCCCCCGCCGCTATCACAGGAACGCTCACTGCGTCCACCACCTGGGGGACCAGGACCATGGTCGGCAGCTCATCGAAGCCGTTGTGCCCCCCAGCTTCATACCCCTCGGCGATAACGGCATCCACACCCTGTCTCTCAGCGCTCAGGGCATGCCTCACCGAGGCTGCTACATGGAGAACCGTGACCCCACCCTCTTTCAGCAGGCCGGTATAAGGGGCAGGGCTGCCCGCTGAGGTGGTGACCACCTTTACCCCCTCGCTCACCAGTACATCGATCAGCTCCTTGATCTCGGGAATCAGCACCGGCAGGTTCACCCCAAAAGGCTTATCGGTGAGTCCTTTCGTCTTTGTTATTTGGCTCCTGAGATGCTCTACCACATCCGCTTCAAGCTTCATGCCAGCATTGGGACTGAGTATCCCCAGCGCCCCGGCGTTGGAAACGGCGGCAGCGAGTTCAGCGTTGGCAACCCATGCCATCCCCCCTTGGATGATGGGATAGTCGATGCCCAGCAGATCGCAGACCCTCGTCCTTTTCACGTTGTCCCCCTTTTAATCCATGCTAGCCCTGGCATTCTATCGGTGTGGGAAGTGCAATGTCAAGGCAGAGAGAGCCGATATTGACGGGGCGAGTCCCTATCAAGTAGAATTCTATTTGCCCTAAGCCTTTAACACAGGAGGGATAATGAAAAAAGACCTCATGGAGACCCTGGCTTGCCCGCTGTGCAAGGGCTCCCTTGAACTTAGCATTGAAGAAGAAGATGAAAGAGAAGTGATCAAGGGTTCTCTTTACTGCAATAAATGCTTGGTAAGCTATCCCATAGAGGATAGCATTCCCAACCTGCTTCCGCCACAGCTCCACAGTTAGAATAGGAGGTATGATAAAGCATGGAGAAGTCTCGAACAGTAGGCGTTGTGATCTGTTTGGGAACTGTTTTGGTGGGGGTCGCTTTCATCTGGGGGATTGCTCTCCGCAACTACTGGGCGGTTGCGATTCCGGTAGCGATCGGCTTCCTGGCAGTGCTGGCACTGTCATTCTGGATCGGTTGGACATTAGCGGTAACCGAGATCGAGGCCCCAAAGCCTGAACTGACCGAGGAAAGCGCCTCATTGGAGGCCAAGGACTAACCATCCTCAGGCAAATAGGTGACACAAGCCTCAGGGGATTCGCACACCTGGACGCTGGAGATGGATATCCCGGTCAGCCTTTTCTCAAGCTCGTTACAGATGGTAGCAGCGATGTTTTCCGACGAGGGGTTTATACTGTCAAAGGGCGGCACCTCATTGAGGCAGGTGTGATCCAGGCGCTCCAGAATCTCCCTGAGATGCCTCTTCAGCTCGACAAAGTCAAATGCCAGCCCGATTTCGTCAACATCCGCAGTCCGCACCGTGACCATCACCTGAAAGCGGTGTCCATGAAGGTTCTCACACTTCCCGCGGTAGCCCCTCAGGTAGTGCGCGGCATCAAAGTGCTCTCGCACTGATACTTCGAACACAAAGTCCTCCTTCCCTATCTTCACCAATTATAACCTAAACCGAGAAACTGTAGAAGCGTGGGCGGGGCTTAGCCCCTTTGAATTGAGCCCGGTGATAAGGATGGCTTTTAGCTATGGCCAAAGTCGCAGCCGTGCTCCCCGCATTGTCAAAAATAGTATAAAATGGTATAATATTGCACAGTCTGAAATAGCGGGTTAGATAGGACTGGGCTAATAGGACTTTTGGGTCTTGTGCTTGCCCTGTGAAGATGCTAGAGTCATCTGCGGATAGAGATAAAGGCCAAACGGGTTTCGAATATGCGATTGTGTCCCAGTTGCGGTAGTGAAGTTGACGAAAATGCCAGGTTCTGCACGGAATGTGGGTGGCCCCTCGCAAGAACGAAAAAGGCAAGGCTAGTTCGGCCATCTTTAGCGATATTATTTGTCCTCGTTTTTATTCCCATATTATGCCTGGCCTCTTTATATTCACAGGGCATCGTTGACCCACAAGAATTGTTTCAGGAAAAAGGTGGAAGTTCGCATATATCTTCGCTAGCACCGACACCGACACCTACACCCGGGCATAGTCCTGCTCTTGAATGCAAGTTTGTAGAGACCAGAGAAAACGGAATCACTTACATACAGACAGGAGCAGATGGCCACAAGATAAGATTATGCGATAATCCTGAGGCCACTGACGTTACTTGGTCTGAGCTGAAAGACTTCCTTCGGCAAGATAAGACAGATGAAATTCCATATAGGGAGGAAATATTTGTCTGCGGCGACTATGCAGAGATGCTGCATAATAATGCTGAATCAGCGGGGATACGTGCTGCCTGGGTGGGCATTGCTTTCTATTACAACGATGTAGGTCATGCCGTAAACGCCTTTAACACGATAGACCAAGGACTGGTTTTTATTGATGTAGGCAATGCGGATATGGGTCGTTGCTCCTCAGATAAAATAGTTACACTGAGAAAGGGCAAGCAAATCACATTCGAACTTGTATTTTCTTGTTCCGACTTTTACTTGTTGCCCATGGAAGGCGTAGTCAAAGAGATTTCGATCGCCTGGTAAAGCAGAGGGGGTTTGGGGAGGACTCATTTATTTTTTGGCGACTTTCTTCCGACTAGCGATTCTGCTGCTGCCAGCAGAATAAGCGCAACTTCCACA
>JABUBL010000231.1_pt1 | contig 15065 bp, 17 predicted proteins | sample 7240371 | NCBI WGS metagenome assembly JABUBL01 (sample SAMN07256343, study PRJNA390944) | subsurface metagenome | isolation source: Methane hydrate marine sediment | place: Pacific Ocean: Eastern North Pacific, ODP site 1244 | collected 2002
TGGCAGGGCATCGGTCCGGATATCGATGAGGTGGTTGCCGGCTGAGAGAGCGCCAGCATGAAGCGTTCTCACCAAACGGCCGGTTGCATCAAAAAGGGTGAGGCTGACCTCGCAGGTCGCGTCAAGTGAAAGCTCGATATAGCCATGCGCGTGCACAAGTGTCGGTACCTTGAGGGAGAATGGGGTCGCTAGGGCGTCCTCCTCTATACCTTCAAGGAGCGGATTCTTCAGAGGTATTACCGCAGCCTGCAGGATCTCCCTTAGCCTTCCTTGATATACGGTGGTGTCCTGAACAAAGCAGCCGAACTCGATATTGTCCAGGTCATCTGTGTGGTATGGCCATGCGGGGTTAATCTCGTAGTCGCGATTGACGATTAACTGCCAACTTGAATTATAAAGGGGCCGCAAGGCCCCTTTATCGAACTTAAACGGAGGTTTTTTGCGTCCTGAAGTTTAAAAGGGATATTCGCCCCCTCGGTATATTGGAAAGGAAGGGTTTACAGCGGGGTTTTAACGACTATAATTGAGTAAGGAAAGAGAGGAGAGATGATGAAGAAAGCACTACCTATCCTTCTCGCTGCGGCTCTTATCGCTGTGGCTACAACGGTTCCAGACTTCTCCGCCAAGGACCTCGATGGGAAGACCTGGAGCCTTGATTCGCTTTTAGGATCAAAGCTTACCATCATATCCTTCTGGAGCACATCCTGCGCGCCCTGTAAGGAAGAACTCAAACTCCTCGACAGCCTCTACGGGGTGTATGGGGATTCGGGTATCTCGGTGGTTGGGGTAAACATCGACAGCCGCCGCACTCTTTCAAGGGTCAAACCGATGGTTAAAAGTCAGGGGTGGGATTTCACGGTGCTGCTCGACCCAAACGGAGACCTCCTGCGCCTCTTCAAGGTCAGCCCTATCCCTCACTCCTTCTACATAAAGCCTGACAAGGAGCTTTTGAAGTCTGTGATCGGCTACACCAAGAAGGACGCGGCAACCATCATAAAGACAACCCGTAACGCAGTTCACGGGAACTATTCCTCTTAAGATGGTGGTCGGCGGACGTCGTGTAGGGGAGACGAAACTCAAGAGGGTATTACAGGGAGCGATCCTTCTCGCAGTTACAGCAGCGATCTTAAGCTGCGGAGAACGCTTCCCCGATCCTTCCCAGGAAGGGGAATTCGACAGGTTAGTTCTACTTGAGGAAGGAACCGGTACCTGGTGCACCTACTGTCCTGAGGCCGCAGAAAACATCGAAGAGCTACTCCAAGGCCACCCGGGTGAGTTCGTCGTGCTGGCTCTGCATTGGGATGACGAATACTCATCGGATGAAACCGAAGCGCGCCTTACCCGCCTGGGGATAGATAAATTCCCTACCATAATCTTCGACGGGGTTGAGGCTTACGAGGGGGCGCGGCCTGTCGAGGAGATGGAGCAGGTGCTTGCCGACAGGCGCAAGCTCGGCTCGCCCTTAAAGCTTGAGCTTTCAGCAGCACTGACCGCAGACAGCGTTTTATATGAGATTACCGTAATCACATCGGCTCTGAGTGATAAAACAATCGAGGGAACCCTGCGCATCGCCCTGGTTGAGGATACCCTCACGGACGCCTCAGTGGGGCTGCTTCACCACATCGTGAGGCGCTTGCCCGAGGCCGCTGGCGAGGACGCTTTAACCCTTGAGCCGGGTGATACAGTTAGCCTGAATCATGCCCTGCCGCTCGATGGCTCCTGGGGCAGACCGCTTGCCGCCCTCGTCTGGATAGAGGCCTCAGACCTAAAGGTCTATCAGGCCGCTTCATACGAGCTCGGTGGGGGCAGCCCTGATGAGGGCGAGTTCAGTATCGAACCGGTAAGCGATACGATTCAGACAAAGCCCGAACTCGGAGACACCGGCTACTACTACTTTAATCTAAAGAACCACACGGGCAACACCTTAACCTTGACCGTAGACCTTCCTCCCGACTCGTTGGAACTCCCTGCAGGATGGGGGACCCTGATATGCGATGAAGGTAATTGTTACCCCACACCGTTCGACGTGCAGGTCCCTGCGAAGGAAGCCTCACAGGGGTTTCACCTGACCATAGCCAGCGGTACCGAAGGGACCGAAGGCAGGGTGGTGATGAGTGTTACGGGCGGGGAGGAGGTTGATAAACAGACCTTTGTTCTTCAAATCCAGGAATAAAGGCAGCATCAGCAAGGCATTGACAAACCCTTCCTGTCTCAGATAATATGGGATGGTTCTAATTTTCTTACTTATTGGAGAGGTTTCGCTTTCAGGCGTCAACACAACCAACCTCTGGTTGGAGACCCCGCGCTGGTCATCCCAGTTTTATAACGAAGCCGAGGCCGATCTTTTCGTTGATCGCTTCCGCATCGGCGGACGATTCCTTCTTGATGCCGAGAATCTTCGCGACACCCTGAGGAGGATAGGAATCACTCAGCGCTATCTTGGGTATGAGGGAGACGATGTCAGTCTGTGGCTTGGCAACTACTACGAGACCCTGGGGCACGGGCTGGTTCTCTCATCGTTTGAGGACAAACCCCTGCGCATAGATCGCAACCTGGATGGGGGGCGGCTGCAATGGGCGAGTCAATATGTGGGAGTTGAAGTCCTTGCGGGTCGGATGCTTACCGAAGACAAGGTAACACGTGATGACTGGCTCTATGCAGTGAACGCAACGATCCTTCCCATCGAGAATCTGGAGCTTGGTGCGATCTACCTGCGGCGCGACGCGACCCAGGATGCGGATACTCTGTTCGGACGCGCGTTCGAGGAGTGGGCCGAAGAGAATCTTACTCTTCGCTTGTGGCGCTTCGATTTAACCGCTGCCGCGGCCCAGCGCTTCACCTGGGGACGCCGCTCCGCAGATGGATGGGTAGGCACCAACAACATCAAGGGCCTTGGCCTTACCGCTTCCCTCTCCTACTCCCAGAAGGGCATAGGCATCCTTCTTGAGGCAAAGGATTACAGAGGCCTTGCAGGCGGGATCAACGCCCCACCCCCATGCAACCCTGACGCAGAATCCATCAACCAGGGTGCGGACGAGCAGGGCTACCACCTTGCACTGAACCTGGCTCCATGGGATTGGCTCTGGGTTGACGCCTCATACTCATCAGCCTGGGATTCTACCAGGGAGAGCACACTGGATCGCATAGGGGTTGAGCCCCGTATTGACCTGGCAGGCCACACCTTCATACCCTTCTTTACCTTGATCGAGCGTGAGATACCCGGCGCACTCAACACTGAGAACGACCGGCTGGAGGCTGGGCTATCCTACGAGACGCTCATCCGTGACTTCTCGCTTCATCTTAAAGGTTCCTATCGCCACGTGAAAGAAGTAACCGAGGCATGGGATGAGCCTCGCGTGCTCGTAGAGCTTGGCTGGCGCTCGTTCGCGGTCTCAGGGGGAGGAGTTGCGGAGATCAAGGGAGAGCCGGAACTGTGGCCCTGGGGCGCTATCCGCTACAACGCCTACCCCTTCGATCTTACCCTCTCCTACGGCCGGTTTAAGGGGGAATACATCTGCAAGAACGGTGTCTGCGCCTACGAGCTGCCTTTTGAGGGTATCAAGGCAGATGTGACACTGTATTTCTAACATTGCTCCTTTTTGCCTGAAGGCAAAAAGATCGCAGTAAGAAATTTGAAAGGTTTGCCAACGGCAGATGATAGACAAGGGGCTTAAGCCCCTTGTGTCTTATTCCGTTCTTGCGATCTTTTGCGCGAAGCGCAAAAGGAGCAATTTATTCCTCTGAGCAGGCCAGGTCTTCGCGTTCAGGGGCAGAAAGGGCTTCCCAGGCCGATGGGCCAAGGACTATGTTTTTTTCAGCTTTGGCCGCGCGCTGCATGTTCTTTGCGGCCTGGTTGACCGGTTCTCCAATCACGTCGAACCATTGCAGCTCGCCCCTGCCAAAGGTTCCCTGAACGATCTCTCCATGCTCGATCCCCACATGAGCCTCGCGTTTTTTACCCAGATCACGGGCGAAGCTGACCGCGTTATCGGGGCTCTCAAAGAGCAAAAGTCCCGCATCTCCCATGAACTTCACGACTCGACCGCCATGCTTGGCTGCCGTCTCTATGACACCTCCGTAGAAGGAATCAAGATCGGCGGCAATATCGGCTGCATCCCTGCCCTGAGCCTGGTTATACCAGCCTTTAAGATCGAAAAACAGCACCGTTGCGTTCGTTTTTGATTTTTTCATATAATAAGACTAGGTCAATTAAGTTGGTTGTCAAGGTTACCTATTGCCTCACGTAAGGATCTACTTGAGATGGGTATTGGTTGCCTCATTTAAATTCTACACCTCCGAAGAGCGACGTCAACACAGCTACTTATCTGGATGTCCAGACTCAGCTCGGCCTCATGTCTTTGCTTCGTCTTTAGTCGCCACAGTTTATCTTGTAACCGTAGTATCTATCTTTTAAGGGAGACTGGGCTCAGTTGAGTGTATTGATTTCTAAGTCTCTTCGGCGTTGATGAACTCTCCGCCATTGTCAGAATGGATACCCAGTATAGGGAATGGCAGACGTTCCCGCATATCACTCAACGCTTCAAACACCCACACTTGAGCTTTGTTCCTCACCTGCCTGTATCTTTTGGCCACCTCCTTACTTACCAAGCAGCCATACTATACCTCCTTTGGAGTAGATTTTTACGTGAGGCAATGCGAGAACTTGACACAGGCTCTATTTGGCGTATCCTTGCGGCCAAAGGTTAATGTGAAGTTGCTGGAGTATCAGGCCAAGGGGTTTTTCGATCGGGCCGACATACCCATCCCCCAGGAGAGACTTGTGCTTTCCGGAGCCCAGGCGCGCACTGCCGCCCAGGAGATAGACCTGCCTTGCGTCCTCAAGGCCCAGGTAGGTGTAGGTGGTCGGGGGAAGGCTGGCGGAGTCAAACTCGCCCACACGATGGAGGAGGTCGAATCCCACGCGGATGCGATCCTTGGCATGAAGATCAAGGGAGAACGTGTGGAACGCCTTCTTTGTTGCCACGCCGTGGATATCAAGCAAGAGTTTTACGCAAGCGTCACCACCGACCGTGCGAACCGCACCCTTCTTCTCATGGTCTCACCAGCCGGGGGGGTGGATATCGAAGAGGTCGCTCGCTCCACACCCGAGCGCATACTTAAGATACCCGTAGACCCACTTCTTGGCCTTCAGGCATACCAGACCCGCCGGGCAGCGATGTTCCTCACGCAAGAGAAGGATATCCAAAAACAACTCGCATCTGTTCTCGCTAAACTCTACAAGATGTATGTTGCCAACGATCTTTCGTTGGCTGAGATCAACCCCCTGGTAGTAACTAATGACGGCAGAGTCATAGCACTTGACGCAAAGGTGACAATCGACGACAACGGTCTTTTCAGACATCCTGATTTTGAGGGCTACCGCATCCTTTCTGCAGATGAGAAGCTTGAGCAGGAGGCGAAGGGTAAAGGTCTTTCATACATCAAGCTTTCGGGTAACGTGGGCTGCATCGTGAACGGTGCTGGGCTTGCAATGGCCACCATGGACCTGATCAAGCGTTACGGAGGTGAGCCTGCAAACTTCCTCGACGTGGGCGGATCGTCTTCTCCTGAAAAGATGATTGCGGCGATTGATTTCGTAACGCGTGATCGGGGCGTTCGCTCGATCTTCGTGAACATCTTCGGCGGCATCACCCGTTGCGACGATATAGCCAATGGCCTTCTTGAGGCGACAAAAGACGCCCCCCTCCCATTACCTGTGGTCGTCAGGCTAACAGGAACAAACGAGGATGAAGCCCGCAAGATGCTTGAGGGAACGTCCTTCATACCTGCAATCGACATGGCCGACGGTGCAAAGAAGGCGATCGAAGCAGCTGGGGGAAGGTGATGGCGATATTTGTAGATGAAGATACCAGGGTTTTGGTCCAGGGGATCACCGGACGTGACGGATTGTTCCATGCTGGGAAGATGCGCGAATACGGCACTCAGGTAGCAGGCGGTGTGACGCCTGGCAAGGGTTCTCAGACGGTCGAGGGATTTGAGGTATTCGACTCCATGCACGAGGCGGTGCAGCGGACCGGGGCCAACACCTCGGTTATCTTCGTTCCGCAGCGCTTTGCTGCCGATGCGATCATAGAGGCCGCCGACGCCGGGATCAAGCTGGTCGTATGCATCAGTGAAGGTATTCCTGTCATCGACATGTTGCGTGTTGTGAGCTATCTTGCCAAGAAGGGGACCAGGCTCATCGGCCCCAACTGTCCCGGGGTCATCTCTCCAGGGAAGTCCAAGGTTGGCATCCTTCCCGGCCAGATCTTCGCACCTGGAAAGATCGGTGTCGTCTCACGCTCAGGCACCCTTACCTACGAGATAGTGAGCCACATCACAAAGTCCGGGCTCGGTCAGTCGACCTGCGTGGGTGTAGGCGGCGATCCTGTGACAGGCTCGAACTTCCTGGACGTTCTTGAGCTTTTCCGCGACGATGCGGAAACCGAAGCGGTGGCGCTTGTGGGCGAGATCGGCGGCTCCGACGAGGAAGAGGCTGCCCGCTTCATAAAACAAGAGCTTGGCAAACCGGCTGTTGCGTTCATCGCAGGTCGCACCGCTCCCAAAGGCAAACGGATGGGGCACGCAGGTGCCATCATCTCCGGTTCGTCTGGAACCGCCGAGGAGAAGGTGGAAACACTCAACGCGGCGGGCGTACCGGTCGCCGAAGAACCTGCCCAGATCGCAACGCTACTTAAGGAAAGGTTGCATGAAGCTTAAACGTAAGGCATTCCCCGTAACCACGATAGAGGAGCCCAAGGGGTTCATTTATATCTACCCGGATCTATGCAAGGGCTGCGATTTGTGCGTGGTGCTTTGCCCCAAGGATATCCTGGCTCTGGGTGACGATCTCAAGGTTCACGTGGTAAACCCCACCGATTGCATCGCCTGTTATCTGTGCGAGTGGAACTGTCCTGACTTTGCGATCTTTATCGAGAAGAAGGAACAGAAGGAGTCATGAGGAGGCTGGTTTCAGGTAACGAGGCCTGTGCTGAGGCGGCACTTCGTGCCGGTATCCGGTTCTTCGGTGGGTATCCTATAACCCCTTCAACCGAGATCGCGGAGCTTATGGCCGAGGAGCTTCCTCGAGTAGGCGGTGTTTTCATCCAGATGGAGGACGAGATTGCCTCGATCATGGCGATTATCGGTGCTTCGGCGGCCGGTGTTCCTTCGATGACCGCCACCTCAGGTCCCGGCTTCTCACTCATGCAGGAGGGCATAGGCTATGCGGCGATGACCGAGGTGGCGGTGGTGGTGGTGAACGTGATGCGCGGCGGCCCGGCAACAGGCCTGCCCACAAAGGGATCGCAGGCAGACCTTCAGCAGGCCCGCTGGGGAACGCACGGCGATCACCCGGTTGTGGCACTTACACCGAGAGGTGTGCAGGAGTGTTTCACCCTCACACTGCGGGCGGTGGAGATCTCGCAAAGGCTGCGGGTACCGGTCATTCTGCTCATGGATGAGTTCATAGGCCACATGCGAGAGATCGTGTCTTTCCCTGAAAAGGTTGAGGTCTATCACAGGCAGAAGCCCCGTGTTGCTCCCTCCGAATACATCCACTACGCCCCCGACAACAACTACAACGCTCCTTACGCAAGTTTCGGCGAGGGGTACGCTATTCATTTTAGTGGTCTTAACCACCGTTCAGACGGCTTTCCTATCAACGACGCACCCACTATCCGCTGGAACAACGAGCGCTTACGTGCCAAGATAGAAGATAACCTCGCCTACCTTGAAGACAACTACGTTGACGACGATCCCGACGCCGACACCCTGATAGTGGCCTTCGGTTCGGCTGCACGCAGTGCCTACGAGGCGAAGCTTTTGACCGATAAACCGATTGCCTACATCCGGGCACTTACCGTCTGGCCCTTCCCGGACGCCACCGTCCGCAGACTCGCCAAGGGGCGCAAGCGGGTTGTAGTTCCTGAGATGAACGAAGGCCAGCTATGCCGCGAGGTCGAACGGTGTATAGGTGCAGATACCGAGCTTGTCTCAGTTACACGCAACGACGGCTCGATGCTTACCCCGAAAGAGGTTCTGGAGGCGCTGCGATGACACCAGCTAAAGCATCCAGCAGGAAGACCTCTTTCAGCCCCATGATCCATTCCTATCTCAGGATGGATGAGCGCTTCCCTCACGTCTGGTGCCCTGGCTGCGGGATAGGGATAGTGTTCGGCGCATTGATTCATGCGGTCCACGAACTCAAGATCCCCAAAAAGAAGCTGCTTCTGGCGTCGGGTATTGGCTGCACCTCCCGCATGCCAGGCTATCTGGATGCAGATACCTTCCACGTTCTTCACGGCAGGGCACTGGCCGCGGCCACCGGTGTGAAGCTTGCACGGCCCGATATGGAGGTTGTAGTTGTGGGTGGGGACGGGGATATGCTTGCTATCGGCGGCAACCACTTCATTCATACGGCGCGGCGCAACATAGGGATGACGTGTATTGTGCTTAACAACTACAACTATGCGATGACCGGCGGTCAGCAGTCACCCACCACCCCGCGGGATATGTTCGCCACCACGGCTCCTTACGGGGCCATTGATGATCCTGTCGATGCCTGCCTGCTTGCTTCGGGTGCTGGTGCCGCTTTTGTCGCACGCACCACCACCTACAACTTCGTGCAGCTTAAACGCTTCATCAAGACCGCACTTTCCCGTAAGGGTTTTAGACTGCTAGAGGTAGTAGCACAATGCCCCACGATCTTTGGGCGCTTGAACCGCATCCCTACGCCCAAGGACCTGGTTACCTGGATCAAGGGTCATACCGTGACACTGGAGGTGGCGAAGAAGATGGATGCAAAGGAGCGTGAGGATAAGGTCGTTACCGGGGTGTTTGTGGACCGCGAGGTAGAGGAATACAGCGAGCGCTACGCTCGCCTGGTTAAGAAGGTTCGCAATGCGCACTGAGGTAAGGCTTTCTGGAAGAGGCGGGCAGGGACTTATTCTGGCAGGGATAGTTCTGGCTGAGGCGTGTGGGGTTTACGAGGACAAACAGGTGGTACAAACCCAGAGCTACGGACCTGAGGCCCGAGGGGGTGCCTCACGCTCAGAGGTTGTTATCTCCGATCAGCAAATACGTTACCCACGGGCTTACGACCCCGATATCCTGGTTGCACTATCCCAGCCCGCCTTCGATCGCTTCGCACCACAGGTGAAGAAGAAGGGCCTTATATTTGCCGATTCGTTCTATGTCCATACCGATCGCAAGGATGTAATACTTATGCCCTTTTCAGAGACCGCCCGCGAGGAGCTGGGCCGAGAGGTCGTAACAAACGTGCTTATGCTCGGCGTGCTTTCGGCTGCCACAGGCATAGTTAAGCTTGATTCCTTAAAGAAGGCCATAAAGCACCGTGTGCGCAGGGCATTTGTGGAGCTTAACCTGCAGGCCCTGGATGTGGGCTTCAAGCTCGGTCAAGAGGAATGGAGAAAACGCTCCTCATAATCAAACCCGACGTTGTTGCCCGGCATAAAACCGGAGAGATACTGGCTCGATTGGAGAAGGAGGGCTTTACGATCCTTGGTCTAAAGCACCTTGTGCTTTCTCCCCAGGCGGCTGAGCTATTCTACCATATGCACGAGGGCAAGGAGTTTTTTGAGGAGCTCATAGACTTCATCACCTACGGCCCCATCATCGTCTGTTGTTTGGGTCGTGAGAATGCCGTGCGATATTTAAGAGAGATAGTGGGTGACACCGATCCCTCTAAAGCCAAGCCCGGCACCCTGCGCGCAATCTACGGTACCGACACCCGTCACAACGGGGTGCACGTCGCAAGCCCGGATGAAAATCCCTTGCGTGAGGTGCACTTCTTCTTCTCTACTCACGAACTTCTTTCTTGAGAGGAGGTTTAATGTTTGCTAAGACCTTCAAGCGTGGGCTCTTGCCTTCAGTTGTAGCTGTCCTGCTTGTCCTTGCGACTTTCTGCGAGGTGCCTGTCTACACCGACGACTACGAGCCTAACGACAGTTTCGAGGACGCAAAGACTATATCCCTTGGAGCCATCATCGAAGCCAATATCCTTCCTGAAGGTGATGTGGACTACTTCAAACTGAACCTTACAGGGAGCGACTCTCTTATGCTTAGATATACCTTGAGTGTTCCTTCCCAGCTACGTCCAGAGATCCGGTTCTATATCTCCGCCAACGAGGAACTTATTGAGCATCGCAACTACTCGACAGAACTGGGAGCTTCTCTTGAGGATTCGCTTATGCTTGGCGCAGGCGATCTTGTAGTAAGGGTCTCTTCTTTCTCCTATGAGGAATCCGATTCCAACTACACCTTAACTCTATCCACATCAGCGCCGGTCGTAGCGGCGACGGATTGAGCGAAAAAGTTTCCATTGTTCATCCTGAGGTAGCTGGATTGAGCCGCTAAGAAATCAATCTGTCTTCTGGTTCCCTGCTTAGGGTGAATCTTGAATGTGGGTTATCTAAGTATTCTATTGAGGGCCAGATGTACTACAATTGCGATACCCGCCCCCAACCAAAGAAGCACCTTTAGGATCGGCCCAGGGCGCTTGTGTTTAACAAGGTAGCGGTAGGCCCCCTTGTAGTGGTGCATCTTGACGTACGTGCGATCTATTCTCTGAATGTTCTCTCCGACATGGTGTAAGGCTACCTTGTACGGGACGAACCACGTTTCCCAACCTGCGTCAGCCGCACGTTTGCAGAAGTCCGTATCCTCCACATAGAAAAAGAACCCTTCGTCGAACCCCTCCAGCTTGCGGAACACGTTGGCACGTACCATGAGGAACATACCGGCACATACCTCTACCTGTTGGGTTTTATTTAGATCGATATCCTTGTAGAGATAGTAACGACTCCACCGGTTGCCGGGGAATAGTTTGGTGAGGAGAGTGCGGCGTCCGAATAAGAAACTGGAGTAGTTTGGAAAACGGCGCAGTGTTTCCTGTATGAGACCGGTAGGATAAATAATCCGCCCCGATGCAATAGCCCGACTTTTATCTGCAAGCAAAAACTTCACTACAGCGCGATAGCCTGCTTCAACGATCTCCGCGTCTTGGTTTAGGAACAAAAGCACCTTCCCGCGTGCGAGTTCGGCTCCCCGGTTGCATGCGTAGGCAAAGCCGGTGTTACGTCCAAGGAAGATAAAGCGTGCGCGTGGGAAGCGCTCTCGTGCCTCCTGCAGGCTTTCCTCTTTTGACCCGTTGTCAACCACGATTACCTCTGTCCCCTTGCGAGGGATTGAGGCAAGACATCGCTCAAGCAGCTTGCCGGGGTTATACGCAGGGATTATGACGGAGACAATGGGGGTGGGGTTCTTTCTAGATCGAGGAGTGCTGGCGGCCACGAGCTAACGTCATCTCCACAGGTTCCACAATCCCAAGCGGGGAACAAGGAAAAGCGCCTGCCAGATGATGCGTCTGTTAAGCTTGGAGACCCCAACGCGTCGGTCTTGGAAGATTATCGGGATCTCACGCACACGAAAACCGGCACGCCATACGCGGTAGTCGATCTCTATCTGGAATCCGTAGCCGTCTGCGGTGATATCATCGAGGTGGATGTGGCGGAACACCTCGGTTCGGTAGCACTTGTATCCTGCGGTCATATCCTTGATGGGTGTGCCCGTGCCGAAGCGGGCGTAGATGTTGGCGTAGTGGGACAGCAGCATCCTTTTGGGCGGCCAGTCTACTATCGCGCCGCCGGAGACGTAACGGGAGCCGATCACCAGATCAGCCCCACTCTCTAGCTCGGCCACTAACCGCGGGAGATCATGCGGATTGTGCGAGAAGTCGGCATCCATCTCGAACGCGTAGTCGTAGCCCCGATCAAGCGCCCAGCCGAACCCCAGGATGTATGCCGTGCCTAAGCCCAGCTTGCTCTCGCGCTCCAGGAGGTGAAGCCTGGAGTCGTTCCTCATTTTTTCCTTCACCACCTCAGCCGTACCGTCAGGGGATGCATCGTCGATAACCAATACATCCGCCTGGGGCAGATTTTCGTGCACCGCATCGATTATCCCATAGCGGGAAGGATCTCGCCTGGCGCCTGAGCGTGGAACGATGTTCTCACGCTCATCATAAGTAGGAATAATCACCACTCCTTGCATACTTAAGTATTATATCCGAATCCAGTGGTTTTGTCAATTCTTAAGAGCGTGTTGCAATGGGAGGCATTCGGGATCCGCAGGCGTCTTCGTTTTCGGACGGACCGGGGCGAGGAGTATGATGGCTATGTTGAGCCCAGTCACAGGATGGATGATGAGTGCTTCTACCACTCCTCTAGCCCGGTGATCGTAAGGTTAGCTTGGAGTTCTGCCAACCGTTTGAGTGTATCGCGGATCGCCCAGCTCTCGCCCCACGGCATCTGGGTGTCAAAGATCACGTCTATCCTGCGCGGGGTACGCACCTTTGCGTATCTTTCCCCAAGCTCCTTTAAGGAGATTTCTTCGCCGTTCAGGCTAAGCCCTTGCGAGGCAACCTGGAGTGTATCTATCGCCTCAGGCGGCGCCACTTTCCTGCGCAGCAGATACAGGCTGAGAACAAGCCCGAGGATCACAACCAGCGATATAAGGATCTGCCTGGATAGGATCCTTGCGCGGGGCAGCCGCTCACGACGCCTGGGTATGCTCATCTATACATTATAGTCAAAGATTGAAGGTGGTAAAGGGGGACACCTCTTTTAGGGCTTGACATTCTTACCCTTTTCACTATTATTTACATCCAATAAGGTTATCATTGTAGGAGGCTTCTTGGCAAACGTCCGTGGAAGCGCCTTTGTAGCCATAAACCAGTGGCTTTCCGAGCGTCTGAAGAGCGAAGGTTATAGAGGCTTTCTCTCTCAGATGCGGCCCCCTGTGGCGCGCGTGCTCTCCAAGGGCGAAGGATGGTCCTGGTATCCTCTGGAGTATCTGAGCGAGGTTTACGAGGGCATCGCAGTTCATCTGGGGAACGGCAACGGGAAGGTTTTGGAGCATTTAGGCAGCGCCATTGCGGATGCGGAGCTTGGTGGTGCTCCCAGGTCCCGTCTGGCGTTGATTCCCATGCCCCGGGTGATGGCCCGTATCCCCTATCTGTGGTCAAGATTCAAGGACTGCGGGGAGTTTAAGGTCCTTTCTGTGGACGAGAGGCTCAGGCAGGCGGTGCTGGTGATTTCGGGCTACGAGGGGGGCTCCTCCCTGCACTGCTTCGTTACACGAACGTGGCTACAGCGGGTATGCGGACTTCTCAGCGGCTCGAAGGTCAAGGTAAGAGAGCGCTCCTGCCGCTGGGAAGAGGGGGGCGAGGGCTGCTGCTGGGAACTCAGCTGGGAGTGAAGTATACCCCAAGCGAATCTGATCTGCCGGCTTCGGAGAACCCTTGCCTTTAACCCTCAGGCAAAGCGTTTAGAAGTACCAGAAGGGGACTTCACAAAAGACCCTCTCAGAAGTCCTAGCCATTGTAAGCGGCGATCCATTACTGAAGCAATTATTGGCACCGGGTGACCTAGCGTCGTTGTATCGGAGCGCCCCCTTGACGCCTGGGGAGATTCGCCCCGCCCCCTCTCTAGGCATCGGGACATTAAACCCCAGAAGGCTTGACAAACAAAGATATTTTGGTATTATCGACTGACATTAAGATTTGGGGCGTCTTTCCGAGGGCGATGAGAAAGGGGAGCGCATCGTCTAAGAGATAGGTTGGATAAGTATGAGGAGGCTTTATGAGAGGACTCTCTACCAATCCCCGCGTGCTTTTATGCACCGTTTATCGCCGATTTCGCGGCGACTACATGGACATCGCAGGCAGAGCTGTCTACAGCCACCCCAGGGCAGGGATGGCGCTCAGGGTGAGCCCCGGATTACGTTTCATCAAGCAGAACGTTCCTGAAGTCGAAATTCTTGAGTACCCCCTTTGGCACGAGTATGTAGAAAAGCTTAGGGAAGGTTGGGACGTAGTCGGGTTTAGCTTCTTCCAGATCCATATCGGTGAGATCCGTAAGATGATAGAAGAGGCCCGACGGCACGGGGTTCGAGAGATATGGGCAGGCGGCTACGGAGCGCTTGACTATGATATTCCCGGCTTGGTGGATCGCGTCTTTATCGGCCCTGGGGAGGATAGAATCGCCCAGGTCTTCGGCTATCGGGTCAAAGACGAAGATATCCAGCATCCGGTGATGATGGTTCATGTCTGTTTCGTCCTGGGCCTACGTCACGTTACGCTCGGACTGCTCTACACCACGCACGGCTGCCCCTTTCGGTGCACGTTTTGCCAGACTCAGGCTTTTGAATCCCGCCATTTCGTCATCAACTTCGAGAGCATCAAGCGAGTAGTAGCGTACTATCACAAGATAGGCATCAACGATATAGCCGTCATGGACGAGTTGTTCGGTACCTACCCCAAGTTCACGGATAGGCTCACCCGTCTTTTAGCTCACTACAAGATGCGTTGGTGGGTGCAATCGCGTGCTGCACTCTACCGGCGTTATCTGGATGTATGGTATGAACGCGGGCTGCGCATGCCAGCAATCGGCGTGGAGTCAATGACACAAAGTTCTCTCGACAGTGTAAAGAAGAAACATAAGATCGAAGAGGTCATAGAGTACGCCCGTCGTAGCCGAGAAAAGCCGGGCATGTTCCGGTTCGGTAACTGCATAATCGGATACGAGCACATGACAGCCGAGGAGTTAATCGACGATGTGATTCGCTTCAAACAGTTGGGGTTTGATGCCCACAACTTAAGTGTTCTCACCCCTTATCCGCGGACACCCTTGCGGGACGAGATTGTATCCAAGTATGGGATCTTTGATCATGCCTATCGTCATTACGGTGGCATGCATTTGGTGTGGAACCATCCCCATATCTCACCTGTCCAAATGCGATACCTTTTAAAGTACTTCAAAGGCTTCCTTAACAGACCCATTGACCTCTACCGGAAGGGTATTAAACGCCTCATCTTGGATGAGCTGCGCGAGCGGGGTTCCGGCTTCCTCTGGAACAACCTCGTAAAAGGCCCAATTGCCTCCTACCGCATCGACGACCGCAAACAGGTCTTTTTTTGACCCCACACGTCTGCTGCGCAGCCGTGCGGGGGCCCCGAGGAAGTGCTCCTTTTGTCCCAAAGGACACCT
>JABUBL010000232.1_pt1 | contig 15032 bp, 13 predicted proteins | sample 7240371 | NCBI WGS metagenome assembly JABUBL01 (sample SAMN07256343, study PRJNA390944) | subsurface metagenome | isolation source: Methane hydrate marine sediment | place: Pacific Ocean: Eastern North Pacific, ODP site 1244 | collected 2002
CATATGCGAGAATGATTCATGGCCGTAACCGTTTTTCGAGACGAAACCGCCGATCTGCTTAAGAAAAGGCTCCTTGAGATATACGCCAGGAAAAACCCGCCGGAATGCGACAAATTCCATAAACTGCTGAAAAAGGTTAACAAGACCTTGAGCGGGGAGGATCCTGACCAACGGCCCCGCGATGCATCCGGCCGGCCAGGCGGCGTCATCTATCTTATACCTGACGCCACAACCATCATTGTCCCCGACATCCACGCCAGGATGGAACTGGTGCTGAACGTTCTGTTGTATGAAGACCGGCACGGACGCAGCAATCTGGACAAATTGTCGCTGGGACAGCTGCAGGTGGTCTGCTTGGGCGACGGTGTTCATGCCGAGGGAAGAGCCGCTGAAAGGTGGGCATTGGCCCTGGAGGAGTTCAAGGAGGATTTCGCCACTCATGAACACATGGATGAAGAAATGCGAGAGAGCTTCGGTGTGATGGAAATGGTGATGGAAACCAAGAGCTCCTTCCCCACCACCTTTCATTTCCTGAAGGGCAACCACGAAAACATCCGGAATGAAACCGGCAGCGGCAATTTCGCTTACAGAAAATATGCCTACGAAGGGGCCATGGTCCACCGCCACGTCCAGATATTCTATAGCAAGGCCTTCATCGAACAGTACGTTGTTTTTGAAAAAAACCTGCCTCTGCTGGCCATCGGTAATAACTTTCTCATATCACATGCCGAGCCGTACACCTTCTTCGATCACCGGCAGGTGGTCGAATACCGGAACAATCCAGAGGTAGTCAAAGGCATGACGTGGACCGATAACGACATGGCCGAGGACGGCAGCGTTCAACGGATGATCGGCCATTATCTCGGGGAGGAACAGATCGGTCAGAGCTACTATTTCGCCGGGCACAGGGCCATCAGTGGCCGGTACCGCTACAAGGCGGAAAGCGGATTCGTTCAGCTGCATAATCCTAAAAAATCCATTATTGCCGTGATCAAGCCCAATGAGAAAATTGACCTGGACATCGATATCATCGAAATCAGTGACCGGTTCGAAGCCAACCGGCATCAGTAACCTGTTTCTTCCGCAAGTCGCATGGCCGCAGAGATAACCAAAGTAGGCAAATACAAGGTCTTGTCCAAGCTGGCTGAAGGCGGTATGGGTGCCATCTATCGCGCCACCCATCCCACGCTGAGGATGGACGTCATCTTGAAGCGGTTGACCATGGATGCGAACCTGTCCTTCGTGGAAAGGTTCAAGCGGGAGGCCAAGATATCGCTGCACCTCAAGAATGATCACATCGTGCAGGTATACGATCATTTCAAGACGGGCACCTCGTACTACATGGTCATGGAATACGTTGATGGCCAGGACCTTGAGCACCTGCTCAAGGAGCGGCGGTATTTTTCCAACGAGGCGGCCATTCTGATCTTTGCCGAGATCTGCAAGGGCTTGCACTACGCTCATGAAAATGGCGTGATCCATCGCGATATCAAGCCGGCTAACATCCTGATCTCCAGGAATGGTCAGGTAAAAATCGCCGATTTCGGGATTTCCAGGCTCAAGGACAGCGACGAGCAGGAACTGACAAAAGCCGGCATGTCGTTCGGCACACCTTCCTACATGTCCCCGGAACAGTTTCAGGACACCAAGACGGTGGATCACCGTGCCGATATTTACTCGATGGGTGTGCTGCTCTACGAGCTGGTCACCGGCAAACGACCTTTCCCCGGAACAATGACCCCGTCGATCCTTAAGAACATTGAAAAAGGGAAATATGTCCGACCTCGAAAACTGAACCCGAGGATCGCACCGGTTATCCAAAAGGTCATTCGGCGGGCAATGCACCACAAATCCCGGAAGCGGTTCCAGGACCTGAGCCAGATAATCGCCCTCTTCTCCAAGCACCTCAGGAAATATCGCGGCCAGAAGGAGATCAACGAAACCATCCGGCGGATCGTCTATGAGCCGGATGAAATCCCGACCAAGACGAAGCGCCGATGGAAAATCTTTCGCCGCATTTCTATAGGTAAATATCTCGTTCCGGCTACTGCCGGCCTTGCCTTTATCGCCGGAGCCCTGGCCCTTGTGATATGGCGGGGTTGGCATTACGAATACCTCTTCCCTGACGAATACGGCCTCCTGAAACTGCAAGTGAATATCGGTAAGAGCAGCAAATCACCCGATGAGATCTATATCAAGGCTTGGCTGAATGAACTGTACAATGGCCAACCCCTTCGTCAAGCTCAGGGCAGGCTCCAATCCCATATGGCGGTCATTTCAAATTTCAAGGCTACCTACGACAGCACCGACGCCAGCTACTCCTTTACTTCCAGGGAGCTCTACTTTAAAAGCGGCGCCTATGCCCTGATTCTGGTAGTGGAGAACGAACAGCATCAGGAATCCTTTTTCATCTATCCACGCAACTTCCAGAAAACACATATCGAGACTATTGACGGCCGTCTGATCCATTACACCGCGACCCGTTCTCCCCACTATCCGCTGGACCTGCGCTATGACATTTTCAATCGCGACGACGGCACCGAGATCACCGGAGCGGAATTATTCATTACCCACCAAAATTCGTGGGTGGAATGGAAGGAATTTCGCCAGCTGGAGTCGTTCACCGATCTGTTCGTTACCGCTAAGACCTATTCCTTCAAGGCCACCAAGCCCGGTTATCATGATGAGTTGGTTACGGTGGATGCGGCCCCCTATCAATCCGTCCTGGACCTGAACCTTTGCATGGTGCCCCTGCGCGGACAACTGAATATCCAATCCAACCACGAGGGGCTCAGACTGCTGATCAATAACTCGCCCTATTATTTTACCGGAGGTCTCCAGAAAGTCTATCGTCCGATCGAGCCCACAACCGACGAAGTGCGGACCCTTACGCTTTCCCCCGGTGAATATTTCCTCACCGCAGTGAAAGACAAGTTATTGTCCGAGGATATATCCAATACGGAAAAGATAATCCTGGAAGCCGGCCAACTGCTCAGGGCCCAGGTCAACTACCACGAGGATACCCAGTCGATAAGCATAAATGTTCAGGAGGAAAATCGCTGATATGTCGGTAACCATCAGAAGATTCTTGTTGAGTATCCTGGGCTTGCTGGCCGGACTGGCCGCCTGGCCGATCACAGAGTTGGCCCTGGCCTACCAGGAAATATTTCCTTCCTATTTTGTTTTCAGCATTACCCTGGGCACCATCTTCGGCCTCATCATGGGCGGATTTTTCGGCAGCGGACAGGGGATCGGTACCGCCGACCGTGAGAAATTCAAAGCCGGGATGATCACTGGCGCCGTCGTGGGAGTAATCGGCGGCGTGGTGGGTTTTCTCATTGGCCAGGGCGCATTATTTATCGTCGGCGAGATATTCGTATCCAACAAGAGCTTCAGTACCGTCGGCTTCCCCATTTCGAGGTCCGTCGGCTGGGGATTCCTGGGACTGTTTATCGGGTCCATCGAGGGAATCAGAACGCAGTCCCCTCGTCTGGTGGGCGTCGGCCTGACCGGCGGGCTGCTGGGAGGCATACTCGGCGGGCTGGCCGTTGAATACCTGAATCTCATTTTTACGAGCATGATTTTCACTCGCCTGATCGGCCTGCTCATCCTGGGTCTGTTGATCGGGTTTTTTTACGGCCTGGTCGAGCACCGTCTCTCCTTTGGCGTGCTTAAAATTCTCAACGGGAAGTATAAGGGCAAAGAGTATCTCATCAATCGGCGGCGGACGCGGATCGGCAGCGGAAAAAAGGCCGACATCCTGCTGGGACCCTACGAAAAAGTTAATGACCTGCATGCCGAACTGAGGATCAAGGGCGATGAAGTGATCCTCAGGGGCCTTGCTCCCGATACCCCGGTGTCCGTTAATGACGACCAGATCAGCGAACAGCAGCTGAAGTACGATGACGTTATCCGCATCGGTACCGCCAAGTTCATCTATCTATAAATGAGGATTATCATCATGACCGTAAAACGGTTCGCCTGCCTGATCTTGATGCTTGCCTCCATCGTGTCGGCCCAGTCGGTGCGGATTGCCCAGATCGACAACTCTTCCCTGCTCCTGAACCAGAAGGTTAAACTGTACATCAACATCACAGACCGGGAAGGCAACCTGATCAAGGATGCCACCGCCGACCGGTTCCAGGTGTTCGAGTCGGTAGACGGCAATGATTACACGCCGATTCCCGGTATTGCCAAAGTTGAGTCCAAAGCGAATTACGTACAGGGCATCAACTTGATACTCCTGCTCGACAACTCCGGAAGCATGTACCGGGATATGAGCGGTGCGCGAACAACAGATGTCGATTCGATGCGTATCACCTTTGCGAAGCGTGCCGCCCGAACCTTCCTGAAGAGCGTGACCAACCCTAAGGACCGGATAGGGCTGGCTTCCTATCACTCATTCTACACCTCCCACAGCAGCCCCACACGGGATAAGGTGCTCATCGAACGCACCCTCAATGAGATCACCCAGCCACAGGGCGACGAACTGCATACCGAACTGTATGGCAACCTCTACCTGGCCGTTGATGAACTCCGGAACATCCGCGGCCGAAAAGCCATCATCCTGCTGTCCGATGGCGAGAACAGCCCCTACTATCCTATGACTAAAAAGGAACATCCCCGGTTCGGCACCAAAATCTTCACATACGAAGAACCGGTAGCCTATTGCCAGCAGGAAGGCATTTCGGTTTTTGCCATCAACTTCGGGAAACTGGGGGAACGCGGCGACAGAAACCTGACCCGGATCGCGACCCAGACGGGCGGCATCCGGTACGACGCTCACAACCAGGAGGAGCTGAATATGATCTACGGGGCGATCATGGATCAGATTCTCAATGAATACCTGCTCACTTACAAAGCCACCATGAGCCCGGCCGACAGGAAATATGCCAAAGTGAAGTACAGTCAGGATGGCCAGGAGGCCGAAGTAGCGCGGTTTTACTTTTCAAGCACCATCCTGGGGACTCCTCTGGAAAAGCTGTCACCGCTGCTGCTCTTGCCGCTGCTGGTCGCGTTCCTGCTTCTGTGGTGGCTGTCGCGGCTGAAGTTCGAACGGCAGCGACCGGGAGCATCCCTGGAGGTACTGACCACCCGCATCGGCAAAGTCTCAACCCGGTTCCTGCCCCTGGACAGCGCCAGGACTGTGATTGGCCGCACCACGGACGCCAACATGACCATCCTCGGCGACCCGGAAATCAGGGAACATCATGTTACCATCACCTATGACGAAAAGAAACGGTCTTACACGTTGATCGCCGACGTGGAAATCTCCATCAATAACAAACGGTTGCGAACGAAAGTGCTGGAGCCGGGAGATGTCATCGACATCGGCGGTACCAAAACCGTTTTCGACGAGGGTTTCTCCAGCCCCGATAAGGACTCAGCATAACCCCTGAGAGAAGACCTTATACCGTTTCAAGGCATAGATCCCCGAGAATTTGCTTACTAGGCTAATATTGTATTGAATAATATATAGTTACGTAATTTGTAAAGTAGAACAGGTTGTTTTTTAACACACCCCCAAACCCTTCGGATTCCCTCAGGGCAAGCCCTTCGTCTTAGCTCAGGCTTTGTCGTGAGCTCAGCCGAACGGACAAGCTTGGCGGCTTCTCTCTAACCAGTAGTCGGGGCGAGCAAATATGCTTACCTTCCGGTTGTTCAATTCGTTGGGCATTAAAAATGACAGCAGCAGGCAAAATTGAAATACCCGAGCAGCAAATCGCTGCCTTCTGCCGGAAGTGGAAGATCACCGAGTTGGCGCTGTTCGGCTCGGTACTGGGGGAGGACTTCAGGCCGGAGAGCGATGTGGACGTGCTGGTACGCTTCGCGCCGGATCATTGCTGGTCCTTATTCGATCATGTCGAGATGCAAGAGGAGCTGAAGGAAATCTTTGGGAGGGATGTAGATCTGGTAAATCGCCAGGCCATCGAACGAAGTCATAATCCTATTCGCCGAAAAGCAATACTAGAATCGGCTGAGGTCGTTCATGTCTTTGAAGGATGAGAGCTCACTCATAGACGTTCTGCATGCTGCTCGGTTGGTTAAATCCTTCGTCGAGGGTTTTGATCAAGAAGCATTTGAAAACGATATCATGTGCCAGTCAGCCGTCATCCACCAAATAACAATCATTGGGGAAGCCACAAAACGAATTTCCAAGGAGTACAGGAACCGTCACCCTGAGATGCCGTGGCGACGAATGGCTGGTATGCGAGATGTTCTCATTCATGCATACGAACGAGTAGCGTTAAATGAGGTTTGGATTGCAGCAACAGTTGCAGTCCCTGATCTCATCCGGAAACTGGAGCCGCTGGTCCCACCATCGGATTGATTCACCGCCGGCCTTTGTTCTTCACTGCCAACTGACACTTGAGGTAACCCATACCCACAACCATTGACCCCATCGACATTTTTATTATCGCCCTTTTCCTGGGTGGGACAGTACTATACGGCATCTGGTCAGGGCGCTACAGCAAGACCACCCGCGCCTACTTCCTGGCCGAGCGCAACCTGCCCTGGTATGCCGTCATGCTGTCGGTGGTGGCTACCGAGACCTCCGTGCTAACCTTCATCAGCGTGCCGGGCATCGCTTACCGGGGCAACTGGTTCTTTCTGCAGCTGGCCTTCGGGTATATCATCGGGCGGGTGGCGGTAAGTCTGCTGCTGCTGCCGCTCTACTATGCCAAAGGGATCACCTCTATTTACCAGTACATCGGGCAACGGTTCGGCGCGCTGGTGCAGCGGGTTACCTCCGCGGTATTCCTGTTCACCCGCATCCTGGCCGATGGTGTGCGGTTCTTCGCCACCGCCCTGCTGGTGCATACCCTCCTACCCCTGACCATCCCCCAGGCGGTGCTGCTTATAGGCGCGGTAACCCTGGTCTATACCCTAGCCGGGGGCATTCGCTCGGTGGTGTGGATGGACACCGTGCAGTTCATTCTTTACCTGGGCTGTGGGCTGCTGTCGCTGTGGTTCATCCACGACCTCATTGATGGTGGCCTGGGAACGGGCATACGTCAGCTGCTGGAAGCTGGCAAGATGGACCTGTTGAACTTCCGCGAGGGGGAGGTCTTCTCCTTGAAGACGGCCTACGCCTTCCCGGCGGCCTTGCTGGGAGGGGCGTTCCTCTCGTTCGCCTCCCACGGCACCGATTACATGATGGTTCAGCGGATACTATCAACCCGAAGTCTAAGTGCCGCCCGGATGGCGCTGGTTGGCAGCGGCCTGTTCGTTACCTTCCAGTTCGCCCTGTTTATGCTGGTAGGCGGGCTGCTGTGGGTCGTCTTCCAGGGTGAAGCCATCGGCGTGGACCAGGAGTATCCCCGCTTCATTGCTACCTACCTGCCCGCCGGACTGAAGGGGCTGCTGCTGGCGGGGGTCCTGGCGGCGGCCATGTCCACCCTGAGCTCTTCAATCAACAGCCTGGCCTCATCCACCGTCAACGACTGGCTGAAGCGCACTGACAACATGCGTCTGTCCCGGCTGGTGAGCCTGGGTTGGGGGACGGTACTGATGGTAATGGCAGTGCTGGTCATGCTGCTGCCAGGCGAAAGCCCGGTGGTGGAGCTGGGCCTGCAGATCGCCTCGTATACCTACGGCGGCCTGCTGGGACTGTTCCTCCTGTGCCGTACCAGGACCCGCTTCCACCCGGCCGCCCTGATTGCCGGCCTGCTGGGCGCCGCCGGGGCCGTCCTGCTGCTTAAAAGCCTGGGCATCGCCTGGACGTGGTATATTATCGTGGCCACCGCAGTGAATATCAGCCTGGCATACGGGTTGAATTTGGTCCTTTTACGGCTGCAAATTGAGACCGGATCGTAACATGATGATGCAGGAAAGACGGGCACCCTTTGCAGGTCTCATGATCCTGCTGCTGGCGGCCACCGCCTACGGCAACCAGTGGCGCTACTCCCGCGTGTACGAACCGGTGAATCCCACCAGCCAGTTTTATACCACCATCACCGGCCTGGAGGTGCTGCAGAACGACGATTTCGCTCCCCTGAAAGGTAAGGCCGTGGCCGTGGTCACCAACCAGACCGGTCTCAACCGCCAGGGGGAGCATATCCTGGACCTCCTGGACCGGGAGGAGGGGGTGACGCTGAGGGTCATCTTCGGGACGGAGCACGGCCTGTACGGCACGGCCCCCGACGGAGAGAAGGTGGCCGATACCGAAGACACCCTCACCGGAGTCAAGGTCTACAGCCTGTACGGCCAGACCCGCAAGCCCACCCCGGACCAGCTGGCCGGCGTCGACGTGGTTATCTTCGACATGCAGGACGTGGGAGCGCGGTACTACACCTACGCCAGCACCATGACCCTGGTAATGGACGCCTGCGCCCGGGACGACGTCGCCTTCTGGGTCCTCGACCGGCCCAACCCGGTGCGGGGCGACGCAATAGATGGTCCCATCCTGGACAGGGACTATTCATCGTTCGTGGGGATGCACCCGATACCCATACGCCACGGCCTGACCATGGGGGAACTGGCCATCATGATCAACGAGGAAGGCTGGCTGTCTGACCTGTCCCCGACTGAACGTCGGGGCCGGACGGAGGATCGTCACGCCAGACTGACCGTAGTACCCCTGCTGAACTGGTCCCGCTACATGTGGTGGGATGAGACGGGGCTGGAGTGGGTTCCGCCCTCGCCTAACATCCCTACGCCGGAGACGGCCCTGGCCTACCTGGGTGCCTGTCTGCTGGAGGGGACCAGCATTTCCGAGGGCCGGGGTACGCACGAGCCCTTCCTGGTCTGCGGGGCGCCGTGGATCGACGGACGGGGCCTGGCGGAGATGCTAAACCGCCGAAACCTGCCGGGGGCGGAATTCGAGGACATAGTCTTTACGCCCAAATCTATTGAAGGCATGGCAACTCACCCCAAGTTCCAGGACCAGGCCTGCGGCGGCGTGCGCCTGAAGATCACTGACCGGGAGACTTTCCAGCCAATCCATACTACGGCGGTGATGATCCACCTCATCCGCGAGAACTATCCCCACCAGTTTGAGTGGTCGGGTACCATTGACCGGCTGTGGGGGTCCGACACTTTCCGACGCTACATTGACCACGGCCGCAGCATCGAGGCCCATCCCTCTACTTATGCAAAAGACCGGGATGCTTTCTATAGCCGGCGGAAGGGGTACCTGATATACGGAGAGTGATTGCTGCTGTCAACGTCAGCGCGCCCTCGGTGAAATTCTGAATCAGTTGTAACTCTCCCACCCAGGCAATAGATTTCGCTGTCGCCAAAACATCGGGTATCCGCAGCAAGGGAAGGATTATGCCCATGAGCCGCCGTAAGTGGTATTTTTTCCTGCCGGCCCTGATCGCCGGTGGACTCTCCGCACAGGAGCTCACTTTCGTAACCATCAATGTATGGTCAGGGTTGGACTATAAAGGGATCGTAAAGATGGGGGAATACGAGTCCCGGCAGGTACGGCGAGCTCGATACCGGCTGCTGGTGGAAGAGCTGCAAGCCCTTGACCCGGACGTGATCGCCGTGAACGAGGCCAATCCCCTGCCCGGCTACGTCCGGCGGCTGGCCAGGGACCTGGATTACGACTACATCTATAACGTTGGCATGTCCGGTATGAAAATAGGCTGCCTGGGCCTCCCGGTCAATTTCAAGGAAGGGGATGCCATCCTGGCCAGGAAATCGCTTAATATGAGAAAGGTTGGAGCTAAGCGATTATCACCAGGTGCGGGGTATATCGGCAACCTTTGCTCCTTACACTTCGCCGAGTCCCATCAGGCCATTGCCGGGCGGATAAGCGTGAATGACCAGCCGGTGTTTATCGTCAATACGCACCTCCACGCCGGGCTGCCCGACGATCAGCGCTGGCGGCGGGAGATTGACATGATTCATCAATCCGGCTCCATGACCGACGAAGAGTACCAGTATGTAGTGGAGTGGTGGCGCAGTGGTATTGATCGCCGGCAGAATGAGGTCCAGGCCTTGCTGGCATGGATGCGGGCGGTGATCCCTCAGGAGGCACCGGTGGTGCTCATGGGAGACTTCAACGCCGGGCCGAATTCGGAGGAGATCACCTGGGTACAGGTGGATGATTTTGTGGATACCTGGCTGCAGGTCCATGAGCCGGATGATGCGGGCCTCACGTGGGAACCGAAGGAGAATGCCAACATTCAGGCCTACTATGATGTACCGGACCCGTACGATGCTGCCGTATCCATCTATGAGGAGTTGAAGGCATTGAACCGACAGGTCTCCCGGCGCATCGATTATATCTTCGTTAAAAATGTTCCGGGGGAGCACATTGTGGCAGGTGAGGTTGTCCTCAACCATGCCCCGGGGAGCCAGCATCCATCTGATCATTTTGGCGTACTGACGAAAATCCGCTTTAATCCCGAATGATTGTGGAAGAAGAAGGATGAAATACTATAGCGCCCTCCTTTTATCCGTTACTGCGCTTATTGTTTTAACACTACCTGGTCCTGTCAGCGGCGAGCCGCCTTCTTCCTCGCAAGAGAGCGCAAAGCCCTACAGCCTCGGATTCCTGCCCTATGCCATGTTCAGTGATGATAAAGGCTTCGGCATAGGCATCATTGTTCAATGGGATGACAAGCGCAGTCCCGATTACCAGCCCTACTACCTATCCCACCGCATCATGTTCGAACGGACCACCCGTGGTATCGGGGATTATTCCTACCGCCTGGACAGTAAGTATATCCTCCCTGCAAGTCTCCGCCTGACCCTTGAGGCCCGCTATATAGCCAGCCTGTTCGAGCCGTACCATGGTCCCGGCGGCGCCCAAACCGAATATAATTCCGAATACGTCGACACAAGAGGCAAGTACTATTACATGTACGATAAGCGCTACCTACAGGTCAATACCCTAGTGCAGGGCTGGCTGAAGGGTGAGGAGCTCCGCTGGCTGGCAGGACTGGTAATTCTGAGGACCTGGGTGGATACTATGGACTATACCGATTACAATAAGAGTCCCGGGGAGACGCTGCTGGCCCATCATTGGGAGGGTCTGGGCACCGACACGGCGGGCGGCCTTGAAAACGGCCTGCTAGCTGGCATCGTCTGGGACCGCCGGGACCACGAAACGTCACCCCACAAGGGCTTCTGGTCGGAAGTTCTGCTTCGCTGGGTGCCGAATATACCGGGAAACGATTTTACCTACACCGTCCTTACTGCCACCCACCGCCAGTATGTACCCCTTTCCGAGGCGCTGACCTTTGCCTTCCGCTTCAGCGGGCGGTTCATGACCGATGGTGCCCCCTTCTTCACTATGCCCCGGCTGGACGGCTCCTTCAAGACGGAGACGGGATTGGGGGGCAATAAGACGATCCGCGGCGTCTTGTGGCAGCGAGCTGTTGGCAATCGTTTCTTTTACGGCAACCTGGAGCTGCGTTACCGCATTTTGTCCCTGTTCCAAACCGGTTATCTGGCAGGCAGCGCCTTCTATGATTTCGGCCGCACCTTTGATGAGCCGCCGCCCGCCAACATGGCTGACAGGGGCGATGATCAGGATCGGTGGCATCAGGGGCTGGGCATCGGCGGACGGGTCGCGTTCCATGCCACCTTTATTGGAGCTCTCGACATAGCCCTGCCGGCAGACAAGGTCATGGACGGGACGGGCCTGAAAATCTATATAGGCCTGGACTGGCTCTTCTAGCGGGCAAACAAAAGAAAAAAAAACCGCTGATTTACACGGATTAACACGAATGATGAATAGAAAAGAAGAAAAATTATCAGCGAAAATCCGCGTGTATCCGCGGCGGAAAAATAGCCGCCGGACCGTGTGGTCCTGGTGCCTGTACGATTTCGGTAATTCAGCCTTCACCACCCTGGTAGTGACCTTCATTTATGCCACCTATTTCACCAAGGTCATCGCCCCCGATGAGGTAACGGGGACCGTGCTGTGGTCCCGCGGTGTTACTATCACAGCTCTTACGGTGGCCCTCCTTTCACCCTTTTTGGGGGCCCTGGCGGATCGCGGGGGATACCGCAAGCTATTCCTGGCCCTGGCCACGGCGGTTTGCGTGCTGGGATCGATCATGCTTTATACACCCCTGTCCGGCGAGATCACCCAGGCCCTGATGTGGTTCGTCATTGCCAATATCGCCTTCGAGATGGGGTGTGTCTTTTATAACGCTTTCCTGCCCAATATCACAACCCAGGATAATATCGGCCGGGTATCGGGGTATGGCTGGTCGCTGGGCTATATCGGCGGGCTGGCGGCCATGTTCGTGGCGATGGTCGGTTTCGTTAATCCGGAAGTGCCCTGGTTTGGCCTGACGAAGGAGGCAGGGCAGAATATCCGTGCTACTAACCTGCTGGTAGCCGGCTGGTTCGCCCTGTTCAGCATTCCTATTTTTCTATGGGTGAGAGAGGACAAGTCCCGGATCAGTCCCTCTGGGGTGCCCCTTATCAGGGCCGCCTGGTCCCAGCTGGTGGAGACCTTCCGACATGTCCGCCAATACCGCCAGGTGGTGCGCTTCCTCATCGCCCGCATGATATATAACGACGGCCTGGTGACCATCTTTGCCTTTGGCGCCATCTACGCCGGCGGCACCTTCGATTTCACCATAGAAGAAATAATGATCTTCGGGATTGCCCTGAATCTGGCCGCGGGTATCGGCGCCTTTCTCATGGGTTTCCTGGATGATGCCCTGGGCGGCAAGCGGACGATCCAGATAAGCCTGCTAGGTCTGATTCTGACCACCGTGCTGGCGGCACTGACCACCCACAGGCTTGTTTTCTGGATAGCCGGGATAGGCATCGGGCTGCTCGTAGGGCCCAATCAATCGGCCAGCCGCTCCCTGATAAGCCGGTTTTCCCCACCCGACAAGGAAAATGAGTTTTTCGGTTTCTTCGCATTTTCGGGCAAAGCCACCGCCTTCATCGGTCCCTTTCTGTTCGGTCTGATGACCCAGCTGTTCAACTCGCAAAGGGCAGGCGTATGGATAGTGGCTATCCTCTTCATAATCGGCGCCTTTATCCTCTACACGGTTGATGAGCGCGAAGGTGTGCAGGCTGCTGAACGCCCTTGACCTAAAATGTATATTCAGCAGGACGTAAGTAGTCCAATAATACTCAAGCCCGGATTCTTGCCAGAAATACATCATATTGTATAGTATGATATACAATATACCATAAATTGTATGACAATACATATACTATCCATCATGAAATACTTGAAGTCAGGCCCCAAAAAGCCCGCCAGCTGCTGACAAATTCTATTGACTTTTTCTCAATAAATACTTATATTTAATATGCACGTTGAGATGAAGTATAGGTAGGAGTATATAGGGCATGAGGTATATTGTAGCTATCATTGTAACCCTCCTGGTTTTTGCCATTATCATAGGCGGTAACTACAGCCGCCAGGAAATAGTCGAGGTTTCCATTCAGCTTGAGCCCACCCCAGTTGCCCAACCCGAGTTGGTGGAATCTGCGTTGGCTGAATACAACGGCGTTCGTTCGGTCCGGCTGTCAAAAGCCGACAACCAGCTGCATATCACCTATGACAAGGCAAGGATCACAATCGATGACCTGAACCCTATCCTGATCTCCCTGGGGTATCAACCGGTACAAGCAGGAGCAGCCAGGATACGGGCCGCTATGTAACACTTTTTCCTGATTTGCTGAGGCAGCTCTCGTACCGGCGCTTGGGCCAATCGCTCAGGCGCTTTTTATTTTTTCTGAAGAGATCAGAGTTTAATTTGGCTGAAACAGGCTACTGAGCATATGTTCCTCCATAGAGCCGACGGAAGTCCTATCAAAATCTGGGCCGACCCCGACCAGGTTGAGCCGGATACCCTGCGCCAGCTGGAACGCACCTCCCGGCTGCCCTTCATCTTCAAACACCTGGCCGTCATGCCCGATGTCCACCTGGGCTTGGGAGCCACCATAGGCTGCGTCATGGCCGCCACCGATGCCATCGTTCCGGCGGCGGTGGGCGTGGACATCGGCTGCGGCATGCTGGCGGTGCAGCTCCACGCAAAGGCTGACAGGCTGCCCGATTCCCTGGAACCGCTGCGCACCGCCATCGAACGCGCTATTCCGATGGGCACCGCCTGCCACCTCGACGACCGCACCAGCAAAGGGGTCGACTTCGGTGCCCTCTGTTGCAAGGGCGCGCTCTCCGATAGGGCCCTGCGGCGGGCAGCCACCCAGGTAGGCACCCTGGGCGGCGGCAATCATTTCATCGAGCTGTGCCTCGACCCGGATGACAACGTCTGGACCATGCTGCACTCCGGCTCGCGCTATATCGGCAAAACGGTGGCCGATATCTACATCCGCCGGGCCAAGGAGCTCATGCAACAGCGGAACATCAGGCTGGAGGACCCCGACCTGGCCTACCTGGACAAAGGATCGTCCGAGTTCAAGGACTACGTCCATGACCTATTCTGGTGCCAGCAGTACGCCGCCCTGAACCGCAAGACCATGTTCGACATCCTGCTGAGGGTTCTCCAGGCGGTCCTGTTCCGTGATACCGATGATGAGCTGAAAGTGGTCGGCGAGGTCATCTCCTGCCATCATAACTATACGGCCCTTGAGAAGCACTTCGGCAAGCAGGTGTACGTGACCCGGAAAGGAGCGATGCGGGCGCAGCAGGGGGAGTTGGGCATCATCCCCGGCTCGATGGGTGCCAAGACCTATATCGTGCGCGGCCGGGGCAACCCCGAGTCGTACAACTCCTGCTCCCACGGTGCCGGGCGGCGCATGTCACGAACCAGGGCCCGCAAGCAGTTCAGCCAGGCCGACCTGGTCGCCCAGACCGAAGGGGTGGCCTGCCGCAAGGACAAGGGTGTCCTCGACGAAGCACCCGCCGCCTACAAGGACATCGACGAGGTGATGGCCCACCAGGCCGACCTGGTGGAGGTGGTTACATCCCTCAAGCAGCTGCTGTGCGCGAAGGGGTGAATCAACTTAGCGAAAGAAACCGAGCGTAAGTGCAAAAAACCATTTTCTTGGTAGAAGACAATGAGCAATATGCGGAAGTAATCAGGCTCCACCTTGAGCGGGCCGGCCATAAGGTCCATATTGCCTATGACGGGGAAACTGCG
>JABUBL010000233.1_pt1 | contig 15022 bp, 14 predicted proteins | sample 7240371 | NCBI WGS metagenome assembly JABUBL01 (sample SAMN07256343, study PRJNA390944) | subsurface metagenome | isolation source: Methane hydrate marine sediment | place: Pacific Ocean: Eastern North Pacific, ODP site 1244 | collected 2002
ATAGATAATATTTAGTAATTAAAAACAATAAATAAAAATAATCTAAATGAAGGTATATTTAAATTAAAGAAATATAAATTATATATACTTTTAAATTTTTAATATCTTCATTTTTTTATATTTATTGATTAAATTTTTACATTTTAAATAGTTCATCTAAAAAAATTTTTTAATTCTAAAAATAATAAAAATTCCAATAATTGTTATTTTTTTATATTCAATATTTTAATATTATTTGTTATAAATAATTCTAAAAGTGATAAATAGATTTTGGAAAATTTATTAAATTTTTAGAATATCAAATCCCTGAATGATATTTAGAGCTTACTATATGTTAAAAACTACTAAATTGTAAATTTTATATATTATCTATACCACAATCTTTATTTCTTATATTTATATTATAAGCTTTAATTTTTTACAGCTTAATCTGTTTCAAGCCTTTATTTATTTTAACTCTATATAATTATTTGGTCAAGAATAATTATAATAAAATTAAAATTAATTTTTTTAATCCCTTTCTCTTTTCCAATATCCACTTTTTCCTCCACTCTTTTCAATTAACATAATATCTCCAATTTCCATATCCCTATCAACTGCTTTGCACATATCATATATTGTTAAAAGTGTTATTGATACAGAAATCATAGCTTCCATTTCAACTCCAGTTTTTCCATCACACTTGACCTCTGAAATACAAGTTATATTGTAAATTCTATTATTATTTTCATTTTCATTATCATTATTGCTGTTGTTATTATCATTTTCTTCTAAAACAAATTTAATTTCTATATTAGTTATCGATAAGGGATGGCAAAGTGGAATTAGTTCATGAGTTCTTTTTGCAGCCATTATTCCAGCTAACTTTGCAGTTGAAAGAACATCACCCTTTTTTATTTCAAAATTCTTAATTAACTCTAATGTATCTTTTTTTAGCCAAATTTTGCCATGTGCTTTGGCTTTTCTATAAGTAATTGGCTTTTTAGAAACATCTACCATTTTTAGTTTACCTTTAAAATCAACATGGCTAATTTTATTCATAAAACCTCCATTTTTTTATCTTTCATTTTATTTAATTTAATCTATTTTGATTTATAGCTTTGTGGTATACTTTCGAAGAAATTTTCAGTCAAGAGAGTATACCCAAAGCTCTTCAATATTTTAAATTCCTTTTTACTCTAAATTGAGGATTGAGATTTAAAGTTTAGAGTATTGCTTTATATTTTTAATTTATACCTTTTTAATTATACTTTTAATCTTGCTCTTAGATTAATTATCCTCCTATTTGATACATATGATGAATTCTTTTATTTTTACTTCTACCCTTTGGCTTAAGATAAATTGCATTTTTAAAAGCTTCTTTTAAAGCATTGTTTGAAGCATTAGTTCTTAATAAGCTTCTAACATCTACTTCTTCCTTACCAAAAAGACATGGTTTAAGTTTGCCATCAGAAGTTAATCTTAATCTATTACATTTATAACAAAAATTATGTGAATTAGAACATATTAAACCAATAGTTCCTTTGGCATTTTTATATTTATAGTATATTGCTGGTCCATGACCAAAAGGATTTTTGGTTTTTTCTAATTCTCCATATTTATTTAACTCATCAAGCATTTCTTCTTCAGTTAATCCTCTTATTTTTTCTATACCCATTACGGGCATATATTCAATAAATCTTATATGAACAGGTTCTTTGATGGATAATTTAGCAAAATCCTTTAAATTATCATTTAAATTTTTCATTAACACAACATTTATCTTTATTGGTCTAATTGAAGATTTAATTGCTTTTTTCAATCCCCTAATTACATCATCTAGATTATCTCTGCGAGTTATTTTTTTGTAAATTTTTGGATTTAGTGAATCTAAACTAATATTAATTCTATTTAAACCTGCGCTTATTAGATTATTTAAATATCTTTCCAAAAATATTCCATTTGTTGTTAGAGATATGTCTTCAATTTCATCAATTTCCCTTAATAATGCAATAAAACTCACTAACTCTTTTCTCACCAATGGTTCACCACCAGTGATTCTTATTTTATTTATTCCCAATTCTGTAGCAATTTTTACCAATTTTACAATTTCTTCATACCTGAGAACTTGTTTATGACTAATTGGAGATATTCCCTCTTCAGGCATACAATAAATACATCTTAAATTGCACCTGTCAGTTACTGAGATTCTTAGATATTCAATATTTCTACCAAACCTGTCTAACATTTTGACTTTATTTAAATATTTTACTTTCGTGATAATAGATGAATAGAAGTTGCTTTTATATTTGCAATAATTTTTTCACCAATCTTTAAATTTAATCTATCTAAGGATTCTCTTGTTATGAATGCTGTCAAATTAAAACCACAATCCATAACAACTCTATAAACAAGTCCATAGGAAGAAATATCTTTAATAGTCGAGATAAATGAATTTCTTGCACTTGTAAGAGGCGCTTTTTGTGAATATTTCAAAAGTGTTACATTTTCAGGACGAATACAAGTAATAACTCTTTTACCCACCTCCAAATCAGATACTACTTCCAACTTATGATTGTTAATATTTACTATACAAAGTCCATCTCTCTTACTTGTAATTTTTCCATATAAAATAGTTTCCACTCCCAAGAAATTTGCCACAAATTCATCAATTGGTCTATTAAAAACATCCTCCGTTCTTCCCCTCTGAATAATCTCTCCTTCATTTATTACAGCAACATTGTCAGAAATGACCAAAGCCTCATTTCTATCATGGGTCACATGTAATGTTGTTTGATTTTCTCTTCTGATTATTTTATATAAATCGTCTCTCAACTCTTCTCTTGTTGGTTGATCTAATGCAGCGAAAGGTTCATCCAATAATAAAATTTCAGGTTCTAAAACCAATGCCCTTGCAAGTGAAACACGTTGTGCCTCTCCCCCAGAAAGTGTTCCAGCCTGTCTATCTATAAGATGAGAGATTCCAAACTTTTCTAACGCTTCTAAAACCTTATTCTTTATAAAATCTTTATTCTTTTTTCTCATTCTAAGACCATATGAAACATTATTATAAACAGTAGATTTAAAAAGCAAGGGTTCTTGAAATATCATAACCATTTTCTTTCTAAGATTATGTCTTTGTCTATTATTGATTGGTGTAATTCCAAAAATATTAACAATTCCTTGAGTGGGTTTTTCTAAAAGATTCAGGATTCTAAGAAATGTACTTTTACCAGCTCCATTTGGTCCAATTAATGCTAATACTTCACCTTTACTCAACTCAAATCCCTCAATATCTAAAACTACTTTTTGATTATATCTATGTATTAGATTTTTTACCTCTAATAATGTTTCCAATATTATTTCTCCACTTTGTTAAATATCAACATTACTAATAAAATCTCCCTATGTTAAATTTTGTTGCTTCCAATATTATTTTTATATATATTAGATATTAACGCTTCCAATAAATACTCTCTCTTTGTTGAATATAAGTAAGTGCAAAGTTAGCAAGAAAAGATAAAAATAAAAGTATTATTGATATTGCAATTGCTTTCTCAAATTTACCCATTCTTGTGAATAAAACAATAGCAGTGGTTAGAATTCTAGTTCTTCCTTTAATGTTCCCACCTACAATCATAGCTGAACCCACTTCAGAAATTATTCCACCAAACGCAGCCATAATTGCAGCTAATGAAGGAATTTTAGCTTCTTTAATCAATATCCAAAAAAGTTGCAGTTTATTAGCACCTAATGATAGAGCTTGAAGTTTTAATTTAGGGTCAAGTTGTTGCATTGCAGCAAGAATTAAACCAATTACTATGGGGGTGGCAATTATGACCTGGGCTATGATCATTGCAGTCGGTGTGTATAAGAGGGATAGAAAACCCAAAGGTCCACTTCTCCAAAGAAACATTGCAACAAATAATCCAATTACTGTGGGAGGAAATCCCATACCAGTATATATGAGAGATAATAATAATTTTCTTCCAGGGAATTTTATAAGTCCCAATACTACTCCCAAAGGTATGCCTATAAGTAAAGATATTAGTACTGAAGGACCTGTTATTGAGAGAGTACGCCAAGCAATTGAAAAAATTTCTCTATTTAATTCAATAAGCAAATAAAGTGCTTGTTTTATGCCTTCAACAAATAAATTCATTATTAAATATAATACTTCTTATAAAATATTGAATTTGATCTTAAATTTTTATAATTTAATTAGAATTTAATTTTAAAATTGCAAAAAATTTAAAAAAATTAATCTTAGAAATTTAATTATTTGATTACATCTGAGAAAAATAATGGTTGTCCATATTTTTCAATACCAAAATTCTTTATTATCTTCTGACCCTCTTTTGAAGTTATGAATTCAATAAATCTTATTGCTCCTTCATAATTGACCTTTGAATGCTTATCAGGATTTACTGCAATTATGCTATATGGATTCAAAAGAAGAGGATCTCCTTCAAATAATATTACCAGTTGCATATTATCTTGTTGAGAAAGATATGTTCCCCTATCAGTTAGTGTATAAGCATTTTTTTCATTAGCTACCATGATTGTATTTGCCATTCCTTGACCAACTTCTAAATACCAATCTCCCTTTGACTGCACTCCGGCTTCCTCCCATATCTTCTTTTCTTTCTTATGAGTTCCAGAGTCATCTCCTCTTGATGCAAATAAAATCTCATTTTCACTTATAGTTTTAAAAACATTTGAAACATTTTCTAAATATTTTATCTTTGCAGGATCCTCCTCTGGACCAACTATCACAAAATCATTATGCATCACATCATTACTGTTTACTCCATATCCTTCTTCTACAAATTTATCTTCTTCAGATCTTGCATGAACTAAAATAACATCTGCTTCTCCCCTCTCTCCCATCTTCAATGCTTCTCCAGTTCCAACTGCAATTGGTGTTACTATAATTTTATATTTTTTTTCAAATACCGGAATCAATTCGTCTAAAAGACCGGAATCATAGGTACTGGTTGTAGTGGCTAATATGACCCTTTTTTCCTCAATAGATTTTTTTTGAATACATCCAGTTATATTAATAATTAAAAATATAATTATCGTGAAGATAGTTAATATTTTTTTAGACTTCTTTATTATTCCCTCCTTATAACATTTCCTATTTAAAATAAAAAACACCTTCTCTCGTGTTGAAAAGAGGTTGGTGTTTTATTTTTTGCTCCTTTCCAAACACGGGAGGCCAATTCGTTTCCAAAACTGACCCTTAAAGATATTTTTCACTATCTTACCGGTTAAATATCATAGATAAATCCTTAGATGTTTAACTCGGAGCAGATATTCAGTTTTCAAGGATTTTCTTTATGCTATCAGACTATTTTTTATAAGTCAATTAAATAAATTTTATTGTTGTTACAATAACAAAATGTTAAAGATTATTACTAAAATAAAATGTTAAATTTCTATTTAAATTACTCTTTATTTCCTTTTTTTATATTTAATGATTTTATATATATACTTATGTGAGGTAATAAGCAATATAATTTTATAAAACCTCTGATAGAATTGATTCTATAAATGAGTAATTATAACCTTTTCTAAGAAGGAAATTAATAATTCTTCTTTTTATTACTTTTTCATCTAAGTTTTTATATTTTCTCATCTGCTTTTTTGCTATCCTTTTTGCAGTCTTAATTTCTAGTTCAGGTGTAAAAATCTCTGATAAATTATTTTCAATTATTTCTTTAGAAATGCCCTTAAGAAATAGTTCAGATTTAATTTTTGATGGAGAAAAACCTCTTGTTCTAATTCTCTCTTCTATCCAATCACGAGCATATTTTTTATCATCAAGATAACCGTATTTCTTCATCTTTTCAATAGTCAAATCAATTACTGAATAAGCTATTTTCTTACTAAACAGTTTCTTTTTTACTTCATTTATTGACCGAGGTTTATAGCTTAGATAATTTAATGCAATCTTTTCTGCTTCCATTTCACTTTGAACTTTTTGAAGTTGTTTTAATTCATTTTCATTTAAAAACGAGTCTTCTTTAATATTAAATCTAAATATGATTTCATCAAAGAATTTACCAAATTTTTTACCATTTAAATAGAGAATCCTATATTTTCCTCTTCCCTTTGATTCCTCTATTTTGGTGATTTGATAAGTGGGTATGTCTTCAAAAAGATTCATTTATAAGATAGTGAAATTAAAAAAACTAAATTTTAATAATTACAATATTTTTTAATTCTATATTTTTTACTATTTTTCTTCTTCGGGCTCTTTCTCTTTTAATAATCCTACTTTAGCTCTTATTTTGTTTTCAATATCTTCCGCTATTTCTGGATTATCTATTAAATATTTTCTAACATTTTCCATTCCCTGACCTATCTGTTCTTCACCATATGAGTACCATGTTCCGCTTTTTTTGATTATTCCATGTTCAACACCTAAATCAATCAAGGACCCTTCTCTTGATATACCTTTGCCAAATAATATATCAAACTCAGCTTTTTTAAATGGTGGTGCAAGTTTATTTTTTACAATCCTGGTTCTTACTCTACTTCCAATAATATCTGTTCCAACTTTTATGCTTGCAGCTTTGCTAATTCTCATCCTCACAGTTGAATAAAATTTTAGGGCTCTACCTCCTGGTGTTGTTTCAGGGTTACCAAAAATTATTCCAATTCTTTCCCTAACTTGATTAATAAAAATAGCGCATGTATTAGATTTATTTATTGCACCAGATAATTTTCTTAATGCTTGCGACATAAGCCTTGCTTGAAGTCCCATATGACTATCTCCCATTTGTCCTTCTATTTCTGCTTTTGGAACTAGTGAAGCTACTGTATCTATTACTAAAACATCTAATGCTCCACTTCTTATTAACATTTCTGAGATTTCTAAAGCTTGTTCACCTGTATCTGGTTGTGATAACAATAGCTCATCTGTATTCACACCCAAGTTTTTAGCATATATTGGGTCTAAAGCATGTTCAGCATCTATGAAAGCAGCAGTACCTCCCATTTTCTGTGCTTCTGCGATTATATGAAGAGCTAAAGTAGTTTTTCCTGAACCCTCTGGACCATATATTTCAATAACTCTTCCTCTTGGAACACCCCCAATACCTAATGCTATATCCAAAGCCAATGAACCTGTTGGTATTGCCTCTACTTCTTGCAATGGACCTTCCCTTCCTAAAACCATTATTGATCCTTTACCAAATCGTCTTTCTATCTGAGTCATTGCAATATCTAACGCCTTTTCTTTCTCCATTTATCCTCCATAATTTAAATAATTGCACATTTGCGTAAATTATATCATGAGCAATTGCTTGAGTCAAATTAATATATTTATAATTATTATAAATTGTTATTTATTAATTTTAAATAGAAAATTAATAGATTGCTATTTATAATAATAAAAGTCTTTAAATTTAATTTCTATAGATTGTTATGTAGCTTTAGATATTACAAATGATTATCAATTATCTTTTTCTCCTAATTAAATATACATGAGTTCTTACCAGAAGAGTTAAATTTTAATTCATTTTAAAAAATAAATTCTTTAATTATGTAATAAGAAGCTCCGCGAGGAGACAAGACACTTTTATAAAGAGTTATTCTATCATTTAGTTGTAAAGGAAGATTTCCAAACTTTTCTAAATCTAATTCTGATAAAAAATTCCCAATATTTTGTCTTTTTTTAGATCTAGCAATAGTTATATGAGGAGAATAACTTCTCCTCTCCTTCTCAAAACCTCTCTTTGCAAGATTCCTTTCAAGTAATTTATAAATTTTAATGAAATTTTTTCCTTCATCCTTTATCCCAGCCCAAAGAACTCGAGCATTTCTCTCATTTGAAAAAGCTCCCAGATTTCCTAATTCATACGAAAATGGTTCTATACTCTCAATACACTTTGAAATAGTTCTTTGAACATCTAAAATTTGGTCATTATTACAATATCCTAGAAATTTTAATGTTATATGAAGATTTTCTAGAGTAACCCATCTCCAATCAGAAGTTTTTCTTTTTATTTCTTTAATGATTTTATTTAAATGACCTCTAGTTTCTTCTGATATTGGAGCAGCTATAAAAGCTCTTATTTTTTCCAATTTAGTGCCTCAATTTTAATATTTTTATTTAATTTCGATAAATAAAGTTGCAATATATTAAGTGCTTCCCAGGTAGCTTTTAATTGAATCTCTTCTCTTGCTCCCTTTAGATTTAATTGTTTTGTTTTTGAAAAATCCTCAGAACATAAGGAAATATAAATTAAACCAACTGGCTTACTTTCCTGTTTTGAAGGTCCAGCAACACCAGTTGTTGATAAGGCTATATCTGAATCAAATAAGTCTTTGGATTTTTTTGCCATCTCAAAACTTGCTTCTGAGCTAATTATTCCATATTTTTCTATTATACTCTTGTCAATATTTAAAACATTTTCTTTTGAAAAACGTGAATAACACACAACTGAACCCTTAAAATATTTTGAGCAATCAGGTAATTTGGTTAAAATACTTGAAATTAATCCACCTGTACAGGATTCTGCTATTGAGAGAGTTAATCCCTTTTCTAATAATAATTCATGTACTTCAGTTGCCAGGCTTTGTATTGATAGATTCATTTTCATTTTTATAAATTACGCTAATTTTTACTTATTTTTTTATTTCCTTAACAGTTAATTTTGCTAAAATTGCCCCAAATCTCCAAACATAATCTAATCCTGATGCTACTGTAATCAATACTGCAATTATCAAAAAATACATTTCTAACTGTATTCCGAGAAATGATATTGGTAAAAAGTTAATTCCTGATATCGAAGTGTTTATCATTGCTATTATTACAGCTATTATTTGAATAACTGCTTTTGCCTTACCTAAAATACTGGCTGAAATTATTACACCTCTTGTTGCAGCAACAGCTCTTAGTCCAGATATTAAAAACTCTCTAAAAATAATAATAATTGTAATCCATGAAGGTATTCTTCCCAATTCAACCAATGCTATCAAAGCAGAACAAATTAGAATCTTATCAGCAATTGGATCCATTAATTTTCCCCATGCTGTAACTTCATTTCTAATTCTAGCAATATATCCATCCACTGCATCTGTAATAGCAGAAATAAGAAAGACAATTGTTGCAGCCCATATAAACTGTGATTGTCTAATTGAACTATTTGTATCAGCTAATAGGAAATATAAAAAAACTGGAATTGTTAATATTCTAAAAATAGTTAGTCTATTAGAAAAATTCAATCTTGTCCTCTTGATAGTAAAGTTTAATTAAAAAATCTTAAAGAGCCTTTTAGCAACTTTGATTTATTATATATTAATAATCATAAACAAAATAATAATTTCACTAAAATTGCTCAAAATCTCTAAGAATAATCTAATCCCTATGCTATTGTAATTAATGCTGCAATTATCATAATTTTTAATTAACTATAACTCTTCCATAAAGATCAAAAAATTGACTATGGGTTATTTTGATTGGAATTAAGTCTCCTTTTGCTATATTATCTTTTTCAACAAATATTAAACCATCAATTTCTGGGGCTTCTCTATATGACCTCCCTTCCCAAAAATCTTCTATTTCAATAGAAGTTTGTTCTATCAATACATCCAATGTTTTTCCCACTAATTCTTCACGAAGTTCCATTGAAATTTCATTCTGAAGAAGCACTATATCATTATACCTTCTATCAACTGTTTTTTTATTTATTCTATTCTTATAGTAATAAGCTTTCGTACCTTTTTGTGGTGAGAATTTGAAAAAACCCACCCAATCAAGTTTAGCTTCTTTTAAAAATTTACAAATTAAATCATAGTCACTTTCTGTCTCAGAAGGAAAACCAATAACAATTGAGCTTCTAAATACTATATCTGATATCTTTTCTCTAATTTTTAAAAAAAGTTTTAAAAATTCATTATAACTTCCTCCTCCCATCTTTCTTAATATTTTAGTACTTATATGTTGAATTGGGATATCTAAATATTTACATATTTTTCCACTTTGAGAGATTAAACTAATCAAATCATCATTAATACCACCTGGATTTAAGTACATTAATCTGATTCTACTTAAATTGTCAATTTCAATTAAATCATTTAGCAATCTTATTAAATCAAATCTTTCTTCTAAATCTTTTCCATATTGTGTAATATCCTGCGATATTAAAATTATCTCTTTGACATTATTATCAACAAGTTCTTTTGCTTCATCAATAATTTTCTCTGGTAATCTTGATTCATGTTTACCCTTTATATTAGGTATATCACAAAATGTACAACTATGATCACAACCATCAGCTATTTTTAAGTATGCATATGGTAATTCTCCAAAAAATCCTCTTTCAGGTTGTCTTTTTACCCATCCATTTATGTTCTCAACCAAGCAAATTGGTTTAAATCTTGAAATATATTTTTTAGAAATTCGTTTTTTTAACAAACCTTTCTGAAACTTATTACTTCCTTTAATTAATAATTGTTTATTATCAAAGATCTCATAAATAACTTTAGGAAGAGATGGCATATTTGATAAACCTACCCAACCATCAACCTCAGGTATCTCTTTAGATAATTCCATATAATACCGTTGTGACATACAACCAAAAACAATTAATATAAAATTCATCTTCTCTTTTAACTGAGTCATTTCTAAAATTGCTTCAATTGATTCTTCCTTTGCAGGATCAATAAAACAACATGTATTTATTATTACAATATCTGCTTCTCTAACATTTTTTGTAATAAAAAAACCATTCTCTTCCAAAATATAACTTATACAGTCTGAATCATATTCATTCTTGGGACACCCAAGTGTAATTAAATATACATTTTTATTGTGTTTCATAGTGAATTTTTTTAGTTTAATTTCATTGAAAGTTTTTATATTAGTTTGATAAATTTATCCTTAATCATACTAATTTTATAATATAATATACCTTCTGAAAATGATATCATAATCAAAATGATGTAAAAAATAGTAAAAGTATTTTTTAGTAATAATCTAAGAATTTCAAAAGTATTTATAAAATTTACAATTTTTTATTAATATAATAAATTTTAAAAAATAAGGAGGTTTGATCTAATGGAAAGTAAGGTTTTCTATACAGATGCAAGAGCAATGTATAAAAGAAATCTTTATGATAAGTTAGAAACAATTGTAAGAAGATCAGAAATTTTAAATAATATTGAAGAAAATGATTTAGTTGCAATAAAAATTCATGCAGGAGAACCCGGAAATACTTCATTTTTAAATCCATCTTTTGTGGGCAGTATAGTAGATATGATAAAAGAAAGAAAAGGTAAACCTTTTATAACAGATACTACCACTCTTTACGCTCAATTGCGTCATAATGCAATTGATTATTCAATTTCAGCTATAAAACATGGTTTTTCTTTTTCAAGTATTGGAGCACCTTTTATAGTTGCAGATGGACTTATTGGTGATGATTATTTAACCATTAAAATAGATGGTGAAATATTAAAAGAAGTTTACATAGGTTCAGATATCATTAATGCTGATGCATTAATAGTTTTATCTCATTTCAAGGGTCATGAATTAACAGGATTTGGTGGTGCAATTAAAAATGTGGGAATGGGTTGTGCTTCAAAAAGAGGAAAATTTCAACAACATTCTGGACTTACTCCAAAAATAATTGAAGATAATTGTACCGGATGTGGATTATGTGTAAGTAGGTGTTCTTTTAATGCAATATCTCTAACTGAAAAAATTGCTACAATTGATGAGAAAAAGTGTAAAGGTTGTGGAGACTGTCTAGTTGTATGCAGATCTTCTGCAATAAAAATAAAGTGGGTAATAAAAGCCGAAGAATTTCAAAAGAAGATGACAGAATATACTTATGGAATATTAAACACAAAAAAAGAGAAGGTAGGTTTTATTAATTTTCTTATTAATATTACTCCAGATTGTGACTGTTGTAACTGGAGTGATTTGTCAATAGTTCCTGATTTAGGAATTTTAGCATCAAAAGATATAGTTGCTATTGATAAAGCAAGTGTTGATTTAGTGAACAACGCTCCAATAAATCCATTAGGAAAATTAAAAGATAAAATAGAATCTAAGGACAAGTTTTATGATTTAAATAAAATAAATTGGAGAGTTCAACTGGAACATGGTCAAAAGATTGGTCTTGGAAATATAAATTACCAATTAATTACTGTTAAATAATAAATATTTTAAAATGAGTTATGAAAATTCAAGAGGTTTTTTGTAAATCAATTTTAAATAAAACTGGGATTCCAGTTGGAGATTATGCTTTAAATCCTTATACAGGTTGTGAGCATGGCTGTATATATTGTTATGCTGTTTTCATGAAAAGATTCTCTGGACACAAAGAGCCCTGGGGAAATTTTGTGGATATTAAAATTAATGCTGCAGATGTGTTACATAAACAACTAAATAGATTGAGACCGGGAACTATACTTTTAGGAACAGTTACTGATCCATATCAACCTTTAGAAGAAAAATATGAAATTACAAGATCCTGTTTAAAAGAACTTGTCAATTCCAATTTTCCAGTTTCTATACAAACAAAGTCCTCACTAGTTCTTAGAGATATGGATTTAATAAAAGAGATTAAAGATATTGAAGTTGGTATTACTGCAACTATTTTTAATGAAAAAATTAGAAAAATTTTTGAGCCAAAAAGCTCAACTACTGAAAATCGTTTTAAAGCGTTGTCTGAACTATCAAGTCAAAATATAAAAACATTTTTATTTTTTGGTCCAGTTATACCCTACTTTTCAGATAATAAAGATGTAATTGATAAAATTTTTAAAGAGGCTGTTCATGCAAAGGTTGTTAATATTTTAATTGATAGTTTGAATCCATATCCAAAAGTTTGGGGGAAAATTAAAAGATTAATTGAGAACAGATTTCCTGAAATTTCTGATCATTACAAGTTTTTCTATTATGACAGGGAATTATACAAACAGGAACTTATAGCAAAAATAAAAGGAATTGCAAGAAATTATAAAATTCCATATCAACTTTGTTTCTAACTAAATATTAGAGGTAATCATGAATATGAAAATAAAGATAAAGTCAGGAAATATTTTTGTTGAAGCTAAATTGAATAATACCAAAACAGCAGATGCAATTTATAAAGCGCTACTAATCGAAGGAATTGTGAGCTTATGGGGAGATGAGATTTATTTTTCAATACCAATTATTTTGGATTTGGAGAAAGATGCTAAAGAAATTGTTGAAAAGGGAGATTTGGGTTATTGGCCTTCTGGAAATGCATTTTGCATCTTTTTTGGACCTACCCCAGTAAGTAAGGAAAACAAGATAAGACCTGCAAGTAAAGTCAATGTTTTTGGTCAAATTATAAGTGATATAAAGGTTTTAAAGAATATAACTGCTGGAAGCAAAATAAAAGTATTTATTCTCAAATAATTCTTTAATTAATTACTAATGTGACTTTATTTTTTTGAAGATGTATATCCAGAATGGGTAATATTATTAAGAGAAATTTGAGAATTTTATTTTTTCAAATTCTTCTTCTGTTATAAGAACTTCCCTTGGTTTACTCCCAGCATAACCACTAACAACTCCCATATCTTCCAATATGTCTATTAATCTTCCTGCTCTTGAATAACCTAATCTTAATCTTCTCTGCAAAAGTGAAACTGATGCATATCCAGCTTTCAATATTATTTTTATTGCTTCCTCTATAAGTTCTTCATCTTCTGTTACTTTTTTAGAAATTTTTGATTCTACTTTCGTTATATCTTTAATATATCTTGGTTTAACCTGATTTTTTATATATGTTACAATACTTTCTATTTCTTTCTGAGTTACAAATGATCCCTGAATTCTAATTGGAGACGACGAGCTTGTTGGAAGATATAACATATCTCCCCTACCTACTAATTTTTCTGCTCCTATCTGGTCAAGTATAACACGTGAATCTGTTCCAGATGTAACAGAAAATGCTATTCTTGATGGGATGTTTGCCTTTATGTATCCTGTGATAACATTCACAGATGGTCTTTGTGTTGCAATAATCAAGTGAATTCCCACACCTCTCGCCATCTGAGCAATCCTGCAAATTGAGTCTTCTACTTCAGCTGCTGAGACAATCATTAAATCAGAAAGCTCATCCACAAAGATTATTATATATGGCATATGCTTAAACTTTTTCTCATCTTCAGATAATCTACTATTAATTTTATCCAAATTTGCATTATATTGTTCTATAGAACGGACTCTGGCCTTTGCAATTATCTCAAATCTTTGCTCCATCTCTCTAACAACCCAGGTAAGGGATGAGGATGCTTCTTTTGGTTTTGTAATCACATTTGTAAGTAGATGAGGTATTCCATCAAAAACGGAAAGTTCAATCATTTTTGGGTCAATCATTAAAAATTTAACATCTGAAGGTCTCGTCTGATATAAGAGTGCAGTTATCATATTGCTTATGCATGAACTTTTCCCTGAACCTGTAGATCCGGCTATAAGTAAATGTGGCATATCTACTATATCAATAAATAAAGGTTGCCCTTTTAAATCTTTCCCCAATGGTACTGTTAATATACCTCTTTCCTGATCAATATCTGGAGATAGCAATATGTCCCCCAAAGTTACAATTTCTTTCACTTTATTCGGAACCTCAATTCCTAATGCAGCTCTTCCTGGAATAGGTGTTAAGATTCTTAAGTCTGGAGTTGCTAAAGCAACACACAAATCATTTTCTATACTAAATATCTTCTGAACTTTTATACCAGGAGCTAATTTTATTGAAAACAAAGTTACATTGGGTCCTCTAGTTACCTTTCTAACTTTTGCTTCTATTCTAAAATCCGATAGTACTCTTTCTAATATTCTTACAGCTTCTTTCACATCTTTTTGTGTAATTTCAGAAATTGAAGTTTCAGATTTCTTTAATAGTGAAATTGGTGGTATTTTATAGCTTTTATCCTCAATTACACTTGCAACAGACATAACTAGTTGAGCGGGGCTCGTTTCATCCAGGAGGTCCTTATCAATTTCATAAACTTTCCCTGCTTCATATATTTTTTTAAATCCTTTACC
>JABUBL010000234.1_pt1 | contig 15021 bp, 3 predicted proteins | sample 7240371 | NCBI WGS metagenome assembly JABUBL01 (sample SAMN07256343, study PRJNA390944) | subsurface metagenome | isolation source: Methane hydrate marine sediment | place: Pacific Ocean: Eastern North Pacific, ODP site 1244 | collected 2002
TTCATGGAAATACCGATGTACTGGGCAGGGGCCCCATCTTGAAGTGATCGACGGCAAATCAACCCGAGTTCCGGAGGGGCGCCGCGAGCGCCCCTTCACATCTATTAACTTTCGATGTAGGTAGCTCACGCGCACATGGGACCCAGCGAATTGGTTGCGAGCGAAGAATTGCCAAAACCGCGACTGCTAATGGATTACGTATCTAGGATATCTGCCATAATTGAGGTTGATTTTATGACAAATCGATAACATTTTAAGCCCTAGCTACCTAATTATTTATTTGGAAAGGAGGCTGTGATTGAGGACCGAGCACTTGGGTAGCATACCTAGCTCATTACCAGTCTGCAAGGCACCTTTTTGAGAACTTCAGGGAATGGAGTTGTTTCGCCCCTTATCGAAACAATAACAGGCCATTATTCTTAATGCTATATAAATATCATAAGTAAGTTATATACATAATTTTGCCATAGAACATTTGATTTATTTAGCATAAATAGCTTTATAGAGCCTAAAAAATAATAATATAACAGAAAAAGGAGGCTATGAGTGAGGACCGAGAGATTTAGAGGCATCTTGTTGTCGACCTTATTAGTGATTTCGCTGATATCACTTCTATCGCTTAGTTTGTCATTGCAAACCGCATCCGCAAGCCCTGCAGTAACTTACTCGACGCTGGCCGAGATGAATGTGCTAGGAGGAAGCGGCACAATGGTAACGATTGAAACTGTCGGTCAGTGGGAAACTCTGGAGAACGCGCCAGAACCCGTAGGACAGTTTAACGGCCATAGAATTGAGGCGATGGGCAATTATATCTATTTTTGGGTTGCGAATTCTACTGGATTTTATAGATATAATCCGTCTGCAGGTAGCTGGGAGACTTTACCGTCTGCCCCCACTGCCAGCTCGTACGGTACAGGGATAGTACGAGCAAAAGATACTGCAGGCAATCCCGCCATATGTATCATTGCCGGTAGCACAAGCGCCAATAGTCAGAAGTGGTACCGCTACACAGATGCTGGTGGCTGGAGTGGTATGCTCAGCACTAGCATACCTTGGACTGGCTCCGGTGCGCAGACTAATTGTAATAAACCTGCGAATGGCTCGGAGTTTGTCTGGGATGGTGGAGACATTATTTATTATTTTCCTGGCTCAGGATACAGTTATAATCGATACGATTGGTACAAGTACACGATTAGTACGAACACTTGGACTTATATAGGCGAGTTCAACACTTCAGGAGACCCAAAAAATGGCCCGGGCAACTCGGCATGTTTTGTAACTTATGGTGGCGAAAACTACATATTTATCCAGTTTGGGCACACTCCGGGTGATGATTACAAACCTGCTAAATTCATGCGATACCAAATTAGCACTGACAATTGGTGGACGCCGGCACAGACTGGTTATGGTGCCGATGATGGCGCTGACTTGGTCTGGGATGGGGGAGATAACCTCTACGTATTTCCCGGCGCATATGAGGAAGGGGGCCTTATTAATGAGTACCGCTTCTTAGCATATTCCATTCCTCAAAACCAGTGGACCTCATTGCCGGATTTCCCATCCCCTAAAGGTCAGGGTAATGGCAGTGATGATGGCGGTGCAGCAGGAATAGTCGGTTCCTACATTTACTACCTCAAGGGAGGAGACGGCAACGGCTCAACACTGGCCAGCGATTTCTATAGGTACCAGATGGAGAACGCCACCCCAACCGCATGGGCAACTGGACCGAAAGGAAGCACCAATAATCCCAGCGTCACCCTCACCTACACCTACTCGGGCCCGCCGACCTCTGTGAAGCTCTACTACACGAAGGACGGCGGGACGAGCTGGACCTTGGCTGGTGAGGATACTTCGGTTGATGGCACGTTCGCTTACAATATCACATCCGGCGACGGGACCTATGGCTGGAATGCGGTGGCGATAGGTGGCGGCTCGACCGAAACGGATCCGCCCGCTGGGGGCACCCCGCCCGAAGCGGCCTCACTGATTTTGGACAGAGCTCCGACCCTTATTGCGCCAGCCAACGGTTTCTCAGAAAACGATAACACTCCAACGTTCGAGTGGAGTTCCGTGAGCGACCCGGGTGGCGTGACTTATCAGATCCAGATCGATGACAATGTCGATTTCATCTCGCCGGTCTACTTTGCTGCAGGTCTCACCGATAACAATCATACCCTGCCTGGCGAGAACGCGCTTGCATCCGGTACGTACTTTTGGCGGGTTCGAGCCGTGGATAATGTGGGGAATGCCCTCAATTGGTCATCCATCTGGACACTGTTCATCATTGTTGGAAATCGTTGGACGCAGACGAACTGGGCGGGCGGGCCAACCAAGCCGTCGCTGCAGGTCGGGACTTGGAACGACGCCTACGACAACTTCTACGACAACGATAACGTAAACTGGTTGGATAGCGTTAGGCTCGATAATTATCTGGGGTCTTGGGTAACAGATCACGTGGTAATAAGCGAGTTCGCGACGAGGGGGTCGAGTAGTGCTTATGATGAATTCGTCGAGCTCTACAACCCGACGAGCAGCGCCATAGACATAGGCGGGTGGATATTCGAATACTGGAATGGGACAGCCTGGGTGTACTATAGCTTTTCAAGCTATGTTGCTGTCGGCACGATCCCATCTGGTGCAACGATCCCCGCTCACGGATTCTACCTCTGGGGTAACAACAGAGGTTATATATCACCTGGGAGCGGTCCCACGCCAGATTGGAACACATATGGAGGCGGGCTCGCGGACGGTGCCTCTGGTAGTCCGAGGGGAATAAGGCTCAAAATGCCCGATAATGTGACGGTGATCGATACAGTTGTCTACGAAGGCGATGGTAACACTTCTAACCCCGAAGCTGAGGGAGGGTTGACTGCTCCAAACGCCACCACTGTCGCTGCCCTCAACAGCGTCGAGCGCAAGGCACAAAGCACTTCAACCGCGAGCTCGATGGGCCCTGGTGGCGCGGATGAAGATTCTGGTAATGCTTACGATTCAAACAACAACTATAATGACTTCATCAGACGGAGCAGCCGCGACCCACAGAACTCCTCAAGCACATTAGAAAACCCGGTCGGCATCCTTCTCTCCCAGTTCAGGTCGGCTGGGTGGTTCGAGTCCTCGATATACGATGCTGGGGGCGTTGCGGACTGGAAATCCATAAGCTGGATCGAGAACAAGCCGTCTGGAACGAGCATTATTGTGAAAGCGCGCACTGGTGTCGACAATAACCCGTACGATGGCGGCTGGAGCGGTTGGTATCAGCACAGCAACGGCGCTGAGAACTCTCTGATGGAGAATGGGCGCTACGTCCAATATCGCGTTGAACTCTCTACGACCGACAACTTAAAAACTCCTAAACTCTCGGAGATAACGCTCATTTACGAGCTCGTTCCAGGGATCATCCGAGGCGTTGATGTCTCAATCTCGCCGAGCTCCCAGGTCGGAAACAACGGGGCCACGCTTATTTACACCGTGACTGTCACCAACACTGGCAATGTCTCGGACACCTATACGCTCGATAACACGGATAACCTTGGCTGGACCAAGAGTCTTTCTAATACCTCGCTCGTGGTGGCTGCATTCAGCAGCGATAATACGACGACGCTCAGCGTGACCATTCCAATGGGTGCGCCAGGCGGCACGATCGACAACATTAACGTCACGGCGAATGGAACTGGTGTCAGCGATTCAGCCAGCTGCACAGCGCAGGTTACAAGTTGCGGGGTCGATGTCACGATTGAGAACGCGCTGCTAGAGGGATACCCGAACCAGGTTCTGGAATACACGATCGACGTGCACAACTCCGGCAACGTCGTGGACAACTTCATCCTCAGCTACATCCCGGATGGATGGCCTGACATTACCATAGTGCCACAAGTGTTCACAGACGTAACGCCGTGTGAGCACAGGCAGGCGACGATGTTTGTGCCCGTGCCGGATAATGCAATAGAGTGCACATACAAGGAGATCACAGTCGTGGCCGAATCCCAGTTCTGCGGAGCAACCGACAACGATACCACACAAGCGCACGTGACCGGGGCACCTGTAGCAACTTACACTTACGTTTCTTCATACAGTGCCGTGAAAGGTACAGTCACCGATTTCGCTAACCAGCAGTCCGCCGACGATGGGGGCGCGTACTCGACTCTAGCCGAGAGGTCTGTTCCAGGAGGCGAAGGGTTAAACTTCACTGAGACTTTTGAGCACGGAGGAGCGATTCCAGATGGCTGGACTTTCTTAAATAACTTTGGAATAAAGAGCACAGGAACTGGGAATCATACCCCCGGCGGAACCTACTCAGCGGGTATTACAGCAGGTGTAAATTCAACGAATGTTATGATCTCCTGCCTGTTCGATTTTACTGGGAAAACCAATGTTCATGTGAACTTTTGGGCCCGGGGTACGGCTACTTCCGCAGGTAGCTGGGTAATGGTAGATGCATCTATTGATGGTGGCTCAACTTGGACCGTACCTGTAATGGCTCAAGTTAGTATCCCAGGTGATTCAACTCACCATCAATACTTTGACGACCAAGACCTTAGCAGTTTGGCTGGCCAGTCCAACGTTAAATTCCGATGGACCGTTTATCGTACGGGGGGTAACATTAACCTAGATGACATTCAATTTACTGCCACTGGGGCAACCAATACCTACGATATGGAGATCTACGAGAACATCACCGGCATCCCATCGGCCGATAATCACACCCTCGAGTTGAGGTACAAACTCGCTAACACGAACGATACCTTCAATGTCCAGGTCTGGGATGGCTCGGCCTGGAACACCCGGGGCTCCACCCTCGATTCCACCAGCTGGACGGACTGGAGCTACACGTTGTTGAGCAACGAGGTCATCAGCGGCACGGTGCAGGTGAGGTTCGTCGACGTTAACCCGAGCTCGACTCCACAGGATAACATCCTCAAGGACTATCTCAGAGTAAAGAGCGTGACAGGGCCACCTTCCTGCGGTGTCGATGTCACGATCGAGAACGAGCTGCTTGAAGGCCTCCATAGCCAGGTTCTGGAGTACACGATCGACGTGCACAACTCTGGCAACGTGGTGGACAACTTCAACCTCAGCTACATTCCGGACGGATGGCCAGACATCAGCATAGACCCGCTGGTGCTCATCGACGTCGCGCCATGCGAGTGGAGGCAGGCTACGCTTTACGTGCACGTGCCGGATAACGCATCGCCGTGCACGTACAAGGAGATCACCGTAGTGGCCGAGTCACAGTTCTGCGGAGCAACGGACAACGACACTGCACAAGCGCACGTGATCCCGACACCATCCCCCGTTCGTGGCCCAATCCTTATTGTAGGCAACGACAACTTCATCCCCGAGAAAGGGGTGAACGGTGGCGGGTCTGGAACAGAACTTGATCCATACATAATAGAGAACTGGATCATAAGCGCGGAGAACGCTCATGGGATCGAGATAAGGAACACGACCGCCTATTTCGTGGTCCGCAACTGCGTGATCGAGAACGGAGACATAGGTTGGACTACACCAAGTTACTACGGAATCAAATTGCAAAACGTGGCGAACGGGAGAATTGAGAACAACCTCAGCGAAAACAACAACTATGGCATCGTGCTCTACGCCAATTCGCGCAATAACGTCGTGACCAACAACACCTTCGAAAACTACGCTTGGTATGGCGTCCGACTGGAATGGTCGCACAACAACCTCATATCTAACAACTTCTTTGATATTACAAAAGAAAATACCTCATCCGCTACTTGGGCCATCGGGCTACATGGCGCGGACAACAACACCCTGGATAACAACACCATCGAGAACCGCGGCGGCATTTATCTATACAACGCGGAAAACATTAAGATGCGGAACAACATCCACTCGAGCATCAGCTCAGGGTTGGCCATTGAAGGAGACAATGGCAACTTATTGCATTTTATCCACGATATCGACAACTCGAACCTCGTGAACGGGAAACCCGTCTTATACCTGATAGGCCACAGCAATGAGGTAATCGATCCCTCTCAAGAAATTGGTTACCTGGGGCTAGTGAACTGCGATAACATTCTGGTGGAGAACCTAGTGTTCGCGCGACGAGAGAATAACAGAAATTTTACTGGAATCCTAATGGCAAACACCCAAAACAGTCGGGTGGAGAACTGCGCATTCGAGAACAACTACATCGGCATCTACATCACCTGTGGCTCGAACAATAACATCCTGACACACAACTCCGTGGACAACAACGCAATGGGCATCGATATCCTTTTTTCTTCAGACAACAACATCATAGAATATAACACCATAACGAACAACAGAGGATATGGGATCCTTTTCTACAAACATTTTATGGGCCCGATTATAAAACCTGCAGGTTTTAACAACACCATAAGATACAACAACATAACCTTAAACTATAGAGGCATTTACATCCCTAATTCAAACGACAACAACCGTATTTACCACAACAACATCATAAACAACACATTATACCAAGCATACGATAACGGCTCTAATTACTGGGACGACGGTTACCCATCAGGCGGGAACTACTGGAGCGATTACACAGGAGAGGACAACTATCAAGGCGAAAATCAGGACATAGCAGGAAGCGATGGAATAGGCGACACACCTTATTACATCACAGGCGACAACAATCAGGACCGCTACCCCCTAATGAATCCCTGGGTACCAGAGCCTTGGACGGGAACGGCGGACTTCAGCCTGAAAAATCTATACACAGTCAATGTAGAGAAAATCCTCGACCTTTACACCGGTTCGAAGCTCGTGGTAAAGTTCTACACATACGTCGATGCATTCGAGAACGAGAACGTCGTCGAGAACTTCACTACACCCCCGACTTGGCACGTGGAGGAAAACGAGCTCGCCCGACACCCCGAGGGCCTAGGCGTGAAGAAGGCTAGGCTGGATCTGACCACCGCCGATACCGGCAACGTGCTCGAGACGATAGCGAGCTTCACCGTTCGGAAGGTAGACCTGGAAGTAAGGTTCATGGAAATACCGATGTACTGGGCAGGGGCCTCAGGCAAGGAAAAGCTGGAGCTGGAAATAGAGTTCATGGAAATACCGATGTACTGGGCAGGGGCCCCATCTTGAAGTGATCGACGGCAAATCAACCCGAGTTCCGGAGGGGCGCCGCGAGCGCCCCTCTTTATGGTATTTTTATTCGTCATAATTCGAGCTGATTTTATGATAAATCGACAACATTTATAGCTCCTCATCGCCAAATTTATTAAATGGGGAACCTTAAAGGAGGTAATAAGTGGGGACCGAGGGTTTTTTAGGAGATGTTTAGATGAGGTGCCGCGCGTCCAAAATGTGCTCCCGGGCTTTAATCTTGGCCGCCATCGCACTCGTCATCTTTGCTTACTCCGTACAGACCCCCTTTGTGCATGCATGGGCTGGGCTCACCCATCGGTTCATCGTGAATGATGCCAAGGATGTTTTCTCTGATAATTCCTTCTTATCCATTCATTACAGTACCATTTACACTTACTGCACTAAGCCGGACGAATGGAAGGGCAGCGACCCTTATGAGGAATATCGACACTGGTACCACGTCGATGAGCCCGAGGGTGAGAACGAATACTATCGTGGCGGGCTTCCTAATAACTTGAGCATATTAGAAAAAGGCGTGCTGCCCTGGGCAGTGGAGGACAACTTCGTAATGCTCGTTCAGAGCCTAGAAAGTGAGGACTGGGAGCATGCGGCACAGCTGATGGGTGCCATAGGCCATTACACTGGAGACGCCACCAATCCCCTCCACGCGACCTCCGATTATAATCCTGGTTACAATCATTTAGATTACGAGTATGAAGTAAACGATCATCTGTATGAAATATCGATCCCGGATTACGTGCCCCAAGAGCTCGAAAATATCTTCGAATCAACCATGGTGGTGCTTGAGGAAAGCTACGGGTTCACCGGCTACACCGAGGATAAGCTGAGTTACTGGCTGGATCAAGATGTCCTCTGGAACGACACAATATATCATATCACGGAAAACAGACTACGCTCGGCCACCCAGTTCACCGCGAATCTCTGGTACACCGCGATGATTCATGCAGGACTGACCATCCAAGCTCCAACGCTGCTCGAGCCCGGGAATGGTGCCATCATCAGCGACAATACCCCAACCTTTGAGTGGTCATCCACCGTCACAGGTTATCAGCTCGAGTACGCTACTGACAACACGTTCACGACCAACGTGACTATCGCCAAAGATCTCATGACCACCTCGTATACCCCAGCCACCCCCCTGGCCGATGGCACTTGGTACTGGCGCGTCAGGTCGGGTGATAATACTACCAGCGTTGGCCTTTGGTCGGACACTTGGCAGTTTATCGTGGAACCTTTGACGGGAACGGCGGTTTTCAGCCTGGTAAATCTATACACGGTCAATGTAGAGAAGATCCTTGACCTCAATCAAGGCTCGAAGCTCGTGGTGAAGTTCTACACCTACACGGATGCATTCGAGAACGAAAACGTCATCGAGACCTTCACTACACCCCCGACTTGGCACGTGGAGGAAGACGAGGACGCCCGACACCCCGAGGGCGTTGGCGTGAAGAAGGTTAGGCTGGACCTGACCACCGACGACACCGAGGATGTGATAACGACGATAGCAAGCTTCACCGTTCGGAAGGTAGACCTGGAAGTAAGGTTCATGGAAATACCGATGTATTGGGCAGCGGCCCCACCGGAGGGAAAGGTTGAGCTGGAAATAGAGTTCATGGAAATACCGATGTATTGGGCAGCGGCCCCATCCTGAAGTGACCGACGGCAAATCAACCTGAGTTCCGGAGGGGCGCCGCGAGCGTCCCTTCTAAAACACCGGGTGAAGTCCTGATGGCATTGAATTTAGGCACGTTTGTTCTATTTATCATAATCTGGGCTGATTTTATGATAAAACAACAACTTTTTAAAGCAGCAATTGTAAATTAAAAGGTTGGAGGTTTCTAGGAGGCAATGGATGAGGACCGAGGGTTTTAGAGGCGTATTGCTGTCAACCTTGGTAATCGCTTCGCTGATGGTGCCCGCGATATCGCTTTTATCCGTTGGCCCAAGTTCTGCGGCTCCAGATGGACTCACCCCGCACGCGCCAATCTATATCATAAGTAACGATAATTTCATACCCGCGAACGGCGTCGTGGGCGGCAGCGGAACGGAGAACGACCCCTATATCATAGAAAACTATAGCATAAACGCGGAGAACGTCGAAGGGATCGATATAAGAAATACGACTGACTACTTCATCATCCGCAACTGTTTGGTCGAAAACGGCGTCGATAATTATAATGGCATTCATTTAGAAAATGTGGTGAATGGGAGGGTCGAGAGCTGCATTTTTAGGAATAACTTCAACGGGATTCACGTAAGCTACTCGTCTCACACCTCTATCTCCTACAACACATGTGAGAGCAACTACGATGATGGCATTCACGTAAGAGACTACTCGTCTTACATCTCCATCACCCACAACACCTGTGAGAACAATCCCTCCGACGGCATTCAATTAAGCGACTCGTCCCACAGCTCTATCCTCCACAACATCTGCGAGAACAACCACGACAGCGGCATCCACCTCCTATCCTACTCGTTCAACAACACCGTGGATAACAATGTCTGCGTGAACCGCATTTACGGCATCCACCTGATGGACTCCGACAACAACGTCCTTTCTAGCAACATTTTAGGGAACAATGTTTTTGGCGTCCGCCTGAAGGGTTCGGACAATAATGTCTTAGAGTACAACATCTGCGAGAACAACTCCTGGGGCATTTACCTTCGCTTTAGCTCGGACAACAATACCGTCCATCACAACTGTCTGCTCTTCAACACGGAGAATAATGGATACGACGGTGACACTAACACCTGGGACGACGGTTCAGAGGGCAACCGGTGGAGCGACTGGCAACCCCCGGAACACCCGGATGCGGACGGAGATGGGATAGTGGATGAGCCCCGCCCGATAATGGCTGGGATCAACCAAGATTGGTATCCCATCGTTTTTGGCGTGAGAGTGACGATATCACCCAGCGAAAACATCGCTGAGCCCTGCACGACGCTCGAGTACGTGGCCAAGCTGGTGAACCTAAACTATGTCGACGATAATTTCGACCTGACTTGGGTAGACACAGAGAACTGGGGTGACAATATCTGGCTTGGGGATAACTCGCTCTGGATCCGTAGGTGTGGCAGTGAGAAAACGACCACGCTTTATGTTCACATTCCCTATGGCGTTAAGGGGTGCAGCGAGGACAACATTACTATTTTTGTAACTTCTCAGTCCGACAACACGGTAATGGACAACTTTTCCTGCGTGGCACATGTTGCCGTGGTGAAGGACGTGGAAGTTTCGATCTCACCCGAGTACCAGAGCGCCGAGCCAAGCAATGTCCTCGATTACACCGTGACCGTTAGGAACACAGGTAATGTCGACGATGTCTACGATCTGTCTTGGGACGATAATGCGGGCTGGGGTGACAATATCTGGCTTGGGGATAACTCGCTCTCGGCGAAATTCGGCGGTGAGAACTCGACAACGCTCCACGTCCACATTCCCGGAAGTGTTGAGGGAGGCACTGAGGACAACATTATCGTCACCGCGATCTCTCAGTTTGACAACACGGTGAGCGACAACGATTCCTGCATCGCCAACGTACCCATCGTTCACCAGGTTGAAGTTTCGATATTACCTGAAGAGATAAGCGCCTTGCCTGCCGAAAACCTTACCTACACCGTAACCGTTACGAACACAGGCACCGTCAGTAATACATTTGACCTGACGGTAATCGATAACGAGAACTGGGGCCCGACGCTCGACAACAGCTCACTCTCGATCCCGTTCGGCGAGAACCAAACGACGACGCTCAGAGTCCATATACCTGAGAACGCGATAGGCTCCACTCGGGACAATATAACCGTGACCGCAACTGGGACTGAAGTGGAAAACTCGGCCAGTTGCATTGCGCATGTGACAATCGTTAGAGGCGTGGAAGTTTCGATTTCTCCCGATTATCAAGAGGGCCTGCCCGGCGAAACGCTCGAGTACGAGGTGACCGTAACGAGCACGGGCACTGTCGATGATACATACGACCTGTCGGTAATCGATACCATGAACTGGGGTCCGACGCTTTCGGAGAACTCTCTCAGGGTGCCAGCGGGAGGGGAAAACACCACAACGCTCAGCGTCACGATACCTGAAAAAACGTTCGCCGGTAAAAAGGACAACATAACCGTCACCGCTTCCGGCACCGGTGTCGAGAACGAGAACAACGCCATCGCTAGCGTCGGGGTCGTCAGGGGCGTCGACGTCGAGATCTCGCCCAGCTACAAAGAAAACCTCTCCGGGGAAAACCTAGTCTATATCGTCACCGTAACCAACACGGGAAATGTCGGGGACAATTATGACTTAAGCGTCAGCCAAACCAAGAATTGGGAAGTGATATTCTGGTTCACCTTCCTAAACCTTCCCCCGTATTCCTCAGCCCAAAGCGAGCTCATCGTGATCATACCCGAAAACGCGATACCCGGCACCCAAGATAACATAACCGTTACGGCAGTTTCGCAGACGGACAACACGGTAACCGATAGCGACTCATGTATAGCTCAGGCGAAGATCATCAGGGAAGTTAAGGTGTCAATTGTTGAGCCCAGCTACCAAGAGAACGAGAACGGGGGCACGCTCACCTACACCGTCACCGTCGCCAACATTGGCAACGTCTTGGATAGCTACGCGCTCGAGAACATCGACACCATAGGCTGGGGCCTATCGCTCTCGGAAAGTTTGCTTGAAAACATTGAGAATGGGGCGAGCGTGAACGTTACGCTCACCGTTGCCATACCTGATGACGCGATAGGCCGCACCCTAGATAACATAACCGTCATCGCCACCTCACAGGAAAATGAAAATGTATTGGACAGTGGAAGCTGCCTAGCCAGCGTTAGAGTAGTGGTGGGAATTTATGTGCGGATTGAGCCGGACTGGCAGAGGTATTTCGTTGGTGAAAATCTTTCTTACGCCGTCACGGTCGTCAACACCGGCAACGTCCCAGACAATTACACCTTGACCGTTGAGGACAACGCCGACTGGGGCCCATGGCTCTCGGAAAATCGACTCGAGAACCTCTGGCCGGGCGAGAACAAGCCCGCAACGCTCAGAGTCACCATACCCGAGAATGCGACGCCAGGCACGGAGGATAATATAGTCGTCGAGGCTACCTCGGAGGAGAACGCGAATGTGAGCGAAACCGCCAGCTGCATAGCGCACGCAACTGTGCCGAAAGTCGAGTTCACCTTCCTCACCCTGTACAAAATCAGGCTGGATGTGGACATCTTAGTTGAGAATGGCTCGAAGCTCGTCGCGAAGTTCTACAGATACGACAATACCACTTTCCGGGGTGAAAGCGTCATTGATGTGTTTGTGCCGCCCAAACACGTTGAGAACATTGAGACCATCCCGCATCCCCTAGGCTTGCCCGTTGAGATAGTTACGCTCTTCTTGACCACCGACAACACCGAGGAGGAGTTCTACACCGTAGCGAGCTTCGTCGTCCGGAAGGTAGACCTAGAGGCAAGGTTCATGGAAATACCGATGTATTGGGCAGGGGCCCCACCGGAGGGAAAGGTTGAGCTGGAGATGGAGTTCATGGAAATACCGATGCAGTGGGCAGCGGCTCCATCCTGAAGTGATCGACGGCAAATCAACCTGAGTTCCGGAGGGGCGCCGCGAGCGACTCCGATTTTAAATCTCTATAATTTATGTGCAAAGCCCCTTGAGCCACAAATGATTTAACTGCGGACTGCCGAAATTTCTATAGAGGTAGAAGGAGGCAATAAGTGAGGATCGAGCAATTTAAAGGCGGTTTGCTATTGACCTTGGTAATAGCTTCAATGATGTTACCGGCTATCTTGCTCCTATCCGCCAACCCCGCTTCTGGAGAGCCCGACCAAGTTATAATTTATCCAGTCGCCGATATCGAGGGCGGTAGTTTTATGGTGATTTCGCCCCAGCTAAAGTTTGATATTTCCTCTATCCCAAGCGGAGCAAAAATCACCAGCGCCAAGCTATGGTTACACGTTTTTTACATGATGGGTGGTAGAAACTACTACATCATGCGGGTTGAGGACCAAGATTGGGATGAAACGATTACACCAATCGAGTTCAACTCGCAAGCAGTAACGGACGTCGAGTCCTTCTTCAGTCTTTATGAGGGCTGGGGCTATGTGAGTGTTGAAAACCAACTGATCGTTGATCATTCGGCGGGAAGAACCTATGCAAGTTTCAGACTTTCGCCAGTTGACTCAGGGTGGTCTACCGAGGGCATCGTAGATCGCCATGTTCTATGCCTAGGTATGGGTATCTACGAAATGAATTGCTACTCAAGTGAGTACAACGGCGACGACCCATACCTTGAGGTCAACTACCGCCTGCCCCCAGTGGCGGTGGATATCTCGCCAACCTACCAAGGCGGCTCGCCGGGGGTCACGCTGACCTATACTATAACTGTCAAGAATAATGACAACATCCAAAGTACCTATCTCTTAACGGCAATCGATAACGCTGGCTGGCCCCTGGTGCTTTCGGAGAACTTGCTCGAGAATGTTCAAGCAGGCGGAAATAGGATTGGCACGTTAAACGTCACCGTGCCCGAGAATTCATTGCCCGGTGAGGAGGACGAGATAACCGTCACAGCGACCTCGCTCAGCGATAACACAGTAAGTGATAACGCCAACTGCATAGCGCGCGCGATTGCCCTTGGGCTGGTTGACACCCCTTGGCCGAAGTTTAGGCACGATGAACAAAATACAGGGCGAAGTCCATATGTGGGTGCGCAGGACAACGCGCTGAAGTGGTCGTACGCGATCGGGTGTGGGGGAGTAGCTTGGGTAGCTCCATCTCCGGCGGTGGGAGCTGATGGCACAATTTACATGGGATCGGATGATAGCAGGCTCTACGCCTTGAATCCGGACGGCACGCTGAAGTGGTTTTATCAGACCGAGGGCGCGATTCTATCGTCTCCTGCTATAGGGAATGGGGCCGTATACGTCGCGTCAAGCGATGGAAGGCTTTATGCGCTTGATGAAAAAAATGGCATATTATGGTGGACCTTTAACAACGTCTACGGCTATCCATCTCCGGCCATTGGTCCGGATGGAACAGTATATATTGGGTCATATGACTCGTACCGCTCATCACTTTCTGCGCTTCACGAGAACGGGGACCTTAAGTGGTCTTTTAGCACTGGACTACTTTTCGACGAATATCCTACTGTCTCCTGTCCAGCTATAGGGCCTGATGGGGCAATATACTTCACAGTGTTTGACTATTGGGATTTTCCTTTTTATTGGTCTTGGGGCTACGGTCCCGTTGGAATGATTTTCGCCCTTGACGAAAACGGCGCGTTGAAATGGTTTAGGTGGGCGGGGGGCACGTCCCCAGCCGTAGGGGCCGATGGCACAATCTATGTAGCTTCGGGTAGAGAACTCATAGCCCTGAACCCGGATAACACGCTTAAGTGGTCGTATGTGATTGGGCGTGCCTGCTCATCGCCTGCAATAGGAACCGATGGCACAATCTTCGTGGGAGGCAGCGAGACCCTTCACGCCCTGAACCCGGATAACACGCTTAAGTGGTCGTACGCAACTGGAGGGATTATTGGGTCATCCCCAGCCGTAGGGGCCGGCACCGTATACGTGGGCTCAGGGGATAACAAGTTGTATGCGTTTTCCGAAAACGGAACGTTAATGTGGACGTACTCAACTGGAGGGGAAGTTTACTCATCCCCCGCCATTGGCGCTGGTGGCATGACCTATGTAGGTTCGAATGATGGCAAGCTCTACGCGATCGGCCAACGGGCAAAGTTCAGCCTCGTCACATTGTATGAGATTGGCTTGGATGTGCACCTATGGCTCGAGGAGGGCTCAAAACTCATCCTGAAGTTCAACACGTATATGGGCGATAATCAGGGTGATAACCTGGTCTGGGAAAATGTGACGCCTGCACACGTGGTCCTGCAG
>JABUBL010000235.1_pt1 | contig 15011 bp, 11 predicted proteins | sample 7240371 | NCBI WGS metagenome assembly JABUBL01 (sample SAMN07256343, study PRJNA390944) | subsurface metagenome | isolation source: Methane hydrate marine sediment | place: Pacific Ocean: Eastern North Pacific, ODP site 1244 | collected 2002
TATATAATGAACGATACTGTTAAATACTACATTATTGCAAAAGATATTGAAAAAACGGAGAATTAATCTTGATTTAAAATTATATAATCAATGACCACCAATTAAAACTACTTTTCCAATCCTCTTCTGCCACGGTGATTCAAGGGTATAGAAATAGACACCCCCCACATTTGGGACCCATGGAATCTCATAATATCCAGCAGATTTCATTCCTGAGGATAGAATATCGATTAATCTACCAGTAATATCGCTAATTCGCAGGCTAATTACTGCATTCTTAGGTAAAGCTAAGGCAAACGTTACTTTATCTCTGCTTAAACAATTCTTTATACATAAAGAGAAGGATTCAGGAATTTCATCACTCTCTGATATTCCCGATATTGAATTTGCGATAAACCAGTAATAATTGGATGGTGCACCTCGCGGTTCTGTTGATTCATTCTCCGTTTTTTCAATATCTTTTGCAATAATGTAGTATTTAACAGTATCGTTCATTATATAAGATTGAGTTATCTCTGCATAATACCGTCCATCACCCGAATCAGCCATTTCAAGAGATACCCAGAGTGGGTCGTTATTATGCTTAAAGTATAGTAGAACTTTATCAATAACATCAATGTTTTTAATCTTTGTATGAAGTGGGAAGGGGCCAGTAAAATTTGTGTCACTCCATATAGTTGTTGCTTCAATTAAGGAAGGAGAAACATCCACTAAAACAGTTCGGATTTCATTAGATTGCCTTGAATTACCAAAACTATCGTAGGTAATAACATACCAATCATAATATCCCTCACAGAGGTCATAATTTATTGTCCAGGACGTATCTAAACATGTATGTCTCAAGGTATCATTTATGTAAATTTCATAATTATTCAGTCCTTCCTGCAAATTTGAGGAAGACTCCCAGATAAACGTTGGTCTTTGTACTTCAACATGTGCTGAATCTGAAGGTAATAAAAGACTAAAAGGTTCTTCGGAAATGTAAGGTTTAGACCTTCTGGCTACAGGTATAGAATCACCTGTTGTTATTCTTTTAAGGATTAATGGGTTTATAACAGTATATTCTAAAGTATCAGATAAATGTACCTCTGAAGATATGGTATCATTTCCCACATTATTAATTTGTTTATCCACAGATTCTTGCCCAATAACAGAAAAGTTAGTCAATAGCAGAATAAATATTATAAAGTAAAATACATTTTTCATATTTTTCCTCACCAAGTAAATAAAAAATGTATTTGATTTTCTGAATTTTTTTAATTTGGCGCCATCTTTATTTAAACATTTAGATAATGTGAACATTTCATAACCCACTTTCACCGTAGAAAAGCACTTAGTAGCATATAAAAAAAATTATTTATGTCAAGGGAAAATTTTCTAAATATTGATTTTTTTGTTGTGTATTGGTGATTATGCGAGGGATTTTGGGATTAGGAATTGGAAAATTGACAGAAGATCGATGAACAAGGATGAAAAACATGAAATTAGTGTCATACATCAGGTCTTAGATTTCATCATAAGGATTAAAGAATAAGTGTAAGAACAGTTAGAGCCCCGAAGTTTTCAGGGCTCTATTCAATATATCAGATCACTACGATAACACTATATTAAATCGCTATTACCTGCATTAAAATAGAAAGTAAATCCCTATATTAACTGCCTGAGCTATTATGGTATACTCTACATCATCTACCGCGCGGTCTCCCGATGTATATTCATAGACAAAGTCAAAATGTAAGTTTTCCCACTCATAACCTGCACCGAGAGTTATAGCTCTCCTGCTCACATCATTAATGCTTGTCATACTAATCTGTTCATCAGGAGCTGGTGATTCATCATAGTAAAAACCAGCCCTTAAAGCTATCATATCATTTGGTTTAAATTCTCCACCAATACGATAACGGTTACTCACATTCCAACCCCAGTCGATATCTAAATCACTTAATCCTGCACCTTCTGTCTCATAATCTATAACAGTTTTCCATGTTGACCAGTCAGTCCTTTGCCAATCAGTTGAAATGAGTAGATTGGGTAATAGTCTATATGCCAGTCCTATACCATAAGTGGCAGGATGATGAAATTCCATAGTATAATTACTTGTCTCTGATTGTGCTGGCATGAAAGGTGGATTAAAATTATACACTCCGGTACCATCCAGATTGATATTACTTCCTGTTCGATAAACTGCAGCTATACTTAAAACTGGTAAAGGTTTGTATAACAATCCGAAAACTCCTTCAAATCCCCAACCACTCCCTTCCATTTTGTGAAGAAAATCATAATCAAAAGGCATAGCTATTGCTGTGTATGATTTTGTAGCTTTGTATTCATTCTTTATGTATAAAAGATTCAATCCAACCCCAAATGATAATTCTGGAACTATTTCCTTTGCTACTGAAAAATTACCAGTCTTAAGGTACATACTTGTATAATAAGTAGCATTTATTGTGTCTATATTTGTAATATCTAAGACTCTGTCTTCCCAATCCACCCAGTTGCCCACAGGAATATAAAAACCAGTTCCTACCTTGAAACCATAGAGATCAAAAAACCCTCCTATAAAGGGTTGATAAAAAGTACCTGTAACTTCGGTTTCATCAAACCTTGTTGGTTCGACCGGGTATATACGAACAAATACATCTCCCTGCTCAACACTCATATCTACGGTGTCAAGATTTGCAATAGAGTTTCCATCCACAATCTTAATTCTGGGGATTAAAAACTCAGCACCTAATCCATTCCCCTCAATCTGGGTTAAACCGGCAGGGTTCCAATAGGGTGCAGTCCAATCATCAGCCACAGCCATAAAAGCTCCACCCATTCCAGCTGCTCTTGGTCCAAGACCACCAAATTCATAGGCACCTGCAAGAACACACGCTACTGGTACAATTATCCCACAACAAATCATCCCCAGGATTAGCAGACTCTTCCTCATTTTACATACCCCCTTTTAACTCATTTTCGCTTTACACAAAACCAGAATCTTTTTTAACTAATAATAAGTTTAACACTTCCTTGAATCCATACGAAGTCTTTCGATTCTGATAAAATGACATTATAAAACAACCCTCACTTAAGACGTTATAAAAAAAAATACAATTAAAGTCAAGGGTTTATTTAAACATTGACTTTATTCTCTCAATTTCTATTTTATCATAAAGGTAGGTTAAGGTTCATGGATGAAAAAAACGCTTTATTGATAATAGATATTCAGAATGATTTTTGCCCGGGTGGGGCTCTTTCTGTTCCAGAAGGGAATCAGGTTATAACGGTGATAAATAGCATAGTAAAAAAATTTTATAAAGTTATTGCAACACAGGACTGGCATCCAATAAATCATATATCATTTGCCAGAAATCATCCGGGTAAAAAAGAATATGAAGAAATTGAGGTGAGTGGTATAAAACAGGTGCTTTGGCCCATACATTGTGTTCCAGGAACAAAGGGTGCAGAGTTCCATCCAGATCTCATCGCAGATAACTTTGACATCATTTTGAGAAAGGGTAATAACCCGAAGATTGATTCATATTCTGCATTCAAGGAGAATGATAAAAAAATTATCACTGGACTCAATGGTTATATAAAAGAATTGGATATAAAACAGGTATTTATCTGTGGTCTTGCTCTGGATTATTGTGTTTTTTACTCTGCAATGGACTCTAAAGAGATGGGTTTTGACACATATGTAATATTGGATGCCACTAGAGGTATTGATTCCCCACCTGGCAGTATAGAGAATGCACTAAATTCTATGCGTAATAGAGGAATAAGGATAATTAAATCGACGGAGATTTGAGTTTTAAATCAGGATTAAGGATTAAGTGAATTTGTTGAGTTTTTATAAAGAAGTCCGATGTCCGAAGTCACACTTTTGGATACAGAATGTGGGGTTTATATCTTTAAACTGATTATTAAACTGACCAACAGTCCAACCGGCTAACTCATTAATTGTTACCCTCGAACCCTCGACTCCTTGAAACCTTGAACCCTTATAATTTTACTAATTAACTAATTCTTGCGTTTATCTGTGGTTAGTTCTTGGGTGTGGGTAAGAATTAGTCTTCCAAATCCTTTTTAATCTTTTTAAATTCTTCTTTTGTTATCTCTCCTTTTGCGTATCTCTTTTTAAGAATCTCAAGAGGTGTTACACCTTTCTCTTCTATCTTCTTCTGACTGGTAATAATTAAATAAACAATAACACCAACAAGGATTATATAAACCAACCACATCGTTGCTCCTCCATCAAAAAAGGGTATATGTCTCCAATGCTTTATTGGCCATAGACCAAGGAACGGAAAAGCACAGGACAAATTTAAAAGTATTAACACCATTAATATCTTCAATACTTTCATATTCTCCCCCTTAAAGTTTATCAAACACATTTTTCAATTTTGTCTCAACCTCAATCGCTACTTTCCTTAGTTCTTCACCCTCAATCATCCCCATAGCCTGAGTCGGTCTTATTATTCCAACCCAAACGTTGCCTTCTTTTTCATAAATTATCACATTACAGGGAAGTAATAAACCAATATTCCATTCGGCAGAAATTGATCGATGAGCCATTTTGGGATTACATGCACCTAATATTTGATACTTCGGAAAATCAATATTTAACTTCTCTTTGAATTTCTCCTGTACATCGATTTTTGTGAGAATGCCAAACCCTTCTTTCTCTAACTCATCTTTTACTTTTGCTAATGCATCATCGAACGATAAATAAACTTTTTTTAAGAAACCATAGACCATTTCCTCCTCCTTATTTATCAAACATATTATTTTTTAAAATATTGTCAATCATATTTTTGGATTAAGGATCAGAAGAAAAGATATTATGAAAAGCAGGGATTAGGGAGTAAGTAAATCAGTCATTAGTCAATGGTCTTTAGTCGTAAGTCAATATTTAGTTAATAGTTATTAGTTATTGGTTGTTAGTTGTTAGACCGGGGACTGAAGACAGGAGTTAGGGATTAGGGATTTAGTATTATATAAATATAGTTATTAGTTTTTGGTAGTTAGTTGCTAGTTTTAATTCGACAGGAGACTAAAGGCAGAAGACCGGAGGGTGAGTTAATACTTGAAACCTTGACACCTCGAACCCTTGAAACCTTTAATATTTCTCTGTGGTTTATGAAAAACATTGCAATCTTCACTGGATTTTGTATACTTTTAATATGATCTATAAAATTGTATTAGGAATTGTAATTGTTGTAACACTATTCTTCTTATTAAGATGGTTTGAGAGGAAAAATCTCTACTTTCCTACAAGAAGGATAGAGATTACACCAGAAGATGTAGGACTTCCTTATGAGGATGTCTATTTTGAGACAGAAGACGGATTAAAACTCCACGGATGGTTTATCCCATCAAATTCAAAGAGGGTATTAATCTTCTGTCATGGAAATGGGGGAAATATAAGCCACAGGATTGAATTAATTTCTTTATTACACAATATAGGGCTCAATGTATTTATTTTTGATTACAGGGGATATGGAAAGAATCCTGGAATCACAACAGAAAAAGGTACAATCCTGGATGCCCTTGGAGCTTATGAGTATATTCGCAAATTAGGAACTGAACCTGAATGTATAATATTATACGGAAGGTCTTTGGGAGCAAACATTGTTATTGAGCTGGCTTCGATGGTCGATGCAGGAATTCTCATTTCAGAGGGTGGATTCACATCTGTAATGGATGTAGCAAAGGATTTATATGGCATCCGCCCTCCTGACTTTTTAATTCATAATAAATATAACTCCCTTGATAAAATAAGTAAGGTTACTATACCTACATTAATAATTCATGGTCGGGATGATGAACTTATCCCTTTAATGCATGGGGTTATATTATACGAGGAAGCAAATGAGCCAAAAGAGTTTTTTGAAATAAAAGGTGGTCACAACGATGGATTTATATTAACTGGAGAAGCATACATAAAAAGAATAGAAGAGTTTATCAATAAGCACAGTAAATGTAAAAAATTTTTAAATCCTATTAGAACCAGAAGGAACAATTGAGTTTTGCAACAAAGATATTATCCACGCTTTCCATTTCAAAATTGTTATAATAGTTATAAACAAGATACAGAATTGTTCCAGGTGCAAATTCATATCCAAAAAGAAAATTAGAATTTATATCTTCGATATCTTCAATGGAAAGCATACCACCATTTTCAACGCTACTTTCTGATTCTGACTGAAAATAAATTCGGAAGAAGGCTTTATCAGTTACTTGATAGGAGATGGGTGCATTAAAAACCCACTTCCAGCGATTATCACCCCATTTAATTGCTTGAATTCTTGGGAAAACTGTAATTCTTTTAATCGGCAGGAAAAAAATTCCTATGTTAAGAACCTTAGCAGGTGTGTCATATAATGTGCGAATTGAATAGTCAGCTGAAACCCCTTCTGTGCCACCAACATTGCTCTCAATTCCAAAGCCCAAAATTTTATTGGTAAATTCCAATTCATCGTAACGTTCATAACCTCTACTTCCATTAATATTAAATCGCCATTTATTATGAGTGACAAAATTGGTCCAGAATTCAATGTACCCATTTGTCAATCTATCATCGATTTCTTTGGCAACTAAAAAGGCAGTTCCTGCTTCAATCCACTGAAAGATTCCTTTATCCTCTACAATATTTTTCCAGCCGTAACCATTAATAGCTTCTCTATTGATACGATAGGTATGGATAAAACCCTGGTCGACCCAGAAATTTTGACAAATTCGTCTTGTAAAAAGCCCCCCACCATACGAGCCTGTCTCACCCTCAACTCCAATATAACCTGCCCACCTATCACCTGATAAACCTGTATTATTAGTAAGAGCAAACTGGGAAGTAAAACGAAATGGACCATAAACCGGAAGATTTAAATCAATACCAGCAGCCTGGCTCACGCTGTCCTTATGCTGTTTGTGTGTGACTATAGCACCAAGAGTAGTTGTACCAAAAAGTTCTTGTTTGAGTCGAAGTACAGAAAAATTCTCTTCGGTATCCTTTGTCTGGACATCAAGAGCAAGGAGTTCAGTAGATTTAATCTTGCCATAGAGTTTGGCTCCAACAAGAATTTCCTTTATACGTCGTGAATAGAATAGTCGGAAGGGCGTATTTAGAATAGCACCTCCCTCAAGGAAGAAAGGTCGTTTTTCAGGAAAGTATAGTTCCTCACCCTCCTCATAGGATAGGTTGAATGCATATGGATCGGCTTCTATCTGGGCGAAGTCGGGTAATAGTGTTGCATTGAAAATGAGGTTAGATGATATATCATATTCGAAGTCTATACCACCATCGACTTTAAGTGAATCATTTTTATATTGTCCTGCAGCATAAGGTATAACCTCAAATCTTTTTGGCATTGACTTTATAGAGAGTCCTGTTAGGGTTCCATATTTTGAAATCTGACACCAAAATGGCACTTTAGCCCAGCTTGTGTTTTCCCAGTGTGGGCGTTCAGTACGCCAAAAATTAATACCCCAGGTGAGGCTATCAGCTATTGGATAACTTAGCTCAGAGAATGGAATTACCATTTCCATCTCCCATCCATTAGATGTAAGGTGAGATTTGGTCTTCCAATGACCATCCCAGGTTTTATCCACATTGCGACCATCATCAATTATTCTTCCATCGAGTTTTGCACCTAACAGGTTACTTGCAAAAAAATAAGCATTACGACGATCACAATAAGTGTCAATTATTAACTCAAGAGCATCATCCATCCATACATCTCCATCACGTTCATTGACAGTTGCTTGAATTGATTCCAATTCATCTTCTATCATATAAATCCCAAAATAGATTCTTTCATCATCATAGCAGACATACACATAAGTTTGCTGGGTTACCGGTGCACCCGGATTGGGGTCTACCATATAAAAATCAGTTGCAGGTGTGCATAGTTGCCAACAGGCGTCATCCAATTTACCATCGATAGCAGGTGGTGTGGCGATCCTAATAGCACGGACTACTGGTTCCTGGATTTCTGCAAGTGCAATTTGTGGGATTACTATAATTAAAATGATAACTAAATATCTAAATGGACTTTCCTGAATTTTATACACTACAAGCTCCTCCTCCTAATTATGGGATATTATGGTGTATTTTGCATATGTCAAGCGGTTGGATAGACAGGAGACCGAAGACGGATGTTAGTGATTTAGGGGGTATGTTCTAGGTTCTAAGCCATCCTGTTGGACGGTTGGTGGGTTAGCGTGTTGGACAGTTAGTGGGTTAGTTAGGATTTAGGATAATCAATGCTCGTTCGAGATTGCTTCACATAAGTATAGCAAGTAGAGTAATTCGCAATGACATTCCTCTCGCAAAGAGCGCAAAGACAATGTGAAACAGTTGGCAAACTCGTAAGTCGTTCTTTTAGATGGAAGTTGTATATTGATAGTTGTTGACTCATACAAATTTTTCATTTTTCATTTTACAATGGAGCAAAGCGACCAATCTGCGTATATCTGCGGTTTCATTTTGCTACTTGATGCTAAATTCTCACAGCTTTTTATTCTTCGTAGCGGTATGGAATATAGACTGGTTCCCACATCGAATGTTTCACCACCTCGCAGAGTTTATCATCTGGTAGGTTAACCCCCAACCCAGAATCTCTGGCTTCTTTGGCTACTGTAAAAGCAACGTTCTCCGAAACTATTCTTATATCTTTTATCCCAGGAAGAAGAGAACCCTTTAAGGCTTTCTTAGGCGGTACTAAAGATGCAAGGGCTTTGGAAGCAGCAATAAACATTTTGTCGGTTACCTTTGGGGTCATTGAAACAATTGCACCAAGACCTACTCCAGGGAATATATACATATTATTACATTGACTTATTTTATGCAGAGTGCCTTTTATTTTCACAGGGGGAAATGGACTTCCTGTAGCCATTAAACATTTCCCTTTTGTTGCTTTGAATGCCTGCTCTGGTGTGCATTCACAATTTTTATTGGGATTTGAAAGGGCTAAGATTACAGGCTTTTCTGTATTTTTTGCCATCTGTAATAGAACATCTTCAGTAAAGGTACCTGGAACGCCTGATGTACCAATGAGAACAGTAGCTTTTGTGTTTAATACTGTATCAAAAAGTCCAATTTTATTCTTATTCTTAAGTTTCCATTCAGAGATATCACCTCTCTTACGAGCAAAAGGCTTCTGATATTCGTGTGGTTTCATATCTTCAAATATTAACCCCCTACTACCCATGGGATATATTCTCTCTTTCGCCTCCTTAAGGGATAATCCTTCTTCCATCAATCCATGAATGAGTGTGCTTGTTATACCATAGCCTGCCTGACCAAATCCTAAGAATACATAAGTCTGGTCTTTTAATTTTTCATTCTTTCCATAGACTGCATTATGGAGAGCTGCAAAGGTTACAGCACCCGTTCCTTGAATATCGTCGTTGAATGAGAGAATGCGTTCATGGTATTTATTTAGAAGACGAAGAGCATTCTGTTTACCAAAATCTTCCCACTGTAAAAGAGCATGAGGGAAGTGCCTTTTCACTCCATTGACTATCTCCTCGATTACATAATCATATTCATCACCTGTAAGTCTTTCATGTTTTAATCCAAGGTATAGTGGGTCATCAAGCAATTCCTTGTTATTTGTTCCAACATCAACAATAATAGGAAGAGTTAGAGCGGGGTGTATTCCAGCACCAACAACATATAAACTGAGCTTGCCAACGGGAATAACCATACCGCCAACACCCTGGTCACCTAAACCCAGTATCCTTTCACCATCAGTTATGACAATTAGGTTAACATTCGAAAAAGGCACATTAGATAGGATACGATCTATTTTAGATATTTTATTTGCCGCTATATAAAGTCCTCTCGGTCTTCTAAATATGTGACTGAATGTCTTTGCTGCCTCACCAACAGTTGGAGTATACACAACAGGTAACATCTCCTCTGCATTATCTAATACGAGACGATAATATAAAGTTTCATTACGATCCAGTAGACCAAGAAGGTAAATATACTTTTCTACAGGATTTGGTTTTTTTGTATAATTTTCGTATGTCCTTTGGACTTGTTGTTCTATAGTTGAACTATGGTGAGGAACAAGACCATAAAGGTCTAGCTCTTCCCTTTCATGCTCAGGAAAGGCTGAACCTTTATTATAAATGGGGTCCTCAACCAGTGGACGACCCTTAAAAGGTACTTCCACAAATTTCTCCCCTGTCATTGGATCTATCTGGATTTCAAACTTACCCATACTTTCCTCCTTTATATTGTAGGTTAAATATAAGGGGATTATACCTACCTTTATAGAGATTTAATTTAAATACATCTTTGGTTAACAGTTTCTATATGTTCAATATCACAAACCTCGCCATTAATTAGACAGCATACTATAAAATATATTATTTAAGTCAATAGCGGAATTTTATGGTTTCTTTCCCACAACTATTATCTCATCTGGTTAAGTTTTTGATTCGTTTATCAGTGAAATCAAATTAGCTATTCTAGAATGCTTTTAGCATCCTTTGGAGACAGAAGTGATGCCATTCGAAGTGCCTTTTCTTCTGCTTCCTTTCTCTCCCTCTCTGCTTTTTCCTTTCCAGCAGAACCTATCTGAACTCCAAAGAAAGCACCAACTACAGTTCCAACCAAGCCTGTAAAAGCACCCACAACTGCAGTAACATCAGAAGCTTCTGACCACTTAACGATTGCTGCTATAAAGACAATCGTCACCAGGATAAAACCTACAATTATAACCCAAAAACCATACTTTATACGCATCTTATCCATTTGATTCATTGTATTAATATTAGTCATAGTAAATTACCTCCTAACTTGTTTGGATAGTAAAATAGTTATTTAAATCTACGGTTCTCAGTCTTCTGGCATATGTAATGCCGAATTCAATTCATAAAGGGATCTAACTTCTGAAAATGAACCATCATCAGCTGTGGTAATTTCAGCCACCTTATCCAACAAAGCATATTCCTCTGAGTTTATCAGCTCCTTAATACTATTCATGAGTTCATTGCAATCCCAGGGGAGCACCTCTAATTTATTAAGTGACATGAGATCACGGATTACATTACCCCCGATAAACCATAAACCCTTTAGATCAAAAATACCACAGAGATTGGGATCCAGTTCTCCACTTCTACATAACTTCCAAGTTTCACCAGCAGTAATGAATTTACCAGGAGGCATATCAAGGGTGTTAAAATCAAAATTAAATGCTTTTATTTGAATACTATCTAACTGTGGGTCCATCATTACCCAGCGGTTCTCATTTTTGTTCCAGTACTCACAAATCCAATGGTCTTCGTATTTCCCAGGTATAAAATAGGTTCCGAATCCACATCTAGCCCGAGCAGGTATACCTTTATATCTAAGTAAAGAACATATAAATACGGAATAATCTCTACAATTTTTCACTAAACGCTTATCAAGCGCTCTTTTGAATACAATAGGACGAGCATCCATTTCATTTATTCTTGCTAACATATCCTCCACTTTCCGTATATTAACTTCCTGTTTCCTTTCCTCGGAGAGTTCAATTCCATATCGATGAGCATGAAAAATATGTATTAAAATACCCTGTAGGACTTTAAGGATTTCTGGTACTTCTGATGGGAGATCTTTGAATAAATACTCGTATTCTCCTGGAGTGGTCATTATACCCTGTGTGGTATAGTATTCCAGCATTGACTCTAAACTATCAGCTGGTAGAGTTTCTTCCATTTCACCCCCTTTACCTCTCAATTGAAAACTAATCTGGAATATTATTATCAAAAAAAGAAAAAAAGTTTTTATTATTTTTAAAGCTATTAGCACCTTTAAAGACCTCATTGAATTTCTCCTTAAATAATTAATTCACTGATATCTCTTTACTTTATAAATTTTGTAACCCATGAATTCTTTTCAAATATCACCACTTCTATAAAATAAAAGAAAAATTTTAAATGTAAATAGGAAAATTTGTTTGTGGTACCTTATAGTATTTCTAAAAGATGATAACTATAATTTATTCCTTTTGTATCTCCAGTACAATCTCATTTTTTGTAGTCACAAACGCAAATCCAAAAGCAATATTTAGCAAACTTGCTAAATGCATTTCTTCATTGATAGTTCCAGTAGCATCAGCCAAAAAGAATGTCCTGTAATCCCGGTAGTAAGCATCACGTGCTGTGGATTCACAACACAAATTAGTCATAATTCCCGAAATAACAATATCTTCTATCTTAAGGCACCGCAGAATGGTCTCCAGGTCTGTATTGTAGAACGCTGAATAACGATGTTTTTGTATGACTTTTTCGTGAGGAAGTGGAACAATGTCATGATGTACCTCGCTTTCTGGACTTCCTTCAAGACAAATTCCTCCCCACCACCATTCCATAATTCCTGCGTCAAGATTATCAGGGTGATGAGTGTGTCGTGTGAAAATTATAGGTCGATCCTCTTCTCGAAAAGCATCAATGAGTTGTTTCACTGTCGGTAGGATAGCAATCCCCCCACAGGTGAAAGTAGGAGAATCAAGATTCAAGAAGAAACATTGCATATCAATAACTAGGAGTGCTGACCTCTCTTTATTAAGTCGCATTCTATGCCTGTTAAATGGCTCGATCTTTTTAAGCCAGAGTTTCGCCTTTTCTTCGATAGTATCGGGAGTTACATATGCTTCCATAAAAAACCTCCTCCTGATTTTATCCTGGGATATGCCATTTTTGATGTAAAATCCTTTAATCGCTCTTTAATCCAATTCCTACTCAAATTCATAGATAGTAGAGATTTGAATATCCGCGTGAAATATTATTATTTTCTGTAAAAACTCCTTATCCAAATTGGTCTATCAGGAGCTTCATCTTGCTTTAGCATCTTACGCCATTTCTCATCGGTTAATCTATCATCCATAGGATGTTTGAATTCATAATATGAGAGTACGGGACCAACAGCAAGAACAATATCACCTTCCGCTCGTATGTAAGCAATGACAACATAATCCAGGTATCCAGAAGCTTCCTCCAGAGTTAGTTTTGAATTTATATCTGTATGGACATCTGCAATTATTGTTGTTTTTAATCCCTCATCATCCACATCACCAATTGCCATTTTTAATTTATCTGGGAAATTTGCAAGAAAGTTATTATCTTCTGATGTTAGTGGCTCATTTCTTACCTGGCGTTTACATATTTCATATAATCTTTCTAGAGTATTAACGAGGGACGAAAGACGAAATTCTGCTTCCACGCTCAAAACATCTAATTCCTTAAGTCCTTCATGCGCCATTTTTACTGTCGTGAGAATCCTTGCGTAAAATTCTGGTAATGGTTCAACAAGACCCTTTGGTGGAGGTGGTGGAGGTGGTGTTGGCTCAACCGATGTTATCCCTACATGCATAGGCGTATAACTTTGCTTGGCATAAAGTATTGTATTATGGCGAAGTGCTGCCCACGAAGCAAGAGCAGTGTTGAGTTGCCTATCTAAATAAGCAATTGTCTGTTGATAGGTCTGATATCCTCTTCCTCTTTCCTCGGTCAAAGTCTTCAATGCGTATAGCCAGGACCAATATAGATTACGGTTCCAATCTTCATCTGTGAGTTTGGAAAACTCTACTCGTAAATTCTCTACCTGCTCACCATATTTCGGGTACTCATGGTCAGTATAATTTATTATGTGCTCACTAGCTCTCTTGCTTCCGAATACACTAAATACATCCAATCCTCTTGGGAATCCCCTGATAGAATAAGCTAAATCTGGTTGGATTCGCTCATCAGGGATATAAACAACTGTAAACCTTGGCGGAATTACCCTTGGAACTGTACCTACTGCAGGTGACACTAATTGACCAAGAATGTATGAATCAGGTATATAGCGCTGCCCCATAAATCTAAAACCCGTTGTATAGCTAAGTATTTCATCCAATTGCTTAACAGAAGTAAATTGATGACCTTCAAAACCTCCTGGGTCTAAACCAGCGCCACCAGTCCCGGAGAAGATTTCTGGTCCCTGTAGTTTTGAAAGTTCGAATAGGAATTTAGCATATTTCTTTTCCTTTTCTAACTCTCCTGCAGAAAATTTACTCCCAAACACCTCTCGCATGGCTTCTCTGTAATCATATAATGTCAAATCATCTGCAAATCCCGCATAAAAAGCTGTGACAGAATAAATCCTATCCCACATGTCTGACACTTTTCTGCCGTCAGAAAGCTTAAGGTTACCACTACTTGCTGAAATGAGAGCTGCCTGGAGGGTTTGAATCTTTGCGGTTTTTCTGTCTGTTAATGCTTCTGCTGGAGGAATGATAGGACCAAACTTTTCGTGTCCTTTAAGAAGGAAAGTTATTCGACCAAACCACATCATTCCTTTAAAGTATCTTTTTAGAGTATCGCTTCTTGTGTAATGTCCCCTGGGCTTGTACTGACTATAATCTTCAGGGATTTTAAAAAGGGATTTTTCCATTGCTAGACCATAATCTGGTAATCCTATATGTTTTTCTATCTGTTCACATTCCCAATCAACCAATTCTTTTACATAGCGTGGTGGAGAGAAACCTGGGTCAAACTGTTTAAGTGCCACAGAAAAATATGCTACGTTTCGCTTTGCTGCTTCCTTTAAATCTCCTGTAAACTCTTTATAATTCTTTTCTGATTCCTTGAGTAAAATTCGAGTTACCTCCAAAATGTCGGGATAAAAAACACTTTCTTCAATTTCTTTTAAAGTCTCGTCGAATTGAATATGAAAAAGATGAAGAGGGGTATCAGCGGTAACGTAAATGGGAATCTCCTGGTCTATAATCCATTTATACGGAGTAGCTATGTCATCAACTTTTCCACCACCAACAACAACAAAACCATTTTTTAGCAGTAGATGTAAATACTCAGGTTTATTAAGATATCTACTCTCAACTTCCCTGAGATTAGAAACAAAAGTTAAATCCAGAGGCAGTGAATATCCCGGCATTTCTATTGTAAAATCTTCTGGGACAGGTTTATAGTATTTTAGAAAAGCCTCGGATAAATCTTTCATCCCCGGTAGTGGAGATACATCAACC
>JABUBL010000236.1_pt1 | contig 14993 bp, 15 predicted proteins | sample 7240371 | NCBI WGS metagenome assembly JABUBL01 (sample SAMN07256343, study PRJNA390944) | subsurface metagenome | isolation source: Methane hydrate marine sediment | place: Pacific Ocean: Eastern North Pacific, ODP site 1244 | collected 2002
ACCTGGACACAATGGCTCACAAGGCCCGCTCCCTGGGAGTTGCCCTGCGCCCGCATATCAAGACCCACAAGTGCCTGGAGATCGCCCGGATGCAGCGGGAGCGGGGCGCCCGGGGAATTACCGTCGCGACCCTTGCCGAGGTGGAAGTCTTCGCTGACAGCGGATTTGACGACATCACCCACGCTTTTCCCCTTGAGCCCGGGAAGATCACACGGGCCCTGGCCCTGGCAGCGCGGCTGATCCTACGGGTCACGGTTGATGACCTGCCGACCGCCGAGGCCCTGGAGGCGGCTGCCGCTGGACGCGATCAGGCGGTCAACGTCTGGCTTAAGGTCGACTGCGGCTATCATCGCGCCGGTGTTGATCCCGCCACCGATTACGCCGTCCGGCTGGCCCGCTTCCTGCATGAGGCCCCCCACCTTGTCTTTGACGGCCTGCTCACCCATGCCGGACACGCCTACAAGGTGACTTCGAGGGAGGAGCTACTCGGGATCGCCGACCAGGAACGGGACGTTACGGTCACCTTTGCTGAAAGGCTCCGCGCCGAGGGGATATCCATACCTGGTGTCAGTGTGGGTTCTACTCCCACCATGTCGGTTGTTCAGAGCCTGGAGGGTGTGCAGGAAATGCGCCCCGGCAACTACGTGTTTCACGACCGCACCCAGGTGGCCCTGGGCAGCTGCGATATTGCCGATTGTGCGGTCACTGTCCTGACTGCTGTGGTGTCCCGCCAACCGGGGAGTTCCCACGTGGTGGTTGATGCCGGTGCCCTGGCCTTGTCCCACGATCCCGGCCCGGTCCAGCTGGACAGCGTGTCCGGGAAGGGAGCTGTTGTTGCTGAAACCAATCCCCTTGCCGTCCACCCGTCCCTGCTGGTAGTATCCCTCTCGCAGGAGCACGGGATCATTCAGGGGATTGGGACGGAGGACCTGGCGGGGCTGAAGGTGGGTTCCAGGGTGCGGATCCTCCCGAATCACGCCTGCCTTACCGTGGCCCTGTTTGACGAGTACGCCGTATTGAGAGGCGAAGAGGTAGTGGACCACTGGAAAATCCGGCGGGATCGCAGCTGAGGTTTACTAAATTAGTAAACGGTAAGGGGAAGATGATGAAAAACAATTTCCGGCTCTCCCTGCGGGGCATTTTTTATTCCCATGGACGCACGGGGATAATTCTAATTCTGGCCCTGGCAGGAGGACTGTTCTGTCGCCCGGCGGTTCCGACGGCAGATCCTGAAAGTGAATTTGAGGAAACTCTGCAATGGCGGGAAAAACGTCTCCAAAACCTACAACGTGATGACGGCTGGCTGACGCTGGCGGGGCTTTTCTGGCTTCAGGAGGGAGAGAATACCTTTGGCAGTGATCCGGAGAATGACCTGATCTTTCCCGCGGGAAAAGTGCCGGGATTTGCGGGGACTTTTCACGTAGGTGCTGAGGGAACCATAATTGAAGTATTTGAAGGGGTGCCCATAACCAGTAAGGGACAACCGGTTTCAAGATGGAGGCTCCAATCTGATGCCGCTGGCGATCCAACCCTGCTTGAGATCGGCAGTCTGAGCTTTTACCTCATCGACAGGGACGGGCAGCTAGCTATCAGGTTGAAAGACCGGGAGAGCGCCGTCCTGAAGGAATTCCAGGGCCTGGAGTATTTCCCCATTGACCCCCGCTGGCGGGTGCCGGCCAGGTTTGAACCCTATGAGTCGGCCATTCCCATTAATGTGCCTACCGCCCTGGGGACTACGAGCCGCTTAACCTCACCCGGCATCCTGGCATTCAGTATTGGCGATAAAACATACCGTCTGGATGCCATTGGAGAACCTGATGCTGAGCAGCTGTTCATCATTTTTAGTGACGGGACCAATGGAAAAGAGACCTACAGCGGCGGGCGGTTCCTTACGACCTCGCAGCCGGATGCGGAGGGTGCTGTGGTGATTGATTTCAATAGGGCTTACAATCCGCCGTGTGTATTCACACCCTATGCCACATGTCCCCTGCCACCGCAGCAAAACTGCCTTCTTATACGGATAGAAGCAGGGGAAAAAGTCTACGGCGGCCACCATTAACACGCTATAAATAGAAGGACAAATCAGTTATGCAGACCAGAAATCTTGGCCGCACTGAATTGGAGCTCAGCGTCATCGGCTTTGGGGCCTGGGCTATTGGTGGCGGGGATTATGTCTATGGCTGGGGTCCTCAGGACGACCAGGATTCCATCAAGGCTATTCACAAGGCCCTCGATATGGGAATCAACTGGATTGATACGGCGCCGGTTTACGGCCTGGGCCGCTCGGAGGAGGTAGTGGGTAAGGCTATAAAGGGGATCCGCAGCGAGCTCATCATAGCCACCAAGTGCAACCGGGTCTGGGACGCCGCGCGCAACATCTCCGCGAGTCTTAAAGCCGACAGCATTCGCCAGGAGGCGGAGGACAGCCTGCGCCGCCTGAATACCGGCGTCATCGATCTTTACCAGATTCACTGGCCCGACCCGGTTGAGGACATTGAAGAAGGCTGGAGTGCTGTTATCAAGCTTGTAGAGGAGGGCAAAATCCGCTATCCGGCGCTCTCCAACTTCAGCGTGGAGCAGATGGAGCGGTTGAACGCCATCCATCCCATCGCTTCATTGCAGCCGCCCTATAGCATGCTGCGCCGGGACATTGAAGCGGATATTCTCCCCTACTGTGGCGAGAAGGGTATCGGCGTGGTGGCCTACAGTCCTATGCAGAATGGCCTGCTCACCGGCAAGTTCACCAAAGAGCGTATCCGGAGCCTTCCCGATGATGATTTTCGCAAGGAGAGAAGCCGTCATTTCCAGGAGCCGGAAGTAGATGTCAATCTGAAGCTGGTGGAGGCCCTCAAGCCCATCGCCCGGCGCCATGACCGCACCCTGGCCCAGCTGGCCCTGGCCTGGGTTCTCCGGCGGCCGGAAGTCATCAGCGCCATCACCGGAGCCCGTAAGCCGGCCCAGATTGAAGAGACCGCCACAGCCGGCGACTGGGAGCTGGACGGTTGGACCATCGCCCAGATAGACGCGCTCCTGGATAAGCGGGAGGAGGAGCTGGCGGGACTCAGCAGCTAGGGCGGCTCAGTCCCGCATTACCGGGAAGAGCCCATGTTGGCCAGGGGATTAATGCCCGTTGGCATCAAACGGTTCCTTTCCTTTTGGCTTGCCCTTAAGGAACAGTCTGCAACAGTGGCCAATTATCGAAGGCAATAGTTTTAAGCATGTCGGCAAAGCCGTAGTAGGCATGCTCAATGTGGTCGGGATAAACTTTCACGATCCTGAAACCTGAAGGGTCTTGTCGCAGGGTCTTTCCGACAGGGCCGGTAATCACCATCTCCAGATCGCCGTTGCGGCCATAGCCGTTGCCGTGATAGTGACCGGCGAATACGGCGCTGACACCGTTTCTCTTGAAAAGGTTCAGGTATCGTGTCCGCTGTAGTTGGGGAATATTTTCGTATCTGTCCTCCTCATCGGGATCGGTCATGAAAAGGAGATGGTGTTGAAAAATGATAGTGCCGGAATAGGTCCTGGTGTCGCGGGTGAGGGTTTCTTCGAGCCATGTCCATTGCCGGGCTAATTCAGCTTCAACCTTGTCCGGGCGATGCACGATAGTGCTGTTCAGGACGATAAAGCGCCAATTGCCGCAGGCAAAGCTGTACCAATCGGGACCGAATATCTCCCGGTAGGCCACTAAACTGACCGGGCTGGGAACGTTTCCTATATCGTGGTTGCCAGGCACCCAGTGGAGGGGGATGTGGCTGTGGATCTGGCTGGCGATGCGCCTCAGCTCTGCTATCTGCGCTGGGTCGCCGGGTTTGTTGACGAGGTCGCCGGTGATCACTACAAAAGCAGGATCCAGGCAGTTGGCATGGGCGATAGCCTCCTGGAAGAGCCGGGTCTCTTCCTGAAAGGAACTGTCGCTGGCAAACATGCCGAACTGGGGATCGGACATCTGGATAAAGAAGAACGGTTCGCGGTCTTTGAGCCCCTGCTGAATGGCAATACACCCGCTGAGCAGGGCCAGCAGCAGGATAACGATACAGCGTTTTGCATGAGGTTTCTCAAACGGGTTCATAAGTGCCTCCTTATTCGAACAGCACCGGCCTTTTTAAAAGTGCTGGTAAAGGTGAAAACCAGGGAAGGGGGAGCTGGGTTAGTGCCACAAGCCCAGCAGGGCGCCCATAAGCATCAGGCTGACCAGGTAGTAGCCGCTGTTGATCAGGTAGAGCTTAAAGGAGCGCTTTTCAAACAGTACCCCATGCAGGGCAAAGGTGGCGACAAATCCCAGCCAGACCAGGAATGCCGTCTCGATGCCGGCTACCAGCGTGGTAGTTTCGGTATGAACCAGGATACGGGCCAGGACATAGGCGGCGACCAGGGTGGTTACAAAGCGGGTCCCATAGGTGCGCGCCGGATTGAATTCAGTCTGGATATCCTCCGCGGATACATTCAGGGCAGCCATCCACTGGTTGCCAAATAATTTTGGCGAATACCACAGGGCCCCCAGACCGAATCCCAGGATAGAGGCGATGAGAACGGCAATAAGGCTGATGTCGGGTTGAGTCATATTTTAGCTCTCCTTTTAGTAAGTATGGGAAAGGTACGCATCCTCGCCCTGGTGTGCAATGGGGAGTGTCCGGGATCTATCTCAGAAATTAATTCCTATAATCACTCTACCCGGAGCTGCGATAACCCGCAAAGAAACTGCTTCATCTCCGGGCCGTTGGGCCAGGCTGAATCCCCGGACCACACCGATACCCAGTCCCGCGCCGGCAACCACATCGGAGAGGTAATGCTTATTGTCGTGGATGCGGCTGATGCCGGTGATGACTGCCAGGCCGTAGAATACGGCCCCGGCGCCATTGCCGTAGAGGGTCCGCACCAACTCGGCAATGCCGAATGCGTGGGAGACGTGCCCCGAGGGGAATGAATGTCCATAGGGGAAGGGAGGCGTGGGCTGCTGGTTGGGCCGCGACCGCCCGACGGTGTACTTGAGCGTCTGGGTAATAGTGGCCACGACCGCCAGGCTGGTGAAGGCAAACTCCAGCCGCTGAAGTCTCTCTCTCCTGGGTGTACCGCGAAGTCTTTCCGTCAGATAGATCCCGGGAAGGATCACTATGGTCCCTACCCGGCCACCCCACTCGTCACCGACGTCGGCCAATGACTCGGGCATCAGGCCATCCTCCACAGCTCGCTGCTTCATGCGGCTATCCAGGGATAACGCGGCTAGGGTACCCAGACCGGTGGCGGCCCAGTGAAGACGAAGCTCCGGAGCGCTGATGGCGTACTGCAGACCCTCGACAACCCTTTGGGGATAAGTCTTGGCCTCTTCCCCTTGACCGGCAGCCACCGAGAGCAGAAGGCCGGTAAACAGAAGGGTTTTGAGATCAATCATGTGCTGAATTTCGCGGCTATCGAACTTAAAAGCGATACCTTACTGACCATATGTTCCAGGATGAGTCACAGCCATTTAAACTGCTAAGGGCCGAAAAGAACCTTGATCTGAATGAAAAAACTCAGATCGAATGAGGCTCCGATGGGATGATAACGAAAGTCCTGGTTCAAAATATTGCGAAATAATAGATTTCCTATCAGTCTCCGGCGCCAGAACCATTTCTGTGCTTGAAGGTCGATGATAGTCGCCCCCTGAACGGTCGGAGAATATAATGCCCTGGCGCCAGCGGAATATGCGCAATATTGGCTGCCAATATTTTGATAATCGACCCAATAAGATGATGAGAAGTATCTCAGCATTGCCCAAAGCGAGAAGTTTTTCACCGGAGCATAGGTTATTTGATAGCTGGCCTTATGCACCGGAATTGACTCCCATAGATCTCTAAATACGTAATCTCCTCCGGCGGCAGTTCGGTAGCTGTAGTAAAATCTTTGCCTTAGTCGAGGCCCCAGACGGTGACTTATTGCAATGCTTGCCCCGAAGATTTGCCCCTTTTGGTCCGCGTAGATTTCAACGGGAGATGAAAATGAGCAATCTTGAGAATTGTATTGGTAGGACAGTCTTTCCAGGCACAGACCCCTGAACATTCTATATGAACCTGTGGTTTCGATCACAAAGTTTTTGCTTATATTGCCCATCCATATAACATCAATGGTTAACTGGCTGCTTTTATCAATTGCACCACTGATCAAGTAGTCGATACTATCACTGAGCAAGTCGTATCCTTTCTCAGACCAATACCACAGGCTGTTTTCCTCCTCAAGGAGTCTTTGCGAATAAGACAGCATTGTTTTAACCTGCTGTCTGGAATTGATGATCCAACGGCTGGACAGCGCACCCTTAATCGCGGCCTTTCTGTTACTGATTGCGACCATTGCGCTTATGCTTTGGTGGCTAAAGTTGGATAGCTGAAAGCGAAGCTTTCCATATACTTTTCCGATGGCATAGGAATCGTCTGCCAGTTGGTAGCCGGTCTTTAAAGTATGTCGGTCCAACCCAACCCCCACTATGCGCAGGTAATCCGGACCCTTGAAGATACCTTCTATGTTCGCGTTAAGGATGCGCAGATTCCAGTCGAAATCGAGATCGATGTAGTTCGGACGGGTTCCCAGTTTATTGGCGGAGTATTTCATCTGGTATGTGATGTCCATGTTTCTGGAGACTGAAAAAGTGCCATTCGTGCCTATATGGGGAAAGATATAGTTCACGGCGAATTCTCTCCCGAGAGGTTTGAAAAACAGTAGATAAGTTGAAGCATGTGAATATCCGACAAAGAGCTCCTGCTTTCCCCGCGTCATTTCCCTACCGATCCTGCAGGCAGCTGCAATGCGATCCATGCCGGGCCAATCGGGCATCATTGTGGAGATGCGTCGGCGCATGGCAAGATCGGTGAAAGTGTGCAGCTGCCAGATTAGATAAGCACGGGCGTACCAGTTCTTGACGCCGACGTCGATGGTAATCGACTGGTCCATTCCGATTTTATCAACATTTGGGGTGTTATATTCAGTGTATCGGTATGGTCCGGGGTCCCCGGTTTCGTTGCCTGCGGCGATAGATCCTATAAGCGAAATCCCCGGCGCCGGCTTGCTTGTATGTATATGAATAAGACCCCCGCCCGTGAATTCCCCGTCATGTATCTGGGGCAGACTTACGACTTCAATTGAATCAATTCGATCCAGAGATACAGGCAACATATTTAGATTGACAACATCAAATGTCTTGAGATCAATTCTCTGACCATCGAGCATGACTATCCACGACTGGCCCTGAAAGGAGGATAAACCATTCACGCTTGCTCTCCAGGTATAACCGTCCGTTGAGTTGACATTCCACTCCTCAGCCAGTCGTAAAATATCACCTATCTTTAAGAGGCCCGCAGCCTGGATCATTTCGGCGGTAATCACCTTCCTTCCTGGTAGTGCGTCAATGTCGCCAGACCCCTTTACTCGAGAGGCAAGGCCCGAGAGTAGCAACAGTAGCAACAAAATGGACTTCACTCCAGAAACTCCCTCAGGGTTCTCGGTGTGGAAACTGAATAACTCAGGCCGGCGGAAATAAAGGTCAGCTTGATCCGCTTATGCGTATAAATGATTTCGGAAAAGCCGGAGATACAAACAGCCCATCGTTTATTGACGTTGTAGCTCAAACAGGAATTGAAGCCTATGCCGAGTTCACTTTCAGTCATGGCTTCTTTTTCCGCCTTAGCGAAAACCATTAAGTTGTTGCCGACGTTCAAACTATTAAACCAGTCCAATTTGCAGGGCAGCGACCATTTGATACCCCAACCGAGGTAGATGAAGGCGTTCGTGAAGTCAGAGAGTCCCCCACCCTTGCCTCGATAAGGGAGGACCTGAACCCCGGCTTGAGCATACCCGTAATAGAATGGCGTAACCAGGAATCCTGCGACACCCTGGCGCGGCTTCCAATAATCATGGAGCTCATTGCGGTTCGTGTTGGCGATGTACTGAAGTCCAATGTCTAGAGTCTCAAAAGGCTTTGCGGTCTGGGCGTATAGTCCTCCCAGGAAAATTAAAAGAGGCAATAGTAGCAAAATTGGCTGCGAAGGGACAGTGCAGACCAGATTTTTTTCGACCACGGCAGTGTATTTCCTAAATCATGATGATGAAAAACATCAATCCTCTATATGGTGGGAATTTCTACTGGGTAGACGGCGAATGCGAATGATATCTTCACCGTGTTTAATGAAAAAGCCCCTCTTCAGGCGAAGAGGGGCTATATTACTTCCTGTGAGTGTATTGTGAGCCGGAGACTACTTGATGGCGATCTTCTTTTTCTCAGGCTCTTCGGGTGCCATCTTGGTCAGGGCAACGTTGAGGATTCCATTGTGGTACTTGGCCTCAACCTTGTCTTCGTCCACCTGGGTGGGCAGTGAGAATGACCGGATGAACTTGCCGTAGCGCAGCTCGGAGCGGTGGACGGTCTCATCCTCAGTGACCTCGCGCTCGTTGCGCTCGCCGCTGATGGTCAGAACACCGTCCTGAAGGGAAATGTCAATGTCCTTCTTGCTCAAGCCGGGCAGCTCGGCCTCAAAGATCACCTGATCCTTGATCTCGCGGATATCGAAAGCCGGTGACCAGTTGTTTCGCAGTACCGCATCCCCGAAGAAGGGACGGGACCACAGCTGGTTAAACAGGCCGTTCATATCATCGTAGAGACTCAAAACCGGTCGTCTGCGGGTGTATTTTACGAGTGTCATGGTTATTTCCTCCTTTAATTTTAACCTTCTTGAAATGTTGCCTTTTAAAAATCAACTTTCACTTTCCGCCATTAGTAGTCGCAAGGGATGTGCCAGACGCAGGACTATGTCAATATGAGCCTTTCTCAGGAGCACCTGGCAGATGTCGACTGCCATTATGGCAGTCGCTGGTGTTTATTATGTCAGTCCACCCCCCGGCTTTAATCGGTATGCTGAAGAGATTCCCTTGAAATGAAAGTAGCCGCCCAGAGACGCTCCCTGGTCATCATCTGGATCACTATCCTCATTGACCTCATGGGCCTCACGATCATCATTCCCTTCGTCAACGACTTTGTTGATGAGCTGGGTGGTGATGCTCAGACGGTGGGGCTGCTGCAGGGCAGCTACGCTGCCCTGCAGCTGTTCTTTGCGCCGGTATGGGGGCGTATTAGCGACCGCAGCGGGCGGCGGTTCCCTTCAGGCGCACGGTGTCGCTCCTCGTCTACTTCGGATGCTTTTTCATCGCCCTGGGAAGCAGCCTGGTGACCCCTTCGGTCATGGCGGCTGTCTCCATGCGCTCCAGGGAGCACGAGCAGGGGGTGGCCATGGGCGTGACCCAGAACCTGGGCAGCCTGGGCCGCATCATCGGTCCACCCTATGGCGGACTCACCTACGCCCGCATTAATTTCTACTTCCCGTTTCTTTCTGCTGCCGCGGCGGCCCTGGCGACCTTGGGGATTTATACCCGGCCAGGGCCAAAGCCGGGCGGGGCTGACGAGCTCGCAATAACCGGTATGGAAAAGAAAAAGCAAATAACGATTTCAAACTGATTATCTATTATTTCAGGGGAACTCCCGTAAGACTCATTACAAATTGACATTCGTCGGTGCTGTATGTAAAATGCGACGCTATTTTAAAAGAGGTATTTAACCTTATATACGAAGCTTGGCATAATTTGAATAGAGTTCATACGGAGGTCCATATTTTATGGTAGATTATTTTCTTCAAGGCGGTGGTTTTATGTGGCCTATTCTTATTGCTGGTGTGGCCGGGATAGCCTTTTCCCTCGAGCGGCTCTACCATCTCCTAAAGGGCAACATTAATGTAGAGAGATTTACCAATGAGGTTGCCGGTACGTTGAAAGAATCCGGGGTGCAGGCGGCTATCGCCAAGTGCGACCAGGCCGAGGGACCGGTGCGCAACATCTTCCTGGCGGCACTGGAACGTATCGGACTGGGTGCTTCCGAAGCGGAGAAGGCCATCGAGGCCCGGGGCACCCTCGAAATGGCCAGCCTGGAAAAAAACATGGCCTGGATTTCTTTTTTCATCGGCACCGCCCCCATGCTCGGCTTCCTGGGTACCGTGGTGGGTATGATCCGGGCTTTTAATGACATCAAGGCGGCCGATGATATCAGCCCGGCGGTAGTCGCTGGCGGTATTTCCATTGCCCTGTTGACTACGGCCTTTGGTCTTATTGTGGCTGTGGTCCTGCAGTTCTTCCAGAATGTCGCCCTGAACATGATTGAGAGCCACGTCGTGGACATGGAAAAGGGTTCCGAGGCCTTGGTGGAGACGATCATGGACCTGGAGCGTGAGGGAAAATTGAAGACGTAAGTCTGGGTAGTTATCGAGTCCATCCGCGATGAAACGCAAACGTATTAAGCTCAAGCAAATCCCATCCGCTTCCATGGCGGATATCGCCTTCCTGCTGCTGGTGTTTTTCCTGGTTACCACCACTATCAGCATGGACAAGGGTATCGGCCAGGTTCTGCCGGCCATCGGGGAGGAGCTGGAGGTTAACCCAAAGAACATCACCAAGGTACTGGTGAATGCCACCGGACAGGTGTTGCACGATGAGGAATTGGTTCCCATGAATCAGCTGCGCGCCAGGATCAGAAACATGCTGGCCCAGAACGATAAGCTCATCGTGTCAGTAAAAACCCACCCCATGACCAAGCACCAGGCCTATATTGATGTGCTTGATCAGCTCAAACAGGCGGGGGCAACCCGTATCTCTATAGCGGAGCCCGACATCTAGGCCCTGATAGATGATACAGAGCGATACAAATGAAGTTTAGAAAGAAAACCGAAATCAAATCCGAGATCCCCACGGCATCCATGCCGGATATAATCTTCATGCTTCTGGTTTTTTTCATGGTAACTACCGTTCTGCGGGAATTCGAAGGCCTGCCCCTGATTCTTCCCAGCGCCAAGAAGATCGAAAAGCTGGAAAGTAAGCGTAATACGACTCACGTTTGGGTTTCCAAGGCCGGGCTTGTGTCCATTGATGATAAGCGGGTTCCTATTCCTGCTGTTCGTAACGTTATCTACGCCAAAATAGCGGAGAATCCCAAGCTGATTATTTCCCTCAAGGCGGACCGGGATACCCCTATGAAGATTATTACCGATGTGCAGCAGGAGTTCCGGCAGGCCAATGCTTTGAAAATCAACTACGCAGCTAAGACAAAGGTCGGTTAGTATGGCTATTCATCGTGATAGTTTCGTCGAGCGGTACCCGCTTCGTATGCGCTTTATCATCATCGGGGTGACAGGATTAATCGTACTTGTCTTTTATGCCTTTCCCCGATTTCTGGGGGAACGGCAAGTCCTCGAGCAGCGTATCGATGAAGTGATTGAGACCATAGACATTCCCCCGACCCAGCAGTTTGAGGCTCCGCCGCCTCCCTCCCGACCTTCCATCCCGGTAGAGTCGGAGGACGAAGACATCGCGGAGGACATCACTATTGAAGAGACCGATCTGGAGAGTTTCGAGTGGGAAGCGCCACCGCCACCGCCGGATGAAGGACCTACTATCCGCTTCATTCCATACGATGAACCACCGGAACCTATCGGTGGCTACTTGACCATCCAGCGGAATGTACACTATCCGGAGATCGCCCAGGAGGCCGGAATAGAGGGTACCGTAATTATTCAGGCTTTCGTCGATAAAAATGGCCGGGTCCAGGAGACGGTGATCCTGAAGGGTATCCCCAACACTGGTTTGGACGAAGCGGCTGCGGATGCCATTAAACGCACCCGCTGGAGACCGGCCAAACAGCGGGATCGGCCCGTGGGAGTATGGATCTCCGTTCCGGTGAACTTCAGACTCAAGAACTAGAACCCGCGCTCTCCAGTGCCCTTGAACTGAACCGGCTGGCAATGGCAAAGAGGGAGGTCAGCCCGCTTTGGCTATCCACCCAGACAACTTTGTCGAACGGTATCCCCTGCGGATGCGTCTCATCACTACGGCCATTCTGCTGCTCATTGCCGTCATATTCTATGCTTTCCCCCGTTTCCGTGAAGAGGAACCGGCCCACGAACACTCATTTGAGGTAGTAATAGAGACCGTCAATATTCCTCCTACCAGACAGTTTAAGATCTCACCGCCACCGCCGCGCCCCGCTATCCCGATAGAATCTGAAAACCAAGACCTTGCTGAAGACATTACTATCGGGGAAACTGAGTTGGAGAGTTTCGACTGGAATCCTCCTCCACCGGACCCGGAAGAAGGCCCTACTATCCCCACTGTTCCCTACGATGAACCCGCCGAGCCCCTTGGTGGCTATGCTGCCATCGGAAAAAACGTGCACTACCCTAATGCTGCCAAGACGGCGGGTATTGAGGGAAAGGTTATTGTGCAAGCATTTGTTGATATAAAGGGCCGGGTCACAGAAACGGTAATTCTCAAGGATATTCCCAACAGCGGCTTTGGCAAAGCGGCTTCGGCTACTATCCAGCGGACCAGGTTCAATCCGGCCAAAAGACGCGGCAAGCCCGTGGCGGCTTGGATTACTATCCCTGTGCGCTTTATTCTGAAAAATTAGCTCGGTCTCTACCGGCAGCCGCTGACTTCAGTAGCGGTTGTAACGAAACATCCCCCGGCCCATCTTGATCCTTCCTGCCGGTGCCTTTGCCCGGACTTTATTATCTCAGTCGCCGCCAGCAAGCGCAGAATTATCCCATATCACAAGTGATCATAATAGTATGCCAACCGGTGAAATATCTTGACAACCTTTCTGATATTTTCAGCGTCTCAGTTGTGTATGCAAATCGCGGATTTATTTTAGGAGGAGGAACAATGAGACTGAGCGGAACTATTTTCATACTCTCTTTTGTAACAGCATTAACGGGCGCAAAGCTTGATCGGGTGGACCTGGAAATGCCTCGTTCATTCGATGCCTTCCGTATTGTAACCGAAAACATTCGTATTGATGGAAACCTGAGCGAGCAAGCCTGGAAGGAAGTGGATTTTGCCGCTGATTTTGTCCAGCGTGATCCACTTGAAGGAGAGACCCCCACTGAGCGGACCGAATTCGCAGTCCTTTATGACGACGAGTATATTTACGTCGGTATAAAAGCCTATGATTCTCGACCGGAGGATATCCGCAGTATACTCAGCCGACGGGACGAGGAAACGCCCAGCGATTGGGTGCACGTCTCCTTTGACAGTTACAATGACCACCGTACGGCTTTCGAATTCTGGCTCAATCCCCAGGGAGTAAAGCGGGATGTCCGCCGCTATAATGATGAAAACATGGATGTGAACTGGGACGCTATCTGGGAAGGCAAGTCGTCCGTTCAACACGATGGCTGGTCGGCGGAGTTCAGAATCCCCTTCCGGGAGCTGCGCTTTTCCAATGGGGGCAATCAATCATGGGGCCTGCAGGTGTACCGCCACATCTCCCGCAAGAACGAAGACGACTACTGGACCTACTGGTCCAAGGGAGAAGGCGGCTGGGTACGCCACTACGGCCGGCTGACAAACCTGGATAACATCCCCCGGCAGCGCCGGATCTACTTCTCACCCTATACCACGGGGCAGTATGCCACAGCGTCCAGTTATAGCACTCCGGTCCACCCCGAATCTTACAATCTCTCTCGCAACCTGGGTGCGGACCTGAAGGTTGGCCTTACCAATAACCTTACCCTGGACCTGACTCTCAACCCCGACTTCGGCCAGGTGGAAGCCGATCCGGCCGAACTCAACATCTCCGCCTTCGAGTCCTACTTTCCCGAGAAGCGGCCCTTCTTCGTGGAAGGGGGCAACATCTACCAGTATTCTCTTGGGTTCGGGGATAATCCCACGTCCGGCAACTCCCTGTTCTACACCCGGCGTATCGGGCGCAGCCCGCAGTACTGTCCTGACACCGAGGACGGATACGTGGACATCCCCATGGCCACCACCATCCTCGGGGCCGGCAAGCTCTCCGGTAAAACCAGCTCCGGGTGGTCCATCGGACTGCTTAATGCGGTAACCGCCGAAGAACAGGCCACCATCGAATACGTGGATCAGCCCAGCACACGCGAAACAGTGGAGCCGTTCACCAATTACTTCGTGTCACGGGTCCAGAAGGATTTCCGCAAGGGGAAAACCAATATCGGCGGCATCGTGACTGCCACCAATCGACGACTGGAAGAAGGGCACCTCAAATACCTGCACCGAGATGCCTACAGTACCGGCTTCGATGTCAGCCATATCTTCGCCGATGATACATACCAGTTCGGCACTACCATCGGGGTGAGCAGCGTGTATGGATCGAGAGAAGCCATCCTTAACACCCAGCTGAGCGCCAATCACCGTTTCCAGCGTCCGGGTGCTCCTCACCTCCAAGTCGATTCCAGCGCCACCTCACTCAGCGGCTTTGCGGGGAATGTGTTGTTGAGCAAAATCAAGGGTGAGAACTGGCGCGGCGCCCTGGGTAGCTGGTTCTATTCCCCCGGCTTTAATGCCAACGACGTCGGCTTCAACCGGAGTGTGGACAACTCTACCCAGTTCATCTGGCTCCAGTACCGCGAAGATGATCCTGGAAAAGCCATCCGCAGGTGGAGTGTGAACTTCAACGGCTGGACCGGGTTTACCTTCGCTTGGCTGGAGGAGATGACCAACATTGGAGGTAATATCAACGGCGGCCTGACCTTCATGAATTACTGGTCGGTGAACGGGGGCATCAACGCAAACGGGCGCGGCCTCAACACCGCCGCCCTATGGGGCGGCCCCGCTATGACCCAGGACCCGAGCTACAACGTGTGGTTATCTGTGAGCAGCGATTACCGCAAGGCGCTGTCTGCGGGCGCCAATGGCAATATGGGGACTGCCCCGGAGAGCGGTGTACAGTGGCGGAATACCGGCGCCCGTCTCACCTGGCGGCCGACAAACTATTTTGCTTTCACCGCCTCTGCCGGGTGGAGCCAGATGCACGATACCTGGGCTACCTGGGGCGGCTTTGCCCCGGTCACCGATGAGCAGACAGGGATTGAGCATTATATCATGGCTACCATGGATCGCAATACCCTGTCCACCACGTTGCGGTTCGACCTGACCCTGACGCCGACCCTCTCCATCCT
>JABUBL010000237.1_pt1 | contig 14980 bp, 12 predicted proteins | sample 7240371 | NCBI WGS metagenome assembly JABUBL01 (sample SAMN07256343, study PRJNA390944) | subsurface metagenome | isolation source: Methane hydrate marine sediment | place: Pacific Ocean: Eastern North Pacific, ODP site 1244 | collected 2002
GTTTGAGGATGATCGATCGGAAGCTCTCCCTATATAAAAAGAGGTTCAGCATCAAAAAGTTCAGCGATTCTATTGGACGGGTCAAGTTGGGGTGGAAGCGTGACCTAGCCCCCTTGCTTAGCTCGGCCCCGAGGTTCGAAACGGTGAGCAGAGAGGTCATCGCGAGGCTGGAGCCAATCGCCGGGAGATATAGGGCCTAATTTTGCCACGACAATCGTCGATGAAGGTATTAACGTTCAACGTAGTCATCAGAGCTATTTAAAGCTTTTTCTTTGAGGTTAGGGGATTTTTAAGGCTCGAAACTCTTAAATAGGGGTCATTGAAGAGTTCAGCTCGCAATAAAAAAGGAGTTGGATAGGTGAAAGAGAAAATAGCATTAGTGATCGCAGTCTTAATGATGACTTCAATGGCATTTGCAATATCGACAACTAACGTTAGCGCAACCCATACCACAACGGTAAGCATCGATGATGACACGGTTAAGGCAGGGACTTTGGTGCGTACCATAACGATTCAGAATGCGGGTCCTGCCCCGATCGACAACGTTCGGATAATCTTGCCATCTGGTTTCTCAAACTTTGCGCCCACAAAGAAAGTGCCCGAGGACAACATCGTCGAAATAGAGGTGAGCACCAATAACTTGATTATCTTACCAGCGGGCACACTTGTGCAGTTAGCCACCACTGAAGCCGTGGAACTTGTGGAGAACACCGACGTGATCAGGTTAGAGAACACGTGGGTTTATGTACCAGATTGGGGAGAGAACGCTATGCTGAAGGAGAACGGGCTTTTAGAAGTAAGGCAGGCCACGAACACCCAAGATAACTTGGTGATTGGAGATAATGTCGCGCCCGTCCTTGACAAAGAGTTGACGCTTACCACCGACAACAGGGTTAGGGTACTTGCCGACACCCAGGTGGTGTTGGTCAGCGGAAACACGGTTAAGCTACCGGAGAACGCCCTGGTCGAGGTGGTGGTCGATGACAATGCGACTGGATATGGCAGCGACGAAAACGTTACATTGAAGGAGGAGAAAACTGTCACGCTTCAGAACAAGCTTGTGAGAACGGTCAATCTAGTAAACGTGAGGCGTGGAGGAGTTTCATCTACTAACATCGATGCAGGCGTGAGTATTGAATTATATGTTGATAACAACGTGGTGCTCCCGGTGGGCACGAAGGTGAAGTTCACAAGTGCGGCTACGGTGACTATACTCGAGAACACCGACGTGATAAGACCAGCAGAGAACCAACTAGAACTTATCTCCCTAGCGGAAAATCAGCCGAAAAATTGGATGCAGACGACTGGAGTTAGCGATCCCCTGAGCGCAGAAAACGCCGTGGAATGGAAGGGCATCGGCGACAACAAAATCGCGTCCGGTGGAAGCCTTGCGTTCCCGTTCGCGGTGACCACGCCAGGAACCGGGACGTACACGATTTACGTAAGAACGACGGACAACTTGGGCGACTCGAGTATTAAAGAGATCACATTGAATGTCGACGGCGACGACCCAACTGCTACTGTAACTGCGTCTCCCCGGTGGGTCAAGGACAACCAGGTAATAACCATCACGGTCATGGCGAGCGAGTCTCTCGCCAAGCTTGAGAACGTGATGGTAGCCGAGAACAACGCCCCAGAGAACACCCAGATAGTGATGACTCCCAACGTGGATAACACGGAGTGGACCGGCTCCTACATGACAGGCGACAACTCAAAACGCGATGGCACAGCGAAAATCTATGTCATAGGCTCACAGTTCGAGGACTATGTCGGCAACAAGGGCAGCTCCGTCGAGAACACAATCACCATAGACAGACTAAAGCCGCTTACGCCAATCATTACAGCCTTAACAGGATTCCCAACCTCGCCAACGAACGATGGTTCATGGACCATCGAGGGCACTGCTCAGGATAACTTCATGGGTGGTACGGTAAATCTGGAGAATGGGACAGTCAAGATCCGCTTTGGCACCACCGTGGTCGATGTGACCGCTAACGCGGTGGGCTACTTCTATGAGACGATAACGTTGACCGAGGGAACCAAGGAGTTAGGCATCCAATACATCGACCTAGCGGGCAACGTGGGCACGGAGAACGCCGAGAACATCATCTACGACGCGACGGCGCCCACCGTCAGCATAACCTCGCCGGCAAGTGGAGCGTACACCAAGGACAATACACCATCGATCAGCTTGACCATAGCTGATACCGTGATAGGAGTCGAGAACGATAACTTCAGCAGTACTGACAACTCGGGCTATCTCGTTTACTTACGTAGAGACGACAACACGGTGATTACTCAATTGACTCCAAAGGTAGACCCGACCGAGAAGCAATTCAAATCGTACACGTTTGAGAACGACTATCCGACGGAGCTAACGGACAACTGGTACAACATTTTCGTGCAAGCGGGCGACAACCTCCAGAAGGACAACACGTACTCCAGGTTCAAGGTTGACGTCACAGTGCCAAGTGCACCAACGCTCGATGTCACAGCCTCGACGAACATTGATAATCCAACGGTAATCAAGGCCGCTTCGCGCACCGTCACCGGCACAGCAGAGGCAGGAGCGAAGATCAAGGTCTACTTCAACGGCGCCGAGCAGACTGCTTTGGAGACAACGGCGGATGCCACCACCGGAGATTGGACCGTCATCGTCGCACCCACGCCAGGAACCATTACCAAGATCGAGTTCAGAGTGGTCGACAAGGCCGGCAACGAAGGCGGTAAGAAGCTCTACGGCTACCTCCTGGTGGACGGGAGCGAGCCGACGGTGGCGATAACGGCGCCAGAGTCCGGCATCTCGACGGACGCAACGAGCATCATCTTGGAGGCGACCGTCGACAAGGATACCTGGGAGGAATATTCGGAACTCACGGTGCGCATCGACGCGACCTCGCTGACTGCACCCATCACGGCAACCAACGTGCTCACGACTGACGGTAAGCTGACCCGAGCGGTTGAGCTGGTCGAGGGGTCAAACACGATCTCGGTGAGCGCTCAGGATGTGGCGGGCAACTGGAGCACGGTGAAGACGGTAACGGTAACACGTACGGTCACACCATGGGCAACCTACGCGATTGTCATCGTGATAGTCGCGCTGATACTGGCTGCGATTGCGATATTCCGGAAGCGCTAAGGGGAAAACGCCAACGCTCCCCTTGGCTTTTTTTTGTTTTTTTTTATTATGTTTCTTGACCTCCATCCGTAGCGTGCTCCCTCTTAATGAGCGTTAACCGCGCTTAACGAGGCCATAAAGCGGCACATGTAAGAATTCACACGATGGAAAAGAAGCAAAGGCACGAGTTCGCAGGCTGTACAAGCCCTAGTTCGGGTAAGCTTACACCAAGCCAAAAAGCTGCAATGAACCCGACTTTTGAAGTAGAAGCTAGGGAACCGAAAGGATCTCATGTTCAGGGACGGGAAGGCCAGGTGGATCATCCACTGAAATCCGTAGTTACGTTTTTGTGGGAACTGTAGGTTGGGAAACAATGGTTAAACAATCCGTGATGCAATCCATTAGTCTGAGATTGTCGCTCTCGTAGACCAGCCTTATGAAGGATGCCGCGAGGGTATTGCCGGTCCAGTGGCCATCGTCGCAAATATCAACATGCAGGGCACCGCGCTTTTCGAGGGCTAAACGTTTAGAGGGATATATTTATATCAGTTCATTTTGAATTACGGAGGGGGTAGTGAATTCATGACTTGTGTTCAAGTCCTACTATTCTTGTGGTTCACTAACCGAGCATGCCTGTGAGGTTGAGGGGATTGATAGGACTACATAAAAAATGCGGCTTGGCGGCGGCTCCGGCTTTTTTAGCACTCGTTTTGCTAATAACTTTTGCTAATTTTGCCCAAGGCCAGCTTGTCCCCGGACAGCCGACACTTGTTTCGCCGGATAATAATGAGAACATCAGCGATAACACACCTAACTTGGACTGGGATCCCGTTACCGGAGCTAATAATTACGATGTACAAGTTGACGACGCCTCTGATTATTCTTCACCCGAAGTGAATGCGGATAACATTGGGACCGATGATAATTATCAGGTTCTTGATGAGAACGCATTATCCGACGGGGTATATTACTGGCATGTTCGGGCAGAGAATGAGAATGGTATTGGCGCTTGGTCGGAAAACTGGATTTTCCGGGTTGATACCCTAGCGCCGACTGCTCCAACTATAACAGCCCCCGCCTCCGGCGAGAACCTCTCCGACAACACGCCAGATATCACTTGGAGCGCCGTGAGTGAGAACTCATTACCCGTGCTCTACCGTGTATGGATAGATAACAACTCTGATTTTTCTTCGCCCGAGAATGACTCAGGATGGATTAATGCCCTGACTTACACCTCCGGATACCTCAAGGACAACCTGTACTACCTGCGCGTGGCAGCCAAGGACAACGCAGGGAACCAGGGCGAAAACTCAGAACGCACCTTCCGCGTTGACACCCTAGCGCCCGTTGCCCCAACCTTGGTGTCGCCTGATGATGGGGTACGGACGGCTGATAGCACCCCCACGCTCAGTTGGAACACCGTGAGCGATAACTCGCTCCCTGTGACATACAACCTTCAAGTCGACGACGATTCTGGCTTCTCCTCGCCCACGGAGAACGTTTCGGGCCGTACCAGTAACAGCTATACCACATCAAGCCCCTTGGCGGATGGCACATGGTATTGGCGTGTCCAGGCAAGGGATAACGCCGGCAACGTGGGCAGTTGGTCGTCGGGGAGGTCGTTCACAGTGGATACAGCAGCCCTGGCGGCACCTGCCCTCACCGCGCCAGCCAATGGTGCGATCACGAACGATAGTACCCCAACTTGCGACTGGGAGTCGGTTTCGGGTGCTGCGAGCTATACCCTCCAGTACGCAACCGACAGCGGGTTCACACAAAACCTCACGACGGGCTCGAGCACCGCGTCGGATTACACTCCAACAACGACGCTGGCTGACGGGACATGGTACTGGCGCGTGCAAACGGTTGATGCCGTGGGCAACACGGGCAGCTGGTCGAGCACTTGGTCCTTCACCATCGACACCGCAACACCAACCGTGACGATATCGCCCTCCCTCGGGGCCACGCAAACGGCCACCGGCTGGACCTTGACCACCACGAACAGCCGCATCGAGATCAGCGGCTCGGTTAGAGACGCGACAAGTGTGACAGTCAAGATAGATGATAAAGTGGCGACCGTTGTCGATGATAGTTTCCGCAAAACTGTAGATTTGATGGTGTTAGGCACGAACACATTCACCATAGCCGTAACCGATGCCGCGGGCAATACCACGACACGAACATTAAGCGTCATCCGAGCTGGAGTTGAGCCACCTCCTGTTACGGAGCCCGCAATCTCGTCTGAGCAAGCCGTGTTCATAGGTGCGCTTGTCGTGTTAGTTATCGTTTTGATGGTTTTTGTGAAGATGGCTCTTGTAAAGAAGTATTAACGCTAGAATCGGTCTTCGTGCATGAAAACGTGAAACCTCACCAAAATATGAATCCGTGAGATATCCAGCTATTCGCAAAGAAGAGAAATAATTCGACTCAGACCTGAGCCATTCAGAATGAAGGTGTTGAATTCGGAAATTAAAGAAGGCAAGCTCTCTCTGAAATTAAGGAAGGTTTAGATTAGATTATCTGATGTGCAATAGTTCAAACAGATCTAAATATAACCAGCTACAGAAATATGGGGTTTTCGAACAAAAGATCATTTAAAACTCGCATCTTCCTCAACTCAAATGTCTAAAGCGCGTAAGCCCGTTTCCCTGAGGACATCACCCAAATCACCCATACAGTGACACCATGGGCCACCTACGCGATTATCATCGTGATAGTCGCGCTGATACTGGCTGCGATCGCGATATTCCGGAAGCGCTAAGGGGGAAACGCCAACGCTCCCCTTGGCTTTTTTGTTTTTTGTTTTTTCTCATCGGATTAGTGTTTTGTTACGCTATAAGTTCGAAGTTAAAGCCAATGATTTAAACCTTCAAATCGCTACTTATTGTGAATGAGGAATTAGGGGACGAGACAATGGAGCCCATTTATCGGGACAAACTGGTGAAAGAGGCCGTAGAGCGGATAAGGAAGCTAGATGAAAAAGGCAAGGTGCAATTCATCACTTTGTATGGTTCCCTCGTCGAGTCCAGAGAGGGAAAACTTTCCGATATCGATATTGCAATTTACTATGATGCTGATGCGAGTGAGAGGTTCTTCTTTAGGGTGAGGGTCCAGGGAAGGCTCGGCGATAGGTTCGACATCCAGATTTTCCAAGACCTCCCAATCTATGTAAAAAAAGAGGTAGTGAGCGGGGGGAAAGTGCTTTTTTATAAAGACTATGATTCCCTGTTCAACGTCTATCTCGGAACCCTGAGAGAGTATGCGGACTTCGAGAAATATCTGAACACATACTATTCCTATTTGGAGGGCGTTGAAATTGAGGAAGCTCGATAAGGAGCGGATATTGGCGAAACTGGATGGGATATCTAACTATGTGGGCGAACTAAAGGAAATGCTACCCGAAGAGGAGGAGTACCATAAGGATCTCGTTAAGCGTAGGGCATGCGAGAAAACCGTTGAGCTCGCGATAGAATCCCTATTAGATGCCGCCGCGATTTTGGTTTCTTCCGAGAGGTTTGGCCTCCCGGAGAGCGAGGAAAACTTAATCGATATTCTTGTTGATAAGAGGGTGATAACTCGAGAGTTGGGGGGAAAAATAAAGGACATGAAGGGGTTTAGAAACATCCTCGTGCACAGGTATGGGAAGAAAGATGATAAGCTTGTTTACACATTTCTGACTCAGAATCTAGGAGATTTCGCTGAATTCGAAAAACAGGTGAAGAAATATTTGCGTGGGGCGTAAAGATAGCGAATAAACTGAACAGGTAGTTGTTGTCCGTGCACGCACTGTCGACAGTCACACCAGTACTTGACTGCGATTGCGATATTCCGGAAGCGCCAAGGGGAAAACGCCACACGCCATTACTCTTTTGTCTGTTTTAACCAATTCCCGCTTATCTCAGCTTATGACTAAATGCTTAGACAATAAAGTTTAAATATTTAGACAAATGTATATTTAATTGATACTTATGGATCAATCGCTCGAACCCGTTTTTGGGAATCGAATTTGTTGGCGAGTTCTCAAGTTTTTCTTGGACAATCCACGCGGGGAATTTTACGAGCGTGAGGTCCAGCGAAAAGTTGTGGTGGCGAGGGCAAGCGCTTGCAAATGGTTGCATGTGCTAGAGCAACTCGGTTTTATCTCGACCACCAGGAGAGGCAAGCTGAAGCTGCACAGGTTAAACCGAGAAAATCCACTCGTGAAGCAGCTGAAGGTCTTGAGCGCAATGAATTGGCTCCTTCCTAAGCTCGAACCTCTCAAAGGCCAAGCAGAGGTTTTCCTGTACGGCTCAGCAGCGCGCGGTGAGGGACTCGAGGACTCGGATTTGGACATCCTAACAATAGGCCGCGAACGAGCGGTAATTAATAAGGTTAAAGCGATTGACGAGCGAATAAAGGTCAGCTTTTTTACCCCCCTCGAGTGGGCAAAGATGGCTAGGGAGGATCCGGCCTTTTACGAAAGGGTTGAGCGGGACAAAGTAAGGTTGGTTTAGATGGACATCGAGAGCTGCCTGCGGGAGGGTTTCTTGCAGAAGATAAAGATAGAGCGGGACCTTATCGAGAAGGAGCTCGAGGAGGCGAAATATGACAGCGGGAAGGCTAAGCGAGCGTTCGAGGAGGGCGACTTCAAGTGGTCAATTGTAAAAAGTTATTACTCGATGTTTCACGCAGCTCGCGCGGTGCTGTTTTCGCTCGGGCTCAAGGAACGGCGGCACTTCGCGATTAGGGTCGTGTTGGAAGATTTGAATGCGAAGGGAAAGTTGGAAAGCAGGTTCATCTCGGATTTTTCCGCTGCACTTGGAGCGAGGGAAGACGCCGACTACAGGTACACCTACTCGCAAGAGACCGCCGCTTATCTCTTGAGGGCTGCGGGAGATTTTTTAGCGAGGATGAAAAGGTTGGCGAAAAAGCTGTAGCTGGCACCGCTTTTTCGAAAAGCCATATTCTTGGGACGCGCAATCGCCTTTTATTTTTTACTACTAATGCTTTTGGTGTAGGTAAAGGTTGTTTCCTTTCGTGTCGATAGCCACCACGAGCGGTCCAAAGTTTCGGACTCGCAACACCCACAAGGCCTCCACCGTCCCAAGATCCAGCCATAATACCTTTTCGACCTTTTCGATCGCTTGGGCAGCGAGCACCGCCGCACCACCCGTGAAAGCTAGATAGACGCAGCTGAGTCGAGCCAGCTCCGCGGCGACCTCTTCACCGATTCCCCCCTTGCCTATAAGCGCCCTCACGCTGGTTCGCCTGACAAATTCCACCTGCATTCGGTCGAGGCGGGCGCTCGTCGTTGGTCCTGCTGACAAAATTTTCCAGCTGGAAGGGGTCTTTCTGGCGATAGGGCCGCAGTGATAGATAACGGCACCATGAAGGTCGAGGGGCAGACGCTTACCAGCACGGAGGAGTTCGAGCACTCTGACGTAAGCCCTATCGCGCGCGGTCACGATTTGCCCGTTTATTTTTACGAGTTCACCGACGCGCAGTTTTTTGACATCCAGCTCGCTGAGTGGTAGGCTTAGGTTAGTCACAGGGGAATTGGTCATCGGGGCACCTCCACCTGCAGGCGACCGTTGATCAGCCTGGCACGACCTCGTCTGGCAGCCCAACACTGGAGCGCAATAGCGACGGGAAGGCTTGCGATGTGGCAGGCAGCTTTTTCCACGTGTACGCCCAACACTGTCGTCCGGCCGCCCAATCCCATGGGTCCGATATCGAGTCCATTCGCGGCTTGCATGATTCTACGCTCTAGTTTAGCAAGCCTTCGGTCCGGGTTGGGACTGGTAAGGGGACGCAGAAGTGCACGCTTCGCCAGCATTGGAGTAATTTCAGCCGAACCCCCGACCCCCACGCCCACGATGGTCGGCGGGCAGGGCTGTCCCCCAGCCTCCACGAGTGTCAACAGCACCGCTCGCTCGATGGCTTTTTCTCCGTCGGCTGGCCTGAGCATAAAAAATCTGCTCCAATTCTCCGCACCTGCACCCTTCACTAGCAGGTCGACCGAGAGCTTTTTTCCAGGGACTAGTTCAAGGTGGACCGACGGCTGCCCGATGCCGACGTTGGTGCCAGTGTTCTTGCGGGTGAATGGGTCGACGATGTTTGCGCGGAGCGGCACCTCTCGCGTGGCTTGATCTACAGCTTTATTGATTGATTTTTTCAGATCGAAGTTGAGCTTTAGCTTGGGGCCGAGTCGGATGAAAAAGGTGAAGGTGCCGGTGTCTTGGCATATTGGCGCACCGAGTTTTCGCGCCAGTTCGAGATTTTTCAGCATGCAATCGAACTGCAGTTTTGTTATGGGATTTTTTTCGCGTATCTTGCTTTGTTTAAGCGCCCTTACAACGTCCTTTGGCAGTTTGGTTTCGGCGCGGCAAAGCATTTCAACGATGGTGGCACGAAATTTAGCCTCGGTAAGCATGAGATCGAGTTTTGTTAAGGCCGGCAACGTTAAAACTTCTTCGTAGAGAGGTTAAGTGTTCCTCCATGCGCTTGGTCAATCTAACCACCGGAAAGCTCTTGGCGAGCGAGGTCGAGCTGGCGGACACCTTCTGGCGGCGCTTCAGAGGGCTGATGCTAAGAGGCAAGTTTCAGCAGGGCAAGGCGTTGTTGTTCAAGTTTCCCAAGCCGGGGCGCCGCAGCGTGCACATGTGGTTCGTGCGATTTTCCATTGATTTGGTCTATTTGGATTCGAGCTTCAGGGTCGTCGAGCTTCGCGCGCAGCTCAAACCCTGGCGGTTTTACAGACCGAGAGCGACCGTCAGTTACCTCATCGAACTTCCAGCGGGGACGATTTCTCGTGCGCGGGTGGAGGTCGGGCACGAAATTTCACTCGAGGGAAAAAGATAAAACAGATGAAAATAAACTAAATTTGCTGGTCGAAGTGGTGGGGGGCGGAGCGTTGAGCAGGTGGATGTCCCCAAAGCACTGGCCGAAGCGGCTGCACGTCTTGCTTTAGATATTAACGCCAACGCTATTCTCGCTTTGACCGAGACCGGTAAAAATTGTAGTCCTCTTTTCAAGAAAAATCTGGTTGGCACACGCGGAAGGGAGGTGAAGGTAGTACTCGCTACCCCCAGCCATGAAACTTACAAGAGATTCAGCGGGAACCCCCGCATAAAACTGATCAAGCTCACTGCGCGGGCGCAAGGGAGATCTGGCCAAGCCCATCATGCAATGGCGTGCGGGTTACGGGAAAAGATATTTTTTCCAGGGGAGCGTTTGGTCTGCTTAGCGGGGAATGGTTTCGCTGATAGCACCGATGCCCTCTTGGTCATGCAGGTCTCCGAAAATGAGTCGATAATGGAGACGGTGGAATCTGACCCGGTTCTTGCAGCCGCAACTGAGATATCGCTCGAGCTCGGGAAAGGGACTTCGGGTGGCAAGCCTGTGGGTACGGCGTTCGTGATCGGGGACAGCAAAGCGGTTCTGAGGATATCGCACCAACTGATGATCAACCCATTCAAGAGTTACTTGGTGAACATCACCGATAGAAAACAATGGGAGCTAATCAAGAAGTACGCCACTTTTGATGGAGCCTTCGTCGTGGGGAACGATGGGCGCGTCATCACTGCGGAGCGCTATCTCAACGCGAGCATTAAGGTTGAAATCCCCCACGGTCTGGGCACGCGACACCTGGCGGTCGCAGCCATGACCGCAGCGACTAAATCTAGGGGAGTGACGGTCTCCGGGGAAGATGGTATGGTAAGAATTTTTAGAAGCGGCAAGCTCGTGGCGAAAGTAGACCCCCACAGCGGCATCCTCGAGTCCTTGCGCGAGGTCTAGGGCCAGCTGGATGTTAAAAGTTTTAGGTAAAAGGGCTGAAGTGGTGTTAGGGTTTAAATGCGTTATGCGGCTTTAGCAGAGGCATTTGAAAAATTGGAGCACACCCCATCTTACCTGGAAAAAAATTCAGTTATTGTCGAGTTGTTGAAGCGCACAACGGCTGAGGAGATGGAGCGAGTCGTCCTGCTTCTGCTCGGCAAACCTTGGCCTGCCTATGTTTCTAAGGAGACTGGCGTTGGACTACAGCAGCTCAAGAAGGCGGTCGCGAGGGCGGCAGGTTATTCGTCCGATGAGGTGGATAAGCTCATGAGGCAGGTCGGCGATCTCGGCGAAGTCGCTAAGCAACTTCTGGGGAAGAAAAGGCAGGTGACCCTATTCGCCGAACAGCTGACGGTGAAAAAGGTCTTCGAGAATGTTAAACAACTGCCTGAGATCACTGGCGAGGGCTCGGTGGATCGAAGGATAGCCTCAATCGCTGAACTCTTAACAAGCTCCACCCCGCTCGAGGCTAAGTTCATCGTTCGCACCGTGATTGGCGATCTCAGAATAGGTGTGGCTGAGGGGAGGCTTAGGGATGCGATAGCGAGCGCATTCGATGTGAGGCCGGGAGTGGTAGAGCATGCGTACATGCTCACAACGGACTACTCGATCGTCGCGAAGACGGTCGCCACGGGTGGGGAAAAAGGCCTCAAGAAGCTCGGGGTCGCGGTTGGACACCCCGTAAACCCCATGCTGGCGCAGCGAGCCGAGACGATTGACGAGGTCCTCAAGCGGATGAAGGGAAAGGCGGCGTTCGAGATAAAGCTCGATGGCATCAGAGTACAGATTCACAAAGATGGCGATAAGGTCTCGCTCTTCACGAGACGTATGGAGGAGTATACTAAAATGTTTCCCGACATCCTCGACCCCTTGCGCCAAGCGCTGAAGCCGAAGCGGGCGATAGTCGATGGGGAGTTGGTGGCGATCGATAAACGCACGGGGAAACCCATGCCGTTCCAGGAGGTGCTCAAGCGGCGTCGCAAGTACGAGATCAAGCAGGCGATCGAACAAATTCCGGTTGAAATTTACGTATTCGATTTGCTGATGTCGGATGGTAACGTGATGCTCGATGAACCTTACATTGAGCGGAGGAAGGTGCTTGAGCGGATCGTCAAGGAGGTAAAGGGCAAGGTGATAATGGTTGAACAACGAGTCCTCGACAAGCCTGATGAAATAAAGGAGTTCATGGACTGGTCGATTAAGATAGGCCACGAGGGGTTGCTGGCGAAGGACCTCGAGGCGAGCTACCGCGCTGGACGGCGGGAGTTTGTTTGGCTCAAGCTCAAGCCCGTGCTTGAAACGTTGGATCTCGTCGTGGTCGGTGGGCTCTACGGCAAGGGTAAGCGTGCGGGTTTCTTCGGCAGCTACATCTTAGCGGCACGCGATGGGAAAACGGGAAGATTTAAGACTGTTACCAAGTGCGGCTCAGGTTATACGGACGAAGATCTAAAAGAACTAACAAAGTTGTTTAAGAAAATCCAGCTAAAAAAACCTCATCCCGATATTGACATCGAAATCGATTGTGACGCGCGGTTTGAACCCAAAATCGTGTTTGAAGTGGTTTATGAAGAACTCCAAGTGAGTCCTGCCGAAAAGCATACTTCTGGTTTTGGAATGAGATTTCCGCGCTACATTCGGATAAGGGAGGATAGAAGACCGAGTGAGATAAACACGACCCAAGAAATTGCAGAGTTATTCAAAAAGCAGGAGAAAAGAAAAACCGCGAAAGTTTGAATGGGGTCAACCGAGTTGTTCGATTATCAGGTTCTCGAACCTATCTAAAAATTCCGGAATTCGATTTTCCTCCACTTGGGCGCCACAGGCGACCGCGTGTCCACCACCCTCCCCCCCAACCAACCGTGCAGCGTCGCGTATCGCCCGGGCCATGTCCAAACCTTTCAGGAAGAGGAGTTTCGAGCATCGTGCGGAAATTTTGGCGACGCCGTCCTTCCTGATTATTCCCATCATGGGCTTGTAGGGGTCACAGGCCGGGTGCCCAAGTGTGAGGCTGGCTATCGTTCCAATGAAGGTTTCCTTTATTTTCCCCGTTGCGTCAAAATATTGCAAGTATCCTCGGCGCCCCCGCTCTAGCCCGCTCTGTTCGATGAATTCCATGCCTTCGGCGATGCAGCGTCTGTGGTAGCGGAGCAAGTTCAACATCGCACGATAGTAAGTCCTGCGGTCACCCTTGGCGACCTCGAAACCTATCAGCGGCTGCTCGTGACGCGCAGTTGAGTTTATGCAGGTCGAGAATTCGTCGGCACCTCGAAGCATCGACCGTTCGTCCTCCTTCAGTAGCGTGTGAGCCTCGCCGATTATTAGTCCCGGCACATACTGCACGAGTTCCTTCGGCACCGCTGTGTAGGCTCGCGCGATTAGCTCCGTTGCCAGCCGACGTTTTTCGAGATCGGTGAGGTCGATGGGGCGACGCCATCCACCATCGCTCTTGAATGGGATGTCGAGGTCTTTGAGCAGGCTCACGCAGCCAGGGGCTGAATTGCTGACGCCGGGTATCGGAGGATCGGTGAAGGTTTCGAGCGCTTTGAAGATCGGTCGAGTGTGACGCCCGTAGAACATCAGGTCAATCTTTTGTTCAAGAACCTTTGAGTCGATGCTGTCCTTGGCGATCTGCCGGTTGTATCCAAGCAACTTCCCCCAAGCGTCCTGAATGTCACCAAGGGCACCGACGATCGCGAGCCCCGAGAGATCCCGGTTGGCGTGGTCCAACTCCCGGGCGATGATGTAAGCCATGCCAGCCCCGCTCACCTCCTGCGCGCCGTCCAAACCAAATTGATGGGCGTTGAAGTGAACGAGTTCTCGCCAGCCCTCCACCCGCTCCGGCTCGTGGTGGTCGGCGATGATGACATCATGTCTGGAAAATTTATTGTGGACATTTTGAAGTTGGGAGCTGCCGAGGTCGGTGAAAATGGTCAGGTCGGTAGGCTCGAGCTCTTCAACGACCTCTCGGTAGAGCATGCGGACGAACTTCGTGTGATGTTCAATGTTATTTCGATCGAGAGCTTTCGAGATTACCGCGGCCGCGCACACACCATCCGCGTCCATGTGTGAGATGATTTGGATGGAATCGTTTCGATGAGTTTTGATTAGCTCTGCGGCTTTGCGCGCGACGGTGAGCATGGAGTTCCCAACTAATCTGTGCACGATTTTATTTAAGTGAGCGGCCAAGAAGTCAGCGGGTGAAAAGCTGCATATTCATCATTGGTACATCAGCTTCAAATCGTTCACGATATGGGAATTCAAGCATGACAGGCGGTGAGGGCATGCGGACGATCGAGCTTCGAGGTAAAAGCGCGGTATTGATTGATCAGACGAGGTTACCGCGGGAGCTGAGGCTTGTGAAATGCAGGAGTGCTGAAGAATTGGCGAAGGCGATCGAGCGCATGCAGATAAGGGGGGCCCCAGCGCTCGCCGCGGCGGCAGCGATGGCGCTTGCGGTCACCGCGCTGCGAAGTAAGGCGAGGGGGAAGGCCCAGATGCTGCGCGAGCTCGAGGCAGCTGCTGCTAGGGTGAGACGGACCCGCCCGACCGGGGTCAACTTGTTTGTCGGCCTGAAGCGGGTGCTCTCCGTAGCTCGTTCGGCAAGCGATGTGAGGGAAATCCGAGCCACGGTCGTGCGGGAGGCGAAACGCATTGCCGACGAAGATGTCGAGGCGAACCGCCAGATGGGGAAACATGGAGCCAGATTGCTTAAGGATGGAGACATCGTGCTCACGCACTGCAACACCGGTGCGCTCGCGACCGTCGACTACGGTACTGCCCTCGGGGTGGTCCGTGCTGCGAGGCGCCAAGGAAAGCATGTCAGGGTCATCGCGACCGAGACCCGACCATTTTTACAGGGCGCGCGGCTGACGGCTTGGGAACTCAAGCGCGAGGGCATCCCTGTCACGGTGATCATCGATAATTCGGTGGGATACGTGATGGTACAGGATGAGGTGGACGTGGTGCTCGTCGGTGCGGATCGAATAGCAGCAAACGGAGATGTTGCAAACAAAATTGGAACGTATTCGATAGCAGTGCTCGCCAAGC
>JABUBL010000238.1_pt1 | contig 14958 bp, 18 predicted proteins | sample 7240371 | NCBI WGS metagenome assembly JABUBL01 (sample SAMN07256343, study PRJNA390944) | subsurface metagenome | isolation source: Methane hydrate marine sediment | place: Pacific Ocean: Eastern North Pacific, ODP site 1244 | collected 2002
TCCTACCAGGGGACGGTCCTTTGGCAGGTTTTTAACCTATCAAAGAACCGTTTATTCTTCCAGCTTATTTTATTTAACTACAATCAAATCATAATTCTGTGTTCCCAAACCTATCTTTTCCGCATAATTCAGGCCTATCTTCCAATCGGTATCAATGTGGACATGTCCGAATTTATCTTCCCCTGAATGAAAATGCTTCTCTTCCAGAATACTGCCTCTTATCATAGGAGCTTTATTTACCAGGTCCACACAGGCTCTATCTAAAGCAACAGGGTCAAAAGAAGCGGCCATTCCGATATCCGGGACTATAGCCATATCATTATAGTTCCAACAATCACAATAAGGGGAGACATTCATAATAAAACTGATGTGAAAATGAGGCTTGTCTTTTAATGCTGCATAGGTGTATTCTGCAATCTTTTCCTGGACAATACCTCCCGATTCATCAAAGCCTACTACAGCTGCACTGTATTGACATACCGCTACACACTGGCCGCAGCCAATGCAATTCTGATAATCAATTTCCGCCTTTTTGTCTCCATTAAAATGAATGGCCTCCTGGGAGCAGCTTTTAATGCACTGGCCGCAGCCAATGCAATTCTTAAGGTTAATCTTGGGCTTAGAATTAGAGTGCATCTTCATTTTACCAGCCCGGGAACCACTGCCCATACCTAAATTTTTCAGGGTTCCTCCAAAGCCGGTCATTTCATGACCCTTAAAATGAGTCAGAGAAATAATAATATCGGCACTGGCAATTGCTGCAGCTATCTTGGGTGCTTTACAATATTTTTTATCTATAGGAATTTCCTGATATTCAGTCCCCTTCAGGCCATCGGCGATAATAACATCACACCCTACTGCAATACGATTAAATCCATTCTCCATAGCCGTATTTAAATGGTCCACGGCATTAGCCCTCTTCCCGTAATAAAGGGTATTGGCATCAGTTAAAAATGGCCTCCCCCTAAATTCTTTTATTAATTTTACTATGCAAGCCACATAATTAGGCCGAATATAGGAAAGATTTCCCGGTTCCCCAAAATGAATTTTTAGGGCTGCGAACTTATCCTTAAAATCAATCTCTTTGATCCCGGCTTCTAAAACTAATTTCTTTAATTTATCCAGCAAGTTCTTTCCCGGTTTCGCCCTTAAATCTGTAAAATAAACTTTTGCCTTTTTCACTATATCCACCTGCTCTTTCAAATAATTTAAAATAAGTTTTTTATTATTTTAATCAATTAAAGGTATTAAAGCAAATTTTGTATTGTTAAAGAGGGGGAATTTTGATAAACTACTTTGAATTAAAAAATCTATCCCCTATTTTAAGATTCTTTAATTCTATAAATATAAATAGGGGATAGAGCAAAGGCGGGTTAACGCGGGGTTAAAACTTAAATATTCCTCTTTTTATCTTTAATAAGATGACAAAAATTCCTGCAATCAAAATGAACTGTCCTACTGGAGAATTTAAATCAATAACATTTCCTAAAACTAAATATTTAGGAACAGAAGTTAATACTAAATCATCTCCCATTTCCTCGCTAGTAAAATTTTTTCTCAGTTTGGTTAAAACAAAGGTTTCGTCTATTAAACCCTGTAGGATGGGATATTCCTCTAGTTGGTCAGGAGTAATAATGGCATTATATTCTTCTGTGGCTCCGGGAAAAGTTACTCTTTCATCTGAAAAAGTATAGATTAATACTTCAGTCCCCCAGGAGGGTGTACTTAAAGAACTAATCTTTAAAGGATAGACCATTTCATCGGAAAAGAACATTATCCCTATGGGTTGAATAGCACCGGTATAATTCTCAGAACTATTTATTGTTTCTTCATGTTGAATTTTCATAGCTACAAAAAACCAATTTTTTTGCACATAATAATCCAATATCTCTTGGCCTTCTATGGGGAAGGCATAACCATTATCATTCAACCATTCTACTAAACTATTGGGATCAGATGCTGATAAGGTAGTGGTATGATAAATTCCTACCTGGTTCTCTTCCCAAACTTGCACCCCTTCTCCGTCTTCTAAACCAGGGGTAGGTACACCTGCTCCCCACCCACAACCAAAACTTGAAGGAGGTGTAGGTTTAGTCAATTCATGTAATTCATAGAATATCTCATCTTCAACGGAGAATAACTTGGGATAAGCTGGCACCGGAATAACCCAAGCAAAATCTTCCGCATCACCCTCATAGTCTATCTGAAAAATTATCTTCTCCACCATATCATTAAATACGATCATAGCTAATTGATTGGGTTCATATATATCTCTATATAACTGGGTGAACAAACCACCATCAGCCAAAGAAATTGGGGCTAAATAGAAAGTTGTCATTATAAAAATTAAAATTAAATAGAATATCTTTTTCATAAATTTTCACCTCTTTATATTTAAAAATCCGTTCTTTTAATTATTTTTACTACATAAAGATTTAGAAACTTCCTAAATCTTACCGTATCAAATCGAGATAATATTGTCAACTTCTAAATCAAATGTAGCTTGTACTCCGTTAACATCAACGGTGTAAGTACCAGCTGGTAAGCCATATACATTAAGCGGAATTTTTACTTCAAAAGGAGCAATCACTTGGATACAAGGGCCGGGGGGACGATAAGTTTTAATACTGACAAAAAAAGTATTTCCCTCTCTTTCTTGATTTATCTCGTAAATTTCAGTGCAAGGATCTGGCAAGTTTCCTCTGGCAATAACATTTATTTGGACAGGAAATAATTCCAATATCTCAATTTCTATCTCCTCGACAGGCGCAAGACCTACATTAGGCAAAATAGAAAAACAACCGGTAAAAAAAATAATAATCACCACAATTATTCCCATCAATAGAATCTTTTTATTCATTTTTTATCGACCCCTTTTAAATTATTTGTTTCCTCCTAATTTTTTTAGTAAAAGTTCAACATATCCTGTTTGACTCTTCATAATTCAAATTATTCTAAATAATTTTAGGCTGTTATACATATTTATTCTACAAAATAATTAAAAATCCTCTTTTTTTAAAGGCAAACCCTCGAAATATTTTATTTTTTCTTTTCGAGCATAGCCAGAGTTACCCCTGAAGGCTCATTAAATAAACAGATTCGCGAACCACTGGGAATTTCGAAAGGTGCTTCTAAAATATATCCCCCCAACTGTTCTATTAATTTAGCCTTCTTATCGATATCTTCTACCTGAATATAAAAAGTTAAAAAAGGTAGTTTGGCTTTCCTTAAAGTAAAAACTCCGCCACCGGAAAGATTGCGGGAATCTTTAGGAATAGGGAAATTAAAACACTTAATAGTTTCATCATATTCGATTTCCCAACCAAAGACCTTTCTTAGAAAATCAGCAGTTTTTTCGGCGTCATGGGAAGCTAATTCCCACCAGACAATCGGATTTGCTTTCATTATATTATCACTCCTTCTATTAAATCTTAAATTCTAAAAACCTGCCAAAGGACCGTCCCCTGGTGAGTTGTCCCCTGGTGAGTTTTATTATATTTTCTTAGCTCTTAAGGTAAAGGTTAAGGGGAGCATTCCCTTGTATTTGGGCAAATACCACCATCCTTCTTCATCTTTTACCATATCGGGAAGCCCTTTATAGAATAATTTATCATATTCATGTAAGAATTCAATATTCAAACCAGCTCCAATTAAGGAGGCAAGAATTTCACCCAATGGCCAGGTCCATTCATAAGTCGGATTTTTGGGGATATATTCCCTGTCGGAATAATCCGGAGAATCATCATCCCAAAGAGTCGGTTTTTCACCGGGAAAATAAGATTCCTTAATTTTTAATTCTCCCCGTTTATCATCATCAAATATATAGAACAATGGATGAGTCTCCATTATATAAAAAATACCACCGTGTTTCAGATAGTGAAAAATTAACTTCCCCCATTCTTTTATATCCTTTAACCAGGTTAATACCCCTTGGGAAGTATAGACAATATCAAATTTCTCTTTCAGAGCGTTGGGTAAATCATAGATATTCGATTCGATAAACCGGGCTTTTAAACCTAATGCTCTTTTTAATTCATTGGCAATTTTTATAGATTCCCTGGAAAAGTCTACTCCGGTTACCTGAGCACCTTCTAAGGCCCAGGACAATGAATCGGTACCGATGTGACATTGAAGATGCAGCAAGGACTTATCTTTTATGCTTCCTATTTCCTTTTTCTGTATTTCATCAATCAATGATTTTCCCTGTATTAGTTTTTCGATATCATACGATTTATAATGAACCGGGGCTATCTCATCCCAAAATACCTGATTTACTATTTCTGCTTTTTTATTTATTCTATCTAATCTGTCAGCCATAATATATCCTTTCGCATAATAAAAAATATTATTTAACAGTCTTTCCTTATTAAAAATTTGTATAATTTACCATATAAAATGGGGTTGGTATTTGCCACAATTATAATTTATTTTCTATCAAATGTGTAGGTACAATCCCATTATATCATTTTTTTAAAAATATCCTTGACAAAAAAATATTTTAGTGTATTATGTATATAGTACACTAATACATTTAAAGGAAAAATTTAATTATGGAGTTTAACAACAATATTCCCATCTATTTACAAATAATCGATAGTATCAAGCAGGACATTGTTGTGGGTAAATTAAAAGCAGGCCAGAAAATGCCTTCAGTAAGAGAATTAGCGGGAATATTAAAAGTCAACCCTAATACTATGCAAAGAGTGTATCAAGAACTGGAGAGAGAAAGAATTACCTTTACCAAAAGAGGAATGGGAACTTATGTAACTGAAGAAGAAAAAACTATAAGGTCGTTAAAGGAAGAAATCTCCAAAAAAATAATTCTTGATTTTGTAGAAGGTATGAATAAATTAGGCTTTTCCAATAAGGAATTAATTAATACTCTCAAGGAGTATTTATAAAAGGAGGAGGAAATATGGAACAGATATTAAAAGCCAGTCAACTTAGCAAATATTTTTATCAAAAAAAAGCCCTTGATAAAATTGATTTAACTATAGAAAAAGGGAAAATTTATGGAATATTAGGACCAAACGGTGGGGGAAAAAGCACTTTTTTAAAAATAGCGGCGGGCTTACTTAAACCAAGCCAGGGAAAAATAACCATAGATAGTGAAAAGCCCGGAGTATATACAAAATCTATTACCTCTTATCTGCCGGAAACTAATTACCTTTACAAGTGGATGAAGATAAAGGATGCTTTGAATTTTTTTAAAGACCTATACACCGATTTTGATGTCGAAAGAGCCAGAGAAAGTTTAAAATTTATGGAATTAGAAGAAGAGGAAAAAGTGACCAGTCTTTCCAAAGGAATGATGGGAAGATTAAAATTAACCCTGGCATTATCCAGAAAAGCTAAACTTTACTTGTTGGATGAACCTTTAAATGGCATAGATCCAATTTCCCGGGAAAAGATACTCACTTCTATTCTCGATTCTTATAGTGAAAAAGCTTCAATACTTATCTGCTCACATCTGATCTATTATATTGAAAAATTATTAGATTATGTGTTTTTCTTATCCGAAGGTAGAATAATTTTAGCTGGGGACGCAGAAGATTTGAGAAATAAAAGAGGGATGTCTATTGATAAATTATTTCAGGAGGTTTTTTAATCATGATGACTTTACTTAAATATGAAATTTATCGCCGCTGGAGATGGTTGGTGCTTAGATATGCAGCTTTGATTATAATAGGGGCTGTACTTTTAAATCGAGCCTCTTCTCCTGCTTATCAGTATGAATTTATAGGAGAATCTATAGGAAAATTTGCCTTGACCAGTTTGGTTATCTTCATAATTATTATTGTTGAAGGAATTAATATGCTAAAAGAAGACCTATTTGAAGAGTGTGGATACCTAACTTTTACTATACCCAAAAAGGGAAGAACTATCTTGGCTTCTAAATTAGTATTACTATTTTTACAACTAAGCTTCTGGACAATTATTAGCGTCGGGTTTGGATCGATATTTTTTTCAAAATTACCTTATCGTGAAATTGTCCAAATAAAGACTCAAATCAATTTTTACTTTTTCCCGACAGTTTTATTCATATTAACTGCTTTTTTTAATTTTGTTTTAATGATACATTTTAGCCTTACCTTAACTAAAACTTTATTGGTAAACAAAAGGTATTCAGGTTTATTATCAATAGGTATCTTTTTCTTTCTGGTTTATTTAATTGAAAAGGTATACTATGGTCCATTTTTAAATCAAATAAAACATATTTCAATAGAAATTGGAAGTAGATCAAATATTGATTTACTCTCTGGAGGTTATACAGCTGTATTTTTAAACGTAATTCTAATCGCCATATTCTTTACCGCAACAGCTTACTTGCTGGAAAAAAAGATAAACATTTAAAAAAATTAGTATAGGGGGATGTAGTGGTATCACATCCTCCTATTTCTTTTCTTTAGTTTAACCGCGGTGCCATAAACGTGATAGGGAAAAACGTGACAGGGGACGGTTCTTTGTCACAAATATATCACATAATAGATCTGCTTTATTTCGCATAAAAAGCGTTATTCATAAAGGTTTAATACAAATTAATATAGGGTAGGATTCTCCCTTGATAAAAGTGGAATGTTTAAATTTATTTTGTATTACTTTAAATCCTAATTCCTTCAGAAGCTTGAGCCAGGTTTTCAGTTTAAAAATACCACAAAGATGACGGTCTGTATGTACTTCGAGTTTGCCTCCAACGCGGATCAAATAGATAAATATTGCTTCGTAGCTGGTATCAGTAGGGTCAGGGTCATAGTAGTTCTCGATAAATGTAATCTCCACATCACCTTGAGAATGAGTTGAGTACGTTGTATTGTTTTGCTTAAATTGTCCTGCGATTTGCTCCACAAAAGTTAGAAAAACACCTCCTGGTTTTAAATGTTCGTAGGTAGTAATAAATGTTCTTTGGAGATCCTCTACGGTCTTAATATAATTAATGGAATCAAGAATAGTGACTGCATCGAATTTTTCTTCCAGCCGTATGGTTCGCATATCACCATACTTACAGTTCACCTCTGGGTTGAGCTTTTTAGCAAGACTGAGCATATCTTCACTAATATCAAGAGATGTTACCTTAAAATATTTTTTGAAAGTATAATCATTGTGACCTCCGCCACAACCGAGATGGAGTAATGTTTTTACCTCAATCTTTGAACGTTCCTTAATTAGCTTACTAAATAACTCTGTTTCTTCTATATAATTTCCTACAGGACTAATTATTGGCCATGTCCAGGCAAGATCACCATATAATCGCAGTTCATCCTTCCTGGATGAAGTTTTCATTTTGTATTCCTCTATTTTAAATTTTCACTCCCTTAAGACCAAATTTGATTTCATACAAAACCTTTAGGTCTTGCAAATTACTTGTCAAGGAATGGTCATTTGGCAAATTTTTTATCAGATATGTTGAGCAAGTTATTTATTTCAGCATTTTGTATATAGGTTTTATCATTGCTAAAACAAAAATTACTCCATACCAATACCAATCTAAATTAAGTAGTGGTTTCCAAATTTTTGCTATCATTAAAACAAGAGCAGCAGAGCTTAATTGAATTAATTTCATGTCGATCAAGTTACATTTTTTTATTTTTAAATCTACCCAATTTTTAACACCCATGTTAATATCACCTCTTTTCAGTTTATGGTAAGTAAACCGGCAATATTTTATAAATCTTTTATCTTTTTATTTCTTTTTCTTTAATTTAACAGCGGTACCGAACACGAACATCTCTGCTGCTGATTGCATAATTGATGAGGTAGTAAAACGAATACATACTATCCCATCTGCACCTAAACTTTTTGCAGTTTCAATCATCCGGTCAATAGACTGCTCGCGGGATTCTGCCAGTAATTTGGTATATTCTTCAATCTCTCCCCCTACTATATTACGAAAACCAGCTAATATATCTTTCCCGACATGTCGTGCCCGAACAGTATTGCCTTTTACAATTCCTAAAGTTTCCACAATTTCGTATTTAGAAAAATTATCCTGAGTAGTTAATAACATTTTTTACCTCCTTATTTCTTTACATCTCTTGAATATTTATCGTCTTTTTTGCTCGCTAATCTGTCTGTTAAAGCTTTAATAAATAAGAGCCCCAAGCCAATTATAGTTACTAAGCCGATTATGCCCAGCCAAACGTTCTCAAACATACCAACTATCCAAGCAATAATCCAGGCTATAGTGACTATAATCAAAATAATGTATCCCATCTTTTCCATCTTTCTTTAACTCCTTCCCATTTTTATCTTATAACAATTACAATTTTGTTATTCGCTTTTCTTGCTTCAATATCAATGTAGCCGCCTTTAAAATATTTTATTCTTTGGCTTATTATAAATTTTATCATATTTACACATCAATTATAAGATAAACGAATTTTTTCATCCGCTAATGTTGGCTGAATAATTTCTTCCCATTTTGGAGAATCCCATGTCCCCAACATCTTATGCGTATTGTAGTATTTCTGAGGAATTGGATGTGTCCCAATAACTACTTTTATTCCATATCTTGCCTTAATGAAATCACAAAAATAGATTATACGGGGACAGGGAGGGTATCCGACAACCAACCCGGTAGCCAGGTGAATAACTTGTGCTCCATTCTTAATCATTTCCTCGGGAGCGTATTCAATATTTCCACCAGGGCAGCCGTCACAAGTAGTATATCCAACTAATTCCAGTTCATCATCCTTGCTATAAATGCTAAATGCACCTTCCCTATTACGGAGAGCCCTAAGGCATTTACCTCCGGCACAAATATGGTAACGATCACAGATAATAATTCCAATTTTAATTTTATCTTTCACTAATATTTCCTCCTATTAAATTAAATTTAATAAATTACCACCGCCCAAGGAGGTGGCTTTTAAAAAAATATTATTTTTGCCTGTCCCATAGTTTTAATTGATACAGAGAACCGTCCCCTGTATTGATTATAATGTTTCTACTTTTAGTAAATTGGTTGTGCCGGGGATTTTGAAGGGAATTCCCGCGGTAATAATTATTTTATCCCCTTTTTCAACCAATCCAGTTGCCAAAGCTATTTTTCTTGATTTTTTAATCATATCATCGGTATTTTCCAATTCCTCAGACTTAAAAGGGTAAACTCCCCAGCTAAGAGCAAGTTTTCTAACTGTAGAATCTTGAGTACTGGCTGCGATAATAGGAACAGGGGGACGATATCGGGATACCATGCGGGCTGTACTGCCAGAAAGAGTAAAGGTAACGATAGCCTTTGCTTTTAAATCCAGGGCTACCTGACAGGTGGCGTGACTTATCGCATCCGGATTAGTGGGTTTAACCGAAAGCGACCTTTCGCTCAACATTTTTTTATAATCTATAGCCCTTTCAACTCTTAGGGCTATCTTATTCATTGTTTCCACTGACTCTAAAGGATAATTGCCTACTGCAGTCTCCTCAGACAACATAACAGCATCAGTTCCATCCAGGATAGCATTTGCCACATCGGTTACTTCAGCACGGGTAGGTCGAGGCCCACTCACCATCGACATTAGCATCTGGGTTGCGGTAATTACCGGCTTACCCACAAAATTACATCTTTTAATAATATCCTTCTGAACCAGAGGCACATTTTCCAAAGGTATTTCCACTCCTAGATCACCCCGAGCAATCATTATCCCATCAGAGGTTTCGATTATTTCTTTCAAATTATTTACCGCCTCTTTCTTTTCAATCTTAGCAATCAAGGAAATATCTTCTGCCCCATTTTCCTTTAAAAATTTTCTTGCCCTTAAGACATCCTCAGCGTTTCTGGTAAAAGAAAGACCGATAAAATCAACTTTATTTTTTATTCCAAAGAGAATATCCTGATAATCTTTTTCAGTCAAAGATGAGATATCCATAGATATATTCGGGATATTTATCCCTTTGTGAGAGGTGAGTTTTCCACCCCTCACTACCCGACAGGTAATATCAGTAGAGGTAAGCTCTTTAACTTTAAGCTCTAAAGTTCCATCAGCTAAAAAGATACAGTCTCCTTTCTTCACATTCCGGGGCAAAGAAGGAAAAGTAACAGATACTCCCTGTTCGTCCCCGGGAACCTCGCGGTTAGTAAGAATAAAAGAGAAACCTTTTTTTAAAAAAATGGGTTCTTTTTCAATCTTTCCAATTCTTATCTTTGGCCCTCCCAAATCTTGAAGGATGGCCACAGATTCATTTGTCTTCAAAGAAGCCTGGCGAATATTTTCAATAATTTGATGGTGTTTTTCATGACTTCCATGGGAAAAATTCAAACGGGCAACATCCATGCCCCCTTGAATCAGCTTCTCTATTTTTTCATAAGAACTACTCGCTGGCCCAATAGTACATACTATTTTAGTTTTTATCATTATACTCATTATAACCTCTCCTTTAATTTAATTGGTTACTTTGCTTTCTTCAGTTAAACCACTATCTCTGGCAGTTATCCTTGAGAATGCCCGAATAGGGAATAGGGAATCTTGAAATATCTTATACCAGAAGCATAGGGGGCAATTTCATACAGTCCAAAATAGACTACAATCCCATCCTCAATTAAATAAAACGGCTGTTCTTCACTTATTGAGAAAAATTAATCTTAAAAATAAAAAGAATAATTTTTTCATAACAAACAATCTCTTTAGGGATATCTTCTTTCACCGTTTAACCGTATTTTATTTCATTTTTTGCTATTCCGCAAACTTATCTTTTATTTCTCCGAATTCTAACCCTTTATCAATTACAAAATCTCTAACTAAAACTGATTTATCTTCGGGTACCTTAAAACCGGAAACTTCTTCAAATTTTTCTTCGGTTATTCCGCCATCCAGCAATTCCTGAACAGTCGTTTTGCCGGTGACTTTAAATCCTTCAGCCTCTTCTACAACTACCTTGAAGAACTCAGAAGCGGTTAAATATTTACTATCCAGATATTCCAATTTAAAAGTATGTCCCTGCCAATATTCTTTTTCTTCCCCGGTTAATTTATCATTCTCTATCAGATAATCCACGGTCTTTCCCGGCAGATAAAAGGTTTCATCAGAGACATAGGGAATTTTTAAATAAAGGGAAGCAAAAACTTTAACTGTATCAGTCTCAACAACGTATTCTTCTTCTTCCAGTTCTACCGGTTTAAATATCTCTTTCATATCTTTTAGTTGAAAAATTTTCGAATTGGTATCCGGTCTTAATCCAAAAGCCTCTATAACCGAAGAAGCCGGTAACTGATAATATTTTTCAATCTCCTCCAAGGTGTGCGAACCGCGTATATCTGAGACATCATAAAATCCTTCTACTGTCTTTCTGGGGCTTTTTACTCTGGTAGTATTATAAAGATCTAATTCACTTGCCAGTAAAATACCTCCTCCAATTATAATTATTATAGCCAATAGTATATGTATGCTCTTTATCTTCATTTTTCCCCTCCTGAAACACTTTCTATAATCTTCCCTCCGGAATCTTCCTCGGAATTTTCTTTAGGATTCTTTCTTTCTAAAACAGAAAAATTTAAGGAATTACTAACCGGACAGGCTATTTCATCGGTACATAAAAGACAGCTAATACATTGATGGTCAGAGATAACCTTAGAAGTACAGATATCGATATTCATCGGACAGACCCGGTCACAGGCTTTACAATTTATACAGGTTTTTTCGTTTCTCTTGAGCTTTACAATTCTAAAAAGATTAAGAATCCCCAGTAATGCTCCAAGGGGACACAAATATTTACACCAGGGTCTTTCTACAAATAGAGAGCCGATTAAAACCAAGCCAAGTATCAATAAAGATAATCTGGTAACTTCACTGGACCAGATATTAAAAAGGGCAAAATAAGGATCAAAATTAGAAAATAACAATTTTCCGGAAATAGCAGTATTAACTACTACCAATGCTAAAATTACATATCTGAGATATCTTAGTAGCTTATCCAACTTAAGGGGAATAAAATTATTGTATTTCTTTTTAAATATCTTCCTCCCTATCTTACCGATAAATTCTTCAACCGTCCCAAAAGGGCAGACCCATCCGCAAAATACCGGTCCAAAGAGCAAGGTCAGAGCGAGTACCAGCCACATTAAAGTAATAGAAGATTGATGAATTTTTTGTATAAAGGCACCTTCAGTAAAATAGGTGTAAATGGTTACTACTCCTCCGAAAGGACAGACCGCATGGAGAGAAGGGCTCCCTATCAACAGGGGTGCCAGCCCCTGTTCACTCCGAAAATGATTGAAACTAATTAAAATTATCAGGGCAAAGAAAAAAATTTGAACTGCTAATCTTATTAAATCTTTTTTCTGTTTTATTGCCACAAAATGTATCCTCCTTTTTATTTTTGTAGGTTTTTCCATTATTCACTAATCTATATATTTACATATACTTATATATACGTAAAAAAGAGGTACTTTCTTTCATAAAAATATTTATATGGGGTCGTTACTGTATACTTTAATGAGGTAGTTAGATAAAAAAGGTTATACTTACATCTTTTCTCTTCTTTCCCTTAATTTATTTTCTTTCTCTTTCTTAACTCGATACTCAATACTAATTTTCCTATCCGCTATTACTATGCGCCAACCCGCACTTATAACCCACATCTTATCTTCTTCACTATATACTCGATACTCGATACTGTTTTCACTCGATACTATATTTGCAGATTTGACAAAAATTAAACCATCTATTATAATATTTCGTATCCTAAATATTTGTATAATAATATTTTTTATGCCAAGTATTTTACAACAATATGACTTTTATTCTATTTGCTCTGGATTATAGGTAATTTTTTATATTATATAAAATAAATCTAAGTTTATCAAAGAGGAGGAAATATAATTATGTCTAAATCTAAATTTGAGAGCATTTCGAAAATAATTAATCTTACCAGAAATTTTAACAAATCCATGAGACACAAATTTCATCATTCTATACATGATTCGGGATTTACCCTTCCCCAACTTTCGGTAATATCGATGCTGGAAAAACATGGAGAGCAGAAGGTAAGTGAATTAAGTTTGAAAATGGGATTATCTGATAGCACTGTATCGGGAATCCTGGACAGGTTAGAACAAAAAGATATTATAAAACGTGAACGCATTAAAGATGACCGACGAGTTGTAAAAATATCTTTAACCGGAAAGAGCAAAGAATTCTGCAATGATTTTCGCCGGAAAAGAGAAGAATATTTTACCAAGCTGTTAAAAAGTCTTTCTGAACAGGAGATAAAAGATATAATCAAAGGCCTGGAAATTCTTAATCGTGTACTTGCTAATGACGAACACCACATACAATAAATAAATAAATATTAAATTAACACGTCTAAAACGATGTTTTTAAAGAAAAAATGTAATAGGAGATAATCCATGAAACAGTTAACTGCCCGACTGGGGGAAGAAAAAATAAGTAAACTTTTGGTAAATTTATCTTTACCAGCAACTATCGGTATGATGGTAACCGCATTGTATAATCTCGTTGATACTATCTTTGTAGGAAGAGGTGTAGGTGCTATCGCCATCGGCGGATTAACCATTGCCTTTCCTATTCAAATGGTTATAATGGCTTTTGCTCAGATGATAGGAATCGGAGCAGCTTCCGCCATATCCAGAAGTCTGGGAGCAAAAGATATAGAAAAAGCAGATTACGTTGCCGGCAATTCCTTTTTGTGTGTAATTGTCTTAAGTTCAACAATAGCCGCCATCGGTCTTATTTTTACCGAACCCATGTTGAGATTCTTTGGTTCAACGGAAACTATCTTGCCTTATGCTAAAGATTATATAACTATAATACTCTGGGGTAGTATTTTCTTTTCCTTTGCCATGTCTTCTAATAATCTAATTAGAGCAGAAGGTAACGCCAAAGTAGCTATGGCTACGATGCTCATTGGTGCAATATTGAATATGATCTTAGACCCCATCTTTATATTTATTTTTAAGATGGGGATTAAAGGCGCTGCCCTGGCAACTATTATTTCTCAATTTATTTCTTTTCTTTATATATTAAAATATTTATACAGTGGTAAAAGTTCATTAAAAATAAAACTGCACCACCTGAGACCCAGGACGCATATCATAACCGAAATATTTACGGTGGGATTTGCCGCTTTCGCCAGAATGGTTACCGGAAGTATTGTTGCTATCATTGTAAATAACTCTCTGAGAGTTTTTGGTGGAGATATAGCCCTGATAATTATAGGTATCCTCCATCGGGTTATCATGTTCCTGTTTATGCCCTTATTTGGAGTGATTCAGGGGATGCAGCCCATAGTAGGATTTAATTACGGAGCAAAAAAATTTGATAGAGTAAAAGAGGCTATTAAATTATCGCTTATTATTACTACCGCCATCGCCACTTTTGGCTGGCTGATAGCAGAATTGTTCCCTTTTGCAATTATAGGTGTATTCACCCGGGACGCAGAAGTAATAGAAAAAGGCTCCACAATAATGAGGATAATTCTCTCTATGATTCCGGTAATCGGCATACAGATAGTCGGTGCTGCCCTATTTCAGTCTCTGGGGAAAGCAGTTCCTTCGTTAATATTATCTTTACTCAGACAAGTTCTATTATTTATTCCTTTAGTTATCATACTACCGCGGGTTCTTGGCCTTGGACTTTTGGGTATCTGGATTGCCTATCCTGCTGCCGACATTTTGTCGGTAATTCTCACCACTTTGTTTATAAGAAGTGAATTAAAAAAGATGAGCTTAAGCCTGTGGTAAGATGAAAACCTACCAGGGGACGGTTGTTAATGCTCAGTAATTAAGTAACTTATTTGGTATAATTATGCCACCAAAGGAGGTACTTAATTATGAAAATTAGCCAACAGATTTTCGTAAAAAGATGGAAGCCTATTCTGGAAGAGTACGAAAAGATCCAGAATAAGGTTCTCCCCCGTTCTTTTCGTTTAGTTAAAGAACTATGTCTTGCTCATTATATCTCCAATAAAGAGCTAAGACGTTATTATCGTAAATGGCAGGAAGGAAAA
>JABUBL010000239.1_pt1 | contig 14955 bp, 13 predicted proteins | sample 7240371 | NCBI WGS metagenome assembly JABUBL01 (sample SAMN07256343, study PRJNA390944) | subsurface metagenome | isolation source: Methane hydrate marine sediment | place: Pacific Ocean: Eastern North Pacific, ODP site 1244 | collected 2002
TTTTCTATGTTTCTCAATTTCAATTATTGAAATCTAGAAACAATGATATTTTATTGCATAATAAGTCTCAATGTGATACATTAAAGAGGATAAATGAAGGGAGCATTATGTAAAAAAATGAGAAGGATTGATTTATTAAATTCTTTAGCAAAAAAAGGAAATACTTTTACTTTTAACGATGCATTAAAAATAAGCAATCTATCTACAAAAAGTTTACAAAAAGTATTATATAGATTACAGCAAAGTGGTGCAATTGAGCGTATAGAGAAAGGAAAATATCTAATCATTCCTCTTGGGGCTGAAAAAGGAAAATACACCTTACATGAATTTGTAATAGGCTCTTTGTTGGTAGAACCATATAGTATTGCTTATTGGAGTGCTCTTAATTATTATGGCTTAACCGAGCAAATTCCAACTACTGTTTTTATCCAAACAATTACCAGAAAATTTAATACTAATCCTGAAGTTTTTGGAGTGCAATATAAAATAAGTAAGGTGAAAAAAGAGAAAACATTTGGTATTAGAAAAGAATGGATAGAAGAAACTCAAATAAATATAACAGATAAAGAAAAAACAATTATCGATTGCTTAGATAAACCCCAATATGCAGGCGGAGTAATCGAGGTTGCCAAAGCTTTAAAGAATAATACTTTTGATAATAAGAAATTAGCCTCTTATGCTCAGCATATTGGAAACTCTGGCGTAATTAGAAGATTGGGTTATCTATGTGAACTATTAAATATAAAAATAAATCTTTCTAAATTAAATACTCGAAATTATCTTTTACTCGATCCAACTATGCCAGAAAAAGGTACTAAAAATGCCAGATGGAGATTAGTTATAAATCTTGACGAAAAAATCTTGGGAGAGCTTGAATGATTCGTTCTATAAAATATTTTTTAAAGAAGGGAGAAATAATTGTATTATCTTTATTTAGATGAAAGTGGGGATTTAGGATTTGATTTGGTAAATAAAAAATCTTCTAAGTTTTTACAGTTTGTATTTTAGTAATAAAGAGTGAAGAGAATAAGAAAAAAATTATTAAAAGTGTAAATAGAACTTTGCATAATAAAATAAAAAAGAGCGAACCTTGTGAGTTATAATGTTAAGGCTTTGGCCCACCGATGGAAGGGAACACCTTAAACAACTCACAACGGATTTACCGCTCTAATATAAACATATAATAATATATAAAAACATAAAAAATCAAATTTTTTTCATATTTTTTAAATTATTCTAATAATTATTGCCATACTGTAGTCACAGCACTATGATATAATTATAAAAAATATTAAATTTTTATAAAAAAAACAGTTAATGGGTAAGTACTCTACCCGAAAACACTTGCAAAATCACTTACCCAAAAAACTATCCAAAAAATAATAAACTAAAAAAACAAAAAGATATAATTTGTTTTCAAAGGATAGTAATAAGTGTAAAAATAATAAAGTTAAGTTTTAGGGAGGATTTAAATAGTTTGAAATGAAAGATAAAAATAGAGTAAGATTGTCTGAACAAATGAGGTTATTAGAAGAAAATGTTTTAAACAAAAAGAAACATAACGATATGATGCCACAAAACAATAAAGGAGTGTATAGTAAAAAAAATAAATTAAATGATCTTACAGGGAAAGAATGGAAATTTTCAACAAAATCTGTGATAACAAAACATTATCCCCCAAATATGCAAATGCATTTAAGGAAACAACATGGAGGACAGAAACCCCCAGAATTATGTGAGGATTTAATAAAAACATTTACTAAAAAAAATCAAACAGTACTTGATCCATTAATGGGTGTGGGTGGCACTTTGCTTGGTGCAAGCTTATGCAATAGAAAAGCAATTGGTTTCGAAATAAATAAAAAATGGATAGATATATATAAAGAAGTTTGTAGGTTCGAAGGATTAAAATCTCAAAAGACAAAAGTAGGTAATTGTAAAAAATTATTGGACGAATTAAAAGATAATTCTATAGATTTCATTCTTACTGATGTTCCTTATTGGAATATGGATAAACTTGAAAAAACTAGAAGCAAAAGAGCCAGAAAGACTAATTTATCTAAATTTAATGGTGAAAAACTTCAAACTAAAAATGACTGGCTTAATGAAATGAAAGAGATATTTGAAAAATGTATAAGAGTTTTGAAAAATAACAAATATTTAGCAATTTTTATAGGAGATATGTATAGAAATAAAAAGTATCATATTTTGTCAGCAGAATTAGCAAATAAAGTTTCAGAGATACATTGTGTAAATTTAAAAGCTAATTTAATTTGGTATGATGTTAGTAAAAGTTTGCATGTTTATGGATATCCTTATTCATTTGTTCCCTCAATGATTCATCAAAATATTCTTATATTTAAAAAAGAAAGCGATATAAAACATGAAATTCATAGGAAATAAATTTAGATTACTAGATTTTATCGAGTTTGTATTAAAAGACAATAATATATCCAACGGCACATTTATGGATCTTTTCGCCGGTACGGCAAACGTAGGTAAATATTTTAAAAAGCTAGGATTTAAAATAATTTCCACGGATATACTTGATTTTTCCTATGCTTTTCAAAGAAGTTATATAAAGGTTACTGAGTATCCTAAGTTCAATAATTTGGAATTAAAAGGTATAAAATTACCAAAAGAAAATTTATTTGATTTTAAAACTTTAAAAACCGAGAAGGAACAAAGAATAGAAAAACTCAAGGAAGTAATATTTTTTTTAAATAAACTTAAAGGTAAAGAAGGCTTTATTTATAACAATTATTGTGAAGGTGGAACTAAAAATAAAAAATATAAAAGAAGATATTTTTCTGATTCTAATGCAATGCGGATCGATGCTATTAGAGAGTGCCTTCAAAAGTGGGAAGATGGTGGAAAGATTACAGAAGATGAATTCTATATACTATTAGCTGAATTAATTGATCGTTCAGATTATGTAGCAAATAATTCTGGCACTTACGGTGCTTATCTTAAAATTTGGAGATCTATGGCGCTAAAACCTTTAATATTAAAAATGCCGGAGATAATAGAAAGCGAAAAAGAACATGAGGTATTTAAAATGGATGCAAATAAATTAGTTAAAATTAGAAGTTGTGATGTTGCCTATATTGATCCACCATATAATGCAAGACAGTACGCTACAAATTATCATTTGTTAGAAACGATTACTTGTCTAGATAACCCAGCAATTTATGGAAAGACTGGCATGAGACCATACGAAAATAAAAAATCTGCTTATAGTATGAAAAGCTTGGCCCCTATAATATTTGCGGAGCTTATTGATAATTTAAAAAGTAAACATATTTTAGTTAGTTACAATAATGAAGGAATAATTTCAAAAAAAAATATCATAGATATTTTAAAAAATAAGGGAGAATTAAAAATATATAAAAAGGATTATAGAAGATTTAGAAGTGAATCAGATCACGAAAATAGAAAATATAAAGTACCAGAAAACAAAACAAAAGAATATATATATTATTGTGGGGTAAAAAAATGATAAATGTTTTAAGTCAGGGCGAAGCAGAAAAACTAAGCTTATTTAATTTTATACCTTTTTACAGTTATTCTGATAATATCCTTGAGAGCTGGGAATTAATAAGCTTAATTATTGAGTATAGTGAATTTCTTGAATTTCTTGGTGTTTTTGCAGAGCAGATTGATCAGCCAATATATTTTTTCAAAATAAAAAATGCTAATAAGAATATAGGTATTAAGATCTGCGGTAAATATGAAAACTGGGATTTGCCAGAACAAGTTAGTAAAATAATAAATTATATTGATAAACTTGATATAGTAATTACAGATAAAGACACAAAGCCAATATTAGCGATTGAAACAACAGGCACAGCAAATGTAGGTAATTCTCAATGGCAACGAGAAGGACGTAAAATAGGAGCAGCAATTAATAAAACTCCGATGGTTTATCAGACATTTTATGCTGGTACTGATAGGTCTCAAGAAAATGATGTTGTAAGAGAGGCTACTTGTTTACAAGTACTTAATCACTTGATGTATTCTTTACGCTATAAAATTGGTTCTTTTGTCGTATATTATTCAGATCCAGATATAGATTCAATGATAAATATTAATAGAAGTTCGAAAAACGGAAAAAAGAATTTAGCAAACTTCGTCTCTTTAACTTTGGCTTTCAAGATTGATAAAAAATTCAAAGTATTAAAGAATAGTTATGAGAGAAAATTATTAAAAGACATGCTTGAATATATAACAGAATCTGTTGTCTATAGAAATAGAAATATTAGAAGAATTGACAAAGATTTCTCAATGTTTCCTTCTAAAAATCTTATTTGCTCTCGACAAAATCATTTAATTGATGAAGTTATTAAAATCATTAATGGAGAAAAGGAAAAAGCAGATTTTGAATTTACAGATTGGGATTTTTCACAGTTTGTTGAATGGACAAAATTAAATTCAAAACGGTTAGAAGGGCATCCATTAATAGAGGTTTTAAAAAAGAAATCTTTTACCCTATTTGAATCAATCGAAAATAATAAAATAAGAAAAATTCCAAGCTTTTTCTCATATATATCGGATTCTAAATGTGCAATAACTAAGAATACTAAAAAATTTTTCGATATCTTATACAATTTGTATGGTAAGAAAGACTATTTGAATAAAAAAATAGATCTAAACAAACCAACATTATTTATTCCTATAAGAATCTTTAAAGGTGTGAAAAAAGTTATAGCAGGAGATCCAGAAGCAGGAGAAATAGTAGCTTTTTCAGAAATGTTCGCCAAAGATTTAGAAAATAAAAAAATTATGAACATTGTACTATATTGTCATGTAGACCCACCAGCAGGTTTTGATATAAATAAAGAATTGAAAAAAGCTAAAGATGTATCAGGCTCTAAGATATTCAAATCAATTATCAATTATATGGATATACTTATTATAGGAGAAGAGATAATACAATGGCAAACTTAAAAAATATGATTGAAAAGCAACCAAAAAAATTTACTGAAGAATGTGCATTAATATCTGTATTTTTTAATATGACTAATCTTAAAGATAATTGGTTTCTTAACTATATAAGTCCACCAGGAGGAGCCTGGCAAAAAGTTTATGTTAAAGAGGGCAATAATATTCATAGATTATATGTTGGAAAAACAGTAAAAAGACCTGATCTAGCATTACAAAAATATAAAGAAAAAGCAAAGATATTATTTTTTATAGCTGAATCAAAAGAAAGCTTTGAATCTATTATTCGTAACAGAGATAAAATTAAAAAAAGTATGAAGGATTTTTACCAATTTCTCAAAGGTGCGAGAATCAATAATAAAAAAATTTTTGAAGATAAAGTTATTAATCCTATTTTTAATTTTATTATTGCTCTAGATGTGAGAGATTTAGGAAAATTCGAAAAAAGAGTTATAGAAAATAAATTGCAGTTAATCGAGGAATCTATAGATGATTTGGATGATTTTGAAGGAGGCGTAGCTTGTATAGCCGTTTTTTGGAAATCGAAAAAAACCATATTTAATATTGTATATTCTAGTAATTTTACTAAAGAAAAAATATTTTTATTAAATAATATTTTTTATTCAAAATAAATGAAATTTTTTATGAGAATAACTGTATATTTGGAGGTTAGGAAATGATAGATAAATTATCCAATTTAATTAAGAGCATTAAAGAAAATAAAATGATTTTTTCTTTAGATGAAGCTGCGATAAAACAAATGATGGTATTACAGCTTTTATCAATTCTTGGTTGGGATATTTATAATATTAATGAAGTACGTCCAGAATATTCTCTTAGTGGGAAAAGGGTAGATTATTCTTTATGTATAGAAAATGAAAATAAAATATTTATAGAAGTCAAAAAACCTGAGGAAGATTTAGAAAATCACGAAGGTCAGTTATTAAACTATGCTTATGAAGTAGGTAGTATTGAGTTAGCCCTTTTAACCAATGGTGTAACATGGTGGTTTTATTTGCCTAGGTTGGATGTAAATTGGAAGCAAAGAAAATTTTATACGATTGATATTTTTCAACAACGAACGGACGAGATTGTTTCTAAATTTATTGACCTTATTTCTAAAGAAAATGTTATTAATGGTGTAGCAAAACAAAATGCGGAAAATATTTATAGAAGTTATAAGAAACAAAATATTTTAAAAGAGACGCTGCCAAAAGCATGGAATATAATATTAACAGAGCCGGCTGAAATATTTATAGAATTGCTCCGTGAAACTACTGAGAATATTTGTGGTTATAGGCCTGATATTGAAGGCATTGAAAAGTTTATATCTGAAAATAAAGATCGTTTGATAATTTCTACAATACCATCAGGAAAATTTGAACCTCGTGTGGGCCCGAAGGAGATAATATCAGAAAGTTATACCGGTAAGTCTATAATAGCTTTTTCTTTTAGAAATAAGCAATATAAAGTACATACTTGGAAAGATTTATTGATACAACTTGTTAATGTTCTTTATAAATTGCATAGTGCTGATTTTAACAAAGTTCTTAATCTAAAAGGAAGAAAACGTCCGTATTTTTCGTATATTGAAAAGGATTTAAGGGCCCCTAAAAAAATTAACAATACTAATATTTTTGTGGAAACTAATTTAAGTGCAAATAATATTGTTAGGATATGTCGTGATCTTTTAAAGATATTTGGATATTCGAAAGATGCTTTAAGAATTGAAGCAAAGTAAATAATACAAATTAATAGCTTAGTTAGAAAGAATATTGCTTAATGATAAAAATATTAAAGAGCTGAGAGTTTATTTTGGGCATTAAATAATATTCAGAAAATTTCAAGCTAAAGGAACTACAAAATTTGAGTTGAAATAAATAAGGACACATCCCATTTTCTTAGACAATTATTATTATGCTTTTAAATTAAATAAATAGAGAAGGTGTGCCAGGTCAATAATTCGGTAACTTTTAACGAAAAACCTATAGGATCTGAGGAGTTTCTTAACCGGATGGTTGATACTTTAGGTATTACTGTAGATGGACGTCCTAAAAGAAGACCTCGTAAAGTGGGAAGCTAAACCATAGAAAAAATAGGATGTGTCCGTATTTTAATTAAAGATTTGACCCCGGTAAATCTAAATATATTTTGAAATGATAGAGGTAACTATGAAGAAATTATTTGTTTTAGGAATGATACTATTTTTTTGTTTATTTTTTGTAGGTTGCAGCTGGGTAACAACACCACTAATTATACCAGATAATGGCGGGATGGATGAATATGATTCTCAATTCATATCTTTATTAGATAAATTAAATACTCCTTTAAAATTACTTAATTTTTTATCAACTTGCCACTATAAAGAACATGATGGCGCGTACACTCCCTATGAATTTTATATTGGGAAAGAAGGAGACTGTGTCGATTTTAGTATTTTTAGTTGTTATGTTCTACATTATCATGATTACAATGTATATTCTGTACCCATATTTTTCCTTAATGAATCTGCAGGACATCTCTTAACTGTTTTTGAATATAAAGATACGGACGCTGATTGGTATTGGGGTTCTACGTTGGATAAATATGGCGTTATTGATGTGTCGTCTTTGTTTTCCTCAGTTTCTACGTCTCTAGACAGCATTAAAGCCTGTGTAGATTCTTATATAGAATTCTTGGGAGACTCCTACACCTTGGCAAGTTATGAAGTTAACCCTTGGAATTATTGTTCTTATAGAACTATAGCCCGACAATAATAATAAATAGGATTGTGCCCCCATTTAAAAATTTAAATAGAGGATTTTAATTATGCTAAAGATTAATAAGAAATATAAAAACATTCTTTCCAGACATACTTTTATTGACTTATTTTCTGGAATAGGCGCCTTTAGGATTGCTTTAGAATCTTTTGGAGCAAAATGCGTTTTTAGTTCAGAGATAGATAAACACTGTAAATTTGTTTATAAAATGAATTTTGGAGAGACTCCAGAAGACAACATAATAAAAATTAAAGTACAGAATATACCGAAACATACTATTCTATGCGCAGGTTTTCCGTGTCAAGCATTTAGCATTTCCGGCAAACAAAGAGGGTTTAAAGACACTAGAGGCACTTTATTTTTTGATATAGTAAGAATAGCAGAATATCATAAACCAAAGATTATTTTTTTAGAGAATGTAAAGAATTTCGAACGCCACGATAAAGGAAACACGTTGAAAATAATAAAATATGCTTTAAACGATATTGGATATGATGTATTTCACAAAGTATTAAACGCAAGTTTATTTGGTGTTCCGCAAAAAAGAGAAAGAATATACATATTAGGTTTTCGAAAAGATTTAAAAATTAAGAATTTTACTTTTCCTTTGCCAATAAAAAAATATATTAAACTAAAGGATGTTTTATTGCCGGATTCAAAAACTAAAAATTATATAATTAACAGGAAAGACATTAGTTTTAAAAAAGAGATTGCAATAAAAATCGACCTATATGGCAATTATCCTTTGAAACCAATAAGAGTCGGGACAGTAAATAAAGGTGGGCAAGGAGAAAGAATATATCATGAATGTGGTCACGCGATAACTCTATCAGCATATGGCGGAGGAATTGGGGCAAAAACAGGTTTGTATTTGATAAATGGCAAGGTGAGAAAACTTGCGCCAAGAGAATGCGCAATTATAATGGGGTTCCCAAATACTTTTAAAATTAATCCCTCTGATTCTCAGGCTTTCAAACAATTTGGCAATAGCATAGTGATAGATGTCTTGCAAGCGATTATTTTAAAAATAATAAAAAAAGGAATATTAAATGAATAAAGAACAATTAATAAAATTGGGATCACAGACAGCTAAAAGTGGTTTTCAAAACGAAGATGATGTTGTTAAAAAATTTAATAATTGGGAAACAGATGAAGATGCTCAAAAGTGGCTTAAAATAATGGGCTATAATCTGAGAGAAATAGAATATATTAAAGCTGTTAAAGTATCAGGATATAAAACAGATGTGCAAGTTCAAGTAACTATTAAATTAAAAATAGAGATTGATGTTGAGAATTTACAGGTTAAATTGGTTAGTAATCCAAAAGGCTTCAATCAAATTGATAAAAGATGGATTAATGCATATGTTAAAATGTGGGATATTCCAAATAATATAGCAAAACTATTAAGATATTTTACAGGTGAAATTTCACCGTATAGGCGTGACACAAAAGATTCAAGAAGAATGTTCGCAAATGAATTTTCATTAGAAGAACAGCAATTATTGTTAGATTTTATCAGAAATAATCAATGTTTAATTATTAACGATGTTTTAAAAGGAAGAGGTAAATTTGCGGCTGAGTGGATGTTGGTAATTCAAAAAATTTCGAGAAATTCTAGGTGGATATTAAGGTCAATGAATTATGTGATAAATTATTTTGGAAATGGTGAAGTGTTAATTACAAATCGCGGAAGCATTAAAATAAAAAGAATTACAATTCAAAGGAAAGGCGGAGATGGAGGACGAGATACTGCAAAAATGCTTCAATTCAAAATAAATCCAGCAGAATTGTTTGAGGATTAAATTAATGACAGATAGTGTGTCGAGAGAAGTTAGAAGAAAAACAATGCAGGCCATAAAATCAAAAAATACTAAGTTAGAAGAACGTGTGTCAAAAGAATTACGGAAAAGAGGTATCAGATTTAGAAAAAATGTTAATTCGCTAAAAGGAAAACCAGATATTGCTATTAAAAAATATAAATTGGTGATTTTTTTAGATTCTTGCTTTTGGCATGGTTGTAAAAAACATTGCAGATACCCAAAAACCAACAAAGATTATTGGATTTCTAAAATAGAAAAAAATAAAGAGCGAGACCAAAAGATAACAAATTATTACATAAAAAAAGGATGGAATATTTTAAGAATCTGGGAACATGATTTAAAAAAAAATTTTATAAATACCATTATAAAAATCCAAGATTTTATATTTCAAACATTGAAAAAAAATAGTACCTAATTTATTGGTTAATTATTTTTTTCAAAATACAAGAACATCCTTTTTAAATACATGGTTAGAATAAGAGTAAGGAGTGTGCTTCTTGGTAAATAATAGAATATAAGTAATTAAACATTATTTATAGCACTTACAGGAAGGTTAATTAACTCCTTTAATTTACAGATTTTTCGCATATCTTGGATAATTTGGTTACAATTATAGAAAATGATAGGCGAGCCAATGCTTTCCAGCCCTCTGTCCTTTAGCTGAAAGGTTTTTTCTTTTGAAAAAAGGATTTATCGTAATAGATAAATAGAAGAAAGTTTGATTATATGCTTATACTTATAAGCAGAAATGATTCTTTGAAATTATAATATAAAGTTTGTTTCTTTATTTTTAAATAAAACTAATGAATTGGGAGGTGTAATTTTTAATGAAAGTTAAGGAATTAATTGAAAATCTTGAAGGATTTCAAAAAAAACTTATTGAGCATCAAACCCTTTATAATAATTCTTTCCCTAAATATACGGGAGGAATGTATCCAGTAACAAATAAACACGAATTACAAGAGCAGTCTCTCTGGCTTAATCGTTGGTGGGGAGCGAATCAATCAATTATAAATCAATTTAGAGATAGAACGACAATTCAAGCACACTCAACTGAAGATGAATGGAATTATATTAATAGTGCTATTGGATTAGATGAAGTGGCTCCAACTAAAATTCAATCCTTAAAAAAATTAATCGCGGAAATTGAACGAATTATCGGTAAATTAATAAGTATGAATTCTAACCAAGATGTTTATAGACTCTCGGATAATTTTAAAAAAGTAGAACAATTTTCAGCTTCGAATGCATGGGTTGAAATAAAAAAAGATTTTGCTATTACTAAATATGCTTTTGGCAGGAAAATAAATTTCGTAAAAGATAAATTTAAAAGGGAAATAATATTTAGAGACATAGAGCATGCTTATTTCTTTGCGCAAAATGGTTTTAATAAACCAGCTATAATCTTAGCTGGTGGTGTAATGGAAGAGTTGTTACGTTTTTATTTAATATATAAAAAAATAAATCCACTTAGAAACTCTTTTGAAGAATATATTAAATCGTGTGAAACAAAAGGTCTTTTAAAAAAAGGAATTTCAAGATTATCTGATTCTCTTCGCAATTTTAGGAATATTGTTCATTTGGAGAAAGAGGAGAGTAGTAGATATACAATATCTAAAGCTACAGCAAAAGGAGCTATTTCAGCAATTTTTACAATTTCTAACGATTTTTAAAATAAAGTACATCTAACTAGAATTGCTATATATTTATTCTCTTATTGCTATTTTTAATTTTCCTCTAGGATTGGAAAGTTTGCAGACAATTCGAAAAGTTCTGCCTATTGACCTACCCGGGAACCAAGACATTTCAAGCCCTTTTGCAATTAAGCAGAAGGTTTTTTTATAAATAGTTGATACAAATGTAGCTAGGGTCTATCAAAGAATATATAATTTTAAAAGCTCAAACCCCCCCTATACCGATAAAAAACTGTGGAAATTCTTAGAAGATTCACTCCCGGCAAAAAATTTCAAAGAATACAATTTAGCTCTTTTAGATCTCTCCGCATTAATATGTTGGCCCCAAAAAGCCTTTGTGCCAAAAGTGTCCATTTGCAGCTTACTGTTTTTTACTTAGGCATGATGTCCCAAGGCTTTTGAAGAAAAAGTCATAACCCCAACATTTTTAATAGCTTATATTTAATCAAATGATTTTTTAAAAAATAACTTGACAAATTAATATTATTATGATAAACTTGTTATGATGAATTGAGTATTACTAAAATCTAATGATTAAATATGGAGGGAAGCCATGAGGTACTTAATCGAGCTTACGAATATTCATAATGAGAAGATCAAAGAGCTGATTAAGCGAGGGAAATACCAAAGCATAGCTGCTTTTATCCACACTGCGATAGAAAACCAAATATATTTAGAGAATTTTTCAAAGGAAGTTCTAGAACTTTATTCAGCACAAGATAAAAATAAACTAAACCAACTAGTTATAGGTGATAGCGTCGACCTTAGCATCTTACTTTCTCGAGATATTGGCGATATTGAGATAATAAAGCCTCCAGAAGACAATAAAATTATATTTCCATCAAAAAAGGAAGGTTCAGATGCAAATACTTGGGTTTGGGGTCAAGTTAACAAAATATTTCCATTAAAGGTTGCTCTCAGAGTTCTGGGAAATATGATTAAACAAAGCAAGAAACCAACTGTTGATGTAAATACTTTTAGAGAAAAAGCTGCTGAGGTTGCTAGGGAGGTAGGATTAAAATTATCGGCGATCGAAAGAAAAGAAGGCAGGAGGAGAGGAGAGAAAGTTTCCGCAGGACTTCCTATAGGAGAGCCAGAATTTAAGAGTAAATCTAGATATAAGAATCACTTTTTGGTTAGCGTGAGAAAAGATGGAATACTCGACGGTGCGCTAGCTAGATTTAAGTTTATAAATATTGAAAAAGAAGAAAAAAAAGAAAACATTGGAATAACCGAAGGTGGGCTGAAATTCGCTTCATTAGAAAATCCAATAATCGATAAAGAAGAATACAACATTAGCCTTTCCGACGAAGAAAAAGAATTTTATTTAAAGTATGACGCTACAGAAATCCCAGGGGAGTATAGAGCCATAAGATGGATGTTATCCACAATTAAAAAAGGCGTAAATAGGAGAGAATATATAAACGATGCTTTAAGTAAAAGATATCAGGAATGGACCGAAGCGATTGTAAATACGCAAAGAGCAGGATTAATGGCTAGAATGTTCGAATTAGATTTGTTGGATAGAGAGAAATCAGGCGTAGAAGTCACGTATAAAATTTCCAAAAGAGGTGGAGATATTTTAAAGATGATGGAGGGAGAGAAAGATGAAAACTTGTCCCATATGTAATAAGAATTACAATGAAAGTTTAATTGGCTGTCCATCTTGTTCCGCTTTAGATGTAATGAGTTTAAACTGGAAGGAATGGATAAGACAGGTGGAAATGGATTATTCAAAAGCTTTGGGCCAAGATTATTTGGCAAAAGGTTTACAAAAGGACGCGATTCAAAATAGTTGGGGAGCTAGATTATCGTCCAGAGGTGCCAATTGGTCTTTTGAATTTGAGCTAGTTGAAGATAAAAAGCGAGGAAAATTCCTCCTAGTGACGGATAAGTTCTGCTATGGACTAACAGGCCCAGATATAAAAGATATCAACAACCTTGAGAAACTTAAAAATAAAGATAATAGATTGGCTAGATTTAGAAGCATGCTATATTCGGGCGATAACCAACAAGGAGCAGGAAGTTTTGGCAGGGGAAAAACGGTGTATTTAGCGTCTTCTAAGAAGCATCATATTATATATGATTCACTGACGCATAAAGGAAAATATAAATTGGGCTTCACTAAGATCGAGGGGAATGACTTAAAGAATTCCAAAATGGTTTTCATTGGAGATATAGCAAAAAAATATTTAAAAGAGCACGTTTCGGAGAAAATTCAGCTCCTCTCAACATATGGAACTAGAATTATAATAGTGGAGCCAAAAGAAGAACTAATAGATGCTATAAGAACAGGACGTCTAGCAGAATACATAGGCAATACGTGGTGGCTTATTCTTAAGAGGGACCTAAAGATAGCAGTAATCTATAGAGGAACGAGAGAAAAGGCGAAAGTGCCGTACGAATTTAGGGATTTAAATAACACCGATACAGGGAAAAGAAAATGCAGGACTTATCTCCCAAGTTTTGATTATAAAGAGGAGAAGTGTAGATTTAAGCGCGTTCAGTTGTTTTTGTCCAATAAAAGAAAAATCTCGGAAGAAATGCAGGGTATTTATTTATATCGAAGAGAAATGAAGATTGGAAAAATTGATACCAAAGAGATGCCTCCTGAGATAGTCGAGAAGTTTTACGGATACGCAGAATTAGATATAAAATCGGCATTAGAGAAAATTTACATGGAGCAGGCTGTTGAGGGTTTAGAACATTCTTCATTCGATAGACACAAAGGTATTTTTCAGAATATGAAAAGAGAAATTCAGGAATGCTTCAATAAATTTACAGACGAAATGGGTTACGGTTATTACAAAGGGCAGGAAGAAAGAAAGACGAAAGAAGCGAGCGAGCAGGCCCTTGTAGAGCTTCAGAAAGATTGGCCAGATTTAAGTGGGCTAACTGAAGGCACCTCTTCGCCTCCCAAGAAAAAAATAGAGATTAGTTTGGTTTCTTTAGAATTTCCAAGGCCGCCAGAGAAATTTGTATATCCGGGGGAAGATTTGAGCAATATAATATTTAAAATAAAAAATATCTCTTCCTCGGATTTGAATTTATACCTCACAATTAAAACCGTTGGAGAAGATGATAACTTGATAGACGAAATATCAACCGAGAATATTGCTATTGAAGTTAATAAAGCTAGGAGAACTACACCGGTTGGGTTTAACGTAGATTCGTCAAGATATAAATGCGAAAGGTTTTACTTGGTATGTTCGTGCAAGAACGATAGTGGTGAAATAGAGGGCGAGAAGAAAGTGCCGATTCACATTGGCCCAGTGGTTCCACATCCATTATTTAAACCGATCTCTATGGAAATAAAATCTATCAGTTTTCCTAAGGAGAGGAGAGCGGACTTTGGTCAAAAAGTGACTCAAATAGAATACAGCGTTAAAAATGAGACATGTGTTAAAATTTTTGCGAGATTTAGATTAAGGGTTTTGGATTATCCGACAAAACGACAAGAAATAATAATTTATGAGAAGAACCTAGAACTTAATCCAAACGGAGAGGAGGACATAATTTGTCCAGATTTCGAGATAGAAGCTGAAGAGTATAAGAAAGTACTGGAAGGTGGAGAAAAAGGACCTGTTGTTTTAAGGGCGAGCGTAGTTAATTTGAAGGATTTTTTCGTTAATTTTGGAGACGGGATTAAGACCTACGAAAAAGGCTATAATAATAAAGATGATAGGAGATAAGCACGTTTATAATAAAATTGACCCTTCACTAGAGGAGAAAGAAAAAGCT
>JABUBL010000240.1_pt1 | contig 14943 bp, 12 predicted proteins | sample 7240371 | NCBI WGS metagenome assembly JABUBL01 (sample SAMN07256343, study PRJNA390944) | subsurface metagenome | isolation source: Methane hydrate marine sediment | place: Pacific Ocean: Eastern North Pacific, ODP site 1244 | collected 2002
TAACTTCGTAGAGCCTATCCTCGGCCCACTTCTGCTGCCACTTCTTCTCTATTTCCTGCGGGTTATACCTGGCTACCATTTATCTTCCCCATCCGAATGAACATGTCTCATTGAGATTATTTCTAACCTATCCCCCTGACTCCTTCCCTTAATAAGGTAAGGGGGTGTAGGTAAGAGAGGGGCGAAGCCCCTCTCTAAAATCTATTATCCCAGCCGCAACTCACCAAGTAAGTCTAACTTAATTGGCACGCCTTCGTCAACGCTTGGAAACCGTACTATAATTGGTGTTAACCGTCTATCGGAACGAGAGCACACAATCTGGAGCGTGGGGCTGATAGAGCAACCAATATGGCGAAAGTGAGTTGTTTACCGTAAACGGTGAAGATAAAGACAAAATGCATTAGAAGCGACCCCGGGGGGATTCGAACCCCCGATCTCCACCGTGACAGGGTGGCATGTTAGGCCGCTACACCACGGGGCCATTCCAGTCAGTAAGAGTTCGGAAAGCTATAAAGTCGCTATGAATCGCTCTCTTACTTGGTAAGCTAGAGTCTATCAGAGGTACTATCTTGTGTCAAGGAAGCGCACTCATTCAAGCAGATAGAACCCTGGACAGCGTGTTGTTTATATTTTGTGGTTTGTGGTATAATGGGCAATAAAATTTTCTAGGGAAGCAGATGGTGCCTAAGAAAGATAGTAAGGAAGCATTAGAGGTAGAAGATAAACAGCTGCGTGACTATGAATTGGTGTTTATTATCAGTCCAGAGGTTGAGGATGGGGCTCTCGACGCCACAATCGATAATGTGAGCCAGTTTATTACCGGCAAAGGTGGCACTATTTCCAGTGTAGAACGGTGGGGCAAGAGGAGACTAGCCTATCCTATAAAACATTTTCTGGAGGGTAGTTATGTGTTGTCTCGGTTTGAGATGAAGCCTGTATGGAGTAAGGAACTGGAAGCGAACTTGCAAATTTCTGAGGGGATTCTACGGCACCTGTTGATAAAAATGGGTAGTTAAATTGGGAGGTTGCTCTGCCTCGCAGATGTGTGGGGGAGGGTAAAAGGAGTCTTAAGAAAATGCCAAGCTTAAATAAAGTGATAATCATAGGGAATATTGGTGGTGAACCTGAAATGCGGTTTACCCCTAACGGGAAACCGGTAACCTCATTTCGCGTTGCCACCAACTGGATATCTACTACTCCTGAGGGCGAACGTAAACAAGAGACTGAGTGGTTTAGTGTGGTGACCTGGAATAAGTTGGCTGAACAGTGTAACCAGTTTCTGGCTAAGGGTCGACTGGTCTACGCTGAGGGCAGAATGCATACTCGCACTTGGGAAAGCCAGGACGGACAGCAGCACTCTAGAACTGAAGTAATCGCCAACAAAGTAATATTTCTTGATAGGCGCGGACTAGCCCCACTTCCCGGGGAGAAGGTAGAGGAAGGCGGCGGTACTGAAGATAAATTAGAGGAAGGCGGCGGTGCTGAAGATAAATTAGAGGAAAGTGGCGGTGCTGAAGATAAATTAGAGGAAAGTAGCGGTGCTGAATTAGGCCCGGATGATATCCCATTTTAGATGAAAATTAGAATTTAGGTTAAGAAGGTAAGCACATGGCGCAAGCTAAAGAAACGAGGAGCAGAAGATGGGACAAGGCAAGATATGTACCTAGGCGTAAGATTTGTTCCTTTTGCAAGGATAAGGTTAAAACCATAGATTATAAAGACTCGGTAAAGCTACGCCACTATATATCGGATAGAGGCAAGATTGAGCCTCGTCGTAGAAGTGGTACTTGTGCCAAGCATCAGCGCCTTTTGGCAACGGCGGTAAAGCGAGCGCGGTATCTGGCGCTACTGCCGTATGTGCCATCTCATATCCGCGGGACAGGAGGCGTTGGTTTACGCAGTTAGTTTTGGTGAGTTGGATACTCTCCTCTTTATCCCCCCATTAATAAAGAAAGAGAGAGATAGTTTGTTTCCACCAGGGAGTTAGAGTGCCGAAAAGGACTTATCAACCAAAGAAAATTCCGAGAAAACGTGAGCATGGCTTTAGGGCGAGAATGAGCACACGGGCTGGGCGAGCCGTCCTGAAAGCAAGGCGACTCAAAGGCCGTAAAAGATTGACGGTGGTATAACGCTGGAAATAGCCCCTCTACTGAGGGACAAATGAGTTAAGGGTGAATGTAGTGAGGGGAGAACAATATCTTACCAAGACAGAGCAGTATGCATTAGTTTATAATAAAGGTAACTCGTGGGTAAGTAATTTAGTAGTGGTGAAGGCTTTACCTAACGGTCTTACCTTGTCCAGGTACGGCTTTTCGGTTGGTCGGCGAGTAGGTAAAGCGGTGGTGAGAAATAGGGTGAAGCGTTTGCTTCGCGAAATCTTACGGCTAACACCATTGCTGCCAGGGTGGGACATAATATTTATTGCCCGGCCTCTGGCAGCTAGTGCTGATTATACTAATCTTGAAAAATCGGTTAAAGATTTGTTGCGCCGAGCCCGAGTATTGGCAGGAGAGTATGAAGAGGTTTGCCTTAGGACTAATTAGGCTTTATCAGTTAACCCTGTCGCAGGTTATGTTATCATCCTGCCGCTTTAGCCCCAGTTGTTCTCAATATACCCATGAAGCTATCTCAAAGTTTGGTTTTCTTAAAGGAGTATGGTTAGGAGTGAAGCGGCTAGCCCGCTGTCATCCTTTCCGTGCCGGCGGCTATGACCCTGTGCCATGAAATCAACATATAATTTCCTTAAAAGCTTTAAAAGGGGGAAACTCCTTCAATGTATCTCTGGCAGGCAACTTCTTACTGGAGGGAGTAAATAAGTGTTTTTTAAGCGTGGTAAGTTTCTAACTGGCAAGATATTACTCCTGCTGGTTGTACTTCTTGTGCTTAGCAGCGGGCTGACCGTTTTCGGCTGTGTCAGAGCCGGCGCTGTAGCCAGGGGCTGGTCAGGGGGGATAATAGCTGAGGACACTTTATTTGTGGGTTCTATGGCGGGCAAGCTGGTAGCCATAGATGTAGCAACGCATAATCGCCAGTGGCCTGATGTTCCTTTTGAGATGAAACAGACCGGCGGCTTTGGCTGTGCGCCGACATCTACGGCGGTAGCCATATACGGCACTCCAGCCGTATCCGGAGATTTGGTTCACATTAGCGGCTATAACGGTAAGATTTACGCTATTAGTACCGAGTCGGGTGCATTGAGGTGGGTGTATCCCCGTGAAGGGGAGCTTGAGCCCATCATCGGCGGACCTGTTGTCGCTTCGGATAAGCTCTATATTGGTAGCTCTGATGGCTGGCTTTACGCTCTGGATGCGGCTACCGGTGACAGAAAATGGGCGTTTGAAACGGGGGGCAAGATTTGGTCAACGCCATCTATTGGCGGGGACACAGTTTATGTTGGCTCCTTTGATAAAAAACTCTACGCCCTGAATACTATTGATGGCAGTAAAAAGTGGGATTTTGAGACTGTAGGGACTATTGCTGCTACTCCTCTGGTCTATGATAACACGGTTTACATTGGTTCCTTTGATAGGTATCTTTATGCCCTGAATGCTACCGACGGTAGTCTGAGATGGAAGTTCTTGGCTCAGAACTGGTTCTGGGCTAGCCCGGTGGCTTATGATGGCGTTGTCTATGCTGGTTCCCTTGATGGCAAGGTCTATGCCCTGAAGGCCGAGAATGGGGAAAAGATAGCCGAGTTTGACCTGGGAAGTCCGGTTAGCTCATCACCGACTCTAGCCGGTAGTTCAATCATTGTCGCCACCCAGGAAGGTAAGGTATACGCTCTGGATACCGGTAATTATCAGAAGAGACAGCTAACCAACCTGGAAGAAGAAATATATGCTCCCCTTTCTGTCAGTGATGGGGTTGTCTATATACATTCCGATAAGGACACTCTCTACGCCGTGGACGCTCAGTCAGGAGTGACGCTGTGGAGTCTTTCATTAAAGAGTTAGTGAGGTAGGTTTCATTGGATATTGGAGCAGTCTGGGATTTAATTATTCTGAAGCCAATGATAAATGTCCTGATTGTGGTATCCGGAAATTTGTTAAATAACTTTGGGCTGGCTATCATTGCGCTGACTATTATTGTTCGCATATTGACCTTGCCACTTACCGTGAAGCAGCTCCGGGCTACTAAAGGCATGCAGGAACTCCAACCCAAGCTTGCTGAACTTCAAAAGAAGCACGGCAAGGACAAGGCTAAAATGGCTCAGGAGCAAATGCAACTGTATAAAGAGTCCGGGGTAAGTCCTGCCGGTTGTATGTTGCCTATGTTAGTCCAGTTGCCTATCTGGATAGCTCTCTTCCAGTCAATTATTCGACTTTTAGCCGTAGTCCCCGAGCAATTTCTGAGCTTATCCCGGTACCTCTACTCCACCTGGCCAATAGTGTTTTACCTGGTGCCTCTGCAGAGCAAGTTCCTGTGGTTGGACCTGGCTATACCTGATAGGTATCTTTTATTACCAATCCTGGTTGGCGGCAGCATGTGGGTACAGCAGAAAATGGTAACGCCTACCACTACCGACCCCAGGATGCAGGCGCAGGGCCGGATGATGCTGTGGATGATGCCACTGATGTTTGCTTTCCTTACTATGCAATTTCCCAGTGGACTGGCTCTCTATTGGGTGGTTTCAAATGTTATTAGTGTTGTTATCCAGTATTATATGACTGGCTGGGGAGCCCTCTTACCGGCATCAGCAAGGAAGCCGGTCGATAGGGATAAGAGGTATATGAAGCGTATCACCCAGGTAGAAGAAAAGCCTTTAGATTATGCTGATGTTGGGGCTGATATCGGAGTTGATGTTGGCGCTGATATTGTTGAACAGCCTACCCCCCAGAAAGAAGGCGCCGCTGGTGGCGGCTATCCGGAAAAACTTAAAATGCTTAAGCCTCTGCCGAAGAGAGGTAAACATCACCCGCGTAAGCGAAGGTAATTAAAAAGTGAGGTCACTATGGAAGTGTCGGAGAATAAGGATGATATAGCTGAGGTAGCCAAGAGTGTCCTTGAGACACTTCTTAGCCTGATGGATGTATCAGCTTCCGTTGTGCCTTCAGCGGCACTCCTTCCTGGAGGAGGAGAAGGAGCTACTGACTCTATTACTCTTGAGATAGAAGGTGAGGACCTGGGTATTTTGATTGGGCGGCGCGGGCAGACCCTTTCTTGCCTGCAGTATATTGTCAGGCTTATTGTCGGTCATCAGACGAAGGTATGGCTGCCGATAATTATTGATGTAGAAGGCTATAAGCGACGTCGCTATGATGCATTGCAGGCTTTAGCCTGGCGAATGGCAGAGATGGTAAAGACCAGGGGAGAGCCGTTTGCTCTGGAGCCTATGTCAGCTTTTGACAGGCGTATCATTCATCTTGCCCTGGCTGACCACCATGATGTTACCACTCAGAGTAGTGGTGAGGGCGAGGCACGTAAGGTGGTTATTTTACCCAAAGAGCAATTATAAGGTTGTTTATTAACCTCACCCCCTTTAATGTTTATTTAATAATTTCAAATTAACCTGATTGACTTACTGCTTTTGAGTATGCTAATCTTTATCGGAAAAGGCAGTGACGGAGACGAGTAGGGGAGATAAGGGTCACCCAGCGAGTCTGGTACGGTGGAAGCAGATGTGACTGGCTCCCTGAACATCCCTCCTGAGCCGTCAACCGAACCGTCATTATAGACTTAGTAGGCTTGGTCGGTGGCGTCAGCCGTTATCCGGGACGAGGGCATATGGATGTGCCTTAAAGGAGCGCTCCTTCTTCGGAAGGAGAAGTAGGGTGGTACCGCGGGTTTGATATTTCCCGTCCCTAGGGGACGGGATTTTTATATAGAAGGGATTTTAATTATGTTCCGTCCAGTGAGCAGCCAGATTAATTTGCCGCAGATTGAGGAAAAGATACTTAGCTGGTGGCGGGAAAACAGCGTCTTTGAGCGTAGCGTAGAAGCTCGTCAGGGTTGCCCTCGCTTCGTACTTTATGAGGGACCACCTACCGCTAACGGTAGTCCCGGTATCCATCATGTGCTGGCTCGCATCTTCAAAGACATTATACCGCGCTATAAGGTAATGAAGGGCTATTATACCCCGCGCATCGCCGGTTGGGATACTCATGGCTTGCCGGTGGAGCTGGAGGTGGAAAGAGAGCTTGGATTTTCGGGTAAAGCACAGATTGAGGAATATGGCATTGCCCGCTTCAATGCCCGCTGCCGTGAGAGTGTCTTTACTTACCTCAAGGAATGGGAGGCAATGACCGAGCGCATTGGCTTCTGGATTGACCTGAAGCATCCCTATATCACAATGGACAATGACTATATTGAGACTGTCTGGTGGGCAATAAAACAGATGTGGGATGGGGGACTGGTGTACCAGGGTTATAAGGTTACCCCTCACTGTCCTCGTTGTGGCACCTCCTTAAGCTCCCACGAGGTTGCCCTGGGATATGAGGATGACGTTGAAGACCCGTCAGTTTACATAAAGTTTAAGATTGCCAAATCACTATATGCCAGCCCCGGCTTTCTTGAGCAATTGCGGCAGCATTACGGTGATAGAGAAGCTGATTTTGCCAAGCAGCTTCTTGACCTTACTGGTGACAAGCCTGTTTACCTGCTAGCCTGGACGACTACCCCGTGGACTCTGCCCGGCAACACGGCTCTGGCGGTAGCTGCTGACGCTGAGTATGCGATTGTGGAATATGAAGGGGAGTATCTCATTTTAGCTTCTGTCCGTCTTGAAGCTGCCGGACTGGGTGATGCGCCTGTGATTGCTAAAGTCGATGGCGGTGATTTGGTTGACCTGCGGTACGAACCGCTATTTAATCCATCTGATTTCAACATACCTGTTGAGACGATGGCAGTATTGGACAAAGAAGGACGACCTTCATCAGATATTATATGGAAGAAGGGCGGAATTTTAAATTACCCGGTGATAGCTACTGATTTTGTTTCTATGGAGGACGGTACCGGGGGAGTCCATATGGCGCCGGCTTATGGCGAAGTTGACTATGAAGCGGGTAAAGATAAAGGATTGGACTTTGTCCATACGGTAGATTTGCAGGGTAACGTCATCGGAACTTATCCTTTTGCCGGCAAGTTCGTTAAAGATGCTGACAAGGACATTTTAGCTGATTTAAGTTCTCGTGGACTTCTCTTCCGCAGTGAAACGATTCGTCACACCTATCCCTTCTGCTGGCGCTGTGAGTCGCCTCTTCTCTACTATGCCAAGCAGACCTGGTATATCCGCACCACGGCGGTAAAAGAAAGCCTTATTTCCGGGAACAACGACGTAAACTGGTACCCGGAGCATATCAAGTACGGTCGTTTTGGTGATTGGCTGGAGAATAATGTGGACTGGGCATTTTCTCGGGAGCGCTACTGGGGGACTCCGTTAAATATATGGCGTTGTGAATCTTGTGACCACCTTGATTGTGTGGGTAGTGTTGAGGATTTGAAAAAGAAAGATGGCTTTGCTGGCTTAAAAGAGCCCCTGGACTTGCATCGTCCCTTTGTTGATGGGATGACCTTTGTTTGCCCCCAATGTGGAGGGGGGATGAGGCGGGTGCCCGAGGTGATTGACTGCTGGTTTGATTCTGGAGCCATGCCGGTAGCCCAGCTCCACTACCCCTTTGAGAATAGTACCATGTTTGAAGACGGGCGCTTTCCGGCAGATTATATTAGTGAGGCGCTTGACCAGACCCGCGGCTGGTTTTACAGCCTGCACGCTATATCCACCTTGCTCTTTAATCGTCCCTGTTTCAAGAATGTTATCTGTCTGGGGCATATCCTTGATATCAAAGGGGAAAAGATGAGCAAGGCTAAGGGGAACGTGATTGAGCCGTGGCGGGTGATTGATAAATATGGTGCTGATGCTCTGCGCTGGTATTTCTTTACTTCCTCGCCGCCGGGTAATGTGCGCCGTTTCGCTGAAGATATGGTCTCTGAGGTAACACGCCGCTTTCTATTGACCTTGTGGAATGTCTATTCCTTCTTCGTCAATTATGCCAATATCGACCGGTTTTCTCCCGGCGCTGAAGGAGTCCTGGAGCAATCGGAGCTTGACCGGTGGATTATCTCCGAGCTAAATCAGCTTATAGCCGATGTTGATGCGGCACTGGAGGCTTATAACCCCACTGAGGCGGGGAGAAAGATAGAAGGCTTTGTCGATGTCCTGTCAAACTGGTATGTGCGGCGGAGTCGGCGCCGCTTCTGGAAGAGTGAGAATGATGCCGATAAACTATCAGCGTATACTACACTTTACCAGTGTCTGGTTGCACTATCAAAGCTGCTGGCTCCGTTTATCCCGTTCCTGGCAGAGGAACTGTATCAGAACCTGGTCGGTTCGGTCCAAAACGAACCCGAGAGCGTGCATCTGGCAGATTTTCCTGCGGCTGATGCGACCAAAATTGATAAGCAGTTGGCGGCTGATACCCGGTTGGCGATGAGAACATCCAGTCTGGGTCGGGCTGCCCGCAGCCAGGCTGGCATAAAGGTACGTCAACCTTTAGCTCATGTTGTGGTTAGTGTGGCTAGTAACAAGGAACAGGCGAGTTTAGAGCGGCTAAAGCCTCAAATAATGGAAGAACTTAATGTCAAAGACTTGAGATTTAATAAAGTTATAGAAGTAGCGAAACTTGATGGGCATGGTTACGTAGTCAGTGGGATGGAGGGAATTGACAAGAAAAAGGGTTACACAGTTCACACGGCGGGTGTTTATTTAGTGGCAGTCCCGACTGATATTCCTCCGGAACTGGCGGCGGAGGGAATGGCGCGTGAGATTGTGCGTCGTTTGCAGACCATGCGCCGCTCTGCCGGATTTGATATTGCCGACCATATTATCACCTACTATCAGGGGGAGGCTTATCTGAAAAGAGTAATGGCGGATTTTGCCGAATACATCAGGCAGGAAACGCTGTCCGAACAGCTTGTTGAGGGCGTTCCTGAAGAGGGGGCCTTCACCGAAAGCTATAAGTTGAGTGGCTATAAGCTGTTGCTGGGAGTGAAAAGGCTGGGTTGACTTACGGCGGTGGTGGGCTTTCACTAAGTATTACCACCGTGGTATTTTCGGTATTCCCCCGCCAGTAGGTTATTTCTAGCTCCTGTCCAATTTGAGAGCTGTGGATAAGTTTTATTATTTCTTCGGCAGTGGCTGTTTTTTCGCCACCAAAACTGACAATAACATCGCCCACTTCTAATCCAGCCTTGGCGGCAGGACTCCCTTCTGCCACCAGGGTGAGTAAGACTCCTTCCTCCACTGCCAAATCGTATCTTTGTACGGCAAATTCGTCTACAGTGTACAGGATTACCCCCAGCCAGGGACGGACTACATATCCGTTCTTGATTAGTTCCTCAATAATCGGGATAGCCGTTTCCGTGCTTATGGCATAGCCCATGCCCTCAACGCCAATAGTAGCTATTTTAGCGCTGGTGATACCGATTACCTCCCCGGACAGATTGACTAACGGACCACCACTATTGCCCGGGTTGATAGCGGCGCTGGTTTCTATAAGGTCATATAGTGTTTGGGCTTGAGATACTGGTATGGAAACTTCCTGACGGCTGACTATTCCCTCGGTGGCTCTTATTCCCTGACCCAGCGCATTGCCGATGGCTACTACCCAGTCGCCGGTCCTCAGTTTAGAGGAATCGCCTATTGTAAGTGCCGGCAGGTTCTGGGCATCAACCTTGAGTATGGCTAGGTCATTGAGCCTGTCAGTAAATACAGAGTTGATGTCTACGGTGAAAGTGCGGCCATCATCCAAGGTTACGGTAATACTGCTGGCGCCTTCAACTACATGGTTATTGGTCACGATGATTCCGTTTTCATCTAGAATCCATCCAGAGCCAGCCCCCTGCTGGGTGAACGGTCGATTGAAAAAATCAAAGGTTGCCACCTCGGTGGTGATAGCGACTACCGAGGGCTTAACCTGGGCGACGACATCGGCAATGCTGGGCAATACTATGCTTTGGTTCGCTGTGACTGTGGGTGTGGGTGGGGGTGTCCAGGTGGGGTTGATTGGTTTCGGGGGCGGAGCCGGTGGGGGTGGTGGCGCTGGGCTTGGTGAAGGTGCCGGCGAGATATCTATGTATGGTACAGCGCACCCCGTGCCCAGCATAAGCGAAAGCATAAGAATGAGTAAGATAACTAAATATGTGACTCTTTTCATGGCTGATTTTATTCTAGCATATGGGCACAATTAGGGCAAAAATAAGGGGCCAGAGATAAACCCCAGCCCCTTATCTTGTATTTATTTACGCCGAAGGTACCTCGGGCAGGTGAGTTAGTGCCTCCTTTACCTTTTCTTCAGGGTACTCATAATCCTGCAACCTGCCGGAGAGGTACTCGTCATAGGCAGCCATATCAACATGCCCGTGTCCGCTGTGCGCCAGCAGGATGGTCTTTGCCTCGCCGGACTCCTTGCACTTGAGGGCTTCGTCAATGGTTGCCTTTATGGCATGGTTGGTCTCCGGGGCGCTGATGATGCCCTCGGTGCGGGCGAAGGTTACCCCGGCTTCAAAGGTACCCATCTGGTGCTCCGCCCGGGCTTCAATTAAGCCCAGCCTGTGGAGGTGGCAGATGATGGGTGCCATCCCGTGATAGCGTAGTCCCCCGGCATGGACTGGTGGTGGTATAAAGGTATGACCCAGGGTGTACATCTTGAGCAGGGGGGTGAATCCGGCCACATCCCCGAAGTCATAGGCGTAAGGTCCCTTGGTCAGGGTCGGGCAGCTGGCTGGCTCAACATTGATGATGCGCAGGTTCGGCTTCCTGCCCTCAATCTTATCCTTGACGAAGGGTAAGAATAATCCGGCGTAGTTTGAGCCGCCGCCGATGCAGCCGACGATAATGTCGGGGTAGGCATCCGCCTGCTCCATCATTAGTTTCCTTGTCTCCAGACCGTTTATGGTTTGATGGAGCAGGACATGGTTGAGCACGCTGCCCAGTGAATAGTGGGTATCATCGCGGGACACGGCGTCTTCCACTGCCTCGCTGATGGCCAGTCCCAGGCTGCCAGGGCAGTCGGGGTCCTTGGCCAGCATATCTCGCCCCGCCTTGGTATCCGGGCTGGGGCTGGGCACACACTTGGCTCCCCAGGTCTCCATCATGACACGGCGGTAGGGTTTCTGATGGTAGCTGATGGAGACCATGTAGACTTTTAACTTGATGCCGAAGAACATGCAGCCCATCGCCAGGGCGCTGCCCCACTGCCCTGCCCCGGTCTCGGTGGTCATGCGCTTAATGCCTTCCTTCTTGTTGTAGAAAGCCTGAGCTACCGCGGTATTGGGCTTGTGACTCCCCGCCTGGCTGGTTCCCTCGTACTTGTAGAAAATCTTGGCTGGAGTGTCCAGAGCCTTCTCTAGCCGGTGCGCCCGATGTAAAATAGTTGGCCGCCAGGTGTGGTAGATAGCCTGCACCTCTTCCGGAATTTCAATGTAGGGCTCAGGGCTGAACTCTTGCATAATAAGCGCCATAGGAAAGAGGGGTGCCAGGTCATCAGGTGTTACCGACTTGCCGGTGCCTGGATGCAAGACTGCTGGTAGTGGCTCGGGTAAATCGGGCAAAATGTTATACCAGGAAGTTGGCATATCTTTTTCATCAAGAATAAATTTAGTTCTTTCCATTTTTCCCTCCTTTTACTTTTGGTTTACCGGCTAATTTCTCCACTCGGCCCCGGCGGGGCCACCTCCATGACATAGTAGACATATCTGTTAACCTCCCAGTCTCTATTTTCCAAATCCGAAGCCTCTCACAACAAAAATAAAAAAGCCTCTCGCCATTAAAGGGGCGAGAGGCTTGCTTCCGCGGTACCACCCTTCTTAGTCATCTCCCTGAAGGGGCCAGATGACTATCTCTATCAGGTACGGTCCTTCAGCAGAAGGACGATACCCTGGGGCTTGATAACGCTTCCCCTGCGTCAAAGCCTACTTGTTTACCAGCCTGGCAACTTTCGGTTTGAGGCTCCCAAGTCCATTCAACTTCGGCGCTGGCATCGGCTCACACCCTACCCGACTCTCTGAGCCCCGCTTCGAAGCCTACTAGTCTTGTTCACAGCCTTTGCACTATTTTGGAAAGTTTAACACCATATCAATAACTTGTCAAGTAGTCAAAATTGGGTAGTGGGTCAATTTGAATAGAGATAGTTAATAGTGGTAGCGTGCCTGAAGAAAATCAATCCGGTCATCGCGGACTAAATAGACAATGCGATGCTCTTGCGTAAGCCTTCTCGACCATGTATCTGAAATACCCTTTAATGGCTCTGGCTTACCCGTGCCAGTAAAGGGGTCTCGGTGTATTATTTCATCTACTATGTTTAACGCCCTACGCGCAATTGCCCAATCTGTATCAATCCAATACTTCAAATCATCTTTGAACTCAGGCTGAAATACTGGCTTTCTTGTCTTTGCTCTTTGCTTGTGTTTATCCCTGCTCAACCCCTAACTCTCGCTTGAGTTCATCTAAGGATGATGATTGGACACTATCTTCGTAAGCACGGTTCAACGCTGTTAATAATCTTCTGGCATTCTCTGGGGAACGAAGCAGATGAATTGTCTCCATTACACTACTTAGTTCATCTGCTGAAATCAGAGCAACATTCTCCGCACCCCTACGGGTAATAAAAATAGGTTCACGTGTTGATATTGCTTCATCCCATAAGGCACGGAATGATTGTCTGGCATTACTGTATGTCGTTTTTGTAACCATGACTTTCCTCCCATAATATCAATATATTATGTACAGATATACTGTACAATAAATCAATTAGAATGTCAAGCAATAAGTTTTACAATCTCTTCTCCCTCTTTTTATGGAGCAGACGTACTACAAGGAGAGTCGAAAAGAAGCGAAGCCTCTCTTATCTATCCCTTCCCCCTTCCCCTTATTAAGGGGAAGGGGGATAAAGGTCGAAGACTCTTCGAGGGGATGGAGTTGCCAAATAAAAATCTAAGGGGGTGAGGTTAATGAAACTGCTATTGTCGTATAATAAAAGGTTATGCTATACTATTAAGCGACAAAACGCTATTATTTGGATGGAAAAGGGGGCAAGAATTTGCCAGATACAACTACCATTAAACAACTATTAGAAGCCGGGGCTCACTTTGGTCATCAGACCGGCCGCTGGCATCCTCGCATGAAGAATTACATCTTCACCAAGCGCAACGGTATTCATATAATTGACCTGGAGCAAACGGCAACCATGTTGGACAAGGCCTGCGATTTTGTGCGGGACGTGGTAGCCGAAGGTGGCACTATCCTCTTTGTCGGTACCAAAAAGCAGGCTCAGGAGTCGGTGTCAGAAGAGGCTCAGCGCTGTGGTATGTATTACGTTGGTCAGCGTTGGATAGGAGGGATGCTGACCAACTTCGCTACTATCCAGTCCCGTATCGACCACCTGGTCCGTTTGGAAGACCAGCAATCCAGAGGAGAGTTTGGGCGCCTGTCTAAAAAGGAGGTCTTGAAGATTGGGGAAGAAATTGCGCGCCTCAATCGGCAGATGGGGGGTATCAAAGAGATGACCAGTCTACCCGGCGCCCTATTCATTGTTGACCCAATAAAAGAGAAGATTGCTCTCGCTGAAGCCGAACGTATGGGAATACCGATTGTAGCTATAGCCGATAGCAACTGTAATCCTGATGATATAGACTATCCTATTCCGGCTAATGATGACGCTATTCGAGCCATTAGACTGATATGCAGTAAAATTGCCGACGCAGTTATTGAAGGCAAAACCGGAACCACCGAGATTTCAGCAGAGGAGGGAGAGGGAGAAGGCTTGGGAGAACCCGAGGTTGCAGAAACTATGGAACCACTCATTTTTACCCCTGAAGAGGAATGAAGGAGGGAGAATTTTTGAAAATCTCAACAGAGATGGTAAAAGAATTAAGAAGCCAGTCTGGAGCCGGGATTATGGAGTGCCGGAATGTTTTGCTTGAAGTAAAGGGAGATGTAGAAAAAGCGCTCCAGATTCTGAAAGAGAAAGGACTAATCAAGGCAGAAAAAAAAGCCAAGCGTGTTACTGCCGAGGGATTAGTTGAAGCCTATATCCATATCGGTGGACGCATTGGCGCCATGGTTGAGGTGAACTGCGAAACGGACTTTGTTGCTCGCACTGATGAATTTAAGGAACTAGCCCACAACGTGGCAATGCAAATAGCTGCTCTATCACCCCAATTCATCACCAAAGAAGAAGTCCCTGAAGAAGCTGAGATAGAAGCTGAGACAGCCTGCCTGCTTCTTCAGCCTTACATTAGGGACCCGAGTAAGACTGTTCAGGATCTTATTGTCGAAACTATTGCTAAAGTAGGCGAAAATATCAAAGTAAGCCGATTTGCTAGATTCGAGCTGGGGAATTAAGGAAATGGCTAATACCAAATATAAGTGCGTGCTGCTCAAACTTAGTGGTGAGTCTTTCAAGGGCGAAAGTGACTTTGGTATTGATGTCTCTACCTTAATCAGAGTAGCCAGGCAGATTAAGCAAGTGGTGGAAATGGGGGTCGGTGTCGCTATCGTTGTCGGTGGTGGCAACATCTGGCGTGGAGACGAGGCTGAGGCAAACGGAATGGATAGGGTTACTGCCGACTATGCCGGCATGTTGGCTACAGTGATAAATGCTTTGGCTCTCCAGGATGTGCTGGAGAGGGAAGGCGTAATGACTAGAACCCTGTCATCTATAGGTATTAATCAGGTGGCTGAACCCTACATAAGACGCCGTGCCGTTCGTCATTTGGAGAAAGGCAGAGCGGTTATCTTCGCTGGGGGCACCGGCAATCCATACATGACCACTGATACCACCGCGGCACTACGAGCAATAGAGATTGGGGCAGAAGTCCTGCTTATGGCAAAAAATAATGTGGATGGCATCTACAGCGCTGACCCGCTTAAAAATCCCAATGCCAAAAAGTTTGATAAACTCACTCACCTGGAAGCACTGAATAAGCGTCTGAAAGTAATGGATGCCA
>JABUBL010000241.1_pt1 | contig 14924 bp, 15 predicted proteins | sample 7240371 | NCBI WGS metagenome assembly JABUBL01 (sample SAMN07256343, study PRJNA390944) | subsurface metagenome | isolation source: Methane hydrate marine sediment | place: Pacific Ocean: Eastern North Pacific, ODP site 1244 | collected 2002
TTGTTCCATTACCTTGTAGCCTCCATCTCCTGCCAGCGGAGGCTTGCCCAGTTCCTCATCTCAGCCTGCCAAGACTTCTGTGCTTGCTCTATTTGCTCTTCTGTGGCGCCATGGTCCCGTAGATGAGCTTCTGCTTCTGCAAAGCTATAGACTGTTGGACCTGGTTTCCCTTCCTCTTGACACCACGGGCAAATCATATACATCAGCCTCTCCTTTGAGCAGTATCCAGCTACTTATAAAAGGTGTTTATTTTACCCGGGTGCACTTAATGAACAGAGTCTCTCCGACCTTTAGTTGATAATCGAGTTTGCAATCTGCACCTTTGAACCTGGAAGGGTTGGCATATTGCTCCTCAAGAGCTCGGTTGATTGCCACCCTGGGGGAGCTCCCCCGGGTGATAGTGCTCCCAGCTGCTACCTCAACTTTATAATCTTTCAGCATAGGTTACCTCCTGTCCTCCACTCTCCCAACATCTTCAGGGCCTATCTCCTGCTTTTCTTTCTTTTCATCTTCTACAGCTTCGGGTATTTCCGTCTGACAATATGGGCATCGACAACCCTCAAGTAATTCTTCAGGGTCCAGTTCAACATTGCATATTCCGCAATAATATTTTTCCATCTCAATACTCTCCCTTTTATAGGTATTCACCTACTGGTGGTTGCTCTTAGGCATAGGCTTCCTCCAACCAGGAGAACTGAATACGGAAGAGTTCATATTCGTTTAGTGGCATAAACCGATAACCAGCTCTCTTCAGGGCTTGCTCCATGTCAGCCAGGGTGTCGAAGCCCCCGCGGCGGGCATCATTAACATCGAGGGCTTCCCAGGGAACTGCATCCATGGAGATTAGCTCTGCCCGCCCCTCTGGTATACCATCCAAGAGCACCTCCAGTTGGTCGCCGGCTCTGGCCAGCCCGCTGAGGATTGAGGCTGCGATGGTGCTGCTCCCAGCCCGCAGCGTTTGGGTGACCTGCCGCTTTTCTAGCCTGTAGGCAGCGGTAGGGCCGAGAACCCTGGTAGTGAACTGTATTTGTTCCATCTATTCCTCCCTGGTCAACCAGAAAATAGCCATCATCATGATTTCTCTACCTGGATACCTATACCCATCCTGTTCAGTTTCTCTGTAGTCTGGACCTTGTAGGCCTTAACATCTCCCTCGTAGCAGAGTGTTATCAGGCAGAACTCTACAACGAGTTTCCGGAGCTCGTCCTCAGACAACCCCGGCAACTTCTTTAGAATCAGGGTTTGCTTGCTCTCACCCAGCCCTTCCTTTTCTATCTTGAGGCGTTTGGCCAGCCAGTCAAAGTGGTCACCGCCATAACCTCGAGCAACATGACTACCTTGAAGTTGAGCTTCCATAATCAGGAGAAGGCGCGGCTTGTCGATGGTCTCTGTCTCTTCCACAGCCTGCTTGATGGCTTTCAGCTCGGCTTTCTTCTTCCCCGTGCCGGCAGCGTTCTTGGCCCGGGTGAAAGCGGCTTTCTTTTTTGTCAGGCATTTCGGCTTGCTGCAGACATAGTGGACTTGGCCATTCATCTTGTCGCTGTCGTAAGCGTAGTGGAAACCATCGGTGCATCTCTCGGTGCACTCTTCCGGGTCCTCTATTGCCTCAAGAAGCTGGCACTGCCTTCCACCATACAGGCCTTCGCCTCGTTCGTAGAAGGAGCCATCGAGCATAGCATGGCCGGCTTTCAGATCATCACGGTAGGAACCGAGCCGAAGCTCTCTAAGGTCGAGAACTACAGCCCGGGTACCGGCTTTATCCTTTACCAGGTTCTTAAAAGAAGTGGGCATGGTAACTTTGGCCTTTTCTCTCACTTCCTGATAGTTTTCCTTCGTTACACGGTCTTTGCAGACGTATTTCGTTCCTTCGGGGGTTGATACAGGGTTTCTGTATCGGCGCTCGCACCCCTTCTTGTTAATACAACCTTGGCAAACCTCATCGAGAGTCGCGAAGGTAGGTAGGTCTTTACCTTCTTCACCCAACTCCTCCTCGAGCTCGTCGACAACGGATTCAATCTGGTCTTCGTTTAGAATTCCCCCGCCAATCTCTGTGCTATCCTCAGGCTCAAGTATTTCTTGAGAAATACTTCCCTCTTCCTCACGGCCGAGCTCTGCGGTAGCGATTCTCTTGGCGATATCCGCGTGAACCTTCTTCTTAGCTTCGGCAGCCTGTTTCTTCTTGTGGGCCTCTTGCTTTTTGTCCCAGCACTCGGGGTCTGTGCAGAAATGCCTAGCCTGGGACTTTGTTTCAAAGGCACGAATCATCTTCGGGCACTTTAGGCAGCCAGCAGCTCTGGTATCAAACAGCGGGTTGCGCTCATGTCCATACCAGGCTTGCTGCTTGTCGATCCATTTGAGATTTCTCTCGGCCACATCATAGATGCACCGCTTTATTCCATCGACAGTTGCCGCCCGGCCATACTGACCGCCCACTCCACGGACGGCCGACAGCATAAGCCACTTCTCATCTTTGGGTACCTTGACTTCCTTGCCACCTCGGTAATCCCGCTCGAAGCCGGCATTAAGACCCTGGAAGACCAGAAGCTCCCGGGCCATGGTGAAGTTTATCTTGCCGTCGACAATCTTCTGCAGGACATCATCGGGGCACTTCAGGACCCGGCGCATGTTTGCGATGTTTCCCTGAGTCATGTTTAGGGTCTTGGCCAGCGCCACCTCGGTGACATCGGTAAAATTGATTAGATACATATCCACGGCTCTGGCCTGGTCGAGGGGAGTTATATCCTGCCGGCGCAGGTTCTCCTCCAGAGAGATAATCGCCATGTCTCGGTCAGATATCTCCCTGATGTCCAGGGGCATCTCACCAAATTTCTTCGGGTTCTTCTTCTTGAGCTTGATGTAAGCTCGCTTTCGCAGGTGCCCTTCAGCGAGCTCATAATGACCGTCCACTTGGCGCCCAGTTGGAATGTGGATGATGCCGATTTGCTCGATAGAGTATGCAATCTCATCTATTGTTTTGCGGGGATAGTGAGACCGCGGCTGGTATGGGTTGTCTTCGACTTTTTCTGGATCAACCGTGATTATTGCCATATTGCCTCCTTGTTCAGTCTTCCGGGACGCTGGACTTCAAGGCTTCCATTAGCCCGGTCATATTATCGACGAAATCGTGCTCGACCTCTCCGGTTTGAAGGGTATGGGCTTCGAGTCTCATCCTCAGCTCTTTGTTCTCGTTCTCCTTCCTGACAATATAGTTCGCAAAAGAAGCCACAAATTCACGAAGCAGACCTTGAATGCCCTCTCGAACATACGAACCAGCAGTTGGATTAAGCCCAAAGTTTTCATCGCCCGTCTCCTCCAAGATTATTCGAGATACCGGCAGATAACTTTTCTCCAGATTCCACCGACTCATCGCCTCCCACCTTCCATACCTCTTCACATCCTCCAGGAATTGGGGTAGGTTCCCGTCGAGCCTCTTTCTAATTGATTGCGCCATCGTAGTATTCCTCCTGTTTTGATAGCTCCATACTACTGCTGCTTTCTATACCCTGATTGGATAATCCGGCTAATGTTTTTGATACTTTCGGCTAGAATTTTGCCTATACCTGTCCTCGTTATTATTGCTGGTCTCAGATAAGTTTTAGTGCTTCCTCTACTACCTGTCTTACCCCAGTTTCCTCCCTTACCTCTTCCATTTTATCGGCAATTGCTTGCCATCTAGCCTTAAAACGGCCAACGGCATCTTGACCTACATAGTTTTCTATGGCTTCTCTACAAAGCAGTCTGCCCTGGGTTGGAGCTACAACAAGGGCGTTAGCCTCACATTTCCTTTCACCTATCTCCTGAAGGTATGCTTGGACATAATCCATAAAATGGTTGGGGTGATGAGGGTCTGCAAGACTCTTAGGTTTGCCACAAATACGACAGGGCTGTTTAGCCCCAGTAATAAGGTTCTCAATCCAGCTCAGGTTGTTGGCTACAATAAAGTCATAGTTGAGGCCGAAGCGGTCTATTTCAAGGTCTGTTGGGTCATACCCTCTTCCCCCATCAAGCCACCTTATAAACGCTAAGTCCTCAAGATTATTTCTAAGAAACTCAGATATTCTCAATCCATCCGGGTCATGGTCTCCGCAATAGAGCAGGACACACTTTAAGCCCATGTCCTCTGCTTGCTTGAACCGTCTGGCATACTCACCCCTTTGGAGCTTTGAACTCCATCCCTTTGAAGTGGCTATCGGAATGTGATAGTCCCGGCAGACAGGCTCAAAAAGACTCTTGAGGTCTATCTTTTCCACAACCATCTGGATATAGTATTCTTCACCTTCCCACCAGTCAGGTGTGTAATAGCGCTCACAAGTCAGGGTCTCTTCCAGAAACCTTTTCATAAACTCAGTAGGGCTATCCAATTCCGGTATTTCAACTCCTGAGAATTTGCGAGCTTCTTCTGTGGCGACAAAATCAATGGCTAAATAACCTTTATCCCTACACTCATTTACTATGCCCTCGATGCGGTCAAACTCAGCTTTGGTTATAAGACCGAACTGCTCAAGTTGGTAACACCATCCCCTTGCGGAGACCTTAAAATCTATCTGACTTTGTATGTTGACTAGCTCACGAGCAAAGTTTATCAAGCTGTTTTCTCGCTCCTTGCCTCTTCTGGGTAGCTCTAGAACTGGCATCTCTCACCTCCTCTTAATAAATAAAAAAGCCCCAGACTTACCATAATAAATCTGAGGCTAAAATCGGGTGCCTTATTCTGTTTATGTTAACCGGTGTAGCTAATTGACTATCGGTAGTATCATAATGGTTATGTAACCTTGATTGATTAGGACTTCTCATTTTGCTCCTTTTTTAGCCTCTCGACTTGGTCTAGGGTTAGGTAAGGTAGCCCTAAAATTCTCACAGGGGTAACCTTTCCCTTCTTTATCCATCGCCAGAGAGTTACATAGCTAATCTTCAGCTGCCGACTGGCTTCTGAGAGATTGATTAAGTTGCTGTCTGTTTTAAGTGCTCTTTCCATCTCTGTAATAGTATATTACACTTTTGGGATTTGTCAAGCCCTCTTTGCCATTATTTTTGAAAACTCGTTGGCAGTCTAAAGCCGACTCTGCTAACCAAGTTTAAGGGGTAAAAAGAGCCCCCAGCCCATTATTGAGCTTGGGGGCTCTCAATTTTAGCTACGGCTCGCACTAGAATCGGTTTCTAGCCCCCTCCCAGGCCTTTGAATAGTATTCTACCTTGGCCTCTCCTTCAAATCAAAGGAGAGGGGGACAACCGGGGTGAGGTTAATAAACAATCTACTGTTGGCCAGCAGTGAAGGGGCTTAGCCCCTCCGGGAGAACTAAAAAGACAAAAGGCTCTCCCTTCTTTTCCTTAAATTCTGATATGCTGCCTAGTTTTGCCGTGCTTAGTGTCTATCACAATATCGGCCCCGAGCGATATCTCCCGGCTGGCAGAATTTGTCTTCGGCGCCTTGCCTGTCTTGCCTGTCTTGATGAGTGGGACCTCTTCGCTTTCAATTACAACTTTCGGCGTCTTACCGATTGAAATATCCCCCCGAGTCTTTTGTTTGATATCCCTCGTAAATTTGATTGCCCCTTTTTTGCCCGGTGTTTTACTTGGCTTCTTAACGGTGATGTCCATGATACCCATATCAATTAAAAGCTTTGTGGGGGCCTTGCCAGTGATGGCCTGAATAGAGCGATAAGCTGATTTAGGTCCACCTTTCACTATGGTCACCCCCGGGGGTAGCTTTTTGAAGAAAGCCACATCGGCTGTGCTTTTATAGGGGCGCTTGATTGCTACCCAAATGAACCCCTGCTTCCAGGCTATGGCCCCTTTAGCTTCCTCTGGGGTCCACTTTCTTTTGCCTTCTGGTATTGGAGGAATAATTGGAATAAATGGAACGAACGGAGTAACTGGTGTCGGAGTAATCCCCACAGCCGTCTGAACAGCGGTCTTTACTAAAGTTTGCGTTGCAGCTTTTATAGCAGTCTCAGCAGCAGTCTGTGCGGCAGCCTGAGCCCCGACATTGACCATAGCTGCCGTGGCAGATTGAATAGCAGGCTGTATAGCAGACTGTATAGCGGACTGTGCGGCAGTTTGGGCAGCAGCTTCTGCTTCTGTAGAAGTAGCACCTTCAGCAACAGCTTTGTTAAAAGCCCCAATAGCTGCTTGGCTTGCTTCGCCTAGTACAGCACCTACTACCTCTGCCTGAACAGATAACACTTCAGCTAAAGCTCCAGACCCAGTGACAGCTTTAACTTGCGTCTGCGTTAAACCGGTGACTCCAGTAATATTCTTTACCTGACTTGATGTTAGGGGCTTAACTCCTGCTAGCTGTTCCTCAGTTATACTCGGAGTAATAGGAATAACCAGCGGTGCCTCAGGCTTCAGTGTTACTGGAACTATAACTTTAGCAGCGATAGCCGTGGTAAGGGGAAGTAAACCAGTTTTGGTAAGCTCAAATGTAGTAGCTGGTGTAGTTAGGGTTGTCAGCTTTGCGATATCTGTAGGTGAAATAACAGCAACACTCCCCCCCCAATACCCACCAGGTATTACCTCTATTTGCATTGCCTTGATAGCATCGTCAACCTGTTTCGGTAAGGTTTCTATTAGACTTTTAACTCTGGTGATTTCGCTTACCATCTCGTCATACTGGACAGTGCCTTTGCCGAGTGTCTTTAAGACTTTCTGTAATTCGGGTAAGGTTTGCCTAGCTGCCAGTAATTGGTTGTATAACACCTGGACATTGCCAATCCGTGCATTGAGTAGCTTGCCTTCTAACCTAGCAACATCATCAACTAAATCAATCCACTTGGTAGGGTCAAGAGGGAATTTGGTTTTGGCAGCAAGTAAAGCATTCTTGCCCGTTAGCAGTTGAGCTTGAAGGGTGGCTACATCTACGGTAGGAGGAACGGCTACATCCTCTATGCTACTAACTAACCTCTTTGGTATTCCCTTCAATGACTCTAAGAGGGTTCTCTGACCCTTATCCAGTATATCCGGGGCTGATACCAGCCTCCTAGTAATATCGTCAGTATATTCCCCGGTGAGCCTTAGGAGTGTACCTTTGGAAGCTGCTGCTGCCTTGGTGGCTCTAGCTAAATTATCGGTACTTTGAGCTAGTAAGTCAACGACAGCTTGGTATTGTGTAGTCCCTTTGGCTAACCTACCGCTCCTGAGTATATCATCACATTGGTCTATGGTAAACTGAAGTGCCTTTACCCTTGTAAAGTCGTCAGCATAGCTAGTGGCTGCTTTAACTGCACCTTGGAATGGTTTAAGTAGTTTGGGGTCAACCCCGCCTAATACCTTGACAGCCTCATCAACATTAGAGGCTATAACCTGTTTGTAGATTGTGGTTGCCTTTGGTACTCTTTGGAGTAATCTAGGAGCTACAAGCTTAAGAGGGTTTACACCCGTCAGGCAGGCAAAGAATAATACATCGCCAGCTATACTGACGCTTTTTGCCCAAGTAGGCATTCTATCCCAAAGGTATACAGTCCCAGCCACTGGAATTATCCCTATTTCCCAGTCTCGTTTTCTAATGTGTTGAGCCTGAGCAGTTACTAAGTTAGCTTTCCAATCCGGGTTTATCTCATTCCACACCTTATCTACTATGCCTTCGCCTTCCCTTTTTATCAAGGTATGGATGTTTATAGTTTTTCCAGTAGTTTCATCTTTGAATTGGAGAGGTTCTAGTAACTCTATCTTTTCGTCTGCACTTAAGTCTAGAACTGGTACCCCGTATGATTGGGAAGCTAATTTAGCAGCAGTAACATCAGCAGGGTCAAACCCGGCAGCAACCAATACAGTAGTGTTTTCAGGGTGGTCTTTGAGGTACCTAGCAAGGTCCCAGCCTACAATCTCCTTCTCTCTTTTTGCCATAATCTCTGGCACGGTATATTGCCCAGATTTCACAAGCTCATACATTAGTGCTTCAGAATAAGGGTATACTCCATAACCTTTGAGTGTGGCAAAAGCTTCCTGCCGGTCAGCAATTATCTTATCAACAGCAGCAAAGCCACTGGTAGTAAGTGCCTCGTAGATGTTAGGTGCCTCAGTCTTTAGTTTGGTTAACTGCTTATTATCAATCCACTGTCCATCTGGTAGTTGAGTATGAGCAGCTTCAAACCTGACTATTTTCTTTTTCTGTTCCGCTACCCTTGTTTCCTGTTCCTTTACTCTTATATTAAATTCTGCTATACCTATATCCCTTAACAATTCCTGAGCATCAGGGGTCATCTTTTCAAATGCAGCACGAAGGATAGGCTCTTTCTCTGGACCAACCTCCATAATGTTCTTTTTTACCCACTCTTCTTGCTTCGCCGTTTCCCTCTCTATGTAAGCCACAGCTTCTTCATAAGCCTTTACTTGCGGGCGATGGACTCGTTCCTGTTCTATATTAAAAGCAGACACACCTTGTTTCTTAAGATATGCCTGCTCAGCAGCGGTGAGTTTACCAAACTCTGACTTAGAGACATACTCACCTGTACCTAACTTGATAGAATCTGGAGGGTGAATCACTCTCCGTTCGACTACAGCCGGTTCAATCCGAGTTCGTATGACAGCCCCGTATTCACCTGGTCTTATAATTCTTACTGCCACTAATAACTCCTTCTTACCCACCAATAATGGACGGATTGATACATCATAAATGCAGCCAAGAACAGCGGGCCTAAGCCCCACATCCAGGAAGTCTCAATTAGACTGAGACCAAACAGAAGTAGGCAGAGAAAGGCGCCCGTGTAGAGGATTATATTTTTTCTCCACATAGCCAGACCGCTGAGGCCGAGTATAAATATAGCTTCAGCTAGTAATGTCATCCCGACACCTCCTATATTAGTTTCAGCATAGTCGTTTGACCAGCTGCCGTCTTCTGACCAAGCACGGTAATAGACATTCACTTCTTTCAGCTGAAGATCAACTAGGGTATCGCTGCAGCTCATGCCTGAGCCATAGTAAGCCCGGTAGCCATTATTTCTATCTATTGGATATGACCCGTAATTGGCCATGATTAGGGTGTTTAGAGCACCAATTCCTTTGTCCCAGGATAAATCAATCTGATAATCGCTTACGTAGGTAGCGGTGAAATTCGCTGGAGCTTGTAGCTCTGCTCCTGTTGTGAATTGCGCTGTACTGTCAGCCCAATTGCCCCCGGCTGAATTAACAGCGTAGCAGCGATAGTAATATAGGGTCTCCGGTATCAGGTTGCTTATATCTTTAAAGAAAGCTCCCTCACCTTTTATACCAAGATTCTCATCATAGTCCCAGCTTCCAGCTTCGGTGCCTCTATCTTCATCCCCCCAATATATATGCACTGTTGGGCTCTCACCGCCCGTAGCGGTTATCTCACCTCTCAGCCGGGCGGTTGTGTCTGTAATGTTCGTGGCTCCACCATCATTAGTAATGGTAGGAGCCGCCACTAAAGTAGTTTCACTGTCCTGGCTATAGCTATCCGAGTAGTAGCCACTGTCGCTATCATACGCCCAAGCCCGGTAGTAATATGTGGTGCCCGGGTCAAGCTCCGAATCTTGCGTTGTCACCCCCGTGTCAAAATACGCTTGCTGCCCATCGGTTTCATCTACTGGATAGCTGCCTTCCTTTCGTCTAATCATGGTCTTGTCACCCCCGGTGCCCTTGACCCACGACAGGTCTATAGTGGTGGCTGAAGGGTTAGAGGCATCCAAGGTTGCTGGGTCACCAGGACTAGTATAGGCAGTATCATCGCTGGTAAGATCGCTGTATTGCTCTTTACCTCCCTCAGTGGCATAAGACCAGGCTCGGAAGTAGTAAATCTGGCCGCTACTCAGCGATTCAACTGTGGTTGATGTCCCGGTATCAAAGTAAGCTTGGGTGCCGTCGCTGGTGCTGGTTGGGTACTGGTCAGTTCTGTATCTAACCATCGTCTGTTGCGCCCCAGCGCCCTTCCCCCATGAGAGGTCTATCGAATTATCAGTGCGTGCGGTATCCTGCAAATTAGTTGGCTCATCAGGCTTGGTTAAGAAAGTTACTTCGTTGCCGTAACCCCACTTCGCTGGGGTTAGGTCATTTTCAGCGCAAGCCCTGACGTAATACAGCTCACCTTTGGTAAGACTGGCAACTCCATGGTTGAATGTTCCTGTTCCAAAGGTTCCTTCTTCTGTCCAGTAGCTAGCGTAATCACTTAAGGCTGGGGCAGTGTCACCAGGGTCGCCGTGGGTTGATGTATCCCAAACAAAGCCCCTCTCGGTGATGTTGGTATCACCTACAACTGTAACTTCGCCATTCAGCGTAGCAGTGCTTTCTTCTACATTAGTGGCTGCACTGGTGGTAACAGTAGGTGGGTTAATGATGGGCGTTACATCCCCAATTATCGCCTCGCCTATGTTGTTAGCGTCAGCAGAGTCCTGGTAGACGCATACAAGTTTATTTGTACTTATAAGGCAGACAGCGGTGTAACTGGTCTGAGCATCGTGGAATAGCTCTTCATCACCAAGAGTAATAGTAGTTCCTGAGAACGAGCAGTACCGTGAAGTGCCTTTATCTGTATTACCCAAGTCCCGATAAGTGATTACAAAGTGAGTGGCGTCTATTTTGGCAAGACCCAAATTCCAAGCTCGGTCAACACCGTTGAACTCAACATTACCACCCGCATCTTTCGTTATGTTTAACGCACCATCAACTGTGCATATTATCGTCCTGCTCCCATCTCCTGCCAAGTTTCCGCACCAAGCTGCAACAAACTTATCTGTATCCAGTTGCGTACAATATCCGTGGTTAGACCGTGCCTCATCTATAGTAAGTATTGCTCCAGCAGTGGGAGTCGTGGTTGATACGCTAAATGCGCAGGCTTTGCCGTAATAACTACCGTCTCCCCTATCTGAGTAGAAAGCTACGAGCTTGTCTGTATCTAATTTACAACAGTTGTTGTAATTGGTAAGTCCTTCAAAGGCAAGTGCGTTTGCTGTGTCTGCTGTGATAATATCTGCCCCATCAACAGTACAGATGCAAATAGTCCCTACATCTCCGCTTGTCTCATCATTGTAGACAATAGCAAACTTGGTGGAAGACAGAGTACAACAACTGGGATACTCAGCGTGATTAGCACCAGAATATCCTACTGGGTCTTTCCAGGTTATCGTATCCCCAGAAACAGTGCCAAGTCTAACCTTACCAACATCTCCATCAAAATCATCAGCGTAAACGACCACAAACTTGTCGGTGTCTAGTTTACAAACACCAAGTTGCTGACCTATGCCAACATCAGAACAAAACTCACTAATAGCACCCCAAGTAATAGTCGTTCCTGATACAGTGCCTACCCGTGCCTTACCAGCATCACCATCCGGGTAGTCTCGGTAAACTACTACGAATTTATTAGTGTCTAGTTCACAAACTTGACTATACCTAGTATCCCCATCCTCAAATTGTGGGTTAGTTACTGCCCAAGTAATATCAGCCGGGGCTGCAAGAACAATGTTAACTAGGGGTAGCAGGACTGTTAACAGTGAGACAGCTAGGACTACCGCTACCCCTGTGGTAAGGCACTTCCAAGTCTTCTTAAATACTTTTCTCATCTTAATCTAGGAATGATGTCCATTTAATTACCTCTGTAATACTCGACACATAAATATTAGGCCTCCCATTCCATTAACCCAACCGCTACGATTGCTGATGTAAGAACCACCTGTGAGTTTGATTCTGTAAGGACTTACTGCCTGCCCAAATTCTTGGCAATAACTGCTTCTGATTTAACTTCCACTTGCCAGCCTCCTGGCTAATTTGGATATTGCTTGGGGTTTAACCCCTGGAGTATTAATAAATTCATTCAGCAAAGCACTATCAGTATCGGGGCTAGATGGCTTTGAAGCCCCTGTGGAAGCCTGCTGCGCTGCCTTCGCCTCCTCCAGTTCCCCAGTCAGGTCTAAAGTGATTTTGGGCTTCTTGATTTCTATCTTAGATAGCCCCGAAAACATATCGATGTCTGCGTAACTATCGAAACAGTCCCATACTGGCTTTGCCTTTAAGGTGAAGGGGCCAGCTGGTGTCCACGGTCGTCCACTGTGAAAGCCCTTGACATCATAAAATGTCAGGGAAATCAACTCACCACGTTTTATCCCCTGTTCCTTGCCCCAAGGGGACCAAAATAGGTCATAGCAAGTAACCAGTTCGCTAGTAAGCCATCTCACGCGATTATCCAGCCAACCCCAGTCCTGTACAGTATACAAAATCCCGAGATCCCTATGCCTCCTCTGAGCTGCCAAGTTGGCAAATAAATAATTGATAGTCGACATGTGTTTCATTGAATTTGCAAAGTTTTGTATTTCGTCTATCCCAATTAACCTGTGACGGAAGTTAGGGTCCATGGTCACCCAATCCTCAGTTTGGATAGGCTCCGAGAGAACCTTCCCATGGCCATCAGTGACCGTATAACCTGGGAATGTCTGTAACCTGCCACCACTTGCTACATGTTTTAAGCATACATAGGTCATCGCTAATGTTTTTCCAGATCCCTCGGGACCCACGAAGCCCATTATCATAGCTTACTTCCTCCTGTTGCTACCTCTCCCTACTCTCCTAGTTTTAGCACAACTTCCTCTCCCACGATTCAGCCTCTTACCCTGGCCACTCCCATCTCTGCGTGGAACTCCTTTACGCATTATTCTACCTCTTTACCTTCAAGACCTTCGATTTCTGAAGGGTGGTCTTAGCAACCAGTATCTTATCCTTGAAACCGTTAGGGCTACGTTTTCGGAATACGAGCTGTGCGTTTACCATACGCAAGGCTCTAGTTCGGCCAACTGCTTTAGCAAGGTCAATAGCAAAGTCATCCATCTTGCTCTTGGGTATATCACCCACCCTTTGGTCTTCGGTAATATATCCAAGATTGATCGCCTGCTTAGTCATAGCCCCTTTCTTGAGACCGGTGATAACCTTGCGACCCCGACCTGGGGCTCCTCTATCCCTAGCTCGAAATAAAACACCGGGCACATCAGCAGGGCTGACATACACACCGTCTTTTCTACGATACCCCTTACGGCGATATCCCCCTCTGTGAATCAGTAGGGTTCTCATCTTTATTCCTCTTCATTCTTGCCTTTCTTACCATCCCCTCTCCCAAACAGCGATGGGGCAATAATCCCGGTGACCGCCTGCAGGAGTTCCTTACGCGCCATTCCCTTGATTGATGTAGAGGCAGCTAGCTTATGCAAAAGGAGCTGCTTATGCCTTTCAAGCTTGAACTCATTGCACTTTGCCAGCCAGAGCACAGCGGCATTGGCTTGACGCTCATCTTTGAACACACAGCGCATAAGAAGCTCGCTCGGATCCTTGCCAGGGTGGACAAACTCCTTAATCGCTGACGGAAACTGCGCCTGGTTAAACAGCCCATCCAAGAAGCGTGAATCAGTCATCCCACCCCGGCGACCATCCCCGCTTAAACCCTGGCCAGGGCCAAGATCAGGCAATCCAGCACCTTGGCTTCTATTCTTTCCTCTTCTCTGCATTTATCTCCTCTCTGCTAGACAGCTATGGCGGAGCAGGTAACCGCAGGCAAACTACTCTCTCTCTGCTACCGTTGCGCTTTGCCTCACACAACTTTTTACTCCGCCATAGCCCTTAGTCGGCCCGCTAAAGTGAGCCGAAAATTAAAAATAAGAAAACCAGCAATACCCCAATCAACAGATATGCGCCACCAGTATTTAACTTATCCAGTAGTGAGCTGCTCACCGTGAACAGCACCTTCGTTTCCTTATCCCAGGAAAGCGCACGATACAACTGCTCAGGCAAATCCTCTATTTTTTCCGGCAATTCCACCGGATCTAAGCTATCACCTTTTCGCTTCAGCAAATGTACCCTGCGTTCACCATAGAGCCATAAGTGCCCTTTTGGATTTTCAATGTGCTCAAGCCCAAAACCTTTCACTGGGTCCAGGATAAGTGCATTTAAGGGGGGCGGTTTTACTTTGGGCTCCTGTTTCATTAACTTACCCCAGAGAACCTTGCCCTTCTCCCATAGTGTCCCAAACTTTTCCTGAATCATCCTCCACCTCCAAAACCCGGGAAACTTAGCTTGCCAGCGGAAATCAGGCCGAAGATCACTATTATGCAGATACAAATGGATAAGGAAATTATGGACAATGAGAGAGCCTTAGCCAGTAGATTCTTGATACCGCCTTTCTGGATTTTATTCAGCGCCTCGTCGGCACTCTCGGCAGCTATTGCAGACAATGTGGCTTGCTTGAATTTGGAAAGATTGCCGTTCAGGCACATTGGGATCGAACTTCTTTCATTCAGGAGAAGAAATAGTTTCCCAGTCCTTTTATCGGGTATCAATGCGCCGGAGAACAACCCCCAGGCTTCCTCAGTTGAGTCATCAAGAACATGCCCCTTGCGCACAGGTAGGCTTGACCGAACAATACGGCCATCCTCTGTCAGAACTAAGCAATTCTGAACCCTTTTTTGCTTAAACAAGCCAAGTAACATTTCATAAATCCTCTATTTCAGCCAGTGTGCAGTGTCAGGATATACTAGCCAATGCTAGTGTTAACACTAGCAAATCTGCTCAGGCCGCTTTCACCAACGAGGCGCTGAATATACCGCAGTCGGTTTCGGTATCAGCGTCCTTTTCCAGCTCCCCCGCCTTTTGCCTTTCTCCCCCTAACAGCCCTCCCGATACCGAACTGAGTCCATACCGACCTGCCGCAGATAAACGCAAATCCACCTATTATGAGCAGCGGCATAATCTTCATGGTGATTTCAGCCCCGGTAAAGTCGGCAACAGTGCTGCCGCCGCTGGTCCAACCCAGCGAAGTAGACACCGCAGTGAGGACATCGGGAAGCAAGGTGAAGAATATGATCATCGCGAATATGAGAAGAACCAGACTTCCGTATCTCTTAACCAATTGACTACCTCCAGAATTATTTTTTGCTAAAGGTTACCTTGTTGCGCTACGCTCCAACGCCTCGTTTGACGCCTATGCCTAG
>JABUBL010000242.1_pt1 | contig 14883 bp, 15 predicted proteins | sample 7240371 | NCBI WGS metagenome assembly JABUBL01 (sample SAMN07256343, study PRJNA390944) | subsurface metagenome | isolation source: Methane hydrate marine sediment | place: Pacific Ocean: Eastern North Pacific, ODP site 1244 | collected 2002
TCCTGAGCGAAGCGAATGGACCTGGTACAGGCTCCGCGAAGAATCTCATTATATTTATCTTTTTAAAAGGAGATTCTTCAGTCGCTGTCGCTCCTTCAGAATGACAAGAACATTTATTACATTATATTAACCTTTAAAAGAGCAAAATGTAAACTTATCTCGTTAATAGTACATATTATATTTTTAATATTAGAGTTTATGATGTACTTTAGAATATAAACAAATAATTTTATGAGATTTTTATTAATAAAGCAAATAAATCTGTTATATGAAGCTATAGGAAGTGCCATAAGTGTTTAGAGTTTAAAATTATTTATTTTCTTCTACCTAGCACATCTTCAACTAAGACTAAATCTACTTTCTTATCCACATCTATTCCAATTTCAACACCACTATAAATAATAGCTTTGCCATGAGCTTTTATCATCTTTTCTGCTTTTTCCTCTATTTCACTTAAAGACAGTTTTCCAAAAAAATATTTTAAAAGTGATGTTATACCTATTACCCTAACCTGCTTCAGGACATTTTTTCTTCTTCCGAAAAGATCGGCAATTAAGTCAATATTATCTAAAACTACCTGGGGTGAAACAATGGCTATATTACCTCCTGTAAATGTTCCCTCACTTATAGTAAAGTAAGTTCTTTTCGTTTCGGGATATTTAGAAAGTATATTCTCTTTTCTAATGATTGGAAAATAGACATCAGCTTCAACCTTATCACAAATCTCAACAAAACTATCAATTATCTCACCATTAATCAGTGGAATATCCGAACAAACAAATATTATTTTTCTAGGTGATTTAAGTTTTAGTATTGAAAATTTGATTCTCTCTGAAAAGGATTTATTAGAATATATCAGAGTATCAACCTCATTTTCCAAATAATTAAGCTGGATATCTGGATGACCTAAAATCATAATTTTATCAATATATTTAGAATCCTTTACAGCTTCTACAACATAATCGATCATAGGTCTTCCATTTATGGGATATGTAACCTTATCACCTAATTTTTCCTCGTCATTCTTTACAAAGCTTTTGCCAGCCAAAATGATAGAATCTACTATCAAACCTCATCTCCTATATTAAAAATTCTTCTTTTTTAAAATCATAACAATTCTATAAAAAATTAATTTTAAATATCTATTTTATCATTATAAAAATTATAACTTTTAAAAACTATATTATTTCAAAACCTTTTGAACAGGTTTTTACTACATATACTTCATCAACTTCCTTAGATAGCTTTGAATATACTCTTAATGCAGAATTAAAATCCTCACATAATGAGACCACTGTTGGACCACTTCCAGTCATTACGGATGCCAAAGCACCGCTCTCCAACGCCCTTTTTTTCAAAACAGTTATAATTTTATATTTTTTTTCAACAATCTTTTCCAAACTGTTCTCTAATATTGAAAATTTTTTTAATAAATCTTCTGAACCAAAATATTCCATAAATTCACTAATATCATGTGAGCAGGGTTTCCCAATCTTATCATACTTATCATAGATATCTTTTGTTATAATTTGAAAATCAGGTTTTGCTAAGACTACCCATATATCTATCAGGGGAACAAGTGGAGTTATTTTTTCTCCCCTCCCCTCAACTATTGCTGTTCCTCCAACTAAAAAAAATGGAACGTCTGAACCAATAGAGGAACTCATTTTTAGTAATTCATTGTCGCTTAAATTTAAGTTTAGAAGTTTGTTAATACCAATTAAAGTTGAAGCTGCATCAGCACTTCCTCCTCCCAGACCAGATGCTATAGGAATTCTCTTTTTTAGCAAAATTAAAACTCCTAAAGATTTTAATTCAAAAAAATTTTTTATTAGCAGTTTGGCTGATTTATATACTAAATTGTCCTCTCCTAAAGGAACATTATAATCATCACATATAATCTTTATTCCGCTTTTCTTTTTAAAAAGAATAATATCGTCACATAAATCTATGTTTTGTATTATAGAAGAGATGTTGTGATAATTGTCTTTCCTTTTTTCAAGAATGTTAAGGTATAGATTTATCTTAGCATTTGCTTTTACCCTAATCATTTTCTAGCTTTCTTTCTAGGTTATTTATCATAAATATTTTAGACCATAATTTTTCATAAAAAAATTATACCATTGTTAAAACAGAATAGATATCTTAATTGATGCATAATAGTTCACAATAGTCACTCTAAATAGGAAAAATAAAATATAAAAAAATAAGAAATTAGGCTAAAACTATATGAAGATTTGATAACTTAATTTTTAGAAAAAAACATTGGTTTAAAAAGGAGTTCAGGAATAAAAATGGGGGTAAAATTTATTAAAAATTTGAAATATTATAAATAATAATTTTTATTTTATCTCTTTAAGATATTCTAAACGGAGATTATAAAATTTAAAATTACTCAGAAAGCCATGGAAAGTAATCATCATCCTCTTCAATTGTACAAAATCTAACTGTTTTAGTTAAAACATCAGCAAAATTATATGATACTCTTCTTATCCTATCTCCATTCTCATAAACTTTTACTACGAATATATTTGGATATAATTTTTCTATTTCTCCTTCTCTTTCTACTATTACTTTTCTCCCTTTATTTGCTTTTATTCTCATTCTTTTTCCAATTAAGGATTTTAGTTCAGATCTGATTCTTTCCATTGTCTTAAATCTCTCTTTTACAGTAATAGGCAAAAATATTCAACTCCTTATTATTTATTCTTGTATAAATTATATAAAAATTTAGTAGTTTCGTCAAAATTTTTATAATATATATAAATAATTATAATAAATTTCCATAATTTTAAATTTAATTATATTTTTAATTATTATATTCAATTTTTTTTTAAAAAAATCATTTATAATTTTTAAAAAATGCTTTATATAATTTTATATAGTCTTCTTGTTCTAATTCCTCAGCTCTGACATTTCTATTTCCAGTTATTTCCTCAATAATATTTTCAGTTTGAATTTTGCTCAATTTCCAATCTTTCTCACTTAAAATGGAGTTTACTAATTTTTTTCTTCGATGTCTAAAGGATATATCAATTAATTTAAACAATTTTTCCTTATATATATTTTCATAACTAAATTTTTTTCTCTTAATTTCAATCACTCTTGAATCGACCTCTGGAGATGGTAAAAAGGAGTTTCTTGAAACTTTAAAGCAGGATTTTATTTGAGAAATAAAAAATATTTTAGCTGAAATGGCAGAGTAATTCTTATCCCCTGGCTTGGCTGTTAATCTTTTTGCAATTTCTTCTTGTACCATAACAATATAATTTTCAATTTTAGGGTATTTATTTAACATGTTAAAAATTAGAGTTGCAGCAATATTATAGGGGAGATTGGAAACCATCTTGTTTAGTGAAAATTTTGAAATTAGTGGATTGAAATTATAATTTAAAGCATCAGCTTGAATTATTATCACATTATTTGTATCTTTGAAAAGTTCTTTTAGAACAGATACTAATTTCTTATCATATTCAACGCATATTACAGTTTTAGCTTTTTTTGAAAGTGACTCAGTTAATGTTCCAATTCCACCGCCAATTTCAAGTATTTTATCATCACTTAAAATTTTTGCAATATTTATGATTTTGCTCAGTACATTAGCATCAATTAAGAAATGCTGACCAAGTCTTTTTTTTAGCTTTATATTGAACTCTTTTAATATCTTCTTTGTAGTAGATAAATTAACAATCATAATTTTTGTTTTTCTATTCTTGGAAAAAGTGGATATATCTCGCTTATTTTTGTTCCAGGTTTTAGTAGACCCCATTTCAAGGCTTGAGGAATTTTAGAAGAAGATATTTTATCTTTAATTCCAAGTTGAATCCATAATTTCTCCATAGCTACTGGCATGATTGGATAAATAACTATTGCTAAAAGTCTTAAACTTTCACAAAGATTATATATTACTGTTTTTAATTTACTTATTTCTTCATTCTTATTTAAAGACCAGGGTTCTGTTTTATCAACATACCAATTTGTTTTAGCTACAAAAGACCAAATTGCGATTAAAGATTCCCTAAAATTCAAGATATTCATATTTTTTAAATAATTCTCTAAACTATCTTCCCAACTTCCTTGTAACTGTGAGTCAAGCTCATGTGATTCATCTTTAGCAGGAATCTCCCCATTAAAGTATTTTTCTACCATAGTTAGTACTCTACTAACAAGATTACCCAGGTCGTTAGACAGATCTGAGTTAAATCTATTAACCACTATTTCATCTGTATAAGTACCATCATTACCAAATACTATCTCTCTTAATAAGAAATATCTAACTGGGTCCACCCCATACTTACCACCAATCTTATATGGATCTAAGACTATTCCCTTCGATTTTGATAATTTCTCCTCACCTCTAAGTAAAAATCCATGCGCTGCTATAGTTTTGGGAAGCTCAATTCCAGCTGACATCAAAAGCGCTGGCCATATCACTGCATGAAATCTTATAATATCCTTACCAATAAGATGATAATTTGCCGGCCAAAATTTTTTAAATTTCTCTCCACCGGTTAATGCACCTAAAGCTGAGACATAATTTATTAAAGCATCTACCCATACATAAGAAACATGTTCTTCATCGAATGGAAGGGGAACTCCCCATTTAAAAGCAGTACGTGAAATAGATACATCGTTTAATCCCTGCTTTAAAAGACTTACTACCTCATTTCTTCGGGTTTTGGGGGTAACAAAATCAGGATTTTTTTCTAAATGTTTTAAAATTTTATTTTGATATTTTGAAAGTCTAAAAAAGTAGTTCTCTTCCTCAACCCACTCTACATCCCTTCCACATTCAGGACACTTACCATTCACAAGCTGAGATTCAGTTAGAAAATTCTCTTCAAATATGCAATACCGACCTTTATATTTTCCCTTATAAATATCCCCATTTTCCCATAATTTCTGGAATAATTTCTGAACAACTTTCTTGTGTCTTTTTTGTGTTGTTCTCAAAAAATCATCATTTGAAATATGAAAATATTCTAAAAGCTTTTTTACCTCACCAGACATATAATCTACAAATTCCTGAGGGTCTTTACCTTGAGAGATAGCAGCTCTTTGAACTTTCTGACCATGCTCATCAGTTCCTGTTAAAAAAAATGTCTCTTTACCCAGTAATCTATTATATCGAGCAATAACATCGGCGAGAACAAATTCATAAACATGACCCAGGTGAAGTTTTTCGTTTACATAGTATATTGCTGTTGTAACATAGAAGTTTTTATCTGTCACCTTCTCCCCTTCAATTAATTTTACATCTTAAATTATTAAATTTGTATTATAGGCATTTTGTTTATATCCATCAAGTAATATTACTAATTCACCTTTAATTTCTCTTCCTTTCAATCCTTCTAAAAGTTCAGAAACAGATCCTCTCATTAGTTCCTGATAAATTTTTGTTAGCTCTCGTGCAATCACACACTTTCTATCACCTAAAATTTGTAAAATCTCATTTAAAAGCTTTTCTACTCTCTTAGGTGATTCAAAAAAAACTAAGGTTTTGTCCTGATATATAACATTTTTTAAAATTTTCTTTCTCTTTGATTTCCTCTTTGGTAAGAATCCAAAGAATATGTATTGATTGGTTGGAAGTCCCGATATCACAAGAGCACTTATACCTGCTGAAGGTCCAGGAACAATATCAATAGGTATATTTTTATTAATGCATTCATTAACTAACAGATATCCAGGATCAGAAAGACCTGGCATTCCACCACTTGATACAAGTGCGATCTTTGCACCATCAATCATTCTTTTTATTAGATTAAGAGTCTTCACTTTCTCATTTATCTGATTATAACTAATCATCCTGGTTTTTATATTATATTTGTTGAGGATTTTTACAGTTTTACGTGTATCTTCAGCAGCGATTAAATCAACCTCTCTTAAAACTCTTATAGCTCTTAATGTTATATCTTCAAGATTTCCTATTGGTGTTGCACAAACAAATAATTTTCCCTTGTCCAATTAATCTCCTACTTTATATTATTTTAATATCAAGTTTTTATCATATGATTTACACATTGAACTAATTATAATATTAATTGAATATAAAAGCTCTAGAAGTCTTTTTACTTCAACCCCTTTCTTCACAAAAAACTACACTCTATGGAAGTTAAAATTATTTACTAAAAACAAAATTAGAAATCTTGATAATAATATAATATATAATTTACAAACAGAATTCATTTAGTAGATAGTAAATTATTTAATATAGATTATTCATTTAAAATTTTAATAATCAATTTTATCTTTGGAGAAAATTAGAATGAAATATCCTTACTTGACGGTGGATTTAAATAAGATTGAAAAAAATGCAAGATATATAACAGATCTTTGTAATAAGAAGGGTGTTGAAATTGTGGGAGTAACTAAAGGATGCTGTGGTATTCCTGAGGTTGCTAATGCTATGTTAAAAGGAGGAGTAAAATATATTGCTGATTCAAGACTAAATAATCTAAAGAAAATAAGAATGTCAGGATATGATAAAGAACTGATGCTTCTTCGAATGCCTATGAAAAGTGAGTTTGAGGAGGTTGTTGATATAGCTGACATGAGCTTAAACTCAGAACTAGATACCATTAAAGAGCTATCAGATATTGCAAAATATAGGAATAAGCTTCATAAAATTATTTTAATGATAGACTTAGGTGAATTAAGGGAAGGTATATTAATTAAAGATTTAAAAGATTATGTAAAGCAGATTTTAGAATTAGATGGAATTGAATTTTTAGGAATTGGTACAAACCTTGCTTGCTTTTCTGGTGTTCTACCAACTTATAAAAATATGAAAGAACTTGTTGATTTAAAATACGAGTTAGAAGATTTTTTCAGTATAAAAATACCAATTGTTTCTGGAGGTAATACTAGCACTTTAAAGCTGATTGAGGATAATGAATTACCAGCTGGAATAAATCAATTTAGAGTTGGTGAAGCAATACTTATTGGAAGAGATGTGAGTAGAAATAGAATAGTACCCGGAACATATCAGGATACTTTTATCTTAGTTGCTCAAATTATTGAGTTAAAAGAAAAACCTTCAATTCCAAGAGGTAAGTTGGGTAGAGATGCTTTTGGTAATATACCAAAATTTGTTAATAAGGGAATAATTAAAAGGGCGATATTAGCTCTTGGTAAGCAAGATGTAAATATAAAAGGATTAACTCCACTTATTAGTGGTATTGAAATAATCGGAGCGAGTAGTGATCATCTAGTTCTGGATATTACAAGATCCACTCAAGAGATTAGGCTAAACCAGGAAATAAAATTCAAATTAAATTACAGCACCCTTCTATCTGCCTCCACATCACCTTACATTACTAAGATATTTATTGCTAATTAGCTCTTCCTTACTATTTCTACAGTATGATTAATAGATACAATTTCAAAATTTTCCTCTTTATAAAAGGTAGATATATAATTAATTATTTGTATTTAATTTGTTATGACAATTAGAGTATAAAATTCGACATTTAGAAATTCCCTCAAAAAATTCAGAACCTAATTTAGAAAATCCTGTTTATTAAATTCATTATAAAATTTAATTATGATTGAATAATTTTTTATTATAATTTTTGTTATAAAATTTTATTACAAATATACTTATTAATAGTAATCATTAATAGAAACTTTGGGGGTTATAAGTAAATCGACTGTTAAAAAATTAATTCCTGGAGGAAGTATGAGAGAAAAAATTAGACTTACGCAATATTCAACGAAAAGTGGTTGTGCTGCAAAGATAAGTGCTACTGATCTAACAGCGGTGCTAAAAGAAGTTCCATTAGCAAGAGTGGAACAACTTCTTGTTGGAATAGAACATGGTGATGATGCTGCTATTTTTAAAATATCAGAGAATTTAGCATTAGTACAAACAGTTGATTTTTTTACACCAATTGTAGATAGTCCATATCTATTTGGACAGATAGCAGCTGCTAATGCATTAAGTGATGCCTATGCCATGGGTGGAAAACCGATTACAGCACTTAGTCTTGTAGCATTTCCGCCAAAATTAGGATACTCAGTTTTAGAAGAAATATTAAAAGGTGGAAGAGATAAGATAGAAGAATCAGGTGCTGTTGTGGTTGGTGGACACAGTTTAGAAGATAAAGAACCAAAATTTGGCTATGCAGTAACTGGAATAGTTCACCCCGAAAAATTTGTAACAAGCAAAGGTGTAAAAATTGGTGACAAACTAATTTTAACAAAACCTATCGGATTAGGTATTTTAGCAACAGCATTAAAAGGTGGCATTATAGCAGAAAAAGAGATGATGGATGCAATTGATAATGCAAGAACTTTAAATAAGAAAGCATCTGAAGTCATGATGGAAGTTGGAGTGAATGGCTGTACAGATATAACCGGATTTGGGTTTTTGGGTCATCTTCATATCATGCTTAAAGCAAGTAATAAATCAGCATTAATTTATACTGAAAAAATGCCAATATATCTAAAAGCTTTAGAGCTTGCTCAAATAGGTTTTGTTCCAGCGGGAACCCATGAAAATAAAAAATTTGTGAAAGATTATGTTGAGGGAGAGCCCACCAAAGATGCTGTTCTAATGGATATATTGCTAGATCCACAAACATCCGGGGGACTTCTCATATCAGTTCCCAGTGTAAAATCTGATTTACTTATTCAAAGATTAGATGAAGAGGGGGTAAAGACTAAAGAGTTAGTTGGTGAAATTGTAAAAGGGAAAGAGAGTCATATAGAGCTTATGTAGCAAAGAATATATTAATATCTCATTTTCTTCATTGCTTTCAAGTGAAAAGTCTAATTTACAAAATTAAATAAAGAGTAAAAAATCAAAAATATAAAATAAAGAGAAGAGATTAAAAATGGTAAAAGAGGTTGATGTCAGGGGTCTTTCCTGTCCCTTTCCAGTTATAAAAGTGAAAAAAGCCCTAGACGAAGGGGGGAAAGAGTCAATTTTAGTAATAATAGATACTGAAGTTTCTGTTGAGAATATAAGTAGGCTCGTAAGAAGCAGGGGACATGATTTTAAAGTTGAAAAGAACGAGGATATATATCATTTATTAATTAAGGAAAAGGGGAGTTGAAAATATCCATTTTGAAAGAAAATTTAAAAAAGATATGAATTATCGAGATTCTTCCTAATAGCTCATATTATTTTTGAGAATTTAATTAAATTGCAATATTAATTACTAAAAATGTTGACAATATAAAGAAAAATAAACCAGTGATTAACTTCACTTTATATACATTTCCTTTTATAGCATACTCAATCTTTTTTGAAGTTGCTCCAACATAATAGAGAATAAAAATAATTATTAAAGGTAGGATAAACATCAAATTATATAAAATTAAATAAAGATATGCTCTAAATTTTAAATTGGGAATTGTAGATACATAAACAATTGTTGGAAGATAAATTTGTCCAGTACAAGCAAGTTCTAATATAGAAATTACTAATCCAATTAAAAATGCTGATATAAAGTAGAAACTTACTTTACTTCCTCTCCTTATAGTTTTATGTATTTCACGTTTTAAAAATAAGGGAAGTTGTAAGATCATTTTACTTGTTTGTCCTTTTTTTGCCCTAAAGAAATCAATAAAATTTAGAATTGCCAAAACTAATGCAATACAAGTTGTTATTATATAGACAATCTTTGAAATCACTGAAAATGCTGCTAAATTTGTAATTATTCTTAAAAATCCAGCGCCAACAAGTAGATAAGCCATAAAAACTGCAAAACTAAATGATATGCCTATTGAAACTATTTGCCTTCTACTTTTACCAATATAAGTCAAATATGAGAGGAAAAAAATTAGTGTGGCAAATGCACAAGGATTAATTCCATCAATGAGTCCTGCCAATATAATTGGAAAAATATTAAATCTTTTAAATCTTTCTATAAGATCCTTGTGTGCTTTTTTCATATAATCTTGAGCTAATTGTTCTGGTGAATCTGTTCCAGTTAACAAGTATTTTTCAACTAATTTTTCAGTATTATTTTTATTTACATTTTCACCTATTAAATAATCATCACCTATAAAGATAGTTGGGGTTTTTAGCCAATCCTTTTTTTCAACTTTATTTCTTTCACATAGTGATTCAAATAACTCAATATTTTTACTTTCTAAAGTATCATACTCTTTGACAACCAGGTTAGGATATCTGTTTTTAAGATAATTAAGTAAGTAAAAAACATTATCGCACTTCTTACATCCTGGACTATAAAAATATGCTATATAAAGCTCCTTAATCTCTTCGGTAACTTCAGTTATTTCCTCTGTTGTTTTCTCCGTTGTTTCTTCAGTAGCTACTTCTGTTGTTTCTTCAGTAACTTCATAAGGTCCTGGAAAATCACAACCACCTTCTTTTAGAATTCTATCAATTTCTACTTCAAGTCTAGTTTCTATCTCATCTAATCCTGATAACATAACATCATCGACCACAACTGTTGGTAAAAGTGGATCTGAATAATTAAGTTTTTCACTAAATCTGTTCCATAGAAGATACTCCTCTTGATTAAGTACATCCAATATCTTTACTTCTATTTTTTGCTCATATTTTTCAAACATCTTTGGCAAATATTCATTCTCAAATTCTTCACAGTATTCACATTCTGGGGATGAAAAAACATAAAATTTTACTACCACCTGTTGGCTAAATCCAGAAGTCTGAATCAAATTTAAAAATACTATTATTGATATTGCTAAAAATAATATCTTTATAGGCTTATTTTTCATAAACTTTCTTTTCATTTTATTTAATTTCTAAATTCTTATATCTCTAACAATATTTTCCTGTTTATACTTAATTTTTATAAAGATTTAACTAATTTTTTAAACTTCTATTTCAAAAAAAAATTATACTAAGCTACTGATAGCTCCAGTATATTTTTTGATATTTTTATTAAATTTTTAATGAATATCCTATTTAAATTTATTTTCTAATTTTCATTTTTACTATGAACAGATCGGGCAGTTCTTGTCTCTTTCAGTTCTTATCTTATTTATCTCATTTTCAGAGAGGTCAATTAACATCATCTCATTAAACAAGTAATTACCCACACCAGTTAAGTACTTTATTGCCTCACTTGCTTCCAATATGCCAAAAAGCCCAGTAGTAACACCTATTATTGGAAATACTTTTATTTGTGGTGGAGGAGAAGGGAATATACATTTCAAACAAGCTGTTTTTTTGGGAATTATGGTCGTTATCTGACCATAAAAACCGTAAACTGCTGCATGAATTAATGGTTTACCAGCTCTAACACAATATGAATTTAACATATACCTATCCTCAAAGTTATCAAGACAATCTACTATTAAATCAGTTTTTCTAAAAACCTCATCTACATTTTTCTCATTTACATTTTTTGTATATGTTTCTATTTTAATATCTGAATTAAATGCTGAAAGTTTTTCTTGCTCAGAAACTGCCTTATTTCTTTTGTTTTCAACATCATACTCATAATGTGTAACTTGCCTATTAAGATTTGTGATATCAACTACATCACTATCAGCTATTATTAATTTACCAACTCCAGCTGCCGTTAAATATATTGATACTGCTGATCCTAAACCTCCACAACCTAATATTCCAACAGTAGAACTCTTTAGTTTTAATTGTCCTTTTTCTCCAAATCTGTCAATTAGAATTTGTCTACTATATCTTTGCAAATCTCTCTTTATTAGTTTCATCTATTCTTTATATTCTCAAATAGTGATTTTAAATAATTTTAACTAAATAAAGTTCTTTATATTAAAAACCATTAAGCTGAAATGTTGGATAATTTATACTTCAACAACCATGCATGTCAGAGTTTTTGTAACTCCTTCAACTCCTTGAATCTGAAAGACAACTGCTTTTCCTACTTCATTTATGTCCTCAGCTTCTATATAAGCTATAATGTCATAAGGGCCAGTTACAGTATAAGCACTATTAACTGATGAAGCTTTTCTTATTTTAATCAGTACCTCACTAATCTTCTGAGGAGTTGCGTTTATAAGTACATATGCACTAGAAGTCATTTTTTCTCCTTTCAATTTCTCTTTTTTTAAAAAAAAATAAAGTTTATATAATTTTTGTTTAATCTTTACTTTCTTTAATAAATATTTAATAAAATATTAACTATACTCTCTTAGTTCTAATACATATTTTATTTTAATCTATTTTGCTGACTTTTCTACCCTATCTTTTTCGTTCCCTGGGATAAGGGATTGGAATATATTGAACTGATGGTCTACCTAATGATGGTTGTGGATATAAATCCATCAGTTTATATATATCTTTTGGAATATCCTTTCTTACATTAAATCCTAACTCTTTTGCTTCCTTAAAGGTTATAGGATAATCATGTGTCCACTTTCCACTTGTTAGTGTATTTGCTAATTCTTTAGCATTTTTTAGATCCATCCTATTACCAATAATTTCCAGTATTCTCTTTCTCATCTGTTTTACAGCTTTAGTTGCAACATCTGCTAAAATTAAAGTTCTATCATCAATCTCATCCATTTTTTTCTTTTCCACAACTTTTAAAATTGATGAAGCTGGGTATACTGCGGGAAACTGACCAAGCTGCGGATCAAGTGGACCTATTACTGCGTTTTCATCCATATAAATTTCATCAGCACCTAATGAGAGAAGTGTTCCGCCAGACATTGAATAGTGAGGTATGAATATACTAACTTTAGCATCATGATTAGATAATGCTAATGCAATTTGTTCAGAAGCTAACTGCAATCCTCCTGGAGTATGAATTATAAAATCTATAGGCATATCAGTAGGAGTCATCCTTATTGCTCTTAAGACCTGTTCTGAATCCTGGATGTCTATATATTTAAAAAATGGTAATCCAAGAAGTCTTTCCTGCCTATGTATCATAGTAATTACTCTTGATCCCCTGTTTCGCTCAATTTTTCTTATCTGGCGAAAACGATCTGTGTTCAGTTTCTTCTGTTTGATGTATGGAATAACTAAAAACAGAATCATTATGATCCAGAATAGGTATGATAGAAGACCAAGAATATCATATTTACGAGGTTCTGTTTGTTGTAAAAATATAAGCATATAACTCATATTTATCAAATGATTCACTTTTGCTCACCCTTATTTGCCATTAAAAAATATGAAACTTACATCTATAACAGGGTCCATATTATTAAATTCTATTTAAAATTTTAATATTATTCATTTCTCTCTAAAATATGAGCAGTCCAATAATCTGCGTAATGAATAAGTAAGGTTAACGCTTTCTCCTTATGTGCTATTGTTCTACCTTCAGGAATATATTGACCATCATGATATGCAATAGCTTGCGCTTCATCCTCACTCAAACTGATATATTTAGAAATTAGCATCAAACTTCTTGTAGCTACACCCATTGTTGCTAACTCTCTATTTATAATATATTTTTTCCCATTCCTTGTTGGAGTTCTTAATTTAATATAATACGGTTTTCCAGGAAGCCCAACTTTTCCAACATCATGAAATAACCCAGTAATCACACAGCTCTCATCAGATATTTCAGGAGCTAAAACACTCTTCAATTTCAATAAAGTTTTTGTAACACTTATACTATGTTCAATCAGTCCACCTTCTCTATCTAAATGATAAATTGTACTGGCGGGTGCTGTAAGCCAGTTGGTCTTATTCTCTAAAATGTCTAAAAAATCATTAACTTGCTCTTTTCTATGTACTATTTTCTCAAGCAAAGGTTTATATCTTTGACGCCATATAGACTTCATTTTATTTACATCTCTATCTATTTTTATTTTAATAATGAAATTATGAAGCTAACTTAAGTATATTTGTGTTTTGTTAATTAATAAATACTATAAATTAAAATAGTAATATTAAAATTATGTAATTATTTTTAAAATATTGATAAAAATTTTTAAGAAATATTATCTGTTTTCAAATTCTTCTTGAGTTATTGAAGTACCACCTTCTATATTTAAACTTAACATATTCTTATTTTTATCAAATTTAGCAAAAGCATAAATTAAATTAGGGCATTTACTCCCCAAAATTTCCTTTCTTAAAGTATACCTTACTTCTCCTTGAGGTTCATTATAGTTATACAACAGATCAGTACTTTTTGTTATTCTGACTTTAATATTTTCCCCACATTTATTACACTTAACATATAAATACATTATGTTCTCTTCTTCAAACCTTTTCTCTATTTTAGAAAAAAACTTTTTTAATATACCCATATCAAAAACTACTGATTAAATTTTTAAATGTATCTTTTGTAATTTTCATAAACCCATTATTCAATAGGATGATTGTTTATGGATTTTTCTTATTTTTCCCCGTATTCTTTTTTATTTCTATCTTTCACTGTACTCTTTTGCAATATAACAGGTATTGCAATGAATATCAACCACATCATTTGTATCCTGGGCATAGCCTCCTGCGAGAACTATACAAACTGGGATATCTTTTTCCCAAGATTTAGATATAACAAACTCATCTCTTTTTCTCAGACCCTCCTTTGTCAATGAAAGTCCACCTAATAAATCATTATAGTATGGATCTGCTCCAGCCAAATAGAAGACCAGATTTGGTTTTTGTTTTTCAATAAGTTCTGGAAGAGTCTTATGCAGATATTCAAGGTATTCATTATCTGTTGTACCATCATCCAGTCCAATATCTAAATCCCCTTTCTGTTTTATTGGATAATTATTCTCTTGATGCATTGAGAAAGCAAAGACAGAAGGGTTATTCCTAAAAATATAGGCATTACCATTTCCCTGGTGTAAGTCACAGTCGACAATCAAAACATTATTTGCTAACTTTTTCTTTTGTACTAATTTAATTGAAATTGCTACATCATTTAGATAACAGAAACCCTCTGCCCTATCAGGAAAAGCGTGATGATATCCACCTCCTAAATTTATAGCTAAACG
>JABUBL010000243.1_pt1 | contig 14867 bp, 13 predicted proteins | sample 7240371 | NCBI WGS metagenome assembly JABUBL01 (sample SAMN07256343, study PRJNA390944) | subsurface metagenome | isolation source: Methane hydrate marine sediment | place: Pacific Ocean: Eastern North Pacific, ODP site 1244 | collected 2002
GTTGTTCTGCTGGAGCCAAGCCTCAATTTCACTTTTCATCTTTCGATAAGTGTTGTGGCTATCTTCCTTCAGCATGTGCTCGTTAAAAGGGCCAACGAGGACAAATACCGTGTTCCTTCTTGCCTTTAACAATTCGATCGTTCGCTGGAAAAAGCTCCATTGCAGCGATGTTGCCAGCTCGACCCATTGAAAATCTGCTTTCGCTATGCCCTTCTCGGTCCAGGGAACATGCTCATTCTGGTCAATCCTCGATCCTCGATTCTGGATTCTCGATTCTCGTCGGGTATCGAGTATCGAGTATCGAGCATCGAGTATCGAGCACAAGGGATTCTCATAGGGGTGCTCTAAGGTCCATGTAGGCAGGTCCATGCCCCCGAAATAGTTAATCTTTAAATGGGAAGTCCAGCCCAAGAAAGTCGCATAGCGTTCTACAACAGCCCCGATCCTCCTGGAATACGAATCCTTATAGCAGGGAATTTTCGGAGTGAACTGCGGGACCAGCCGAGGATGATTAAAATGGAACTCCTTGGTAGTCTGCAAATCATGTTTTTTCGAGCTCATCCACAGAGGGTTGAGATGCAGAACAACATTCTTCTCTGAGATTTGGCGCCCGTAGTACTTCAGCAAGCCCGCCAACGCCACCGGATGTATGCCGTCCACGCCCAAATTAGCGAATTGATTTCGGCCGCCCGGCAACGCCGGGCTTGATCCTACCGGCCTTCGGCCGGTTTCATTTAGATAATGTGACAGTGTATTATCTTTGGGCACATAATGTCCCCAGACGACCGAGTCTCCGATGACAAGCGTTTCCGCCGTAAGGCGTCCTGCGGAGTACCGGCCACAGGTCCATCGGCAGTAGCGGTTGTACAACCAGTAGTCGCTGCTTAACTCATACGGCAAGCGATAGTCAGGCCCAGGCTCAAATTTCTCGAACCGTTCCCAGAGCGCAGGCGCAAGACAAAAAATGGCTGCGAAAATAATTCCAACGATGACCCATTCACGTCCCGGTAGTCGCACATAGTTGGAGCTGAAGGGAACACCTTCGGTCCTCGATTCTTGATTTTCGCTTCTCGATTTTCTGTTTCCACGAGCATCGAACATCCGCCGCAAGGCGTCCTGCGGAGAGCATCCAGCATCCGGTATGTCTTTTTTCTGCATTGCCTTCTTCCTAATCAGAAGTCAGATTATCTGTTCTCTGTCTTCTGTCCTCTGTCTTCTGGCTCAGAACTGTAAATAAATAAACGCCTGCTCACTCGAGGGAGCAAAAATGGCCAGGTACAGAACCATAAGAACAACGATTGCTACGCGCACCGGCCGCAGGGCAAGGACCCACTGAAGCCGGGATTCATAAACAAACTGATAGAGCCAGACGGCGAAAATCAAGGCCAGCATCAGCAAGGGACAATAAGGATTCGCAAATCCGGAGGTAAATATCCGCGCTATAATTACCCATGCGTCGGTTATACTTTCGGCCCGGAAGAAAATCCACGTGAAAGTGACGAAGGTAAACACAAACAGTTGTTTGACTAATTTCGGCACCCTTTCTTTGTAAAACGAGGTCCTTTCCAGCTCCCGCGTCAAGCAGCGGCCAAGAGCGTGCGCCACGCCCCAGATAACAAACGTCCAGGCCGCACCGTGCCACAATCCTGAAATCACCATGGTCAGAAACATGTTTTTATAGGTGTTAAACGTTCCTTTGCGGTTGCCTCCCAAAGGAATATAGACATAGTCCTTGAACCAGGAGGAAAGACTGATGTGCCACCTCGACCAGAAATCACCCAGGCTGCTCGCCAGATATGGGTTGTTGAAGTTCAGCATCAGGCGAAAACCCATCATCCGCGCCACTCCTCTGGCCATATCCGTATACCCGCTGAAATCGAAATAAATCTGCCAACAAAACAGAAAAGTGCCTAAAATCAGCGCGGGCGACTGAAATTGCTCAGGAGCGGCATAGACCTTGTTAACGTAAAGAGCCATATAGTCAGCCAACGCGACCTTCTTGAAAAACCCCACAACGAACAGGGAAAGGCCATCCGTGATGTTCTGTACGGAGACCGTGGGCGTCTTATGCAGCTGGGGCAGCAGGTTTTTGGCTCTTTCGATTGGTCCGGCCAGCAACCGGGGGAAAAGCGAGACGAAGGCGGCGTATCTTATTAAGCTCTTTTCTCTTTCGATATTGCCGCGATAATAATCGATTGTGTAGCTCATCGACTGGAAGACGTAGAACGATATGCCGACAGGTAAAAGTATGCCGGGCGTGGGGATAGCATACGGAATGCCCAACGACGATAAGAGAGCGTTTAAGTTCTCAGTGACGAAGCCGCCATATTTGAAGAAGCCCAGCAGAGCGACATTGTTTACTATGCTTATGAGAAGCCACAGCTTTCTCCGGCCCCATTTATCCATTATTGTGACCGCTGTGTAGTCAACGAAAGTCGAATAGAAGATCAAAATCAGATAGAGGGGGCTGAAGCACGCGTAGAAGAAATAGGAAGCGGCCAAAAGCCAGCCAAGCCCAAACCTGGTTCCTTTTAGAACCAGGTAGGTCGGATATACAATCAGGAAGAATAGTACAAACGGCCAGGTGTGAAATAACATTTCGTGACCTTCTATCTATTTCATCAAAACACGAATGTGTGCTTCTACCGACGCGGCAAGCCCTTCCAGACCATAACCTCCTTCAAGAACAGAAACGAGCCGACCTTCACAGCACTTCTGGGCTATTTCCTTGACGATCTGCGTCAGTTGCGCAAATCCTTCTTCGGTAACCTTCATGCCACCGAGCAGATCGTCCTTATGGGCATCAAACCCCGCAGAGATAAGAACAAACTCAGGAGAAAATGAAAGGGCCGCAGGCTTGAGTTTCTCTTCAAAGACTCTAAGGTAGTCGGCATCTACGGAATCGGCCGGCAAGGGCACATTGATGTTGTAATTTAAACCTTTTCCACCGCCCTTCTCTGATTCACTTCCCGTGCCCGGATAGAAGGGATACTGGTGAACGCTAAAATATAGCACGTTGGGATCGTCATAAAATGCTGCCTGAGTGCCGTTACCATGATGTACGTCCCAATCAATAATGAGTATCTTTGAGAGGTCATATTTCTTTTGAATATACCGGGTGCCGATAGCAACATTGTTAAAGATGCAAAACCCCATCGCTTCATCCTTTAGCGCATGGTGGCCCGGTGGACGAACGGCGCAAAAGGCGTTTGTTATCTTTTTCTCCATGACCGCATCGATGGCAGAGAGGACTCCTCCTGCGGCCGCTAATGCTGCCTGGTAAGATTCTGCTGATACTGGAGTATCTATGGAATCCAGATACCCCACGTTGTTCTCGCAACTTTTTCGAGTGCGCTCTATATATTCAGGGCTGTGAACCGCTAAAAGCCATTCCAAGGCGGCTGGCCTTGGCAAGAGCGCATATAATTGAGAGTACAATCCCTTTGCCTTCAACCTCTCGACTACCGCGACCAGTCTCTGCGGTGCCTCCGGATGGCCTTCGGTCGTTTTATGCTTGAGATAAATATCATCATAAAGGAACCCTGTCTTTGATGTTTCCTCCGGCTGATTCTGCCTGACCATATCCTGTTCGGCAGATGTGTTGTCGGGCGCACTTCTTACACAGCGAAACCCTATAGCGTCACTGGCAAGACAAGTATCGTTGATGGAAGGATCACTCGCTCGATAGGTTGACCGGCAGCTGTCTGCGCTGGAGTTCCATGCGCCGCCTCGCAAGACCCTTTCCTGGCCTTTGGTCGGGCCTTTTGGGTCTTTCTCCGGGCTCTGTTCGTAATAGTCCTCGGAATAGAACTCATCGCACCATTCTGATACATTTCCATGCATATCATAAAGCCCCCACTGATTGTGTCTCTTGGTACCAACAGGATGCGTTTTGCCGGACGAGCTCCCTGCGAACCAGGCATAAGCGTTCAATTTCCGCGCATCGTTACCGAAGCTGTACTTTGTGCCCGTGCCCGCCCGACAGGCATACTCCCACTCCGCCTCGGTGGGAAGTCTGTATCCGTTCGCCTGGAAATTGCACTGCCAGGTTTCTTCGTCGTAGCAAGGCTCAAGGCCCTCCGCGAGTGAACGCTCGTTGCAATACAGGGTTGCATCGGTCCAGTTTATCTGTTCCAAGGGATGCTTTGGATTTTTGAAATGGGAGGGGTCGGGGAGCTGATACTTTTTGAACTGCTCCTGGACTACTTCGAATCTATCCATCCAAAAAGAGCTGACCCATACTCTGTGTACGGGCGACTCGTCAGGTGCACCTTTGCTGCTGCCCATCTCAAACCAGCCTCCAGGAATTACAACCATTTCGATACCGGTCTTTGTCTTTATGATTCGAGGGACACCGGCGGTGTCCTTGGTACGACGGCAGCCAGAAATAAATGTCAATATCGATAGCAGACAAAAGATTCCTACTGTGAATTTAGTAAACCGTGTATCCATCTGCTATATTCCTGCAGGCAGCCTTTCGTGTCACTTTTCCTTAAGCTCCTAATCCACTTAACGGCCAGGAATTGGAATCGGCACCCATTCAGGCTCCTTATTATGGTTCCCATCGGTCGTGATTTCCACCCATTTGCCTGCCATATCACTCACACAGATATTCCAGCCTGGCGCTTTACCGCCCACCATTTCAGTGGCTTTTGGGCCGTGGCTAAAAGCCAGGTATCTGCCATCCGGCGAGAAGTCAGTGTGATAAACCTCATATTCTTTTCGACACTTGATAACGCAGCGAACATCAGTCACTCGGGGCCCACGGGATGCCATGTCGATATTGGCCATGCACAAATCCCAATCAGTCAGCCCCCATGTTATCTTTTCGCCGTCGAGACTGAATTCCGGCCTGCAACCCGTGACCCCAAACTTGGTCAAATCATAAATCTTGGTTCCATCGGCCCTGAATGTCAGTACAGCATGTTTGAAATCCATTCCTCCATGCACGGTGGCAAGAAACCAATTGCCGTCAGGTGACCAGGAAATTGCATAAATGTGATGTAAACTTCTATTCGGGTGCTCTCTGTGTTTTCGCGTTTGCAGATCGTAAAAGAAAAGCCCCTTAGTGGCATAATCAGCTATAGTATAGCGATCGAATTCCCCCTTTAGGTATGCGATAGTTTTCCCGTCAGGACTCCAGCACGGCTGCCGAGCGTTGTCGGCAACCTTCACCCGTCCGGTCCCGTTAATGTTCATATAATAGAGGTTTCGAACTTTTTTAGTTTTTACCAGCTCATCGGCAACAAAACAGATTTTCGTACCATCGCCCGAGGCGTGGGGATACATCTCGTCGACATCGGGGGTATTGGTGAGATTGACCGCCCCGGAACCATCGGCGTTTATCAGGTACAGCTCCCAGTTTTCCTCGCCGTTGGTTTTACGGTAGGTTTCGTACACGATCTTAAAGGGAATTTCTTCGAGGTTAAGCTCAGATTTTGCCAAAGGTATTTGCCGCAGCTTTGGGCCATCTTGCGGCCTTGTGCCGCAAACAGCTTCATTCACACTATAATGCAGAAGACAGAGGACAGAGGACAGAAGACAGATTCTGATTTCTGACCTCTGATTTCTGACTTCTGACTTATACTGCTTCATTGTCATATTGTCTCCTTTGCTCAGGGGCTCATCGACCGAATCGGCACCCAATCAGGCTCTTTATTGTGGTTCCCATCCATGGTGATTTTGACCCACTTTCCTGTCAAATCACCCACACAGATGTTCCAGCCTCTCGCTTTACCGCCGATCTGTTGCGCCCCCGTGACAGGGCCAAAACTAAAAGTGATATACCTGCCATCCGGTGAGAAGTCGACGTGATAGACTTTCGCTGCACGCAGGCACGTAACAACTTTGCGAATATTAGCGACCCGGGGCGCACCCGACGTCAGGTCTATATCGGCGACATACAAATCCCAATCAGTCTCACCCCACGTCATTTTTCTGCCGTCAAGACTAAGGTCGGGCCTGCACCCCTTGACTCCCAACGGTCCTAAATCAAACACTCTTGTCCCGTTGGCTTCAATGGCGATGATGGTATCGCTGTAACCCATACCCCCGTGCACGGCAGCGAGAAACCAATTGCCGTCGGGCGACCAACAAATAGCATAAATGTGATGTAAGGCTCTATTTGGATGCAGTCTGTGCTGCCGCGTCTGTAGATCGTAAATGAAAAGCTGCGAGGTTGCATACTCCCTCGTACTGTAGCGCTCATATTCTCCCATTACATAAGCGATTCTTTTGCCGTCGGGACTCCAGCATGGCTGCCGAGTGTTTCCGGCAACTTTGACCCGGCCGGTCCCATCGATGTTCATGTAGTACACACTTCGGGTCTTCATTCTTGAGCTTCTATTTCGCCGTCTGTTTGCCAGATGGGGTTCCCTTCCTATCTCTTCATCAACAACGAAACATATCTTCGTACCATCGGGTGAGGCGTGGGGATACATCTCGTCCACATCGGGGGTATTGGTGAGATTAACCGGGTCGGAACCGTCTGCATTCATCAAGTACAGTTCCCAGTTGTCTTTGCCGTTGGTCTCACGATAGGTCTCAAACACAATCTTGAAGCCGATTTCTTCAAGCTTCAGCTCCGTCCGCGGCCAAGGGACTTTTTTCAATCTTCGACTATTTTGTACTCGCGCCCCGCCCCGACTCGCCTCGGCAGACGCGGGGGCAGACAGTCCGCAAAATGCATCATTGACCGCACCTGAGAAAGAACAGAGGACAGAAGACAGAGGAAAGAGGACAGAAGACAGAAGACAGAGGGCAGATAATCTGACTTCTGACTTTTTTCTTGTGATATGGTATTTCTTCGCCATATTACCTGGGTTCCCATTTTGCAATACGTCGCAAAATGGGGTTCCACCTCAGCCTACCTGAGCATATGCGCCATCCCCTCATGGCAAGTATATTACATTCGATATAGATAGCAAGAAAACAACGGCGCCTGTACTGCAAAAAGGTAGAAAAACTCGATACGCGAAGCTTAGCTGCGATGGCACGAAACCCTGTAGACCTGCGCGCGCTCCTCCACGCAGAAATCAACGTCAAGAAACTTTTTTATTATTTCCATATTTGTTAAAAGATGACTGGAAAGCTCATAGGTTGTGTAGCAGCCAGCTTTAGACATTGCCATATAGATTAAAAGCTGGTCAGCCAAAAAACGATCGACAGCAGCGCCACCGGCTAAGAAGTCTTTGGCCAAATTGACAACCTCACTAATTACCTTCTTAGATGGTTTGCCTCGCATTCCAAACGCGGTAAATACCGTTGTTCGGCTGCCGTTACATACCCGAATCATCACGCAGTTGCCGGGGCCGTCAGAATCTGTTACCTCGATGTGTTCGACGTTCTGGAACTCCAGCTTGCTTTGGCGCAATAGTTTTTGTTGGCGCTGGGCGATGTGTGCGGCAAGCTGAGCCGTATATATCCGGGCGTGAATCTGTGGTTCCTTGCCCGGCTCACAAAGGTTGATTGTTTGATGTGTGTTTTTCTGCCGGGGTTGAATGTCGAAAGTTATCTTCCCCCCGCCGGCGGGGAAGAAACCGTGTTTTATCAGTTTGCAATTGCCTCGGAAACCAGCCGTTGCAATAGCCGGCAAAAAAGTCTCGCAAAGGAAGTCATACGGCGGAGCCAATGGGTTATGAGTCCCGCCGGTAACGGTAACTGTCGAAGGTTTGTCGGCTAAGAACAAAGCAGGCAAGACGGTTTGAATCACCAAAGATGCAGAGCCGGCCGAACCTATATCGAAATAAAAATCACCACCCTGAACCAGCCCGGGCTGAAAATCCAGTACTCCTGAGCCCAGAGCGGCCCCGTGGCATTGGCCGTTGCAGATTTGACAGGCAGCCTGAACACAGCTTAAGTGCTGCTTGGCCAGGCCCGGATTGCGACGGGCGGCACGAATATTTTCAACATGCAGACTTTTGCCGGTTATGCAGGACAAGGCCAGGCTCGTTCGCAGTATCTGCCCTCCACCTTCGCCCGTACTGCCGTCTATCAATACAGTTTCCATAATTATTCACCAGGGCCCCCAGGCATATCTACCGTGGCATCCCCAATAACAAGACAGCGAATTTGCCGAATGTCGAGTTGAGGCGCCCTAATTACCGCAATGTCCTTATCGTCCTGCCAGTTGTTTATTACGCCTATGGCCACATCTACACCCTTTTCATCTCTTAGTGCAACCAGCCGACCAATCAGATTCTCGCGGCTCAAATTCCGACCCCTCCGGACCGCTACATCGTTTAAGCTCACATTATAAAGGCGCCAGTCGCGAAAGTATTTAGCGAACTGGCTCTGCCGATAGCTTCGCCTATTCTGCGGCGATTTCACCGGTATTTGCGGCGGAGATTTAATCAACTCAAGGCCGGAACCAGGATGCTGCAGGCCCGCAAGGATGTCACTGAGCTCATCATTCTGCTGAACAGCTAAGACCAGCTTTGGTTTTAATATTCGCTGCACTGTCCACCATAAAGCGGCCGCTGCCGAACCTCTGATAAAACCAGGCGTGTCAACTATAATCAGCTCGGTAATTTTGGATACCTGCTCAACGCACTGTGTGATAGCCGCAGTTAGCTGAAGCAGATGCCCCACCGGCGTTATATCGCCAACGAAGCTGATACCGCCAGGCGTCAGTTGTGAGAAATCAGTCTGCCGGTTTTCGATAACGGCCCACCCGACCGTTGTAGGTGGCCCGATATGAGATTGGCCGATATCTGCATCGACAACACCAATGGGCCGGCTCTGAGCCAACTGCTTGCCTAAAGCCGCTGCGAGGGTGGTCTTGCCGGTATCCGAGGCGCCAAGAATCAAACAGACACCCGTTTGTATTAGGCCCCGACCTAAAAGCTGCCGTGCGATTTTGTCCGCCCAATCGTGTGACATTTTAGCCTGCACCTTGTGTTACTTGCGATAATAGCCTACTACGACCATATAGATAGGCTCGAGGTAGTCCGGCAGTGATAAAACTTTGCTGACGGAAGCATCTTCAAAGGCGCCGACGGCAACGGAGCCGAGCCCTAAAGACTCGGCCTGAAGATGGACGTTCTGAGCGACGTGACCGGCCTCCATATAAACGTAACGAACGCCTCGCTGGCCGTAACGTGTGGTTGTTCTGCCAAACTGGGCTGCAAAGACCAGCGTCAGCGGCGCAGCTTCAACAAATCCCTGTCCCCACGCAGCCGAGGCAAGTGCGGCGCGCAGGTCCTGGTCTATTAGTTTCTCAAGCGCGTGTTTGGCACATAAATAGTGAAACAAACCATCCTTGGTCACGACAAAGACTTCCAGAGGATAGGTTGCCCCGGCTGAAGGTGCTGTGCGATACCTACTGCCGGCGTCCTGACCCTCGGCCGCCCAGGCCAACTGGCCGATTTGTTCAAGTGTAAGGGCTTTCGGCAGAAAATCTCGCCGCGACCGGCGGGCAGCTATGGCCTTCTCCAACGACATCGAGCCGTCTTGATTCGGCTTATCAAGAGTTATTATCGTGTCCATCGTTAATCCCAACCTTTATCATTTTCAATTTGCCTTATCATACTTACGTGCAAGATTCAAATACCTTCGACAGTCTTTGTTGGCACTTGGAGAACTTGTTACGATAATCTTCCCAAAAATGACAGAATTTGCAGAATTTCAGCTATTGTTTCATCACGATTCTCGCGGGTCAGATTAAACAGTCTGGTTCCGGGATAACTCTTTACTTCAGAAATAAGGCCGGCACCTTTTCTCGCCACAGTGGCTAATACCGACTTCTCGGAGGCAAAGAGCCGGCGTACCGCAGTGACAAACCTTTCGGAAAAGCATTCCATCCTGCCAATCTCGTCAAGGATAAATAATTCAGCATCGGCTCGCTCGACATCCAAAACCGGCACCACCGCTTCTTCGAAGCCTGCAACATCCACGCCGTATTTACCGACTCTAAACGGCCCTTTGATGTCCACGTGGGCGAGTATCCCGGTAGCGCCATCTAAGCCGGTCCAGCAAAAACCTTTGCGCGTGTTGTTTTTGCGAATCTCCTGCGTATAAAAACCTGCTACTTTTTCGCAGTTAAGATTTTCTATAATCTTCATCACTGCGGTTGTCTTGCCACAGCCCGGAACGCCGGTTAACAGGATTTTGGCTGATTTTGACGACATAGTTTTATATTTGTCTGTGCTTTCCTGCTTGGTTTCTTAAATCAAAGGGACAATTTTGCAGCGAATAATAGCCTGCATTAGCGTTTGCTTCCTTGCTCAATAATCCCTTGCGCTGCTTGGGCTCCCAATATCCATTCAAGGCGATTTGCCACCCATTGAGCTTCACCATCAAGACCGCTCCTTTGGTAAAAACGAAAAAGATTGCCATAACGATTGACAACATCAAATCGGGTTCGGGCCCCATTTTGCTGTATATTGCAAAAACTGTATTGGGCCTTGCGCAGGCAAACCGGGCAAAGGTGCACAGGGCGGGAATCGCTTTCTCTCAAATGGTTGGACCCATTCAGCACGCACTTAAAGTATATGCAGTGCGTTAGACCAAACATATGACTCGTCTCATGAACAAGGACCTTACAGCTTCGGCGCAGCAGGACCTCTTCGTAATCCTTCCCGCGTTTGTTGCCATAAAAGGCCGGGTCGTAACGAGCAAAGCTGTAAACCCCAACTCGCTCTCGCAGCGAGGCCTGCCCAAACACGAAATTCCACGAAGGGTCGGGATAAAGATCATCCATGGTAATCGCCAGGACGCAAAAAGCATCAGCGGGAAGGTTCCTTCCGAGAAGGACTAAAACATCGCCGGTCAGGATTTGCCGATTTCGAGTATGTGGATTGATACGGGTTGTGATGGTATTGCCGCTTAGAGTCAAGCAGGGCAGAATCTCCACTTGCATAGCAAAATAAGCGGCAGCATACTCCCTCAACCTTTCGGCCAGAGGAATTTGGCCTTTCGGAAATTCCCCTAACGGTTGCAGGTAGATTTTGCGGCGGATCTTGTCCGGCCGGTTTGACTTTGATTTTACAAACTCATCGAACGTCTGCCCGGTCTCTCGATGCACAGCCAACCAGTCGCCCGGTTTCGGAATGGGTATGGGTTCAAAGTCGCCACCAGGTTCCAATGCCTTCCTGAGATTCTCTGGAAGCTCTCTGGTTGACCCTATGGCTCTGAGTCTCTCTGAGGTAGCTGGTGGTTTGAAATTCATGGCCAAAGTCGCCACCAAAGCCAAAAAAAACATGATTGAAAAAAGGGCCGATCTCATATTGCTCAAACAGCATCAACGCACACAGTGCATCGTACTAAAAGTTATCCTGGTTCGGCTTATCTGTCAAGATTCAAAAAGCTCTTTTGCGTATCCCTCGGTTCCGGTGTAAGGATAGATGACCCCGGCCTCGGCGGTGATGATAGCGCCAGGTGTTAGCTTATGGCTCGAGGCCTTGCCGGGTCCTACTATATGGACTACTTCTACACCTTGTGCAACCAGGTAATCAGCCAGCAGTCTGCGGTGACATTTCCAGTAAAACCTTTCTGCACACATGACCGCCGTCCGTGCTCTTGCGGCGGCTGATAAAAGCTCTTTAACAGCCATGCTAAACTCATCCGTGGCCATATGGTCTGCGTAGTTGCGGAATCCGGGACTTTTGAGGCCGATATTGAGAGCCTTGTCATTTTTTCCACTTTGCCTGCGACCGCCCAGAGCTTCCAGCCACAGGTACTCAATGTTTTCAGCCGCTAATAGTGTGCACAGAACCTGGCGGTTGAAATGCGGAAATTTTCGCGAGCTGGGATACCGCCTTATGTCAGCTACGAGGCAGACCCCGAATTCCTTAAGCAGCGGTACAAACTGCTCAAAAGAAAGGTTAGAATGGCCAATCGTAAATACTCGTAACATTTTCTCACTACCATCTTTCATAAGGCAGTACCGTATGTACCGGTCACAACGCCGCGGCCCAAAACAGCCATCAATTGTGCCCGGGTTCAGAGCAATTCAGGTGAGCCTCAATATCATCTTAGCGAAGTATATGAACATTGCCTATTCGCACACGTTTCAACCCTGCTGCTTTGGCGGTTGTAAGGCATTTCTCCGCCTGCTCCCGAGATGTCGGCGGCAGGTCGCCCATAAGAAAATCACCATGAAATCCGAGAAGGGCATATGGTATATTGGGGTCTAACCGGGCAATGAACAACGCTATTGCTTTGACCTCCTGCTCATCGACGTAACTCGGCACAAGTAGTGTGCTTGCAATAAGTGGCGGTGGTTCGGGCCTCGAAGGGATCCTCTCAGCCGCGGCTGCAAAGTTCTCCAGGGTGCGACTGTTGTCAACACCACAAAGTGCGTAATGGATGTTTTTGTCCATGGCTTTCAAATCGAACTTTATACAACCGCCACTTTTTAGAGACAGGGTCATCATTTCCTGCAGCAGTGCTGGTTTCATAGAGCCGTTTGTCTCCCAACAAATGCGCAGTATCCTCTGCTGATTCTGTTTGCGCGCCAACTTTGACGCTGCTAATGCATGAGGCAACTGGCACGTTGGGTCACCACCAAAGAAGCAGATGCAAGACGTCCTGGGAGTTACGCTCTCTGCGAGCTCCGCGGCTGTGTGCGTTCTGCTCGCCGTCGAACGCTGCCGGTAATGCCAGTTCTGACAGAACAGGCAGTCAAACGTACACGCCCTATAGAACACCGCCAGGTTCATATAGCCATGTTCAGCCCCGCGCTCGTATGCCCATTCGGGGTAGCCAGCACAGCTACCTCCTGCGCACACCCAATCAGCTACACAGTTGGTTGGCAGGGGGTCGTAATACCACGAAACCGCGGCTTCCCTGGGCGTACCGCCGACCAGATGTCCATTTTCATTTCTCCGCACACCGCAATAGCCCCGCCCACCAACAGGGATTTTGCATTCGTTTTGACAGAGCGTACACCGAACACCCTCCGGCCCGGACGGAGGCGAGCCGGCAAGGCCAAACCTTTCGCGACTCCGGGCGTGAATTTCCTGGAACCCGGCCAGACGTGTGTTGTCAGCCTTGCGAACACACTCGGCGCAAAGCGACAGTACTTTAGCCGTTTCTTCAGAGACCCTCCCACATTTCTTGCAGGTAGCCATAATGCACCGCCGCCATTTGGTAAAGATTTTGAAGGTAGAGACAAGCCCGAACGTCGTCTACTTTCAATTACACTCAAACGCTCACAGAAACAGAATCATTCACCATCTGACCCACGGCTCGACTGAGCTCGCCGAAGTCAGCTCGTTATCGTCGGACAGCGTAACCGCACCAATTTCATTATTAGAGTAACCAAGTACTTTCATGCCGTCAATGAGATAAGGCATAGCCCCGCTATCCTTGCCTATGCCAAATTTCTAAAAGTGTCGGTAAAGTGTTATAATGGTACTGTGGTATTTACAGGTGATACATCCAGCCAATACTACTCTGCGAAGCACGAGAAGGAAAGATAACAATGACCGACCTTGGCCAAAGCTATCCTCGATATCTGGAACCTGGATTTACTCCCTTCGATCCGCTGGCCCTGGCCGAACGGACGGAGGAAATTGTCTGCCAGGGCGACCGTCGCAAATACACGAAATTCTACTGCCCGGGTGTGTACGGGGGCATCGCGACCGGCTATACCTGTGGGTGCTGCTTGCGCTGCATCTTTTGCTGGGTGAATTGGAGTCGGGATTTTCCGGAGAAATACGGGTTCTTTGCATCGCCGGCCGATGCCTTCCATCGGCTTAGCCGCGTCGCGCGTAAGGCAGGAGTCGACCAGCTCCGCATATCCGGTGCCGAGCCCACCCTGGGCAAGTCCCATCTTCTGGCCCTGTTGGAAAAAGTGGAAAGCTCACCGTTTCGTTTGTTCATTCTGGAAACCAACGGTGTACTAATCGGGGCCGACGCCGACTACGCACGCCAGATCGCACGCTTCAAAAAAGTCCACACGCGCGTCTCCCTTAAGGCAGGAACACCTCGGGCGTTTACGAGAAAGACCGGGGCCAAGCCTGAAAGCTTCGAGCTGCCTTTCCGGGGTATTGAGAACCTGCTGAAAGCAGGAGCAAGTTTTCACGTTGCGGCCATGACTGCTGACCCCAGGTTTGTTAACAAACAGGAACGCCAGTGCCTTATCGACCGGCTTACGTCAATACACCCGGCGCTGGTGAGCAACCTCGAAGAAGAAGTGGTTAGTCCTTACCCTACCACTCTCGAAAGACTGCGACATGCCGGCGTCAGGCTGGCGCCGAACGAGCGGTAAGCAGTTCCTCCGATTTATACCTCGAGAAAGGCCGTGCACTTTTCTTCGAACTGATTTAGCTGAGTTTGTTGCCACAGCCAGCTCCTGTCAGGTTTCTCCATGGCCAATGAATTAACGCTTATGGCTGCTCCGTTCCCGGTCTGACCAGGTTCACGCCATTCATTTACATGGGACCTGACTATCAACGCCACTTATGACAATATTGACTCCATTAGTCAGCCCTCAGAAAAGAATTCAGCCTCGCTATAGCGGATTTCGAGTACAGGGTACCGCTACCACCCCGCCTAGCACGGCCATTTCTATCGCAGAGACCACAGTTACTAATGAGTATCTAAATTTTGAAGAACAACAACAATTGTAAAAGAACAAGACGTTATGTCAACTCTCTCTTTACTAAAAAAATGCCCAACGATTCTATAATAAAGTTATTTATGCGATGGCCGCACGGCTGTAATACGTGCGGTCAACCTCTTATTCTCAACATCATCCCACCCAAATCCACAAGCAAGAGCATGGTAAGTCAACCTAAATGATCATAAAACAAACGGCGCCTATACCAAATCGAGCAGTATAGGCCCCTAACTAGTTCCTGTTGCGGAAACGGTATTTGTCATTCCCGCGGAAGCGGGAATCCAGCTTTTTCGCTCTGGACCCC